>VOFB01003644.1_pt1 | contig 22158 bp, 35 predicted proteins | sample 5384141 | NCBI WGS metagenome assembly VOFB01 (sample SAMN12384721, study PRJNA508395) | human gut metagenome | isolation source: healthy gut A | host: Homo sapiens | reverse complement strand
TGATCTTAATAGCCGATATATGAAGCCGGTCAGGACTTCTCTTAATTCTACTACGTTATAATCTGCTTTGCAATCGCTGCCTTTGCCATATTGGTCGTAACGATGGTGGATACCATAACAGGATCAACCGGCATCCGGTTGGTAGCGGTGCGCTCGCGCAGGATGTACTCTGCAATCAGCATGCCGGACATGTTGCCGGTGAAGGGCATGTACTCGCCGCTCTTGGAATCCTTTGCATAAATGCCGAGACGGTCTGCATCCGGATCAGTAGCCAGAACGATGTCTGCGTCCACCTTCTTTGCAAGCTTTAATGCCAGGGTAAATGCCTTGGGATCTTCAGGGTTCGGGTAATCCAGCGTCGTAAATGCAGGATCGGGACGTTCCTGTTCCGGGAACAACTTATAAACGTGCTTGAAGCCCAGCTCAGCCAGAATTCTTCTGACGGGCTTGTTGCCGGTACCATGGAACGGTGTGTACACGATTTTCAGTTCATCCGCTACTTCTTTGATGATTTCGGGATGAATGATCTGTTTCTTTAACTCTTCCATGTAGGCAACGTCGATTTCTTCGCCGATGTACTGATACAGACCGGCTTCGATGGCATCGTCCTTGGACATGGTTTTTACAGCGTGAAAATCGGTTACATGCTCTACCTCGTCGATGATCTCATGATCCTTGGGGGCAGTTACCTGTGCACCGTCCTCCCAGTAAACCTTGTAGCCGTTGTATTCCGGAGGATTGTGGCTCGCCGTTACAACAATACCGGAAATACAGCCTAAGGTACGCAGTGCAAAGGACAGCTCAGGTGTCGGACGGAGTTCATCGAATACATACGCCTTAATGCCGTTTGCAGCCATGCACAGTGCAGCCTCATCTGCAAATTCAGGAGAATAATAACGGCTGTCGTATGCAATTGCAACGCCCTTGTCAGCGCCGCCCTGCTTTAAAATGTAGTTTGCCAGACCCTGTGTTGCTTTTCTGACAGTATAAATATTCATCCGGTTGGTTCCGGCTCCGATCACACCGCGCAGACCGCCGGTACCAAACGCCAGATCACTTGTAAAAACGATCTTCAATCTCCGCCTGATTATCTGCAATTTTACGGAGCTCTTCCTGGTTCCTTCATCAAAAGTAGGAATCCTCCAGCCAGAATTTGTACTGATCCATGTAATTCATCGCTTTTGCTACCTCCATCTTTTCTGATGCCTGCCGCCTCTTACGTCCCTGCCTGTCAGTCTTCCCTTGGCTGCAGTGCATCTTCTTTAGGTCAGTATACTATTTTTTCAGACCCGTAAAGAAAAGTCAGATTTATCTAACGAAAAATTCGGGTTGAAATAAGGATCTCCGGCTTCCAGCTCGGCTTTCCATTTGTTGCGGAAGCGTTCGGACTCTTCGTTATACCGTTTTGCTTTTTCTCCCTGATCGTCTAATCCTCTGGAAATCGATTCGAAATGATACAGCTCGGCAAAGGGCGTAAAGACGTTCAGATAACCAGCCTTGCGCCTTCAAACAGAAGTCCACATCGTTTAATGAAATTTCAAAGCTCTCGTCCAGACCGCCGACCTGCTCATAGAGCGATTTTTTTTCACCAAAAGACATGCTCCGGTTACCGCCGTCATGTCCTGCGCATAGCAAAACGTCCCATGTATCTAAATTTTCCCGCTTCTGGCGGTAATGCACATGTCCCGCCGTCCGATGCGCGCCAAGTCCGATCACGACGCCCGCATGCTGGATCGTTTATCCCCATAGTAAAGCTTTCCGCCGACTGCGCCGACATCCGGGCGGCGCATACATCAGAAGCTCTTCCATCCAGTTGATCGTAATTACCTGCGTATCATTGTTTAACAACAGCACATAGTCTCCGGTCGCAAGAGAGACGCCGAAATTGTTGATTTTCGAATAATTAAATTTACCCTCGAAGGTCACCACGCGGATCTGCGGATTATTCTGCAGCTCGTCATAGTAGGAAAAAATCTCCTTCGTCTCGCTGTTGTTCTCCACGACAATGATCTCGTAGTTTTCCCAGGTCGATTTTTCCACAATGGAGCTGATACAGCGGCGCAGGTCTTCCACATGATCCTTTGTTCGAATAATGATAGAAATCTTCGGTTCCCCGATAATTTCATAACTGATTTTAAAAATCGTCTCAAACGCGCGAGTGCTCGTAATTGTAAAGTTTTTGAAGCCGTGTCTGCGCAAATGATCCGCAACCGCGCCTCTCGCCGCTTCGACCACGTAAGGCTTTGCCTCGATATTGCCCGCAACACTGCCTGCATGGGAGCGCCAGTAATACAGAAGCTTCGGCACATGGACGATATGCTTCGCATTGTCCGTCAGGCGCAGAATCATGTCATGATCCTGGCTGCCGTCAAATTTTGTCCGAAACAGCTCCGTGCCATCCAACAGCTCTCTGGAAAATACGCTGAAATGACAAATATAGTTGTTCGCGCGCAGGTTGTCGATGGCATAATCCGGCTTGAAATGCATCGTGATCATTTTGTTGATGTCCGGGCTCTTAAACGTCGCCTCATCACAGTAAATAAAGTCCGCATCCTTTTCGTTGATCGCCTTTACATACTCGTAAAGTGCGCAGGGATGCAGAATATCGTCGTGGTCAAACAGCCCGATAAACTCACCGGATGCAAGCTTATAGCATTCGTTCGTGTTGCCCGAAATGCCCTCGTTTTTGGCAAGCTTCTGATAAACGATTCTCGAATCCTGCGCCGCCAGCCTTTTGCAGTATTCGCCGACATAGGCGTGCGCATCGTCCGAACCGTCCGCCAGACACAGCTCCCAGTTTTTGTAGGTCTGCCACTGGACGGAGCCGATCATCTCGGTTAAAAAGCTTTCCGGCGTGTTCCACAACGGAACAAGAATACTGATCTTGGGCATCCGTTCAAAGACAGCCGCCGCCTCCTGCTTCTGTCTTTCCTCTGCGGACGGGAAGCTCCGGGTGCCGTAATGGGTCATCGCCTTCTTTTTCCCAGGATTTATAGCGCACCTTTGCAATCACGCCCGACAGGCTGCCGCAATTTTTTAAACGATCCTTCTGGCGGATCACAAAATGCATGCACTTTCTGGCAGGGCCGGACGCTTTCCAGATCGGATTGTTTTTTGATGCGGTTCAATTTGAACTGCAGATCGTCCACCTGATCCTCCAGCTCAGCGACCCGGTTTGCCAGATAAACGGCTTTATAATGTTCTTTCTCGTAAGCGTCCTGATAGTCCTTTTTTTCTTCCATGATTTTATTATTTCCTCACTGTAAGCATTTCCGGACTGAAGCGGTAAAGCTTCTGCCGCGAGCAGGTATCTTCCCACAAAAAGCCGATCAGGTAGTCTCCCTCCGGCAGGCTGTCCCGATCGAAGCGTCACGCACACGCCCGGCAGCTCGGTATGGACAATTCCGTGCAGATTTTCGTCGATATCCGGGCGGAACTGCCTCGTACAGGGAATCCTCCAGACCTCGCCCCGATCCTCAGGAATCGCTTCCGTACTGGAGCCGGGCGCAATATAGCCGGTCTCCACCTTCTTTAACAACAGGGAAAAATCGTACCGGCAGTTGTCAACCTGCAGTGCCCACGTCCAGCCCTGGATCATCCAGTCGCCTGTTCCTGCTCTGCAGCGCCCCTTTGCCAGCGCCCCCATGTCCCCGGCGAACTCCACACCGATGCGCAAAGACCTCATTATGCCACTGCGGTTCCAGAACGCCCTCCGATCTTCTCAGGGGGAAACTTTTTTCCACTCTTTTGTCAAAATCATAACGGGCCCGTATAAAATTCCGCATCCAGCACATCCTTTACCAGATATCTGTGATAAAACGGGTCGGTTCCGTATAGGGACGGGTGCAGTTCATAGAGCAGATTCAGTTCCTGATGCAGGCGGCGCAGCTTTTCCGTGCTGTCGTCCGCACCGCGGCTTAAGGATTCATGATGCGTCAGCGTCACGTCGTTGCGTACCACGTTGTAATAGCCCATTTCATATACATGATAGCAGAATTCCACGTCGTTGAACGCGACACGCAGGTTCTCGGACAGTCCTTGCGCCTGATCGTAAATGCTTTTTTTCACCAGCAGGCAGGCTCCGGTTACACCCAGGACATCCATCGCCATGCGGTTGCGCCCGAAATAAAATTCCAGCGCATCGGAGCGGAACTGCAGCTTGTGTGCAGGTCCCAGATGAATGTTGGTGATGCCCGCGTGCTGAATGATCTCCGTGCCCGGATAGATCAGCTTTTTGCGCCCACCGCGCCGACGTGCGGCAGAACCGCCTTTTCCATCGCTTTTCCAGCCAGTTGTCCTGCGTAATTTCGATATCATCATTCAATAACAGGATGTAATCGCCGGTCGCCAGGACACGCCAAGGTTGCACATTTTGGAAAAATTGAACTCCATCGGTTCATAGTGATAAACGAACCGGAAATCCTCGTTCAACATGTCGCGCATCCGTTCACTTGCACGGTTTTGTTCATTGCTTCCGTTATCCACAACGATGATCTCAAAATCCCGGTAGTTTCCACTTTCCAGGACAGAATGAATGCAATTCGATAAAATATGGGGATGATCCTTGGTCGGGATGATGATTGAAACCTTCCCGGAGGGCGTAAGAGGCCAGCCTCTTCTTACATATGCCGCCTTTTTCAGATCATCATACGTCTCTTCCATACCCCAGACTTCGATTTTTTCATGATGAAACAGCACGCTGTCGATATGTGCAGTTCCATTCTCGATTTCCGTCAGGCGCAGCACCAGGTCATAAAGGTTGCGCAGTGGGTTCTCATCTGCCAGCCACGGACAGTTCTCCATCGCCTGTCTGCGCACCGCAAAGAATCCGCCGAAATAAAAGCAGGACATCAGTGTATCCGGCGACCAGTCCGGCTTCAGCCAGGGATTTTTGCGCTTTCCGGCTTCGTCGATTTCATCTTCGTCCGCGTAGGCGATCACCGTTTCGGGATGGGCTTCAAACCAGCTGAGCACATGTGAAATGCCTCTCGTATCCGGGCTTGCGTCCGGCGCGTGGAAAATCAGGACGTCCGCCGGCGTTGCGCCGTTTCCATACCGCCGCACATCAAAATCCGCACGGCACTCATCGTAAGAGATCACCTCCGCGTGCTCTGCCCTGTGCTTTGCGCGCAGTGTCTCTCGTCCTCCCCGGGCTTCCTTTTCCCGAATCCACTCGTCATAGGTGAGCGTCTGTTTCTGAATCTGCTCCTGATACCAGCGGTATCTTTTCTTTACCAGATTATTCTGAATTGTTTCTTTTATCTTTGAAACCAAAAACCTTTCCTCCTTGCCCCTGCCGCCAGGCGCGCCTGAATATCCTGCAGCATTTCCGCCGACAGCCATGCGATCTGTGCCCGGATGATCAGCGCTTCACCATCCGTCGCCTCGTTGTCCAGACAATCCAGCCGAACGCTGATGTTCGGATCTCCTGTTTCAAACAGTACCGTCGGAACATGGGACGGGGTATCTGCAAGCACCTGTCCGTTCGTCGACAGGCACTGATCCAGCTGTTCCCGCGTCAGCGGAAGCTCGCCATTCGATTCCATGAATCTGTACCAGACACAGGCAGCTCCGCAGGATCTAAGCGAATCGCTTTTGTACCTGCTTTGCAGGTGATCCTGGCGTTGATCAGATCGTCCGCCTCATATGCATCATATTGATAATAAGAATGCTCCGGTGTATATCCTGCGCCGAAGTCTTCAAATACCTGCACCTTTTTGCGATCCGCCCGGGCGAAAAATTCCTGATACGGCACAGCACGATTGCCGATCAGATGCCGAAGCTGCCCAAGCAGCCGTCCGGCTCCGCCCGTCCTTTTCCTGCAGGACAAAAGCGCTGGAACGCCAGCTCTTTTCCGAAAGCTCATACATCTGCTCTTTGCCGATGCCGAGGGCTTCCAGATGCTTTTTCACAATCGGATGCTCCATCCGAACCGGATCCTCCTGACCATAGCAGTTCAATGCCCGGCTGATGATCTGCTGCGGCGTCAGCTTGTCTGTCGTCCACTCGTAATCGATCATCGTCCAGATATCACCCTGTACGCAGATATTCGGGAAGGTCAGGTCATAATCCTGCTTCGTCCCCTCCGCTTTCCACGCTTTGCGATTTTGCAGTAACGGTCAAAACAGCTTATCAAAACCGGCTTCGTCATTGTTCTGTAAGCACTCATCCAGCAGCTCTTCCAATGTCCGGCTATTTTCGAGATATTCGATTTCCGCAAAGGGCAATCCATCCGGATTCCGTTTCAGCTCCAGACGGTTGACTGAGAGGGTGCTGCCTTTAAACCGTTCTGTGAAGACGCATTCATTTTCTGCCAGGGCTTCAATATGTGCCGCAGCAGCTGAGGTTGCCGGATATTTCCGGACAGTGTGTTTTCCGTCCTTTTCCAGAATATCCGTGCGGATGCTCAGATGCTCCGCTCTGTCGTTGGAAAAACGGCTGTATACAATATCCGTCATGGGCCCTGTCATCACGAGGAACGAATTGCTGTACTGTCCAAACAGTCCCTCGCGGATGAGCATGTCGAACACCTTTTTTTCATCGAACAGCAGCATCCGGTCGCGGTCGAAATTTCGCAGGTTATTAGATAGTTCTCCGACTTTGGGCAGATACCGGTCGGAGTACAGCGTCGTCATAAATTTATAATCCGGATAAGGGTAGTAGAAATGATATTCCGTCTCACCGCATTCTTTCAGGATTTTTTCCAGACCGCTCCGGGAAAAGGTGCGAGCCGCACCGCCCTGGGGGTAATCCTCCAGGCCTGAAAAAAACGTGCCGACGTGGTCTTCCCGGCACCCCGCCCAATATTTTAAACCAAGCTTATTCTCTATCGCAATCACGATATGTCCATCGGATTTCACATGTTTTTTGATAATCCGGTAGAAATCGTGAAAGGGGGTTTTTCCGCCGATATAGCTCTGCCCGTATTCGAACACGCCGATCAGACAGACAAAATCATAATCCGTCGGCAGATCCGGCTCGATGTCCGAAAAGTTGCCCACATGGATCGTCACGTTGTCACAGTCCTGATGGCGGTAAGCGTTGATCAAGCTGCGTTTTTTCGAAAGGTCGACGCAGGTTACGCTGCCTGCCTTCTGTGCGAGGCTTCCCGTAATCGCGCCGCAGCCGGAACCGATTTCCAGCACCTTCATGCTTTTGTCAACAGGCAGCCATCCGACGATATTTTCCCGCAGGTCGGAAAGGTGGTAAAGCACCTCCCAGCTCGCCGCTTTATAGATTTCCTGGGGATATTCCCGGGGCGGGATTGTTTTTACCAGCTCCAAAAGTGCATCCTCCGACGCTCCGTCGCAGTAAAAATCCTGTTCCGGATAATGGGAATAATCCAGCACAACATTCCCGATCTTCTCTGTCCTGCCTGTCTGCATACGTTAAATCTCCTTCACCTCAACCTGAGATTCCATATCAAAATAGCCCACCGTATCCTTGTCGGACACAAACGTAATATTCAGCACGTCATAAAGACGATGATACACTTTAAACGTATCTTTTTTCATACCCTGTCACACCCAGGGATATGAGATAGTCACCGCCCTGCAGGCGCATCTTCTGGCGGAATGTAATTTCCAGCACCTGCCCTGCCTTTACGCTCTCCAGAAACGTCTTTTCAAACATCGTGTTCGTTCCCGTGATCTCCACGCCCTTGATGTTTTTGATGGAAAAAGCAAAGATCGGCGCCGGAAGATCCTGACCGATTTTCACCTTCATATGCATCGTGAATTCGTCGCCCTTTAAAATTGCGGTCGTCTGCACGTCGTTTTTGTCCGTAATGTAATACGAAACAATTTCCGCCTGCTTTCGTGCCGTATTCCAGTGTCTCCGGGTTGACGCCCATGCGCGCCGCTTCCTGCTTCTTTTTCTGTTTGTCAAGGGCCGCCCGAACATCCCCGTCCGCCGTCAGGTCAGGTACATCCACGCCAGCCTTAGGCGTTTCGTACTGTCCCACCAGCACCTGCTTGTAGGCGTCGATCATGTCTTTGGGCGAGCCTTCTCCGAGCTTTACGCCCTGATTTAACAGAATCGCACGGTCGCAGTATTTGCTGATCGCGCTCAGATCGTGGCTGACGAACAGGATCGTCTTGCCTTTTTTCTTGAATTCCTCGAATTTTCGATAGCATTTTGCCTGGAAAAATACGTCGCCAACCGAAAGCGCCTCATCGACGATCAGGATTTCCGGGTCGATATTGATGGCAACTGCAAATGCCAGTCGGACAAACATACCGCTGGAATACGTTTTGACGGGCTGGTATACATATTCTCCGATATCCGCAAAATCCAGGATATCCTGCAGCTTTTCATCAATTTCTTTTTCAGAAAAACCGATCATCGTTCCATTCAGATAAATATTTTCGATGCCGTTGTATTCCATGTTAAAGCCTGCGCCCAGCTCCAGCAAGGCGGAAATTCTGCCGTTTACCTGCACAGTGCCGCTCGTCTCATGTAATACGCCGGTGATAATCTTTAAAATCGTCGATTTGCCGGAGCCGTTCGTGCCAATAATGCCGACAGTCTCTCCTTTATAAATGTCCAGACTGACATCCTTTAATGCGTAATGCGGCGTGGAAAGTTTCTTTTTTGTCAGTCCCAGGGATTCGATCAGACGGTCCCGGTTTCTGCGGTACAGCTTGTATACTTTATTCAGCTCACCCTGTCCACATGAATTGCCAGTTCTTTTTGTTCCATAACCAGTTTTCCTTTACATGATATCCGCAAAATGAATCTTGAGTTTTCTTGAAAATCAGCGCACCAATGCCAAACAGCACCACCGTGATAATCCAGAAATAAACCGTGGAGTAAAATCCTCCCAGAACCACTGTTTTCCGTATACAGCGCTTCTGTAGCCCTCCACAATGTATACAAGCGGATTGATTTTCACGATCATCTGAAGCTTCATCGGAAAATCATTGATATTCCACAGCACCGGGTTGCCCACATACCGACCTGCAGAAAGATATTGACAATGGACTGCAGATCCCTGAAAAAGATAACAACCGAGCAGGTCGTATAACTGAGTGCCAGTACAAAACGAACATGCAGAAGCTGTAATAAAATACCTGCAGTGTATACAGGCTCGGATAATAGCCGTTCAATGCTGCCACGATCAGTAAAACCAGCACGAAAAACGCATGAATAAATGTCGCTGCAATAATCTTGATAATCGGCAGGATACTGATTTTGAATACGACTTTTTTTACCAGGTAATTATATTCCAGCAGCGATACCATTGCGCTGGTCAGGGCTTCGGAAAAATAAAACCAGGGCACCAGTCCCGCTGTCAGAAACAGGATATACGGAACACCTTCTACGCCTCCGGAGGCATAACCAGTCCGGTTCGGGGAAAATAATCACGAAAACAACCCAGTACATCGCAACTGTGATGACCGGCTGCACTTTCATCGCCCAGAACGCTCCCATATAAGAGCCTGCGTAGCGCTTTTTGAAATCGCTCTTTGCCAGTTTCCAGATCAGCCTGCGGTTCTGGTATAATTCCACCGGCAGTACCGTGATCTTATCGTATAACCGGATAAAGGCAATGACCGCCGCCACGATCAGCACGCAGGCAATCACTTTTTTCAGCAGCTCATCCTGCGGATTGGCAAGGGGATTATGATAAACAAGGATAATAACGGCAAGAATCGCCATCACCGCAGTGAATATGGCGATTCCTGTTTTTTTATTCAGTCTCTTCATTTATTTCTGCTTTCTGTAAATTCGGCAAAAGAGCCCCACTTTTTATCTTTGTCAGACAAGGTCAGTTCCATTCCTTCCGGAATCGGCCATTCTACGCCGATCTGGGGATCGTTCCATGCCAGACCGCCTTCGTCGTTGGGATGATAAAAGTCGGTGCACTTATAGGCAAATTCCGCATAATCCGACAACACTACAAAGCCGTGTGCGAAATTCTTGGGGATAAAGAACTGCTTTTTGTTCTCTTCGGAAGCACACCGTACCACTGACCATAGGTTTTGGAGCCGGGACGTAAGTCAACCGCAACGTCAAACACTTCGCCGCGAATCGCTCTCACCAGTTTGTCCTGGGGGATAATTGATCTGGAAATGAAGCCCCCGCAGAACGCCTTTTTTGGATGCGGACTGGTTGTCCTGTACAAAACCTGATCGATGCCGGCTTCCTTGTAATCGTTGTAGTTATAAGTCTCCATGAAGTAACCGCGGCGTCGCCGAACACCTGAGGGGTGATCACCTTAAGACCTTCGATATGACATGTTTCTACTGAAATTTTTCCCATTTTTCTATTCTCCTGTTCCGTTTTTAAAGTCCGTTTGCGACCTCTACGAGATATTTGCCATAGTTGGTCTTCATCAGCGGCTCCGCAAGCTTTAAGAGCTGCTGTTTATCGATAAAACCTCTGCGGAACGCGATTTCCTCAATGCAGGAAATGTACATGCCCTGACGCTTCTGTACCGCTGCGACGAAATCTGCCGCATCCAGCAGTGCATCGTGATTGCCGGTATCGAGCCATGCAAAGCCTCTGCCCAGCGTCTCCACCATCAGCGTCCCTCTGCGCAGATATTCGTTGTTGATCGAAGTGATTTCGATCTCACCTCTTGCAGACGGCTTTACGTTGCGGGCGATTTCCACAACGTCGTTATCATAAAAATACAGTCCGGGAACTGCGTAGTTGCTCTTGGGATGCTCCGGCTTTTCCTCGATGGAAAGCGCTTTTGCCGTTTTCATCGAATTCCACCACGCCGTATTCTCTGGGATCGCGGGACAAAATAGCCGAAAATCGTCGCACCCTTTTTCCCGCTCCGCTGCCTGACGCGCACTCTGGAAAAAGCTCTGTCCATAGAAAATATTGTCGCCCAGAACGAGGGCAACGCTGTCGTTTCCGATGAAATCCGCGCCGATCAAAAATGCGTCTGCCAGTCCGCGGGGCGTCTCTGAACCGCATAGGACATCGAAAGTCCCAGCTGCTCTCCTGTACCGAACAGCTCTTTAAAAGCAGGCAGATCCCTGGGCGTGGAAATAATCAGAATCTCCCGGATGCCCGCCAGCATCAGTGTGGAGAGTGGATAATAAATCATCGGTTTGTCGTAAACCGGCATAATCTGTTTGGATACCGCCTTGGTCAGCGGATAAAGGCGGGTTCCGGAGCCGCCTGCAAGAATGATACCTTTCATAGATTCCTCCATTCCTATGCGTTCATTCGCCTGTATGAAAAACATTTTGCTTTACAGGATCGCTCCGGCAGCACTGTTCTACTGCCCGGCGGCACTGTTCTACCGCCGTGCGCTCCTGCCCAGATGCGCCAAAAGGGGAACGGTGTCGCGCGCCGTCCCCATTCTGGTATACAAAGCCCTGTTTTCTTCGGTCTGTCCGGCATTTTCCTCCCGGCAGTCCGGAAATTTCTCAGGCTTTGTACATTTCGTTATAATATTCGCCGCTGGTTACGCGCTCCATCCAGTCTTCATGCTCGAAGTACCATGCAATGGTCTTTTTGATGCCTTCTTTGAACATCGTCTCCGGATACCAGCCGATCTCTTCCTTGATCTTGTCGGGAGCGATCGCGTATCTTCTGTCGTGTCCCTTACGGTCTGCTACATAGGTAATCAGATCCTTGCTGACAAGCGCTTTGCGCGGGTCGTCGTCTGCAAGCATCTCCTGCAGGGTCTCGATAATGATTTCGATGATCTGAATGTTCTGTTTTTCGTTATGACCGCCTACATTGTAGGTTTCGAACAGTCTGCCCTGCTCCTGCACCATGTCGATGGCCTTTGCGTGGTCTTCGACATACAGCCAGTCGCGGACGTTCTTGCCGTCGCCGTATACCGGAAGCTTCTTGCCGTGCAGCGCATTGTTGATGATCAGCGGAATCAGCTTTTCCGGAAACTGGTAAGGGCCGTAATTGTTAGAGCAGTTCGTGATGTTTGCCGGGAAATGATAGGTATCCATATACGCTTTACAAGCATATCAGATCCTGCCTTGCTGGCAGAATACGGGCTGTGGGGCGCATAGGGGGTGGTCTCATAGAAATAGCCGCCATCTTCGCTCAAAGAGCCGTATACTTCATCCGTCGAAACATGCAGGAATTTCTTGCCCGGCTTAAAGGTGCCGTCCGGAAGCTCCCACGCGTTCTTTGCGCAGTTCAACATCACAGCAGTTCCCAGCACGTTGGTCTGTACGAATACCTCGGGATTCTGATACTGCTTCGGTCTACATGGCTCTCTGCCGCAAAATGTACCACGCGGTCAATATCGTTTTCTGCAAAGATCTTTGCAATCGCTTCTTTATCGCCGATATTTGCTTTTACGAAGGTATAGTTATCGCGGTTTTCAATGTCTTTTAAGTTCTCGAGATTGCCCGCATAGGTCAGCGCATCCACATTGATGATGCGGATTTCGTTATCATACTTGCGGAACATATAGTGAATGTAATTGGAACCGATAAAACCCGCTCCTCCGGTAACAAGATAGGTTCTCATGCCTCTTCTCCTTTTCGATTCTGCGCAAAAGGACGCAAAATCCCATAATCCTGATTTTTTTCCAGTGTACCATATTTTCCGTGTTTTTCCAACAGGAAAATACAGCTGATATCAGTAGCCCATATAGCTTACGTTTAAGTCAACATTTCCTTTGATTCCTGCAATCGACCCTCTCGACGAATACTGCCACATCTCATAACGTCCTCCATAGGTCGGTGCAGCGACATACTGTGCCAGCCAGATCTTGCAGCCGCCAAGGGCGCCTGTATTGATCTTTTCCGTCAGCCAGTTTTTATTCGCATATAGTCCCGGCGTGTAGCCGCTGTTACGGATCGTCTGGCAGAATGCGTTGATGACAGACGTTCGCGCCGCTTTGGAAATTCCGTCTGCGCGCCCGTTGGCGCTCTCCACGTCAATATAAACAGGATAAGTGATTTTGTAATTTTTAATCAGGGAAAGGGTCATGGAGGCCTCTTCCACCGCTTCCACTTCATTCACCGCCTGGCTGAAGAAATAAATGCCCACCTTCAGACCTGCTGCCGTCGCGCCCTGAATATTGCTTCTAAACTTCTGATCCTCGACCAGCACACCCGAAGCTGAGCCGCGATAGCCGCAGCGCAGGATGACATACTGCACCCCGGAATTTTTGACTGCGTTCCAGTCGATATTGCCGTTGTGTTTGGAAATGTCAATTCCCATCACCGTTCCCGTATTTAAGCTGCCGTCCCCATTGAACGTGTATTTCACGCCCTGGATCACCTGTTCGCCGGTAACAGCGGTTCCGTTTTTATCGTAGAAAAAGCGTTTTCCATCTATCGTCTGCCATCCGGTGTACCGATATTCCACATTCGCTTTTTTGCGGTAAAATTTGTCCTTCGTATAATAATCCGCCGTCGTCGCCTCACGGTAGGTATCCCCGTCCTTGCAGTAAAGCTGGTTGCCGTTTTTATCCTTCAATAAGGTCTTTGTATCGCCGCGGTTTATCTTTTTCTCCGTCACCTTCACGGTGCTGATTCCGCTCTCTACGTCGCTGCCGTCCTGCGCGACCGCTTTGATCTTCGCTTCTCCGGCTTTTACGCCTTTTACCGTTCCCTTATCATCCACAGAAGCAAACTCTTTTCCGGAAACGATTTCCCAGCGAACGGACTTGTTCGCTGCATTGTCCGGCGATACCGTTACAGAAAGGGAAACAGTCTGTCCGACCTCAACCGTTGCAGAGCCTGAGATCGTGATTTTCTTGACCTTTACCTCCTCCGGCTTGGTTTCCGGCGTTTTTGTCGGCTCTGTCACTGCAGTCTTTGCTTTCGGTTGCAGATTCGCTTTCCGAAGGCTTTGTACTTTCACTCTCGGATGGCTTCGTGCTCTCGCTTTCCGTCGGCTTCTTTGCTTCCGGATTCCGATTCGCTTTCCGAAGGCTTTGTACCTTCACTCTCGGAGGGCTTTGTGCTTTCGCTCTCGGAGGAAGATTCGCTCTCGGTCGGCGGCGTATTCTCATTCTCTGCCGGGGATTCCTCCCTGGTCTGGTCGAAAACGGCGATCTGCGTTTCCTTTGCAAAATATGCGTATTTTATCTCCGGCTCCAGAAGTCTTGCCTGGGCAGGCTCCGGGATATCGGACTTGCCGACCTCTTCATATTCCTGTCCGTTTCCTGCCGGCGTTTTGGTGGACGCAACCCATTCCACAGTATCCTGTAGAACCGATTCCACTGCCGGTGCAATCGCGGTATCCTCTTTCGCCACGTTGATCTCCGACTCCTTTTTGATCTCGTCCGTCACGTCGACCTTTTTTATACTCAATCTTGTCCTTTACCGTCACTCGCCCGGAAATTCCGGCTTTTTGCTTTTCTGCCGCTGATTTCATCCGGTCGGTCACGGTAACGACGTAATCGCCTGCTTTTAAGTCTTTTTAAATAAATTATGCCGTCCTTGTCGTCATCCTTTGCGTTCTGGCTCGACGCGCCCTCCAGCTTTACGGTAAAGGGTTGATTTCCTATCAGCTTACCGGAGTTTTTGTCCGCGAATTTAATTTTCATATCCTTCTGCATCGAAGACCCAGCTTTAAAATAACGTCGACATTGGCTTCCAGATCCCTTTTCCTCATATCCGCGTTTCCGTCTCCGTCGTCTCTGCTTCAGAAGCCTCCTCCGGGGCGTTCTGCGCTGCGACAGCGACCGCCGACAGAACCTCTTCCCCGGACATCCCGATCGCTTCCAGATTTTTCCCGACTACAGCCACCGCCTCCATCTGCTTATTCTGCTCGTTTCGTCTCAGATACATCGATGTCGTAAACGCTGCCGCTGCCAAAAACCAGCACGCCCGTCAGAGCAATCGCGATATCCAGCGCCGCCATTGGCTCTTTTCTGGCAGACCGGTGTTTTCGGTTTCTGCCGGATGCTGCGGTCGATGCGGACCCAGAGCGCTTTACAGTGCGGTTCTGACTGCTTTTTTCATGAAAGGTCTGACTGCTTTTTCCGGCAGGCTTTTTCACGCGGCGCTTATTGCTGTGCGCTGCTGTTTTGCCGGATACCTCGTCCCAGTCATCGAGAAATTCTCCATCGTCCCAGTTCGACTTTTTCCGCTCGGGAATACGTTCTGCGCGCTGCGCCTTTTTTTTCTGTTCTGATACGCTCTTTCTGTCTTTTATCCCATGGGGAGCCGCTTTTTTGGCACTTCCCGTTTTTTTCTTCTTATGCTGTTCCTCCACTGATTCCCTCCTGCCAGCTTTCCTGTCGAAAATTGTAAACGTTTTTTCGTTGTGTATTTTTTGTCTAAATGGCACAATATGTTTATCCGGACAAAGACTTTTGTCACCCAAAAGAAAGGAGTTACGCTTATGATGTACATCCATTATTGCCGTCACTGTAAACGAATCCACATGCTGAACGGGCACAAAAAATACTGTCCCGCCTGTCGCGGCCATTTAAATGAACTCAAGATTTCCTATCTGAAATATGTCAATCTCGCCCCGACAGACCGACGTGCCTTCCGCGACCGTCTGGGTGATCCGGCGGAGCTTGCCGCCTGCACTGCAGATGTGCGCCGCTCCTACGATTATGCAAAATGGCTGCAGCTGACCTCAAAGGTAGAACACAGCCATTCCCAGAACTATGCAAAGATATTCCCACTAATTTGCGAGCAGTCAGTTTTTCATGAAAAAACACCGCACCGCAGACCGGAACCAATACATAGCCCAGCGAATCAATGACAGGGGCGTTGAAAAAATCCACGCCCCGAAGTCCCATAATACTTAAAAACACGGAGCCGAACATCAAAAATATAACCCGTGATCACCCACGGATTCAAATATTCCCTGAATCCAGCTGTCATAATGATGCAGGGCGCCTTTTTTAATAAAACCTGGGAAACCGCCGCCACAAGCACGGATCCAATCAGAAAGAAGTAATGATAATCAATCATGATTTTCCTGCTCCTTTCCTCCGTTGATAATCAGCGTCCCGGCAAGCACCAGTCCGACGCCGATGAGTTTTTTTCACCGTAATCTGCTCCCCGAACAGTAATACCGCCCACAAAGTGACCACAAAAGCGCCATCGCCCGATTCGCATACGCCACAGACAGTTCCACCCGTTTGATGACCTGCTGCCAGCAAAGCGCGTAGATGCCCAGCACTCCGATTTCTGCTCCGTAGAGCAGCAAAAATGTCCATCCTTTTCCGCTCTCCGCGGACTGCGCCGCGATTTTGCTGATGACCGTGGAGCTGGTGTAGATCAGCACGACAAGCTGCAGGATGGCAAAATCCCGTAAATTCAGTTTCTTTTTCATATAAAAATTCCTTTTTGGTCGCCGAAAGTGCACTCACGAACCCGCGCTAACGTGCTTTTTTGCCTGCTTACTCAGGCTGTTCGTTCGTTACCGGCTTTCGCCCATCCGCCCATAAACTTCGTTCATGGGCTACTGTCGCCGCTCGTCAATCATGCAAGCATGTTGACTCGCTGTTGCTCCAGTATATCATCTTTCTCACGGATTAGGAAGCATTTCCTAATATTCCAGTGTCATTTCATGAACCGGTTTTTCCCCGTTTGCGTCCAGGAACATATAAATCTGCAGTCTTCCGTTTTTCTCCGTCTGGCACCGCAAATGTTGTCCCTTCCTGCGAAATCGTCTCGCCGATCAAAACACCCTGCCAGTCATCCGTTCCATCCGGCTGCCGGAACACCGATATATAAAAGCCATTCAGATCGCACTCCGCTTTCAGGGTAACTGCTTTGCCGTTTTCATCCGTGTTTGACAATACAGACAAATAAGGCGCCCCAGATCCGATTTTCCAGACTTCGCTCGACCAGTTCATAAACAAAGACATCTGCATCCACATCAATCAGATCCGTTTCTCCCTGTGACATAGACATCCTGAAACGCATGCTGTAACCCTTCGACAGTCTCGCCCCGAAAGAATCTCTCCGAATCGCAAGCTTCAGACTGCTTCCGCTGTTCTGATGAAACTCCATATACGATTTCGCCCTGATTTCCATCCTCAACTTCATATAGCCGCTCGACTGATATTCCTATCCCCATTCGAATGCTGGACATTTAACATATTTGCAAGATCGCCACGGGAAATCTCCGATAGCTCTGCAGACACTTCCGAAAGCTCCGGCATTTCCACTCCCAACTCCTCTGCCAGCGCTTTTGCACCGATATAAGCTCCGATTTCCCCTGCGTATCCAGTTTGCTGTAAATCCACGTACCACTATCTGCTTTGCTTCATCAGCCTCATACGGCCAGACAACCGAAATATCCGTATGTTCTTTCAAATAATTTATCAGCTGAAACGCCTCTGTTTCGTCGGTAACAACTGTTTCCTGATTCCGCAGCTTTCCCGGTAAATTGTCTTTGTTCGGTGCAAGAACAGAAAAAATTTCTCTCCCCTGCTCTGTACCCAGCGCTGCAAGCGTCAACGGTCCCAATTTTTCAAGATCATCTTCCGATAAAGTCGTTGTCCTGTCGACTGTTCCACCGGATTTGTCCTCCTGTAAAAAACAGCCATCCATCTTTTCCAATCAGGACATTTTCATTGGAGGAGTCCCGAAATGCAAACAAATCCAGTCCGCTGTTTAACGAAATCAACTGATTCCTCCACGGAATATTATCGTTAAAATACGTCTCATACTGCTGCGGAAATTGCGCATTCTTCCAGGAAAATTTTCGGCATTTCTGTCACTTCCCGGTTTTCATAATTTTGCGCATTCACAGAATTTTTTCAGAAAAACCAGCTGACAAACGGGCTTCCAAATAATAATGCAAAAAATAAGAATCCACAAAATTCTTTCTTTTTTCATCCGTGTTCCTTCCTGTTTAAAACCTGAAATAAATAAACGGATTATAGGTATTTCCAGCCAGCGCCGCCAGACTAACACGCCAAGGATTGCACACCATACCGCTTCTCCAATGGAATACTTCCAGCGTTTCGTTCCCGGTATCCGCTGCCATATTTTCTGAATAAAACCGCATCCCAAAAGCCCGACAATCAACATCACAAACGCTCTGTGGTCTACAATATTTTGTAGCACATCTGTCTGTGGGGCCCACGGACAGACATGTGGACCACGCCCCTCCTGCCTGTACAAACGTGTCCGCCCGGAATAAAACCCATCCAAACAGTGCTGCCAGAAACATATAGCTCCATCCAATCACCGGGTATTTTCCCAGAATTTTCTTAAATCCCAATCGTTCAATCACCTGAAGCACCTCCGTAAAAACGCCCCAGAGCACAAACGTCATTCCCGCGCCGTGCCACAGCCCTGTCACTAAAAAAACGATCATCAGATCTCACGTATGTCCGCACCACCTTTTCTGCTCCCTCCAAGCGGAAAATACAAATATTCCCGAAACCATGTTCCTAAGGAAATGTGCCAGCGCCGCCAGAATTCCTGCACAGATTTCGATAGATACGGGTAATTAAAGTTTTCCGGAAAATCAAAGCCAAACAGCTTTCCGAGTCCGATCGCCATATCCGAATACCCCGAAAATCATAATAAAATCTGAAGCATATACATTCCTGCTGCCAGCCATGCAAAAGCCCCGGTTACCTCTGACAGCTCCATCGCATAAATGCTGTCCACGCACTGTCCGAGAACGTTTGCAATCAGCACCTTTTTCCCCAGACCATACAGAAAACGCCGAATTCCCTCCATCGCCTTTTGGGTGCTGTGCGTCCTGCTTTCCAGCTGTCGGTCAATATCCACATACCGCACAATCGGTCCTGCAATCAACTGCGGGAAAAAGGAAATATAAAGCGCCAGATTTAGGATATTTTCTGACAGGATATCTTCCCCGGTACAGATCAATTACATATGACAGAATCTGAAAACGTAAAAAAGAAATTCCAATCGGAAGCGAATATTTTTCCGGAAACGTCGTTTTGAAACAGCTGTTGACCAACCCAATAAAAAAATCATAGTATTTGAAAAAATCCGAGTAACGCAAGATTTCCGACAACATTTACTGCCAGCAAAATCCCGTCAATTTTCCGAAACCGGTCGATCAAAAGCCCTGTTCCCCAGTTAAAAAAAATGGAAAACAGCATCAGCAAAATATAGACCGGTTCCCCCCAGGCATAAAAAAGCAAACTTGATATCAGCAGCAGGATATTTTTACATTTTGACGGAACAATATAATATCCAGCAACAACCACCGGCAAAAAGAGCCATAAAAATAATAATGATGAAAAAACCATCCTACCGTTTCTCCCTTTTCGTTCTTTCGATATTTCATGTATGCTTTAGTATAACATGAGATGCTTTATATGAATATTGTTAAGATTCTTAAATTATTTTGAATCTTTTTGACCCCTGTCTGGACAGTTGTGTGGCTGAATGCTAAGATGAATGTATCAAAACGACTTTTTACCGGTCAAAATTGACAGTAAACCATAAGGAGTTCAGATTTTTTATGAAAGAAAATAATTCTACCGCAGAAAACAGCAGACCAAATCAGCATTCAAAACATACCCATTCCCATACAAAAGCCGTAAAAGGAGGCGCCGTTCTTCCAGCTCCGGGCGTCCGTCCGGACATGTGATTTTCGTCATCGTCTTTTCTATCATCCTCGTTGTAACGATTGTCCGGCTGTTTCTCTGGAACCGCGGCCGTCAGTCTGATTATGACCCAAATGAAACGACTACAGAGTTCGATGTTGAGGTTATGGATTATCTCCAGCCTCTCGATCCGGAAATGCTCGAAGGGCATGAGGATGACGGGGTAACCACCGTTCTTGCCCTCGGCAACGACCTTCTGTCCGATGATCGCTCTGACACCGGTCTGGCTGCCCTGATGGAAAAATCCGCAAATGCCACCATTTTAAACGCCGCGTTCCCCGGAAGCTCCATTTCCATGAAGCATCAGGAATTTGACAACAGCTATCCGCTGGATGGCGTCAGCCTTTACTGGCGGCTGCTTGCTCAACCAGAATTTCGACCTAATGGACGTCATCGTCCCGCAGATGAATTCCGAAGCTGCCGCGCAGGCGCTCGAAACTTTAAAGAGCGTTGACCTTTCCAAGGTGGACGATCTCGTGATCCTCTACGACCTCCAGGACTAGCAGAGACGACCGCACGGTTTACGACGAGGCAAACGATAAAAACCTGACAACTGTTTACGGCGCTTTAACCGCGACAATCAAGCTTTTTCAGGAGCAGTGCCCGCATATCCGCATTTATCTGCTCTCCCAGCCCTACGGCACCTTCACGGATGCAAACGGCAAAACCATCGATATCGACCGCGATGATCTCGGCAACGGCACGATGGTCGATTACCTCAACTGGGAAGTCGAAGCCTGCCGCAAAAACGGCGTATCCTTTATTGACAACTACTACGGTGCGATCACAATGGAGGATACCGACTGCCTGACGGACGGATATCATCTGAACCAAAAGGGTCGTGAAAAAATCGCAGAGCGGTTTGGAAAAAGTATTTAAACAGTAAAATAATTTTGAATTGAAGATTGCATTAAAATAAAACCCGGGAGGCTGTGCACTTGAGATGCGTAGCTTCCCGGGTTGGTTGTTTTATGGTTTTATACTTTTAACTTGTCCGGCATCTGATCATGCCGTTGTCCGATATGCCGTCCGGCGCTGTGTTCATCCACGCTCTGTCTTCTGATAAAACGCGATCATCAGCGGCATCGTATAAATGATCGGGAACGCGTATCTTGGCTGCCCCTGAATCTGAGGTGCCAGTAATACAAACAGGAAAGAAATCAGCGCAGGAAGCATCACAACGAATGCTTTTTTATTTTTCTCCAGCCTGACAAAATGCAATAATACAAACATCAAAATTACATAAAAGCCACATTGCTGAACATTCCGATCACCGGCGCTGTCGTCAGCAGGCTGTATAGTTTCACTGCAATATTCGACACGCCTTCCATTTTTTCAGGGATTTGGAAATTCAGCCAGCTGTAATACTCTTTATCATATTCCAAGTCAGAACCAACCAGGCAATTCTTATTGTAAACCACGTTATCCGCATAAGGCGCAAATACATAATAATTCTGATTCCACGTTGCTTCCACATAGCATAGCGGATGCCTAAAAAACTCTTTCATCCACATTGATTGAAATATGCCACAAGATCCCCGTCGAACCGGAACGATAGGTTGTTTTTACCGGATCAGCGGTCATCGGCTCATAGATTTCCGCCAGAGAATCATAATCCAAAACCTTTGCAATAACCTCGCGCTCTTCACCCGGTATCTCATCCCCGTATTCTTTTACATAGCGCGCTGTCTGCTGAAACGGCAGCGAAAACATTTCCTTCGGAGAATCCTTTTCCACATGATAAACCTGTGTAATAATTCCTTCCACTGCAAATACCAGAAGAAACGGCAGGATGACAATAGCCACTTTTCTCCCTATAACTCTCCGTGTCCGCTTTTTCTTCCAAAACATTTGTACACAGATGACAACTGTCACAACCAGATACAGATAAATTCCGTTTTTTTCCGACATAAAATCATCAGCGCTGCTGCCACAATCCAAAGTACATTTTGGATAGCCTGATTCCAAAATTGCTCTTCCTCCAGCATCCATTCTGCCATCAGACAAGCCAGCAACACTAAAAAAGCAGTATAGAGATAATCTTTGATCGGAAATGCAGCATATCCTGTAAAATACGGTGCAATACAATAAACCGCAAAAGTCAGCGTTCTAAGCCAGACAGCTGTATTCCAGCGCTTCATCAGTTCCAGTGTCCATGCAAGAACAGCAGACATAATCAGGGACTGCATCAGTACAAACAAAAACAAACCGACATTCGGACTTCCGAGTTTTACGGCAAGTCGAATAAAACTACCAAATAGCCAGGTATGGAAAATCGGCTGAGCTGTCGTATATGTTTCAAATCCATAATAATATCGCAGCTGTGCCCAGTTATCATAGCTCATAGCACCAGGATATCTTAAAATCAGATGAATAAACCACACAAACACCAGGATGCCCCAGGTCATCCAAAACGAATATTTCTGATACGCTGTTCCCCATTTTCCAGTTTTCTCTGTAGCGGTTCCTACATTCTCATTTTTTGCCGCAATATGTAATGCACCCCTTCGATCGCATACAGATAAAAGAAATACATCCCCAGAAGTAATACAACACTGCCAGACCTGTTGATCTGAAATGAATACAAAAAGCGAAAGATTTCCACCGTACCAGTATGCCATACCTCCTGTATACATCATTGCCAGAAA
>VOFB01004307.1_pt1 | contig 22160 bp, 33 predicted proteins | sample 5384141 | NCBI WGS metagenome assembly VOFB01 (sample SAMN12384721, study PRJNA508395) | human gut metagenome | isolation source: healthy gut A | host: Homo sapiens | reverse complement strand
GCTCCGATCAGTCCCATCATCTCTACGTGAGCTGGAACAGAAGATGAACCTGCAAACTGTGCATCTGAGTGCATACGTCCCAGTGTATCTGTCATACCATAAGATGCTGGACCTGCAGCCATGTTATCTGGATGAAGTGTACGTCCTGTACCACCACCAGATGCTACTGAGAAGTATTTTTTGCCCTGTTCGATACATTCTTTTTGTATGTACCTGCAACTGGGTGCTGGAAACGTGTTGGGTTAGTTGAGTTACCTGTGATAGATACGTCTACACCTTCTTTCCACATGATTGCAACACCTTCACGAACATCATTTGCTCCATAGCAGTTTACTTTGGAACGAAGTCCGTCAGAATAAGAGATTCTCTGAACCTCTTTCAGCTCTCCTGTATAGTAGTCATACTCTGTTTCAACAAATGTAAATCCGTTGATACGAGCAATGATCTGAGCAGCGTCTTTTCCAAGACCGTTCAGGATAACACGCAGAGGTTTCTGACGTACTTTGTTAGCTTTCTCTGCGATACCAATAGCACCTTCAGCAGCTGCGAAAGACTCATGACCTGCCAGGAATGCGAAACATTCTGTATCTTCTTCCAGAAGCATCTTACCCAGGTTACCATGTCCAAGACCTACTTTTCTCTGATCAGCAACTGATCCAGGAATACAGAAAGCCTGAAGTCCTTCTCCGATTGCTGCTGCAGCTTCTGCTGCTGTCTTACATCCTTTTTTGATTGCAATAGCTGCACCTGTAATGTATGCCCAGCATGCATTCTCGAAGCAGATCGGCTGAATACCCTTGATCTGATTGTATACGTCCAGGCCTGCATCTTTAGTGATTTTCTCTGCTTCTTCGATAGAAGAAATACCATAACCAGCCAAAACTTCATTGATTTTATCAATTCTTCTTTCATAAGATTCAAATAAAGCCATTTATGTATCCTCCTGATTAAATTTGCCTTAAAATATTCTTACTTTCGTGGGTCGATGATCTTCACAGCATCTGCTACGCGGCCGTACTGTCCTTTTGCTTTTTCCCAAGCTGTCGTTTGGAGTGTCTCCTTTTGATGAAATCAGTGAATTTTCCAAGGCTTACGAACTGATATCCGATGATCTCATTATCTTCGTCAAGAGCGATTCCTGTAACATAGCCTTCTGCCATTTCCAGGTAACGAGGTCCTTTTTCCAGAGTTCCATACATTGTACCAACCTGAGAACGAAGTCCTTTACCAAGGTCTTCCAGTCCAGCACCTACTGCAAGTCCTTCTTCAGAGAATGCACTCTGAGTTCTTCCGTATACGATCTGTAAGAATAATTCACGCATTGCTGTATTGATAGCATCACAGACAAGGTCTGTGTTTAATGCCTCTAAAATTGTTTTTCCCGGGAGGATTTCAGAAGCCATAGCAGCTGAATGTGTCATTCCCGAACATCCGATTGTTTCTACTAATGCTTCCTGGATGATACCTTCTTTAACGTTAAGAGTTAATTTACAGGCACCCCTGCTGCGGAGCACACCAGCCAACACCATGTGTCTAAAACCAGAGATATCTTTAATTTCCTTAGCCTGAACCCATTTTGCTTCTTCCGGAATCGGAGCTGGTCCGTGGTTTGCGCCCTGAGCTACCGGACACATCATTTCTACTTCCTGTGAATAAATCTTGATTTTTCTCTACATTTTTTATGGAATTTTCTCTTTTTTTGGCACAATTTGCAAAAGGTTCTTCTCTGGGGAAATACCATTCCCGAAGAAGAACCTTCTCATATCTCTTTCGACCTGTTTTCTTTCAAAAGAATCCTTATCTGCCTTTTTACAAATTTCTTCTGAGCCTACATACCGCCCTGTGTCAGTACCTGTACATTCTTTTGCAATATAATCGATCAAAGATACGATTGTAAGTACCAGAGATACCCAGATCAGTACCTGTGCGATCATGTTAAATGCACCGCCAAGATCTGCGATCAGAAGGATCAGCATGAACATCTGGGATACCGTTTTGAATTTTCCCCAGTAGCTTGCAGCGATCATTGTCAATATCGTTGTCTGCTGCTACCAGACGGAATCCGCTGATGATAAATTCTCTTGCAATAATTACGATTACAAAACCATGCCTGCAGTTTTCCAAGCGGGATCATGCAGATCATAGCCGAACACACCAGCAGCTTATCTGCCAGCGGATCCATAAACTTTCCGAAATTCGTTACAAGATTTCTGGCTCTGGCGATCTTTCCGTCCAGCATATCTGTAAGACTTGCCACGCAGAAAATAATCAATGCGATCCATTTGTTTGCAGCTCCGCCCACGCCTGTCAGCATGAAAAATACAAAAAACGGAACCATGATTACTCTTAAAACAGTTAATTTATTCGGTAAATTCATTATGTCGACTCTCCTATCAAATCATATTCTGCTGCTCCGGTAACTTTCACTTTTGCAAAATCACCAGTCATCAGTTCTTCATCGGTATTTACAAAAATCAGTCCGTCTACATTCGGTGCATCACGATAAGTTCTTCCAACGTAGGCATTCTCATCTGCGACTTTACCTTCGATCATAACCAGTACTTCTTTTCCGATCATATCTTCTGCCTGATCGAATACAATCTCCTGCTGCAGCTCCATAATATCTGCCTGACGGTCTTCTTTTACTTCTTCGTCAATCTGATCCGGCATAGATGCTGCCGGTGTATCTTCTTCCGGTGAATATGTGAATACCCCGAGTCTGTCAAATTCCATCTCATCTACGAATTCCATTACTTCTTCATGCTGCTCCTGTGTCTCCCCTGGGAAACCGGTGATCAACGTTGTACGAAGTGCGATGTCCGGAATCTCTTTTCTCAGTTTTGTGATCGTATCGATCAACTGCTGCTTGGAAGTTCTTCTTCCCATTCTCTTTAAGATACGGTCACTTGCATGCTGGATCGGAAGATCCAGATAATGGCAGATCTTCGGTTCTTCTTTTCATTACCTGTATCAGATTGTCATCAATCTCTTCCGGATAACAGTACAGAAGGCGGATCCAGCGGATTCCTTTGATCTTGCATAACTCTTTCAGAAGCTTATGCAGGGATTTTTTCACCGTAAATATCCTGTCCATATACCGTTGTCTCCTGTGCAACCAGAATCAGTTCTTTACGCCCTGGTCAGCCAGTTCCTGTGCTTCTTTGATCAGACGCTCCATCGGTACACTGCGGTAATTTCCACGGACTTTCGGGATAATACAGTATGTACAGTGTTTGTCACAGCCTTCTGCAATCTTCAGATATGCATAGTGACCTCCGGTCGTCACAAGTCTCTTTGTCTCCGGAAGCGGCAGCGCATCGATATCGGCAAGTTCTACTTCTGATTTTACCTTCCAGTGCTTCTTCTACTGCTTCTACAATCTTATCATACGAAGTCGTCCCAAGCACTACATCAACTTCCGGGATCTCATCAATAATCTCCTGCTTATATCTCTGTGCCAGACATCCGGTTACAACCAATGCCTTTAATCTTCCTTCTTCTTTATATCTTGCCATATCCAGAATCGTCTGGATACTTTCTTCTTTGCGTCATGAATAAAACAACAGGTATTAATCACCATAACATCTGCCTGTGTCTCATCATCAACAATCTGGTATCCTTTTCGCATCCAGAAGTCCAAGCATGACCTCTGAATCTACCAGGTTCTTATCACAGCCAAGTGATACGAAAAATATATTCATTCGGTTCTCCTTTTATTTATTTCTGATTTTTGCAGTATGCATTCTATTCGGCACACATCTTTGCTATCTTGCTATATCCAGTTCAAGAAAGGCAGACACCTTGCGGCATCTGCCTTTTGTATCTCAGTCAGCAATGTGTCTGAAAGAATCCGTCTGCAACGGATCCTTAAGGTGTCAGATTTTATTCTTCTTCCTCTTCATCCTGTGCAATAATCGTCATCTTTCCCTGATTCATCTCATCAATTGCAATAGAAAGCGGCTTTTCGCCCATCTTTGCATCAACAAGCGGCATAGATCCGTCAATGATCTCTCTTGCTCTCTTTGCTGTAGCCATAACGATGGAATAACGGCTGTTAACAACCTTTGTCTCGCCTTCCTCAACGTCTTTATTAACGACCTTCATTAAGTCTGTGTAAGATGGATGTAACATACACTTATTCTCCTTTCAATTCTTCTTTCATATGCTCTATAAATTCAGCGTTACGGAAACTTCTTCTGTGCTCACCCTGGATGATCTGATGCATCTCTTCTACGCATTCCTGCAAGTCATCATTTATGATCAGATAATCATATTGATCCATCTCCAGTGCCTCTTCTTTCGCACGGTTCATGCGGAATTCGATCACGTCCATTGTCTCTGTTCCACGGCCCACCAGACGGCTCTTAAGTTCCTCTGCGCTCGGCGGTGTTACAAACAAAAAGCAGTGTATCCGGGAATTTTTCTTTTTACTTTCAACGCTCCCTGAATTTCTATCTCAAGAATCACATCTTTTCCTGCCTCTAACTGCTCCTCTACATATGCACGCGGCGTTCCATAGTAATTATCCACGTACCTAGCATACTCTATCAGTTCTTCTTTCGCAATCATTTTTTCAAAATCTTCTACAGTTTTGAAGAAATATTCCCGTCCGTCTTCTTCTCCCGGACGCGGATTTCTGGTGGTTGCGGAAATAGATAATGCATAATTATCATACTGTTTTAACAGCTCTTTCATAATGGTTCCCTTACCGGAACCTGAAAAACCTGATACAACGATCAGAATCCCTTTTTCTCTCATTTCGATACCCTCTTTTAATCTTCTTAACAATCTGATTTATTCAATGTTCTGTATCTGCTCTCTTACCTTCTCAATCTCTGTCTTAAGTTCGATTCCGATATTGGAAGTCTCCAGATCATTCGCCTTCGAAAGAATCGTATTCGCTTCACGGTTCATCTCCTGTGCAATGAAATCAAGCTTACGTCCGATTCCACTGTCATCAGACTGAAGGGTTGCCTTCATATGTTCCACATGACTTCTCAGACGTACCACTTCTTCATCGGTACAGATCTTGTCCGCAAAGATCACGATCTCTGATGCGATCCGTCCCTCATCGATCTGTGTGTCCTCCAGAAGTTCTTTTACTTTTCCTTCTAGCTTTTCTCTGTACTCCGCAATGATCTTCGGTGCACGTTCTTCAATCTGTCCGACCAGTTCAAGCATACCGTCCAGCTTCGCGATCAGATCCTTCTTCAGATTCTCTCCCTCTACGGTTCTAGTCTGTACGAACTGTGCGATCGCACCATCCAGTGCTTTCTTAAGTCCTTTCCACAGTTCTTCTTCATCATCCATCTTCTCTTCCATTGTGAGGACTTCCGGATAACGGGACAATGTGGATACACGGATGTCATTCTCCAGTGAGAATTTTTCTTCCATCATTTTAAACTTTTCCAGATATTCTGCTGCCAGTGTCTCATTGTATTTTAAAGAGACCTGACTCTCTGAAAAGTCTTCATATGTAAAAGATGTCCACCTTTCCACGATGAACACTTTCCTTTAAAAAGGCTTCGAATGGCACTTTCAAAAAATTAAGCTTCTTCGGCATACGGATATTGGCATCCAGATAACGATGATTCACTCCCTTCATCTCAACCGTGAATTTACGTTCCTCATCAGCCGCTTCGCAGCGTCCGAATCCTGTCATACTCTTAATCATGATATGATCCTCTTCTTATTCATTATTTAAAATAAACCAGCATTTATTATAAGACATTTGGCAAAGTTCGTCAACTATGCTATACTAGACAAATATGAAATTCTGTAAGGAAAAGGAAGGTCTTTTATGGCTTTTGACGGAATCACAGTCGCAGCAGTCGTTCAGGGGAATTAGAACATACTCTGGTCGGCGGACGTATCTCCAAGATCGCCCAGCCAGAAAATGACGAACTGCTTTTTAACAATAAAAGGAAATGAAGGACAAAAAGGCTCTATATCTCTGCCAGTGCTTCTCTTCCACTTATCTATTTAACCAACGAGAACAAACCCAAGTCCGATGACAGCTCCTGGATTCTGCATGCTTCTGCGCAAGCATATCGGAGGCGGACGGATTACCGCAGTCTCCAGCCGTCCACTCGAGCGTATCATCCACCTGGATATTGAGCATCTGGATGAGATGGGTGACTTGTGCAGGAAAAAACTGATCATCGAGATCATGGGAAAACACAGCAACATTATTTTCTGTGATCTGAACGGACGCATCATCGACAGTATCAAGCACGTCTCTGCACAGATGAGTTCGGTACGTGAAGTATTGCCGGGACGCGATTACTTTATTCCGGATACGATGTCGAAAAAGAATCCGATGACGGCTACGCAGGAAGAATTCATTTCGGCAATCCTTGCAAAACCGATGCCGGTATCCAAAGCAATCTATTCCAGCATGACAGGTATCAGCCCGGTCATTGCCGAAGAGATCTGTTATCTTGCAGGTGTGGACTCTTCCATGACGGCGCATGATCTTTCCGAAGATGTACTGACACATCTGTACCGTCAGTTTACCTATTATATGGAGGACGTAAGACAGGAAATTTCCATCCTACTATTTATTATAATGGAAATGCACCAAAGGAATTCAGCGCCCTTCCGGTCACACATTTTAACGAATATACAAAAAAGAGTTCTTTTCCATCTCGGAAGTCCTCTATACGTATTATTCCACACGTAACACACTGACCAGAATCCATCAGAAAAGTGCAGATCTCCGGCATGTTGTCCAGACAGCACTGGAACGGAACCGCAAAAAATACGATCTTCAGTCCAAGCAGTTAAAGGGAACGGAAAAAGCGTGACAAATATAAAGTTTACGGAGAACTGATCAATACTTACGGCTATAATCTGGAACCGGGATCAAAAGAACTGACTGCCCTGAATTATTATACCAACGAAGAGATTACTATCCTGCTTGATCCGACACAGACTCCGGGCGAGAATGCACAACGTTATTTTGCAAAATACAATAAGCAGAAGCGTACTTTTGAAGCATTGACGGAGCTGATCCAGGAAACTGCCGATGATATCCAGTATCTGGAATCTAGCAGCAACGCACTTGACATTGCTCTGAACGAAGCGGATCTTGCTCAGATCAAAGAGGAACTGATGCAGAGCGGCTATATCCGCAGAAAACATACGAAGAAAAAGTTAAACTGACCAGCAAAACCAATGCATTACATTTCCAGTGATGGTTATGATATGTATGTTGGAAAGAACAACCTTCAAAATGAAGAACTTACTTTTTCTTTTGCCAATGGCAATGACTGGTGGTTCCATGCAAAAGGTGCTCGGGATCTCACGTTATCGTCAAAAGCGGCGGGGATGAACTTCCGGACCGTACCTTTGAAGAAGCAGGTCGTCTGGCCGCTTACTATTCTAAGAATCGTGGTGCTGACAAAGTAGAGATCGACTACATTCAGAAAAAACACGTTAAGAAACCAAACGGTGCAAAACCGGGATTCGTCGTTTACTATACAAACTATTCACTCGTCATCGATTCTGATATATCGAATATAAAAAATGTGCAGGATTAATTCCTGCACATTTTTGCCTTCTTATTCTTCATATATTGCAAATAGACATATCCTGTCACGTCTGCCAGGAACCATCCAATCGGAATTGACCACCAGATTGCAATCACTCCAATCGACTTTATCGGTGCCAGTGTATAAGAAAGCAGCACGCTCGTTCCAAGCGAGATCACCGTCAGCACCACCGACATCCTCCGGTCTTCCGACCGCTCTGTAATACCCATACCACAAGAACAGAATACCGATTCCACAGTAAAATGCTCCTTCGATATGCAGATACTGTATCCCGACGCGGATGATCTCATGCTCACTGCCGTCGATAAATGCCAGCATCAGATATCTGGCTCCAAAGTAGATCAGCACCGACGCACAGATACAGAATGCCGCTGATACCGTTACTGCACTACGGACACCTTTCTGTACTCTTTTTTTCCTTTCCGGCTCCCCGGTTCTGGGAAATGAAGATTGATTCATTTGCAAATTCCTGCGCCGGCATATAAGCAAATGAATCAATCTTCACAGCCGCTGCGAATGCCGCCATGACTGCGGTTCCAAAGCTGTTGACCAGACCCTGTATCATCAGGATTCCAAAATTCATCACTGACTGCTGGATGCAGGTTTCCCAAGATCATAGAACCTGCAAACAGCAGCATTGTCTTTGTCACATTTCCGGTTGTAAGATCTTTTTCAAATCTTATCTGGTTCCTGCCAGGTAATCGATAAACTGCTGGGCGGTTCTTCCGGATAATCCTCCGTGGCTTAATTCCCACTTGTTTGCTTCCAGCAATAATTCATCATCCAGCATATCAATTCCGTTCTTCTTTGCCAGTTCACGTACGATCTCCTGGAACTGCTTCTTATCCGGTTTTCCAAAGTAGATCGTAACACCGAATCTTGCAACCAGCGACAGTTTTTCCTGTACGGTATCATTTGTATGAAGTTCTTCATCTCTGTCTTCTTTATCTTTGAATGTCTCACGGATCAGATGTCTTCTGTTAGAAGTTGCATAGATTAGTACGTTATCCGGCTTCTTCTCGAGTCCGCCTTCGATCACTGCCTTCATATATTTATATTCAATCTCAAACTCCTCGAATGACAGATCATCCATGTAAATAATGAATTTATAATTTCTGTTCTTGATCTGTGCAATCAGCTCATTCAGATCCTGAAACTGATGCTTGTAAACCTCGATCATACGAAGTCCCTGATCGTAATACTGATTCAGGATTGCTTTGATGGAAGACGATTTTCCTGTTCCGGCATCACCGAATAACAGACAGTTATTGGCTTTCTTGCCTTCTACAAATGCCTCTGTATTATCAATCAGTTTTTTCTTGGCAATCTCATAGCCGACCAGATCATCCAAATGTACGTGTGCGATCTTCGTGATCGGCTCGATCAATGCCCCTTCTTCTGTATGTGCGATACGGAACGCTTTGTGAAGTCCTAGCTTTCCTACACCGAATTCCTTGTAGAACTGTGTCATGATATCCTTGAATTCTACCGCGGTCTCAGTTTCTGCAAGTGCTTTGCTCAGATCACAGATACGGTCGCGGATTCTCTGATTGAACACACTTCCGTGTCCGCTGGTTCCGACATAATCATGTAACATAGAGATACAGTCAACACCCATCACATTCTCCAGATCTGCAAAGTCATAATCAAATAATTCTTTGAAGATTTCAAAATCATGCAGTGCAACCTGGTTGATACTTCCGTCTACCGGTCCTACGATCTCACATGAGGTACTGTAAGCATTCTCATGACTTGCCATCAGGTAAGTCAGATAATTATTAGCCAGAGATCTCCCTCGAATCCGTGGCTTACAGCCATCTCCAGAATCTCGTTGACCGCATCATATAACAGTCCTTCATATCTTCCATGTTATAGTAATCATTCTGATAATTCTCCATTAAGAATGTCATATCCTGAAGGATCTGTCCTTCCTCCATATGTTTATATAACATCAACTCATTTGTTCTCATTTGTCATTCCTCCAATTTTATATCCGACCTGCTATGCCTAGTAATTTCCAAGAATTCTTAAATTTCTTCCCTCTTCACATGAAGTCCCCCTGATTGCATTTTTCACCGCGGGATCCGCAAGATTTCCCTCGAAATCAATAAAGAAGCGGTATTCCCAGCTTTTCCTTCCATCGGCCGGGATTCAATTTTTGTCATATTCAGATCATTATACGCAAAATGTGAAAGCAGATGATAAAGAGAACTGCTTTCATGAGGGGAGCTCCAGACAAATGCTTATCTTCTTCGCATCTTTTAAGAATACTTTCTGGTTTGTGATAACGATGAATCTGGTCGAATTATTCTTTTTCATCATTGATACTATCTGCAAGCACAGAAAGTCCGTATACGGATGCCGCATAAGCACTGCATACAGCCGCCTGATGTTTATCCTGGTCTTCAAGTATCTTCTTTGCAGCAAGTGCGGTATTCGCTACACTGATCTGCTGCCAGTCTCCGTGTTCTCCCAGAAAATGCGATGCCTGCATAAGTGCTTCCGCCTTGGAATATACACGTTCAATCTCAGATATATCTGTTCCCGGTAATCCTGACAATGTATTTTTGATCGGGATGATCGTCTCTCCGACAATATAATTTTCAAATTCTACCAGAAGGTCATAGATTTCATTCACTGCTCCCGCTGTTGAATTTTCAATCGGAAGTACTGCATAATCTGCCGCGCCTTCTTCAATTGCCTCCATTGCCTCCCGGAATGTATGTACATGATAGCTGTTACATCCTTTTCCAAAATAATGTTCCATTGCCGCCTGACTGTAAGCCCCTTCTGTTCCCTGGAATACTACCCTTGCTGTATCCTTATCCAGTGAATCAATGCCGATAAACGGAAGTCTTCCAAGTGCACCTGCTTCTACAAGCTGCTTGTACTGTAATTTTCGACTGATCGCAAGAAGCAGTTCATATACTTCTCCGATTCCTTTTTTATTAAAGTCTGATGAAACTTTTCCCATCACTTCTGCTATTTTATTCTTTTCACGCTGACGGTCAAATGTTTTATAACCATTTTTAATCTTACAGGTCCCGAGATCCTCACAAATCTTCATTCGCTTTTCATAAAGATCCGTAATCTGATCATCAACATCACTTAACTGCGTTCTAAGTTCTTCCAATGATGTCATTTACTCTCTCCTTTTTGTATATTATGCAGGAAATCTGCGTATTTATTAAATTATAATACATTCAAAAAATAAAATCTACCCATCCTGATTTAAAAAAATCATCGAAAAATTTTTCAAGACATTGAAAATCATCGTTAAATATTATATGATGTATGAGAGATTTGAAAACGGAGGTAAAACCATGAATACTTTAGAATGTATCAAAACAAGAAGAAGCATTCGCAAATTCAAGCCTGATCCTGTAGATCACGCAACTTTAGAATCCCTGATCGGTGCAGCATCTTATTCTCCTTCCTGGAAGAACACTCAGATCACTCGATATATCGCAATCGAAGATTCTTCTATTCTTGATAAAATCGTTACTGATTACACCCCAGATTTCAACGCAAAAATCATAAAGCAGGCACCAATGCTTATTGCAGTTACTTTCAAAAAGGGCGCTGCGGTTTTGAACGCGACGGTTCCTACAGCACCAAAAAAGAAAAGACCGCTGGCAGATGTTCGATGTCGGTGTTGCATGTCAGACACTTTGCCTTGCCGCTCACGAAGCAGGTCTTGGAACTGTAATCATGGGCATCTGGGATGAAGACGGCATCACCGATCTTTACATATTCCGGAAGATCAGGAGCTTGCTGCTCTCATCGCCATCCGATATCCCTGATATTGATCCTGATGCACCTAAGAGAAAATCTGTCGATGATTTATTAACTTATTTATAAAACAGGAGGTTTTGACATGAGACACTTATTAAGTCCACTGGATTTTTCTGTGGAAGAACTTGACAATTTAATGGATCTTGCAAAAGATATCGAGGCAAATCCGAAAAATATGCACACGCATGTGAAGGCAAAAACGCTTGCCACTCTTTTCTATGAACCGAGCACACGTACCAGATTAAGCCATGAAGCAGCTATGATCAATCTGGGTGGCAGCGTTCTTGGTTTCTCATCCGCAGATTCAAGTTCTGCTTCCAAAGGGGAAAGTGTAGCAGATACGATTCGTGTAATTTCCTGCTTTGCAGATATCTGTGCAATGCGCCATCCAAAAAGAGGGTGCCGCTATGGTTGCAAGCCAGCATGCCACAATTCCGGTGATCAATGCCGGTTGCCTGCCGGCATTCCATGATCTGAAGACGAAGATCGGCAAACAGATCCATGACAAATTCGGACTGGATGATATGGAAGTTACAGACGAAGTATTCAGTCTGCACAGTCCAAGGTATTTGACGAGGCAGAGAACCGTATGCATACGATCAAGGCTGTAATGGTTGCAACACTTGGTGAAAGAGAGTAGGCAAGAGCAGAAAGATTATGAAATCAGAAATATTACGTTTGTTAAAAGAGAATGATACATATATTTCCGGACAGCAGTTGTGCGAACAGTTTCAGGTATCCAGAACGGCCATCTGGAAAGTGATCGACCAGCTTAAAAAAGAAGGTTATCAGATAGAGGCGGTGCGTAACAAAGGCTACCGCCTTATCGAAAGTCCGGATGTTATGTCAAAAGCAGAGATCGACAGTCTGGTAGATACAAAGTGGGCAGGAAAGAATGTCATATATTATGATGAGACTGATTCCACAAATAACAGGGCAAAGGAAGCCGGAAATAATAAGGAACCTCATGGGACATTATTTGTTGCAGATATGCAGATGGCAGGAAAGGGCGAAGGGGCCGTGTCTGGAAATCACCGTCTGGAAGCAGTATCTATATGACGATCCTGTTGTATCCGGATATTCCGCCGGTAAAGAGCACCACAGCTTACACTGATTATGGCGATTGCCGTGGCAGAAGGAATCCGGGAGGTTACCGGTCTTGAGACAAAGATTAAGTGGCCGAATGATATCGTTGTGAATGGAAAGAAAATCTGTGGTATCCTGACAGAGATGAGTACAGAGATCGATTACATCAATCATGTAGTGATCGGAGTGGGAATTAATGTGAATCAGGATGCGTTCCCTGATGATATTAAGGCAACGGCTTCCTCACTTAAGATGGAACTCGGAAAGCGCATAAAGCGTTCCGGGCTGATCGCAGCAGTAATGAAAATCTTTGAAAAATATTATGAGATCTTTCAGGAGACAGAAGATCTTTCAGGATTGCAGGAACTTTATAATTCCATGCTGGTGAATAAGGACCGGGAGGTCAAGGTCCTGGAACCGGGGAATGAATATAAAGCGTATGCTATCGGCATCAATCAGACCGGAGAACTGATTGTAAGAACGCCGGATGGAAAAGAGAAAGAAATCTATGCCGGAGAGGTATCAGTTAGAGGAGTTTATGGGTATGTATGATGAAAAAGTGGTGCTTTGCGGCGCCAATTCATATGAAGAAAAATATTATCTGAATCCGGATTTTGAACAGCTCCCGGATGATGTAAAGAATGAACTGAAGATCATGTGCGTGCTGTATGTGCATGATGTAGGAGGAATCCTGACGCTGGTGTTTGAAGAAGACGGAGAATTATGCTTTGAGGTATCGACCGAGGAATTTGATCCGATGTTCGATGACATCGGAAGCCAGCTTTAAGATCAAGCAGCTGCAGAGAGACAAGCAGGATCTTCTGCAGGCATTGCAGTTATATTATAAAGTATTCTTCCTGGGTGAAGAGATAAACAGCGAAGAGTAACTATAAGGAAACAGACAAAACAGGAGGAGAAAGATGCTTCTTGTAATCGATGTAGGAAATACGAACATTACACTCGGAGTGTTTAACAAAGACGAATTATTTGGCACATTCCGTATGAAGACAAAGCAGCCGAGAACATCGGATGAATATGGAATTACTTTACAGGAACTGGTAGAAAGACATGGGATCGAAAGCTCGAAGATCAATGCAGTGATCCTTGCATCCGTAGTGCCGGATGTGATGCATTCACTCGGCAGTGCGATCATCAAATATTTCGGCGTAAAGCCGGTGGTTGTATCTGCAGGAATTAAGACGGGAATCCGTATCGTCACGGAGAACCCGAGACAGGTCGGCCCGGACCGTATCGTAGATGCAGTCGGTGCTTACACCTTATATGGTGGACCGGCGATCGTGGTAGACTTCGGAACGGCAACGACATTTGATGTGATCGGCCCGGACGGAACATTTGAGGCGGGCGTGATCGCACCGGGAATCCGCACTTCGGCACAGTCTCTCTGGGGAGAGGCAGATATGCTTCCGGCAATCGAGATCCGCAAGCCGAATTCCATTCTCGCAAAAGAGACAATCACGGCAATGCAGGCCGGCCTTGTATATGGTCAGATCGGTCAGACTGAATATATCATTAAGCGTATGAAAGAAGAGTCCGGCTACCCGGATGCAAAGGTTATTGCAACCGGCGGACTTGGCAAGATGATTGCGAATGAAACAGACATGATCGATGTGTATGATTCACAGCTTACGTTAAAAGGACTTCGGTTCATTTACGAAAAGAATAAAAAAAGTAAATAATCTACGGTGTTGATAATGTAGACTTTCAGAGAAATGTGCAGCACTATATATCAAGATGGTTCCGCCAGTGTAAGAGTGGGGCTATCTTAGCTGATATATAGTGCTGTGTGTTTCTTGGAGGAAATGAAGTATAATTGTGAGAAGAATGATAAGTATCCTGGAATAATCGAAAATAGAAGATGTTTGTAAATTGTTCAGGGATAACCAGGATAGAAGATAATAGTAATTAAAATTAATTAACAGGAGTAGAAAGATGAAAATCGGGAATGTTAATCTGGCAAATCCATATATTCTCGCGCCGATGGCGGGAGTAACGGATCTGCCGTTCAGATTGCTCTGTAAAGAGCAGGGAGCCGGACTTTTGTGCATGGAGATGATCAGCGCGAAAGCCCTGCAGTATAAAAAATAAGAATACCAAAGCATTACTTGCAATCCATCCGGAAGAGTATCCGGTGTCGTTACAGCTCTTTGGTTCCGATCCAAAGATCATGAGCGAGATGGCGAAAATGATCGAAGAGCTGCCGTTCCAGATCCTGGACATCAATATGGGATGTCCGGTTCCGAAGGTAGTACGTAACGGAGAAGGCTCTGCACTTATGAAGAATCCGAAGCTGGTACATGAGATCGTATCGGCAGTGTCGAAAGCAATTGAAAAGCCGGTAACGGTGAAGATCCGGAAAGGATTTGACGATGATCATGTGAATGCGGTGGAGATCGCAAAGATCATTGAAGATGCAGGCGGTGCGGCAGTTGCCGTGCACGGACGGACAAGGGAACAGTATTATTCCGGAAAAGCAGACTGGGATATCATCCGTCAGGTAAAAGAAGCAGTATCCATTCCGGTGATAGGAAATGGTGATGTGATTTCAGGAGAAAAGGCACTTCAGATGAGAAGAGAAACCGGCTGTGACGGCGTGATGATCGGAAGAGGTGCACAGGGCAATCCATGGATATTCCATGAACTTCAGGAATATGAAAGAACCGGTGTTGTTCCTCCGAGACCGACGCCGGAGAAAAAATCAAAGAGACAATGCTCAGACATGCAAGACTACAGATTGAATTCAAGGGAGACTTTATCGGGATCAGGGAAATGCGTAAGCATGTTGCCTGGTACACAAAGGGAATGAAAGGTTCTGCAAAACTCAGGGATGCGATCAACCAGGTGGAATCTTATGAAGAGCTGGTGGAACTTCTGGACAAGGCGATTGTATAAACAGAGAATCTGAATAATAGATACCGTCGGAAAATGAAAAGAACAGGCGTAAAATAGGGATATACAAGAGACAAAAACATTGACATAAAACACGCATTTATGTATAATAATGAAATTGTGAAAGTATCTTTTATTCTATGACAGATTAAATATTCAGATAGATGATTCAGGCATAAAAATGTCAGAGTAATATGGAACAGAAAAAGGAGCAGGAGACAGATGGAAGCAAAGAAAAAATTACTTACTTATGCTGGTTTAAAAAAGCACTGGAAGACGAACTTGAAAACCTCAAGGTTGTAAAACGTAGAGAGATTGCACAGAAGATCAAAGAGGCAAGAGAGCAGGGAGACTTATCTGAGAACGCGGAGTACGACGCTGCAAAGGACGAGCAGAGAGACATCGAAGCACGTATCGAAGAACTGGAAGCAATTCTTAAGAATGCAGAAGTTGTAGTAGAAGATGAAGTTGATTTCGATAAGATCAACATCGGATGTACTGTAAAAAGTATTCGACATCACATTTGATGAAGAGATGGAGTTCAAGATTGTTGGTTCTACAGAGGCGAACAGTCTGGAAGGAAAGATCTCTAACGAATCACCGGTTGGTCAGGCTCTGATGGGCAAACAGATCGGAGATGTCGTAACAGTAGAGACACAGGCTGGAGTAATGGAGTACAAGGTACTGGACATCAGCCGTTCATTATAAGAGACAGGCAGATACCCGTCGAAGAATAACCAGGACACAAGACTCAGGCCTCTCTTACACGGGAGGTCTGAATTCAGATAAGGAAGGAGAATAAAAAAGTGGCTAAGCAGCAGAACAATGGACAGGAAAAGGACGTGAACCAGTTAAGAAAGGTTCGCCGTGATAAATTAGCAGAACTGCAGCAGAATGGAAAAGATCCGTTCAAGATCACAAAATTCGATCAGACACATCACTCACTGGAAGTGAAGAGTCTGTATGAAGCACATGAGGCAGAACTTTTAAAAGATCATCATACACCAGATGTAGAAGGTATGGATGAAGAGCAGGCAAAAGAGGTTCTGAAGAAAGATTATGAAGAGAGAAGAAGCATCATGGATGCCAATCCAATCCACGTAGCAATCGCAGGACGTATGATGTTCAAGAGAGTTATGGGTAAAGCTTCTTTCTGTAACATTCAGGATCTTCAGGGAAGCATCCAGGTATATGTTGCAAGAGATGCGATCGGAACAGAATCTTATGCAGATTTCAAACGTTCTGACATCGGTGATATCTTCGGACTGGAAGGTTTTGCTTTCAGAACAAGAACAGGTGAGATTTCTATCCATGCAGAAAGCGTGACTCTTCTTTCCAAGAGCTTACAGATTCTCCCTGAGAAATTCCACGGTCTGACAGATGTAGATACCCGTTACCGTCAGAGATATGTAGACCTGATCATGAATACAGAGTCTAAAGATACCTTTATCAAGCGTTCCCAGATCCTCAAAGAGATCCGTAACTTCCTTGCCGGACGTGAATTCATGGAAGTAGAGACTCCAATGCTGGTTGCCAACGCAGGTGGTGCAGCTGCAAGACCGTTTGAGACACATTACAATGCACTGAACGAAGACGTTAAACTGCGTATCTCTCTGGAGCTTTACCTGAAGAGACTGATCGTTGGTGGTCTTGAAAGAGTTTACGAGATTGGCCGAGTATTCCGTAATGAGGGTGTTGATACCCGTCATAACCCGGAATTCACTCTGATGGAGTTGTATCAGGCTTACACTGATTATGAGGGCATGATGGAACTGACAGAGTGTATGTTCCGTTACCTTGCAGAAAAGGTATGTGGAAGTGCAGTGATCAACTACAACGGAACAGTCATCGATATGGCAAAACCATTCGAAAGTATTTCCATGATCGATGCTGTTAAGAAATACGCAGGTGTTGATTTTGGAATCAAGTTAAGACAGACGAAGAAGCAAAGAAGCTTAGCAGACAAGCATCACGTAGAATACGAAGAGCGCCACAAAAAGGGTGATATCATCAACCTGTTCTTTGATGAGTTCTGTGAAGAGAAGATGATCCAGCCTACATTCGTAACAGATCATCCGATTGAGATCTCACCACTGACAAAGAAGAATCCGGAAGATCCGAACTATGTAGAGCGTTTTGAGTTATATGTATACGGTCGTGAGATGTGTAACGCATACTCAGAGTTAAATGACCCAATTGATCAGAGAGAGCGTTTCAATGCCCAGGAGGAGGCCTTTGCTGCCGGTGATGAGGAAGCAAACCATACGGATGAAGACTTCCTGAATGCACTGGAGATCGGTATGCCGCCTACAGGTGGTATCGGATACGGAATCGACAGACTGGTAATGTTACTGACAGATGCAGTCAGGCTATTCGTGATGTATTATTATTCCCGACAATGAAGTCCTTAGATGGTGTAAATAAGAAAAATGATGTAAATAATACAGCTTCTGAAGCACCTGAAAAAATGTAAAAACTGAGTCTGAAAAAGATTGATTTTTCTAAGGTAAAGGTAGAGCCTTTATTTGAGGAATTTGTCGATTTCGATACTTTCAGCAAGTCAGATTTCCGTGCAGTAAAGGTTAAAGCGTGTGTTGCAGTACCGAAGTCAAAGAAACTGTTACAGTTTACTTTGATGACGGAACAGGCACAGACAGAACCATTTTAAGCGGTATTGCGGACACGAATGGCAAACAAGCGTTAAGGCTCGTTCTAATGGAGAAAAATGCCCGATATGTTCCGGTGCGAGAGTGATTGCAGGTATTAACGATTTGGCGACATTAGAGCCGTTACTGGCAAAGCAGTGGTCAAAAAAGAATAAGATAAAACCGACAGAGGTTTCTATTGGTTCTCATAAGAAAGTGATATGGAGATGTAAAAAAGGTCACGAGTGGGAAGCAGCCGTTAAGAGCAGGACAATAAATAAAACGGGTTGCCCGTATTGCTCTCATAATAAAGTGTTGGCAGGATTTAATGACCTTGCAACGCTTCTGCCGGATATAGCTGCCGAGTGGTCGGACAGAAATTATCCGTTACTTCCAACTCAGGTTACGGTCTTTGCCAATCGTAAGGCTTGGTGGAAGTGTAAGGATTGCGGCAGAGAGTGGAACACGCTTATTTCTACCCGTTCCGGTGGGAGTAAATGCCCGTATTGCAGTGGGTACATATTTCTGAAAGGATTTAACGATTTGCAGACAACACACCCTGAAATTGCTTCGGAGTGGTCGGAGAAGAACTTACCATTGAAGCCTGATGAAGTAAATGCAAAGTCGAGGAAAAATGTCTGGTGGAGATGCGATAAATGCGGTAATGAGTGGAAATCAGTTATCAATGCCCGTGTGAAAGGTACGGTATGCCCCGTTTGTGCGGAGAGAGAAGTCCTTGCCGGATATAATGATTTGGCGACGACAGATAATCAGCTTCTCAGTGAATGGGATTATGAACAGAATAAATTGAAGCCGACAGAAGTATCACGAACTTCAGCAAAGAGAGCGTGGTGGAAATGCAGGCACGGTCATTCGTGGAGTATGAAGATAAATGAAAGAACGATATTGAATAAAGGCTGCCGAATTTGTGAGCAAGAATATTTGTCATTGTTTCCTGCTTTGGCTGTCAGCTATTATTCTAATAAGAAAGGCTTGAAAAGCAGAACTTGGTTCTGACCGATTGCTTGGAGTTCAAAATACATTTGAAAAGTTGGCTATTGAGTCAGGAAGTGCCGATGAGGGATATAAATAATGAAAGCATATCATCTAGCAAGAGAATAAGGGGTCGATTAAAGGCGCGATGAAAGGCACAGAACTGGTTATGCTGCCAATAGCTTAAAAAAGCTTTTTCAGAGCGGCCATATATTTATTTCTTCTGATACAGAGGAAGATGTGGAGATAATCAAAAATACATTTGAAAGATGGAGGATATAAGAATGAGGGAGAGAAGAAAAACCTATCATCTATACTTAAATGAAGAAAGAACAACGAAGTGATACAATCAGGGAAGAACAATTTAGCACTCAGGGACGATACACCAAACGCAGTAGATGATGTTCTATGTAAAGTGCTTGAAGCAAAAGAAAAAATTGAAAATTGAATACATTTAGAACGTTGATTTGCCGTCTGTTTCCTAACCGGAGCAGGCGGCTTTCCTAAAAATTTTTCAAAAATTTTTCGGAAAACTGGCGATTTTGGGTGTGCATTTCCATGCCCTTTGTCCAAATAGTGAAGGGGTTCATTTCAGATAGCAAAAAACAGGAAAAGCCTTTTTCAACAAAATTGAATAAGTCATTCACTAAGACTTTATTTCTGATGATAGCCACTTTAGGGTACGCCGTGATTTCTGTATTTCAGAATAGCGAGGAATTCCGGCTATGGTAATCAGGTTGCTCCTGATATATGGCGATGACAGTCAGAATAATGTGATACTTCTCTACGGAGCTGGCGGAGTACCCGGCAAGGTTAGAATCCTATGATACAGATAAGCAGTCTGTTCCTTAGTGACTTCCCATAAAGCATTTTGCTTGGCAAGGGGGTGTTGAGAACAAATATTGCTATGACCGATTAAAATGAGTCGGTCAGGTACATAATACATAATGCGGTGGCTATGAAATTTCAGAAAGGAGGGCAAAAAAATGTCAAACTGCAAAACGATTTCGTATGTAACCAGAAAGGCGAGAGTCGGAAGAGACCACCACAGTTAATCTCGGAGTCGGAGAAGCACAGTACAGGGCAGAAAGAAAGTATTACTCATAGACGCAGACCCGCAGGGGGCGATTTAACGACTTGTCTTGGTTGGCAGGATACAGACGGTTTGGGTATCACGCTTGCAACGAAACTCACAGATGTAATCAATGAAACGATGACAGACCCTATGGTTGGTATCCTGCACCACGAAGAAGGTGTTGACCTTGTTCCGGCAAACCTTGAGCTTTCAGCAATGGAATTTAACCTTGAACGCAATGAGCAGAGAAACTACACTCAAGAATTATCTGAGTCAAGTGAAGAACAGATATGATTATGTAATTATAGACTGTATGCCTTCACTTGGTATTACTCTCAATGCTTTATCGGCGGCAGACAGTGTTATTATTCCGGTTCAGGCTCAATTTGCCTCAAAGGGTATGACACAGCCATTGCAGACCATTTCAAAAGTAAAGAAGTATATCAATCGGATATTAAGATAGACGGTATGCTGCTTACTTTGGTGGATAATGAACAAACCTTGCAAAGAGTACAGGAAGGACTTTCACTCAGGGCAAACTTTGGTAATCAGATAAGAATGTATCGAACACAAATCCCGATTGCCGTAAAAGCCGCTGAAAAACTTCTTCTAAAGGCAAAAGCATTTATTCTCACGAAGCTCGATGATTGCACAGAGATGAAGAACAGTCACCAGATATTGAGCTGATTAGATTTCCCGACAACCCGTTTAAGGTCAGAACGATATGATGCAGCCGTGGAGGAAAGAGGGTTTCTCCGCGCAACGGTAAGGCAGAAAGACGGCGAACTTGTTCAGACGAAAAGAGAACTGCAAGGATTATGATAGTCCGAGATTGCAGACCCGAACAGAGATGAAGCGACCATTTTAATGGTATACGAGCGTCGAGTATTGCCGCGAAAAGCCACTATAAAAAAGCAATGCGCAAGCAGAGACCGACAAACAAATCTTGATATTAATAGAAACCCAACCGAAAGCGAGGAAAGCAGAAATCGATACACCGTTATGTCCGCCTGACAAACCCTTGTCCTATTGAATTTGACAGGTATTAAATGTCCGCCAGAACTTACTTGATACATCATGATGGGTTGACGAATGACCACGCACACGTCACCACCAAACAACCCGTATGTATGTCTGAGGAAAAGCCGAACCAAAAGGAAAAAATCGTGTTGAGGGCGATAGAGTAAGACAGCTTATCCCGAAAAACATTCCCGTCAGTCAGACAGAGGATTTTTCTGTCTGCAAAAGCATTGGAGCATTACAACAAGTTTTTGCGTAACCGTGCAGAACGTGACAGCAGATAGCCTGTTTTACAGTTCCCCTTTCTCACTCTAACCTCTTAGTTATACTTTTTACCTACCGAAAATGATATATACTATCTCATTTGAATATAACTATCTCAAAGTATATGTCTATCTCTAAGGGGCAATCGCACAGTATGAACGGACTGGAGGTGTATGGTAAATGAAAAATTAACGAAAAATCCGCATTTGTTTTCGGCAGGTAAAATCTTGTCGTAGAGAAAATCCACAAAGGCACATCGTAGCGATACGGTGTGTTTTTCAGATTTTAAGCGGAGGAAACGCAATGATAAAGTCAAAATTCATCTCATTTTACCAATGCCAAGGCTATTGGCTCCATACTCGGAACTATTTGCTTTATTAATGAGCCGAGATTTGCAAGAAAGCTCATGTCGGTCAGATGCACTGAATAAGTATGACGAAAATTATTTTGAACAACCTTGCAGCCAATGGGGTTATTTCCGGAGATGAAATCCGTCTCGTTGGTCGTATTTTACGAGTATGGCTATCGTGGGACAATCTCGACATCTTGAGGTCACACAGCATTGCACAGGCTTATCAACACAGTTTATCTGGGAAACTGTTATCGGAGAGCGTGATGTGAACTTCAACGCGTAGCAGCCAGTGCAGCAATGTGAAAGACGTCATCAATGCAAAGCATCCGCTCAAGATTTTCAGTTATTACAACAGTGCAGAGCAGAACCATGCGACCATACCGAGCTTTTGTAATAAATCATCCGGTTCGGCAAAGACGATAGAACTTGAGTGGAACGAAAGCACACAACTACTTCAGATCCTAATAATG
>VOFB01004193.1_pt1 | contig 22196 bp, 35 predicted proteins | sample 5384141 | NCBI WGS metagenome assembly VOFB01 (sample SAMN12384721, study PRJNA508395) | human gut metagenome | isolation source: healthy gut A | host: Homo sapiens | reverse complement strand
AGGAACTCCAACTGGCAAACAGTTCGGTGGCGAATCTGAGAAACTTCATGCCGCCGCAGAACGGGAGCTGGAAAGCTACAAAGAAAGAGATCATCAAAACCATCAACAGGACTGGCAGTTTTGGAGCAGACATCCTCGGCGAGATGATAGAGGACACCCGAAGCAAGCTGGCGGCGCTGGCACAGGAATTGGAACAGGCCAAAGGAAAAAGCGGCTGATCTGAAGAGCTCTGCCGTTGCCGTCCAAAAGGAGTATGACAAGATTATGTCCTGGGCCGACCTGTATGCGGGGGAGTAGTGAGGAAAGAAGATGATCCTGCGGCAGCTCATTGAGCAGGTGAATATCGGGAAGAACTTTGAAATCGAAGTGGAATTCAAAATCAGTGTCACACAGTTCTTCGACTTCCTGTATCCGGAAGGGGGACAAGAGTGTGTACTATCGCGCATCCTGAAGGCATGAAAAAACTCGGGAGATCTCAAACGAGATCTCCCGAGTGTGGTGGACCTGAAGGGATCGAACCGACGACCTTACGGATGCGAACCGTACGCTCTCCCAGACTGAGCTATAGGCCCAAATCAACAGTTCCAAAAGCGGAACAGAAGAATAAAGCAATATGAAATTATAGAGTGAGGCAGAAAACCGAACCCTTTGCGCTCCCAGCTGCGCTACGAGCCCAATAAGCCATTTTTTTCAATCAAAAATTATGAAAAACAGATTTTTGAGATATTCGGTTTTTGAGGAGAAATCATGGAAAACCAGACTAGTGAATGGGAAGAGAACCAGCGCTGCGGGATGTAGTTTTATATGGCTGCAAACGCAGCGCCCTCCCCGTTGAACTATGAGTCCATCATCCTGTCATGCAACGGCAGATAATATTATACCATAATTTTCTCTGTTGTAAAAGACTATTTTTTTCAGAAAGCGGAAAATTTTTTATGTCAGGCGGGGAACCGAGCAGCATTAAGCGGGATGTTCCATGTGCCGCGAGGGCGCCGGGGAACGTGTCTGCAAACGGAGGATGTTTTCATGTGCGCAGGGCACCCTTTGGAGCTGCCCGCATGCCCTTCCTTCCCATGGATTCGATTTTTCAGGAGGTGTGTTTCCATGTATCAGGCGCTGTACCGCAAGTGGCGGCCCAAGACCTTTTCCGATGTGGTGGGTCAGGAGCACATCACCCAGACCTCCGCAAAAGCAGGTGGCGGAGGGGCGGACCTCTCACGCTTACCTCTTCACCGGCACTCGGGGCACCGGAAAGACCACCTGCGCCAAGATCCTGGCCAAGGCCGTCAACTGTGAGCACCCGGTGGATGGCGATCCCTGCTGTCCAGTGCCCCCCTGTCAGGGGCATCGAAAACGGCAGTTTTCTGGATGTACTGGAGCTGGACGCTGCCTCTAACAACGGTGTCGACCAGGTGCGGGCGTTGCGGGATGAAGCCATTTACGCCCCGGCCAATGTGAAGAAGCGGGTGTACATCGTGGACGAGGTCCACATGCTCTCCACGGCGGCATTCAATGCGCTGCTGAAAATTTTAGAGGAGCCGCCGGAACACCTCATGTTCATCCTGGCCACTACCGAACTCCACAAGGTGCCGGCCACCATCTTGTCTAGCTGCCAGCGGTTTTCTCTTTTAAACGCATTCTCCCCACAGGACATCGCCCAGCGGCTGACCTATGTGGCCGGTCAGGAGCACATTGACCTGACGGCGGACGGTGCCGAGTTGCTGAGCCGTCTGGCAGACGGCGCTCTGCGGGACGGCCTGAGCCTTTTGGATCAGTGCGCTGCGGCAGGCGGGACAGTGGACAGCCGGGCCGTGCTGGAGGCGCTGGGACTGGCGGGAAATCTGCAAACTGCCCAGCTTATGCGGCACATTCTGGACCGCAATGTGCAGGCGGCGCTGCTGCTGCTCAACGAGCTGTACGCCGGGGGCAAGGATGTAGGCGCTGTATTGGGCGAGCTTTCCACCCTGACCCGCGATCTGCTGCTGCGAAAAACCGCCCCAGAGGGCGGTGCAGCGCTGCTGTCCGGCGGATTTGACAGCGCTACGCTGGACCAACTGGGCAAGGATGTTCCCTCAACCGTTTTCTCTATCTGGCCTCCACCTTGCAAAAGGCCGCGGCTGATCTTTATTACAGCGCCGACCGCCGCACCGATGCGGAGCTTTGTCTCCTGCGGCTGTGCGACGAGTCCCTGCGGGGACCTGACGGCCCTGGATCGCGGTTAGGGACCAGGGCCAGCGGCGGTTCGAAAACAGCCGCCGTGAACGGGGCGTCTTCCGCAAAGGCGGCCGCCGCAGCAAGCGGCTCAGGCCTGCAAAGCCCGTGAAACCCCGTCCTCCGGCGGCGGACCCCGGCCCCTGCGGAGGATGCCGCCATTGCTCTGGAAGAACCGCCCATGCCTTGGAAGACCCGGTGAGGGGCCTTTGACATTCCCGAGGCGCCTTCCTGCCGGGAGGAAGGCCGGCCAGCGCCGGCAACCGACGTCACCGCCGAGGCGCAGCCGGCCGTTCCCAGCGCTGCGGCCCGCTGTGGGGGGAGTTGGTGGCGGGCGCTGGCAGAGGGCTGCAAGGGCCGCCTGCCGCCCATGTACCGGGTGTTTCTGGATATGTGCACAGGTGTTCTGGAGGGCGGCCTGCTGACGGTTTATGCCCCGGATGACATTACCTTGGGACGTCTGGACAATGACCGGGTACGGGGCGTTTTGCCCCGAGGAGGAAGCCGCCAGCCAGCCGGTGCGGTGCGCCTGGTCTTTCCGGGAGGGAGAGCCGCCAAAGCCGTCCCCGGAGGAAAATCTGCAGCAACTGCTGCAATTCGGCAGTCAGTTCGACAATATCGAGATCAAGTAATACAAAGGAGAGACCAGTTATGGGATACAGCGCACGCCGTGGATTTACCAACGGCAGCATGAAGATGACCGGCGCTCAGCGCCAGGCGGAGAATGCAGGCCCGCATCCAGCAGATGCAGGAGCAGGTGAATGCGGCCCAGGACGCCGTTGAGGCCCAGGAGTTTACCGCCAGCGTAGGAGGCGGTGTGGTAGAGGCCAAGGTCAACGGCAAGAAGGAGGTCCTCTCCGTGACCATCAAGCCGGAGGCCGTGGACCCCGAGGATGTGGAGATGCTGCAGGATCTGGTGGTCTCCGCCGTCAACGAGGCGCTGCGTCAGGCCGGGGAGGCCATGGACAAGAGCATCGAGCAGGCCACCGGTGGAGTTGGACCTGGGAGCATTCGGACTGTGAGGGAATTCGGAGGGGAGCAGGCTCCCCTCCGAGCCACCACTCACTGGAGACGCGCCCAAGGCGGCTGAGTCCATGTATTTTCGGCAGGCGCATATCCTGCCGAAAATGGTTTCAGATTCAGAAAAGGCAGATCAACTGGGGAAAACCGAAGGTTTTCCCCTTTCCCGTCCCGAGAGTGTGGGGCAGGACAGAACAGATGGAGCGGAGCCGATGGCTCCGCTCTTTTTGGAAACAGGAGAACATACCATGAGAAGACGGATGTTGGCAGCGGCGCTGGCCTGTACGCTTCTGGCAGGGTGCGGGCCGGTGCGGACGGAGCCTGTGGAACAGGAGACCCCCAGGCCGGTGCGCCGGTGATCGCCTACGTACCTCTGGATGACCGGCCAGACAACGCCGAGCGGGTGGTATACCTGGCGGAATCCTTGGGCTACGAGTTGGCCATGCCGGAGCGGGACCTGTACCGCACCCGGCTGGATGGCCAGCCCCTCGAATGAGAACGGGACCCAGTACGGGGACCGGGGGGCGCTGTATAGAGTGGGTGGCACAGCAGGAGGCTGCCGGGTGTGACCGGTACATCCTGTCCCTGGATCAGCTGCTCTCCGGCGGGCTGGTCAGCTCCCGGGCCATGACCGGGGAGAACCCGGTGACGCTTTCCACCGGAGAGACGCTGACGGAAACGGAGCTGCTGACGGCGGTGATCGACCTGCTGGCGCAGGGATGAGAACAACCGGATCTGGTTGCTGGACACAGTCATGCGGCTGGCGGCCACCACCGGCTACGGCGGGTTCGGCCTCAACGAGTACAATGCCCTGCGGACTTACGGCATGGCACCCCGTCCCCACCTGGAGGGCACGGATCTGACCATCGGGAACATTGTGGCGGACTACCCCCTGGGGGCGGACGGAACCCCGTCCCGGTGGAGGCGGAGGAGCCGCTGCCGGAGGGAACCGTGGAGAACTATCTGGCCTCCCGGGAGCGGAAGCTGCGGCTTAGCGACGCCATGTTCCAAGCTCTGGAGGACGGCGGACGGGCAGTTCCGGGTACTTGATCGGCATCGACGACTCCTCGGTGGAGGACAGCATCCAGAAAAACGAGATCGCCTATCTCCGGGCGCAGCTGCGGGAGGGAGTCGCTCTGCTCTCCGGTGTGGATGATCTGGCCTTCAAGGCGGTGACGAAGCTCTGCCTGGAGGAGTACGGCTGGGAAGGTGCCGCGGTATCCGTCCAGTACTTCGGCGGGACCGAGGATCAACCCGCCTGCGACTATGACTATCAGCCCCTGACGACTATCATGGAGGAGCACTTCGACTTTTTCGACCTGACGATGGCGGAACCCGGCGGCGAGGAACTGGCAATGCTGGTGCTGACCCAGCCGGCAGACCCGGCCCCAGGAGACGTATATCAACGCACTGGTCCAGTGTCTGAACGACAACCGGGCTGCCGGGCTGCCTACCATCCTCATCGACGCGGGAAACGGCACCTACGGGACCGCCTTCCATAAGGCGCTGACAGATCAGGCAGAGCTTGGCTGGCTTTTGAGCTATGCGGGTTTCTGGATATGGCCATCGTCACCGGCACGGCCCTGAGCCCATGGTGTGGCGGGTATGCCTTCCTCCAGCACGGTGAGCAAACAGATGCCACAGAACAGGCATTTGTCCGGACCTTGGACAGTATTCTGAAGGACTTCTGCTACAAGAACATCGTGCGCAACGACATTTTGAGCTTTTGTCCGGAACGACCTGTCAGGGCAATGCGGACAACTTCTGGACGCCGGACATCGACCGGGCGGCCATCCTGGAGCGGCTGGAGGCCGGCATGGCAGAGGCCGCAGCCCCTGGTGATCGAAAACCTGGAGCGGAGCAATTCATCTCTTCCCTTTCCGCCACCGCGGGAGTATGCCGAGCGGGGCTGGGGCGGCGTGGGAGCTGACGGGATACGGCTTCCCCTGGGACCGGGCATTTGAGATCAGTATGGAGATCCGGCTGGGGGCATTCACAGAGCCTCAAAGGCGCTATTGGGAATTTATTATTATAAGTAAGGTGCATGGATTCCCGGCGGAGCGCGGCAGGAAGCACGCGCAAAGCCGTGGAGCTTCCGGTCGAAACGGACATTGAGAACCTCATGGGCCCCGGTGCAGATTCCGCACCGGGGCCCTCTTTTTCGCTTGAAGGAAGCCATACAGTTTCCGTCTCCTCTTTGCGTTTTGAACTTCTCTGCTCCAGTTGCTCACAGGAATATCCTCCTTCGAGAGGCCCTCTGGCAGTATGCAGGCCGCACATGGTCGGGGGTTCTCGTTCACCAGCCCCGGCCTGCCGCCAGTGCGCACAGATGCCTTAGGCAGCACAGGTTCTGCGCTCATCAATAACAACGATCCGGGCCGCCTCCAGCCGGAGATGCACAAGCTAAAATGACAGTTGCTACCACATTACCACCGTTATACAACATTTCCAGAAAAGAGAAGCCCCAAGGCCGTTGGACCTCAGGGCTTCTTTTGGAGCTCAATGATGTGACTCGAACACACGACCTGCTGATTACGAATCAGCTGCTCTACCGACTGAGCTACATTAGCTTATCAATTCATGACATGGCGTTTTGGGAAGGGCACATCCAGAACAGGATATATTTTATCATATTTTTTTGACGGACGTCAACAGATTCTTTTTTGATTTCCTGCCACACTCTCTGCATGGCAATTCCTGTATATTACATTTTGTATTTTGAAGGAATTCCTTCAAAATATTTTCAGGCGATTAGCTTATTTCCTCTTTTCCCCCGAATTCCGCCCATTACAACAGGAAATTCTGTTGTGATTTTCCCAAGAAACTTCGACAAATTCTGTCATTATTTTCTGTTGACTCCCTTCTTTTGCAGTCTTCCGTTCTTTTCAGCATTTACATAATTTATTTGATAATTTCTTTTACAAAGAGTTATTCACATTTTTCCACATGATTTTCCACACGCGAATTTTCTATTTATTTTCAATATTTTTTTGTAAATTGTATAAATTTACCATCTTCTCTTTTACGCTTTTCCACCGCCCAAAAAAGCGTCTAAACTTTACATAATGTTTTGCCTTCAAAAATTCTCCGTCTCTCCTGCCTGTTTTCCAAAAGTGAACGGCAAATGAAGACCACCGAGCTGCGCCTTCACAAAAAGCAAAGGTATCTGGCTTTACAGATGCAGCCTGCATAAGCTCGTTATGCATTTTCCAATAAATCAGGCGGCCGCTGACGCGGCCGCCTGATTCAGTCTGCAATGTCCCGTGTAGCATAGGCGTTGAGGTCCATGCCCGCGGTGTGGCCCGCCAGATATTCGTAATAGCCCTGTGCACCGATCATGGCGCCGTTGTCGCCGCAGAGTTTCAGCGGCGGCAGGTATAACCGGATGTCTGCCGCCTCGCAGGCCCGACGAAGTCCGCCCGGATGACGGAGTTGGCCGCCACGCCGCCGGCGGCGCAAAGCACAGTGCGGCCACGTCTGCTTTGCCGCCTCCATGGCCCGGGGCACCAGTTATCGCTGACAGCCTGGGCGAAGTCCCGACGCCAGTGCTTCCCGGTCCAGCGATTCGCCCACCTGCTCGGCGTGATGGGCCAGATTCACCACCGCCGTTTTCAGGCCGGAAAAGCTCATATCCAGCTCTGCCCCGTCCACATGGGCGTGGGCAGGGTGTACACCCGCCCGGGGACTGCCGGGCCAGGGCGTCCATCGGGCCGCCGCCGGGATAGGGAAGTCCCAACACCCGGGCCGCCTTGTCAAAGCACTCCCCTGCTGCGTCGTCCCGGGTGGCACCCAGAATGTGGAGATCCGTGTAGTCCCGCACATCCACGATCAGGGTATTTCCTCCCGGAGATGGCCAGTGCCAGGAAGGGCGGCTCCAGTTCCGGAAAGGCCAGATAATTCGCGGCGATGTGTCCCCGGATGTGGTGCACCGGGATCAGCGGCACCCCCAGGGCAAAGGCCACCGACTTGGCGAAGCTGAGGCCCACCAGCACCGCGCCGATGAGCCCCGGGGCATAGGTCACTGCCACCGCGTCGATGTCCTTCCGGGTCCAGTTCGCGTCCGCAGCGCCTGGTCCGTCAGGGCGGCGATCACCTCCACGTGCTTGCGGGAGGCAAGTTCCGGTACCACGCCGCCGTATAGGGCGTGGAGGTCCGCCTGAGAGGCAATGGCATCGGACAACACCCCGCCGTCCGTCCTCCACCACTGCCACGGCGGTCTCATCGCAGGAGGATTCAAAGGCTAAAATCTTCATGATCTGTCCCTCTCTTTTCCGTCACTGCTGCCAGGATACTCTCTCGCCCGGCGTCCCATTTGGATCAAAGGGGATGCGGACATATCTGCGGAATTTATCCGGCGCAAAGGTACTGGCATAGACAAAGCGGTGCTCCTCCATCAGGGCCGGACTCGTCCACTTTCCCCTCCGCCCAGTACAGGGTCTTGTAGGGTACGCCGAACATCTCCGTGTCATACCCGGCGGTCCGGGCGCCGTTGCGGGCATAGAAGCCCAGCCGCCGCTCCGCCATGGCCGGGTCCGGGGCGTAGCAAAGGGATCTCCTCTCTCCGAAGATCACATTGTCCCCGCTCCGCCTCCCGGAGCTTCTCCAGATCACGGACGCCCAGGCCGCCGTTCCGGCGGTCTGCGGCCACGCACAGATAGTCCAGCAGGGCCCAGCCGGAATGGCCCAGCCACAAAAACTGCCTCGCCGGCGATGTCGTCCCCGTCAAAGAGGCACCAGGGGCGGTACCGCCCCTCGGCCCACATCTCCTCCATATTCTTCAGGGGCTTCAGCTCCGCTGGGGAAACGCTTTGTCCGCAGGTCCCGGTCATAGACCGTCCGCAGCTGCTCAACTGTCGGGATTCTCAGTTCCATGCTGTTAAACTCCCTCGTCATGATGATGGCATCCTCCCTGGGATGCTCGTAGTAATTTTTACGCCGTCCACACTGCGGAAGCCTCGGCTGCCGTAGAGGGCGATGGCGGGATAGTTGGACGCCCGCACTTCCAGCGTCAAAAATGCCAGATGGTTGCCCTGAGCAAAGTCAAAAAACACCTGCAGCAGCTTCCGGGCGAACCCCTTGCGGCGGCACTCCGGCCGACGGCCACATTGGTGATATAACCCTCGTCCAGCACCGCCTGCAAACCGGCGTAGCCCACCACGTGGTCCTGTCATCCAGCGCCACAAGGAATGCGGACAGGTAGTTGTCCAGTTCCTCCGCCAGCATATTCCGGGACCAGGGGTGGAAAAGCAGACCCGCTCCAGCTCCGCCACTTCATCCAGATGGTCCCCGGTCATGGGGACGATGCGCACGTGCATCTGTTCTCTCATGGTTCTCTCTCCTCTCGTTTTCCGGCATCCCCGCCGATGGTACGGGCATACAGCCCCACGCCCAGAAGGACCGCCGCGCCTCCGGCAACCGTCAGGCCAGCCCGGCCGCTCGCCAAAAGAGCAGGCCCCCAGACAGAGGCGAACACCGGCTCCATCACTGCTTGACCGTGGCGATGAAGGCCGGCGGCAGATATTTCAGCCCCCAGCTGAATACATTGTGTCCAGCAGGGTGCAGCATACCGCCATGCCCAGGGCCGTCAGCCCGTTCACCGGACCGTAGCCGGCCAGCGGCGTTCCGCTCAGCAGGGCCGCAGCCAGCAGCGTGGCCGCGGCGGACGTATACACCAGAAAGGTGTACACTGATGTGGAACCGCTGCCGGCAGACCGTTCCGATCATGGTATAGACCGCCATGGCGGCGGCGCCAAAGCCAGGGCAATCAAATCTCCCAGCAGCGCATTCGTCCCGGCGGCGCTGTCTGCCAGCGCCACCACCGCGCTGCCTGCAAAAGGCAAGCAGGACCGCGGGCCAGGTCCGGCGGGGCAGCCGCTGCCCCAGAAACAACGCCGAGGCCGCTGCCACAAAAAATACCTCCGTATCCACCAGCACCACCGCCGAGGCGATGGAGGGTGGCCCGCAGGGCCCCAAAATACGCCGCGAAGTGGATGCCCAAACAAGCCGCTGGCAAGGCACAGCAGCACGTCCCGCCGGGTCAGGGATTTCAGCTCCCGCCTTCGTCCCACCAGTACCGGGACCGCCATCAGCGCCGCCGAAAAAGGCCATCCGGTACAGCGCCAGGATCAGGGACGGCGCCGTGGACCACCGGACAAACACCGCCGACAGAGACACCCCAGCCACGCCCAGCAGGACGATCAGCCGCTTCATGCGCCGCCCTCCCTTCGGATGCACTCCGCCGTCTCCCGGGGCGTCAAAGCCGTCACATCCAGGTGCCGGATGTCCAGGGCATCATACAGCGGCAGGTAGGCCAGGCTCGGTCCAACACATCCGGTATTCGCTTTCCGGCGAGGATATCTCCCTCAGCCGGGACCGCAGGGTCTCCGGTGTGCAGACCAGGAGACGGCCCGCAGGACATACGGCTCCGTCAGGCGGCGGAGCAGGTCTTCCCAGATTTCCCGCCGGTGCAGGACCCAGCAGAAAATCACATGGTCATAGGCGGAGCAGCGGAGGAAGCTGTTCAGGAGAAAAGAGATGTTCTCCAACACCATCTCCCGGGTCTCCTCCGTCACCTGAAAGGGGTGGGCATCCCAGCACCAGTCCCCCGTCCAGGAACACGCTCCGGTCCAGCAGCTGCTGCGGCTGGCGGCAGGCGGCGGTCTTTCCACGCCCATAGGACCGCCGATCATATACAGGCGCTTCATGCGCCCATCTCCGGCGCACTGTCCGCCCAGGCCTGGAGGCGGTTGAAGAACCGCCCACGTGGAAGCCGTCCGTGACGCCGTGGTGGACCTGCATGGCCAGGGGCAGCAGGGTGCGGCCGTTCTCCTTCCGGTAGCGGCCCAGGGTGAAGATGGGCAACAGGTAGTCGTTGGCCTCCGGCAGCTCCAGGTGCAGACTTCGGAAGGAGGCCCAGGGCACGGCGGAGATGTTGAAGAGTCCCTGTCCCGCCTCCGGCGAGGCGGGCTTCAAAGGCGGGATGTCCCCATAGCGGGTCCGGTCCGCCTCCCAGTCCTGGCAGAAGGCCCGCAGATCCGGCTGGTAGGCGGTCCAGAGGACGGAGAAGGTCTCATCGTCCTTGTGGAAAATCGTATAGCTGGGGTCCATACGGTCGTGACGCCGATGGCCCCCGTCTCGTCCATAGCCATGCGGAGGGCCGGGTCCGCGTTGACCATCCGGGAGATGCCGTGGATCACCGACGGATAGAACCAGGAGTCCCGACCCCCGCAGGCGGGGCAGCAGGGCGGAGATGTCCACGTCCACCGTCATGCTGTACCAACAGGGCACGTCCCGGTGATAATGCTCAAAATACGGACGGCCCACGCGGCGTAGTCGATCTTCTGAAATCCCATCAGCCCTTGGCCTCCAGCCAGTTTCTGCCCCAGTGGGCGTCCGCCGTTAGGGGGACGGAGACACCACGTTCTCCATCTCCTCCTTCAGCAGCGCCGCGGCGGTCTCCGCCTGGGCCTCCGGGGCACTCCACGATCAGCTCGTCGTGGACTTGCAGCACCAGACGGGCCTCCGGCAGTTGCTGCCGCAGGCGTTTCCGCACCGCCACCATGGCAAGCTTCATAATGTCCGCCGCCGTGCCCTGGATGGGCATGTTCAGGGCCACCCGCTCCCCGAAGGCCCGCATGTTGTGGTTGGAGGAGGTAAGCTCCGGCAGGTCCCGCCGGCGGTGGAACAGCGTTTCCACATACCCCGTCTCCTTGGCCTTTTCCACCACATCGTCCATATACGTCCGCACACCGGGGAAGGTGGCAAAGTACGCATCCATATACGCCTTGGCCTCCGCCACGGTGGAGCCGATGTCCTGACTGAAGGAAAAGGCGGAAATGCCGTAGACAATGCCGAAGTTCACGGCTTTCGCCCGGCGGCGCATCTCGTGGGTCACATCGCCGGGGGCCACATGGAACACCTGGGCCGCCGTGGCGGTGTGGATGTCCGCTCCGGTGGTAAACGCCGCCCGCATGGCCTCGTCCCCGGAGATGTGGGCCAGGAGCCGCAGCTCGATCTGAGAGTAGTCCGCGTCCACCAGGACACAGCCGTCGGCAGGGATGAACATCCTGCGAATTTCACTCCCAAGATCCGTCCGGGTGGGAATATTCTGCAAATTCGGCTCCGTGGAGCTGAGGCGGCCCGTGGCCGTAACGGTCATCTGGAAGCGGGTACGGATGCGCCCGTCCGGGTCCATGGCCTTCAAAAGGCCGTCGGCGTAAGTGGACCTCAATTTTGCATATTGCCGGTATTCCAGCACCGCCCCCACGATGGGGGCCTCGTAGCGTAGCTTTTCCAGCACATCGGCATTGGTGGACCAGCCGGTCTTCGTTTTCTTGCCGTGGGGCAGGCCCAGCTTACCGAATAGGATTTCTCCCAGCTGCTTGGGGAATTGATGTTGAATTCCTCCCCGGCCATGTTGTAAATGTCCTGTTCCAGAGCGGCGCCTTTTTCCGGAGCCAGCATCTCCCCGAAGGACACCAGCGCCCCCTTGTCCACCCGGCAGCCAGCCAGTTCCATTTCCGCCAGCACCCGGCACAGCGGCAGCTCCGCCGTGGTCGTACAGATCCCAGAGGTCCAGCTCCGCCAGTCTTTCCGCCAGCACTCCGTACAGGGCGTCCACGGCGGCGGCATAGCTGTCGAAGCTGGCCTCCGCCGCCGCGGCGTCCCCCAGCAGGGAGAAAGGCGTCCGGTTCCAGGTGGAGGGCTTTGGCAGCTCCCGTTGAAATAGGCCAGCGAACAGGCGGGCCGAGGTCATATTTGCCGCTGGTGGCATCCGCCAGGTAGGCGGCCAGAGCGGTGTCGAAGATGAAGCCCTCTGCGTTCAGGCCGTTTTCCAGCAGCGTCCGCGTCAGATCCTTGACGTTATGGCTCACCTTTCATGTCGGCAGCAAAACAGGGCGTTCAGCAGGGCGTTCCAGTCCCCGGTAGCTTGTCGAAGAACAAATCCGCCGTGACGCGCGGTGTCCGCCCCGGTCCGGCAGACCACAGAGGGCCCGTCAGGTCCGGCAGGGCCAGCACCGTCACATGATCCGCCTGCCGGAACTGCTCCAGCAGCTCCAGCACCGCCTGGCACGCAGGCCTCCGTCCCGCTCCACCGTCACGGTGACGTCCGCCCGCGGCGCCGCCGGAGCGCCCGCCGGGGCAGGCCCATTTTTCAATCAGCTTGGTGAATTCCAGCTTCAAAAACAGGGGTAGGCGTCCCGGGCCGGGCCGGCACCAGGTTCTCCTCCGGGATGGAAGTCCAGAGGCGCGTCGGTAACGATGGTGGCAAGCCAGTAGGAATGGCGGCGGCCTCCTCTCCCGCCGTCAGCTTTTTGGATGGCGGCGGGCTTGGCGTCGATATCCGGCAGGCATTACAGGTTGTCCACGCTGCCATATTTTGAATAAGGGCCATAGCGGTCTTCTCACCCACCCGGGGTACGCCGGGGATATTGTCGGAGGTGTCTCCCATCAGTGCTTTCAGGTCAATCATATGGATGGGAGGCAAAGCCGTACTGCTCCCGGAAAGCCGTCCGGGTCATATCCTTGGTGGTAGTCTGCCCCATCCGGGTGGAGACCAGCTTCACCTTGGTGCGATCGGTAATGAGCTGCAGGGAATCCTTGTCGCCTGGTCACCACCACGCAGTCCCAGCCCGTCCGCCTCGCACTTGCGGGAGATGGTGCCGATGAGGTCGTCCGCCTCCCAGCCTTCCTGCTCATAGCGGGGAATGTTCAGGGCGTCCAGTACCTCTTTCAGCACCGGCACCTGGACCCGGAGCTCCTCCGGCATGGGCTTGCGGGTGGCCTTGTAGGCCTCGACGCCGCCTTGTGACGGAAGGTAGGAGCGTGGAGGTCGAAGGTGACGCACAAGCGTCCGGTGCCTCCTCCCCTCCAGTCGAAGGAGCGTGGTGAGAAATCCGAAGATGGCGTGGGTGTAAAGCCCGTCCCGTGTGGTGAGAGGACGGATGCCGTAATAGGCCCGATTCAGGATGCTGTTGCCGTCGATGACCATGAGCTTCATGGGGAGTTCCCTCCTGCCCGCCAGGCTGATTTTTTTTCCATAGAGATATAGTATATCCCAAATCCGGCGTTTACAGGCGGGTTGCCTTGCAATGGGCCGCCGTCTGTGATAGATTGATGGAGAGGCGGTCCTGTTTTCGGATCATGGAAAGGAGGGCTACATCATGATGAAGTGCCGTCTGTTTTCCGCCCTGCTCCTGCTCTTTAATGGCGGCGGGCTGTTCCGGCCAGCCGGCAGCGTAACCGGCGACCTCGCCGACCAGGTTCTACGAAAAAGAGGGGTTTGGGAGCGATTTCTATATCGCCCTCAACAGTGACGGAAGTATGCGCTGTGAAGGAGCCCTGAGCAGGGGCTCGGCACCTGGAAACTGTACGGAGACACCGTGATCCTCACCACAGATGATGAAAAATTCGTCAACCGCTTTGCCGTCGAGGACCGTACGCTGGTGTACCAATCAGCGGATTCCACAGGCTTTATGTACCTGACAGTGTCCGACGGCGAAAAATTTCTGCCCTCCGGGGCTCCCGTCGGCAGCCTCGACATCGACGAGGGGTAACACGACGCCCCACCATTCCCGCCGGGCAGATTGCCGCCCCTACGGCGCCCTTACGGGTTCTTCGCTTTTGCAAGTCAAAGGCCGATAAAAGATTAAGAATCGGCTTCCCTGCGAGGTGCATCTCTTATCCCTATCTTTTATTTCTTATCTTCACTCTGCCGCCCCGCGGCGCAAGGAGGCACCATGAACCGTCATCCGCCCACATCCTGTTGTTGAAGGCCGCCCGTGCTTTGGAGCTCTCATCGCCGCCGTGATCCCTGCTGGTAATCGTCTGCGGGGCGGTATTTTGTTCCGGGAGACCGGCCGGACCTGCTCTTCTCCCCAGGGACTTCGCCCTGGGGGATTTTCTCTCCGGCACACTGCTGCTGGTGATGGGCAATTGAGTTCGTGAAGATGCCGGCCCTGCACACCGCCGACGCGGTGGTGGACGTGCTGCTGTTCACCATCGTCCGGCAGATGATCGTCAGCCACACTGACGCGGCGGAAACGCTGCTGGGCGTGGCAGCGGTGGCCGGGCATCTTCGCTGTGAAGAAATATCTTCAGGCCAGGGAGAACGCCGCGTGAAGCCGCACGGACCGGACGGCAAGCCGTCCGGTCCGTTTTCCGCTATGCCCTGCGGCCCAGCCGCTCCCGCCTGCGGCGGAGGACGTCTGCCAGCCGCGCGCGCCTGCCCAGCCAGCCGCGGCGCCCACCAGAATGCCCCACAGCACGTCGGTGGGCCAGTGGACGTACAGGTACAGCCGGGAGAAAGGCGATCCCAGCCGCCAGTACCAGGGCAGGCTTCCACAGAGGGGGCTGCCGGAGGCCTGAGGGCAAACACCGCCGCAAGGACGCCGCCGTGTGCCCCGAGGGAAAGGATGCGCGTCCGCCGGGGGTGCTGTCAGCAGCTCCACCGCGGTATTCACCAAGAAGGGCCGGATCCGGCCGACCAGGGGTTTCAGAACGATATTGCAGCAGATCAGATCCAGAATCAGCGCAAAGGACAGGGACATCCCTGTCCAGCGGTGCTTCCGCAAGCAGCAGCACCGCCGCCAGCAGGATCAAATCTCTCCGTGGTCGCAGATCCGGCTGATCCACGGCATCACCGCGTCCAGAAAATCGCAGCGCAGATGGGCCTGGAGCCAGTCCAGCACCGCCAGTTCCGCCGCCTGCATCATACTTCCACACTCCTCTCCCGGCGCTTGCGCCGTGTGTGCAAGGAAGCATCATACCACATTTTCCCCACAGTGCGCAACGGTTTTGGCATTTTCTTCTATGATCTGCACAAATCTGCGGGATTTTGGCATTTTTTTCTGGGAAGGGGCGTTGACATCTCCTCGAGAACGTGATAGGATACCTTCAAAAATTGAATCGCTTAGATAGAGGCGCGAGGTTCATCAGTACCGCTCCGGCAAAGGCCAGGCAGCCGCCGGACGGGAAAAGGGTTCTCCGCCGAAGTGCCGGGAAGATGCCTGTCCTTTTGGTGCTGGGCCGTCAGGGAATACCTGCCGGACTGTCACAAGACTTTGTGAAGCGCTATCAATGGCCCATGGACCGCTTGACAAAGCGGTCCATTTTTCCCTATCCGCAGGCGGCAGGCGCGGAGGAGGTCTGTGACCGCCGCGGAATCTTTTTTTTGAGATGAAAAAGGTGAAGAAACATGAAGAGATTGTTGACCTGCTGATGGCTCTGGCCGCTGACAGCTTCCCTGGCCGCCTGCGGCGGCACCGGCGATTCCGGCGACACCACCCGACTCCGGCAATTCCGGCACCACCGCTGAAGGCGGGGAGACCGCCCGGCCTCCGGCGTGGAGGACGGCGTCCTGACCATCGCCATGGAGTGCGCTTATGCTCCTTACAACTGGGCCCAGAGCGACGACTCCAACGGTGCGGTTCCCATTTCAACGTGCCCGGCTCCTATGCCAACGGCTACGACGTAATGATCGCCAAGAGGATCTGCGAGGCCAACGGCTGGGAGCTGGAAGTCGTTCAGTCCGACTGGGACTCCCTGGTCCCCGGCGTGCCAGACCGGTACCTTTGACGCCGTCATTGCCGGTCAGTCCATGACTGCCGAGCGCAGCCGAGCAGGTGGACTTTCGCCGGCCCCTATTACTATGCCTCCATCGTCTGTGTCACCAAGACGGACAGCCCCTATGCCAACGCCCAGGGCATCAGCGACCTTTCCGGCGGCACCTGCACCGCGCAGATCGCCACCATTTGGTATGACTCCTGCCTGCCTCAGATCGAAGGCGCTCAGGTCCAGACCGCTGCGGAGACCGCTCCCGCCATGCTGATGGCCCTGGAGACTGACACCGTGGACTTCATCTGCACCGATATGCCCACCGCTATGGGCGCCGTGGCCGCCTATCCGGATATGAAGATTCTGGACTTCACAGACTCCGACGACAACTTTGAGGGTGGACGAGGGCGAGATCAACATCGGCATCTCCGTGATGAAGGGCAACACCGAGCTGAAGGAGGCCATTGACAGCGTGCTCTCCACTATGACGGCGGACGATTTCAACACCCTGATGAACGAGGCCATCGCCATTCAGCCCCTGAGCAGTAAACACTTTCCAGAATGACCCGCGGCGGGAGGACAGTCTGTCCTCCCGCCTGCTTCCCCCAACTCTTTACCGAAGGGAGTCTGCCTCCATGGAGAAACTGTTCCAGCTGGCATCCGACATTGCCAAGCTCTGGTCGAACTACGGCGTGTCCCACTATCTGCCCGGCATCCGCAATACTTTGATCCTGGCGCTGGTGGCCACCGCCATCGGCTGCCTGATCGGATTCGTCTGCGGCATTCTGAACACCATCCCCCATTCCAAGAATGATCCGCCCGTCAAGCGGTTCTTCCTGGCCCTGGTCCGGGCCGTGGTCCGGATCTACGTGGAGATGTTCCGGGGTACCCCCATGGTGCTGCAGGCGGTGTTCATCTATTATGGCCTGCCCTATTTTTACGGACAACGCCGTGCGGTTTGACAGCATCTGGATGGCCGCCATTCTGGTGGTGTCCATCAACACCGGGGCTTACATGTCGGAAAGCGTCCGGGGCGGCATAATCTCCATCGATCCCGGCCAGACCGAAGGGGCCATAGCGATCGGTATGACGCACGTCCAAACCATGCTCTATGTGATCATTCCCCAGGCCATCCGTGTTATCCTGCCCCAGATCGGCAACAACTTCATCATCAATGTCAAGGATACCTCGGTGATGTTCGTCATCGGGTTCCCGGATCTTCTTCTCCGCGCACCGGGCGGCGTGGGGGCCAAAATACCCTGTACTTCCCCTCTGCCACCATTGAAATGGTGGCTTATCTGACCATGACGCTCATCGCCTCCTTCCCTGCTGCGGCTGGTTGGAAAACGCATGGACGGGCAAGCGGGCTATTACAAAACCGGCAGGCAACGCCATCTGACCGGTGGCCGCCGGCATCCCGTTAGCCACCCCTTAGACCGAGGCACCCTTCGAGGAGCGAGCAAAGAGTCCCGGGATCATCCGGCACAGATCCAGCATGATAAATATGGCCGAAACAGAGGGAGACGGAATATGAGCGAAAACGAAAATTTTGAGAATCCGGCACCTGAGCAAGGCCTTCGGCAGCCATCAGGTGCTGCGGGACATCGATTTCACGGTGGAAAAAGGCGACGTCACCAGCATCATCGGCGCCTCCGGCTCCGGTAAGTCCACACTGCTGCGCTGCATCAACCTGTTGGAGACCCCCACCGGCGGTGAGATCCTCTACCATGGCCAGAACGTGGCCGGTCGCGGCGGCGCCCCTGCCTACCGCGGCCCAAAGTCGGCATGGTGTTCCAGTCTTTCAACCTCTTCGACAATATGACCGTGCTGGAAAACTGTATGGTGGGCCAGATCAAGGTGCTGAAAAAGGACAAGGAAGACCGCCCGGAAGAACTTTCATGGAGTATCTGGAAAAGGTGGGCATGGCGCCCCATCCAAGCCAAGCCCCGGCAGATCTCCGGCGGCCAGAAGCTTTGCCCGGGACGTCTCCACCCATGTGGTGTATATGAACCAGGGCGTCATCTGCGAGGAGGAGATGCCGGAGCAGGTTTTCGGCAATCCCCAGAAAACCAGGAGACGCAGGACTTCCTTCCCGGTTCCGCAAGTTGAATCCAGGGCGTCATCTGCGAGTTCCCGGAGGCTGTGCCAACCTCCCCAGAAACAGAACTTTTTTCTCTTTTGTTGCGTCCACCACTTGTTCTTGTGGAAAAATCAGTTTTAGAATAGCAACATCTTGTGCTTATGGAGGATCCGGCCATGCACATTCACGGACTTCAGAAACTGGCCATGGTGGACTACCCGGGAAAGACTGGCGGCCACGGTGTTCACCGGCGGCTGCAAACCTGCGGTGCCCCTTCTGCCACAACGCTCTGCTGGTGACCCGGCTGGCGGAGACGCCGGAGATCCCGAGCAGGAGGTGCTGGACTTCCTGCCGGGGGCTTTTGGACGGTGGTCCCGCCGGGGGCTTTTGGACGGGGTGGTCCTCACCGGAACCAGGGGGACTATGCCCGGACGAAAAACGCCTCCAGCCAACCGGACGCGCGGTGGATTTTCTGCCGGAAGGTGCGGGAACTGGGCTTTGCCGTGAAGTTGGACACCAACGGCTGTGATCCTGCCCGGCCGTGGCGGAGATCATTGACTGGCGCCATCACTGCCAACTACTGGCTCAGCGAGATCTATGACCAGGAGATCGCCGACGCCCACCGGAACGCCGAGATCCACCTCCACGACCTGTCCATGCTCACCGGCTACTGTGCCGGCTGGTCCCTGAAGCAGCTCATACAGGAGGGGCTGGGGGGCATCCCGGGGAAGATCACCTCCTCCCCGGCCAGCCACCTGTCCACCCTGTGCAACCAGATGGTCAACTTCCTGGGCATCATGCAGAACGAGTGGGCCGGGGCCCAGGCCTTCTCCTCCTTCGACACCTATCTGGCTCCCTTTGTCAAGGTGGACGACCTGACCCAGAAGGAGGTCAAGCAGTGCATCCAGTCCTTTGTCTACGGCGTGAACACCCCCAGCCGCTGGGGCACCCAGGCGCCGTTCTCCAACATCACCCTGGACTGGACGGTGCCCAAGGACCTGGAGGACCTGCCGGCCATCGTGGGCGGGAAGGAGATGGACTTTACCTACGGCGACTGCAAAAAGGAAATGGACATGGTCAACAAGGCCTTCATCGAGATCATGATCGAGGGCGACGCCAACGGCCGGGGCTTCCAGTATCCCATCCCCACCTATTCCATCACCAAGGACTTTGACTGGTCCGAGACGGAGAACAACCGGCTGCTCTTTGAGATGACCGCCAAATACGGAACGCCCTATTTCTCCAACTACATCAATTCCGATATGGAGCCCAGCGACGTGCGCAGCATGTGCTGCCGGCTGCGGCTGGACCTCCGGGAACTGCGCAAGAAGTCCGGCGGTTACTTCGGCTCCGGCGAGTCCACCGGCTCCGTGGGCGTGGTCACCATCAACCTGCCCCGCATCGCCTATCTGGCCAAGGACGAGTCCGACTTCTACCAGCGGCTGGACAAGCTGATGGACATCGCCGCCCGGAGCCTGAAGACCAAGCGCACCGTCATCACCAAGCTGATGGACGCGGGTCTGTACCCCTACACCAAGCAGTATCTGGGCACCTTCGACAACCACTTCTCCACCATCGGCCTGATCGGCATGAACGAGGTGGGCCTGAACGCCGAGTGGCTCCGGGCCGACCTGACCCACCCGGAGACCCAGAAGTTCACCAAGGACGTGCTGAACCACATGCGGGAGCGCCTGAGCGATTATCAGGAGCAGTATGGCGACCTCTACAATCTGGAGGCCACCCCTGCCGAGTCCACCTCCTATCGCCTTGCCAAGCACGACAAGGCACAATTCCCCGATATCATCACCGCCAATGAGAACGGCACCCCGTATTACACCAACTCCTCCCACCTGCCGCCAGAACGTAACTCGATAAGGCCGGCTTCAAGTATGAGAAGCTGATGGCCGATGAGAACGCAGAGCTGGCGCTGAGCTACGGAGTCAAGCAGGCGCCGACCCTCGTCGTCACCAACGGCACCGACTTTGAGAAGTACGCCGGCGCGCCTGCGATAAAGCAGTTCCTCGCACAGTGACCTGATCTAAAACAGAATACGCCCCGGTTCGCCGGGGCGTATTCATTGCATACAGGAGTTATAGCTATGTACGATATAATTATAGTTGGCGGCGGCCCTGCGGGGCTTACCGCGGCAACATACGCCTGCCGCGCCGGAAAAACGGTGCTGGTGATAGAGAAGGCCGCGTTCGGCGGGCAGATCACGTGGTCGCCGAAAGTTGAAAATTTCCCCGACCGTCGTCTCCATAAGCGGCACCGAGCTTTGGCGACAGGCTGCTTGAGCAGGCCATGGAGCAGGGCGCGGAGGTCGAGCTGGAGGAGGTCGTATCCGTCGAGGATCGCGGCAGCAGCAAGCTCGTGCGCTGCGAGTCCGGCGCGGAGTTTGAGGCGAAGGCTCATCATCGCAACCGGCGCGAAGCCCAGAATGCTCGGGCTTGAGCATGAGGAGGAGCTGGTCGGGAACGGCGTCGGCTTCTGCGCGGTGTGCGACGGCGCATTCTACAAGGGGCGCGACGTGGCGGTCAACGGCGGCGGCAACAGCGCGCTTCAGGACGCTATGCTCCTGAGCGAGACCTGCCGCAAGGTCTATCTTATCCACCGCCGCGGCAGCTTCCGCGGCGAAGAAAAGCTCGTAAAGGCGCTCGAAGCCAAGGATAACGTCGAGGTTCATCCTCGACTCCACGGTCGAAGAGCTGCTTGGCGATACGGAGCTGCGCGGCATCGCCGTGCGCCATCCCGGCGGGCGGCGCGAGATAAGCCTTTGACGGGCTGTTCGTCGCCGTCGGGCATGAGCCGGATAACGCCATTTTCTCCGACTGCATGGAGCTTGACGCCGCGGGCTACGCCGCCTCCGGCGAGGATTGCCGCACCAGGACGCCCGGCGTGTTTGTCGCGGTGACTGCCGCCGCAAATCCGTGCGCCAGCTCACCACCGCCTGCGCCGACGGTTCCGTCGCCGCCCTCGCCGCGTGCAGCTATATCGACGCTATATAGTATCAGTTGACAAGGGCAACCACGGTTTTGACGGGCAGAAATGCGCCCATACTTCTTCAAAGTCCTTGACAATACAGCAAGTATTTTCGGCGGCCTTTTCATCGTCTGGCCACATTTCTGCTCCGCCAAAACTGCTGAGCACCTGACAGGGATGGATTTTCGGGTTATTTTTTTCTTTGAGACGCAGAGGGGCGCCGCCCTTCTATAATTCAAATCAAAGCCCAACGAAGTGGGTTTGATTTGAGGAGAAAGAAGGAGATTGCAGAGTGCAGCTTTTGTCGCGAGGCGGAAGCGGAACGGTGCAAGCTTCTTCTGACGAGCCGAAAAGACGCACTGTCAGGCGTGTCAACCCTTGTTAACTGATACTAATTTGAATCACAAGTCCGTCCGGAGCAGTTCCGGGCGGACTTGTTTATTTTCACAAAGCGGCTTCCGGCACGGCGGCGTATCTTGTACAAAGCTCCGAACAGCAAAAAAGCTCTTGCTTTTTCGACACGCTTACCGTATAATCCAAGCGATAAGAGATTTTTAAGCCACGGTGCAGAGACGCCGGCAAAATCGCTCATATGGTACAGGCGTGTTGCGCGCCTGCATATTTGTGTGTCTTGCCGGTTCTGCCAGCAAGATTTTTTGTTGCCCGGAGGGATCGTAGATGAAGCTCAAAGCTCAGATAATGGACGAGGCCGCGCTCAACCGCGCGCTCATGCGCATGCTCACGAGATACCTGAAAAGAACAAGGGCGTTGACAATGTGGTTCTGGTCGGCATCCGCCGCCGTGGGGAGCCTATCGCCCAGATCATCCGCCGCAATATTGAGAAAATCGAGGGCGTTGACCCCAGCTGCGGCAGCATCGACATTGGCTTTTACCGCGACGATCTGAGCACCCTGGCCGACACGCCGCTTGTGCGACGCACGGAGCTTCCGTTCGACGTGACAGACAGGGACGTTGTGCTCGTGGACGACGTGCTGTACACCGGCCGCACCGCGCGCGCCGCGATCGAGGCTGTTTTCAGCTGCGGCAGGCCGAAAACGATACAGTTTGCCGTACTGGTGGATCGCGGGCACCGCGAACTGCCGATACGCGCCGACTACGTCGGCAAGAACATCCCCACCTCGCACAGCGAGCTTATCGAGGTTCGCCTGCCGGAGTTCGACGGCGAGACGGGCGTGTTCCTGATGGATATTGCGGATTAATTTAATACGGTATATTGCGGCAAACGCCGCTTTATATAGATGGTTCAATTAAAAATCTACAGAGAGAGGTAAATTGAATGAACAAGAAAACCACCATCGACGGCCCCATTTACGACGCACGCCAGCTCGGC
>VOFB01001674.1_pt1 | contig 22211 bp, 34 predicted proteins | sample 5384141 | NCBI WGS metagenome assembly VOFB01 (sample SAMN12384721, study PRJNA508395) | human gut metagenome | isolation source: healthy gut A | host: Homo sapiens | reverse complement strand
TCAGTATTACTTCGTTCAGTTACGTATTGCTGGAGTTGGTAAAATGACGCAATACATCAGAAAGCATAGCGGATGCCTGAAAGGGAGTGCCGAAAAGCTATAAATCGAATATTCTCAAACTCACACCCGCGGAGTGCAGTGAAATATATATAGAAAATCATAAAGAATACTCAGTTATACGGATACGGAAATTCGGGTGTCAACGCCTATGGGGATAGTCAGAGTGTTCGGAAATGGACTTTCGATTGACAGAATACGTCTTGAAGATATATTAATATCAGGTCAATTTAAGCAAATTGAATACGAAATCTGAAAAAGGAATGCAAAAAATGTTTAAGAAGTTCTTTAAATTTCTTTACGGATATGTTATAATAAGTATAGCAAAGGTGCAGAAAGATTTATAAATATTTGTTTAAGACGTAATATTGATGCTTATGGAACATAAAACCGTTTGATCGGTATTGAAATGTGTATTTACACCAAAGGATTTTTTTCATATACGTCAAGTAAGAAAAAAAGTAATGTAAAAATCAAAATATCACAAGACGCGGAATAAAGCATTTAATGCGTCTGTACAGAAAAACGATATTTGTTTTTTGATTGGTTTGCATTGTGTATCCCTTATATTTTTTGCCGTGTCGGCTCAGTTTATATGGGTTGTTAAATTAACGGTGATGGAAAACAGCGATATAAACGGTATAATATCTACGCTTGACAGTATCGGTATAAAGAGCGGCGCACTGAAAGCAAAACTGCCTGACGGTATGGAAAGCAAGGCGGCGATTATAAATAACAATGACCATATAGCTTGGGCATGGGTTTATATTGAGGGTGCAAAGGCACGCGTAGAGATATACGAACAGATTATTCCGCCGAATATTCTTGACAAAGATACACCTTGTGACATTGTTGCGGCGTGTGACGGATTATAAATCATATGGTTGTCGGCGAAGAAGTTTTGAATGACGGTGACGCGGATTTAAAACAGGCGATGTGATTGTATCAGGAAAGGTTGCAACTTATAAAGAGGTTATCCAGAAGAATACATATATGTTCACTCAATGGCGGATATAATGAAGGCGACTATAAGCTACAACCGACCGGCAAAATCAGGTTTTCAAAAACATTGCCTTTGGGCAAAATAGACTATAAAAATGCTGTATTATACCGTTTTCGGATATACAGGAATGCCGACCGGTCAAAATACCGATATAAACAAAACCGATGGTTAAGGTTGACCCTTATTTAAGACCGCTTTATGACGCACTTTTTGATATGCTCGGCGCTGAAAATTTTCAGAGATATCAGGAACGTGGTGCGATTGAGGTTGCACCGCTTGCTTATATGAGAGGCAGAACTCTTGATGACAGTTTTATTATTCTTGATGAAGCGCAAAACACCACGCCTGAGCAAATGAAAATGTTTTTAACCCGTTTGGGCTTTAATTCGAAAATGGTTATAACGGGTGATATGTTATATCAATGGAACGTGCAAGAGAACAGGCGAATGAATTCGGACACAGTTTTTTGAGAGGAACGTGGCTTTTTTTTGACGGCACATTCAATGCTCCACTTGCTTGGATATGACCATGTTGATGATAAAGAGGGGGTGAAGAAATAATGTGCGAAAACAGGAAAGAGTTTTAACTTCGCTTGGAATAACTCGTGATTAGGAGAAAAAATTATGAAGAATAAGAAAAAAGTTTTTAAATCAGGGATTTGCGGCAATAATAGGTATGCCGAATGTGGAAAAGTCAACATTACTTAATACGATAGTAGGACAAAAGATTGCAATAATATCAGATAAACCTCAGACAACAAGAAATAAAATACTTGCAATTTACTCAACAGATGAAGAACAGATTATATTTACCGATACACCCGGAATACACAAACCGCATAACAAGCTTGGGGAATATATGGTACACGTTGCAAATGAAAGTATGGACGATACGGATGTACTTATATTTGTTGTGGACGCAAGTAAAAAATACAGGAAACAGAACGTGAAATAGCAAAAAATATTTCAAAAACAGGGACTTCCGTGCATATTGGTTTTGAATAAAGTAGACCTTATGAAAAAAGAGGATTTACTTCCGATAATTGCGGATTATTCGAGTATGCACGATTTTGCGTCGATAGTGCCTGTAAGTGCAAAGAATAATGACGGAGTCGATATTTTATTGCACGATATTGAGGACTATCTTGAAGAAGCCGACCGGAATTTTATGATTCGGATATGGTAACGGATCAGCCTGAAAACAGATTGCGGCTGAAATTATCCGCGAAAAAACTTTTGTGGCTGCTTGATAAGGAAGTTCCACACGGTATTGCTATTGAAATCACCAAAATGCAGGAAAAAGAAAAATTACAAATATTTACGCGACAATATACTGCGAAAAAGCGTCACATAAAGGGAATTATAATCGGTAAGCACGGAGAAATGCTTAAGAAAATAGGTACGATGGCAAGAGGCGACATCGAGAAAATGCTTGATAAAAAAGTCTACCTTGAACTTTGGGTAAAAAGTAAAATCGGATTGGAGAAACAGTGACTTTTTTAATCAAAAATTTCGGTTTCACAAATGAATAGTAAATAGTGTTAGTATAACCGCTGAAAAAATGAAAACATAAAGATAATAAGTTATTTTTCGGAGGGGATAGGTTATGGAGCTTAACAGACTTTCGTGGGAAACTTTTACGAGAACGGGCGATATAGACGCTTATTTGCTGTATAAAACGGTAAGCGGTATAACGGAGCAAGAGGATAAAGGATGATACATGGCAGAAATTAGAGCAAGAGGCATTATCATAAAGCAGTCCGATTACGGTGAGGGCATAGAATGCTGACTGTATTTACGGAAGAATACGGGATAGTTAAGGCCGTCAGCTACGGTGTTAAAAATCAAAGAGCAAAGCTGCCGCATCAAGTCAATTTTGTGTTACGGTGATTTTGATTTTTACAAAGGTGTCGGAAAAGATATAATGACAATTAATAATATTGACACTCTTGACGGCTTTTATCCAGTTTCGGAAGATATAAAAAATTATCCCTGTGCGTTTATCTTGCAGATATAACTTATTGTATTCTTGGTATGAATAACCCCGATTCGAGAATGTTGCATTTGTTTTTGAACAGCGTGTATGCACTTGCGTACCGTGATGAGCCGATGGACAAGGTTAAAGCGGTGTATGAACTCAAAATGATGAGTATAGGCGGATATTCGCCACAGCTTAATGCGTGTGTGTCATGCGGAAGTAATGAGGTGTATGCGTTTGACTTGCTAAAGGGCGGAAGTGTGTGCAGAGCGTGAGGCGGCAAATATATTGTTAAGTTGGACAAAAATCTTTACAGAGCATTGGATTACATAATATATTCAGATGATAAAAAATGCTCAGTTTTAATGCAAGTGACGGATTGATGAAGTTGCTTTGCAAAATCGCCGAACAGTATGTTGAACTTCAGCTTGACCAAAAGTTTTCAAGTTTGGATTATTATAAAACAATGCTCACTATGTAATTGGTTAGTTTACATAAAAGTATTTATATATTTATTGAAAAAACAATGTTTTTGGTTAAAATAGATAAAACGTTAAAAAATAATAAAAAAGCTTGCAATTCTCTCTGTGATGATGTATAATATTACGGTATTATAGATTAAATTTCGTGGAGGTGTAAAAAAAGTGCCAAACATTAAATCAGCTAAAAAAAGAGTAAGAGTTATAGAAAAGAAGACTCTTATCAACATGGCTCACAAGACTGCTCTAAAGACAGCTATCAAAAGTTTGAAGCTGCTGCAAAGGCAGGCAACAAGGAAGAGGCTCAACAGCTTTTCAACGAAGCTGCAAAGAAGCTTGACCAAAGTGTAAACCGCGGTATTCTTCACAAGAACAACGCTGCAAGAAAGAAGTCACAGCTTGCTCTTAAACTTGCAAAACTTGCGTAAAAAGTCATTTAAAGGAGTTACAATTTTGTAGCTCCTTTTTTGTACATAGATAAAGGTGAAATTATGCAAATTAACAGATTATTTGAAATTATATACATATTGCTTGACAAAAGACCGTAACGGCTAATGAATTGGCAAAAGAAATTTGAAGTATCAAGCCGTACGATTTATCGTGACGTTGAAATCCCTGTCGGGTGCCGGAATACCGATTTACACCACCAAGGGCAAAGGTGGCGGAATATCTATTCTTGATAATTTTATACTTGACAAGTCGGTTATATCAAAGGAAGAACAAAGTGCGATAATAACGGCACTTACTGCTATGTCAGTGTTGCCGAATGTTGAAAAACAGGCATTGCGGATAAAATGTCATTACTTTTTAAATCTAACGACAGTTCATGGATTGACGTTGACTTTTCGGATTGGAATGTGGAACAAAAGAATTTTTTTCGATAAAATAAGAGATTCGATAATTGAACGATTTGTACTGAAGCTGAAGTATATAAACAGTAACGGCGAAATTTCCGAGCGTATTGCAGAGCCGCTTAAATTGTATTTTAAAAGTAAATCGTGGTATCTTATCGCATATTGCAGAAAAGCCGATGATTACAGAATGTTTAAGTTGTCACGAATAAGGGATGTTGAAGTGACAAACGAACATTTTGAACGTGAAATGTGTGAATATAAATATGATAATGACGATGAAAATATTTGTGTTAATGTAAAATTGAAAATAAACAAAAATGCCGAATACCGTGTTTATGACGAATTTCAAGACGCAGAAAAAACAGCGGACGGCGATTTTATTGTGAATATGTCATATCCCGAAAATGAATGGCTTTACGGCTATATAATGTCGTTTGGGGGAGTATGCGGAAGTGCTTGAACCAACATACATAAGAGATATAATTAAAACGAAAATAGAGAAAATGATAAACAATTATTTATAATATGACATAACGATGTCATATTAGGTGTGTTATACTTCTTGTATCAAGTTAAAGGAGGATAACAAAATGGAATATGAAATTGTAAATCTCGAAGAAAAGAAAGCGGTGGGCATATCAGCCGTAACCAACAACAAATCACCTGAAATGCCGAAGATTATCGGTGGTTTGTGGGACGAATTTTATAAAAAAGGTCTACGGTGAGATTAACGACAAAGCGAATAACAAATCAATCGGTATGTATCATAAGTATCAGCCAAACGGTGACTATACCGTTTCAATATGTGCGGAGGTGAACGATGCAAATCAGAATTACGAAGTGATTACAATACCAAGCGGAAAATATGCTAAATTTATTGTAAAGGCAACGTTGTTACGGCAGTGCAGGAATTTTGGCAAAAGGTTTGGAATATGAACCTTGACCGTTCGTTTGTGTGTGACTTTGAAGAATACCAAGCAGGTGACGATATGGATAATATGGAGATACATATGTACATTTCTCTTAAATAATTAGATTGACAATTCCTTGTGATGATGATAAAATTTTCACAAGGAATTTTTTTTATTGAGAGGATGAAAATAATGGCTATAACAAAAAGAATTGTTCGGAACATTGACAAACGGACAGGATATAACCGCATATTTACTTGATAACGGAAACGGAGTAAGTGCGAGAATTTTTAAATTACGGCGGTATTGTCAGAAATCTTTATGTAGAGGACAAGAACGGTGTTAAAACCGACGTTGTGCTTGGACGCGAAACGATGGAAGATTATCTAAATAACGACGGTTTCTCGGTGCACTTATCGGCAGACACGCAAACAGAATTGCAGGCGGCGAATTTGAGCTTAACGGTACAAAATATAATGTAGGACTTAATGAGGGCAAGAACAGCTTGCACGGCGGAATAAACGGCTTTGATAAAAAGGTTTGGAGTGCGGAAGAAGTTGACGGGGAAGAACCGTCATTGAAACTTTCAATCGTGTCAGAGGACGGTGAGGAAGGTTTTCCTGGAACACTTAAAGTAACTGTTACATATACTCTAACAAAGGGAAATGCACTGAAAAATTAATTACAGTGCGGTGACAGACAAGGATACAGTGGTGAATCTTACAAATCATTCTTATTTCAATCTTGCGGGACACGCAAGCGGTACAATCGATAATCAGATACTTCAAATCAATTCGGAATTTTATACACCGAACGACAGTGAATGTATGCCGACAGGCGAAGTACTTTCTGTTATGGGTACGCCGTTTGATTTCAGAGCACCAAAGCCGATAGGACAGGATATAAACGCAGATTTTGAGCAAATAGAAATGTTCGGCGGTTATGATCACAACTTTGCGATTTCGGGCAGAGGTTACAGACTTTGTGCCATTGCAAAGTGCCTTGAAAACAACATAACAATGGAAGTGTATACAGATAAACCGGGTGTTCAGTTATATACATCAAACGGACTTCCGGAGGAATATATAAAAGAAGGTGCAAATACAGTACACATCAGGCATTTTGTCTTGAAACACAGTATTTCCCAAACGGTATGAAGAACAGTCACTTTATTGCTCCTATTTTAAAGGTCGGCGATGAATATAATTTTACAACAGAGTACAAATTTATTGTAAAGTAACAGATATTAAAGTAGGCTTTTTGCGTTATTTGTAACATTTTTAATTGACTGATTATACAGTGTGTGGTATAATAAAACAAAGTGGAATGTTTTAAGGAGGGTTTTGATGTCATACAAAGAAATGACTAAAGAAGAATTACAGGAAATCCGCAAAAGAAGTTGCGGCAAAATATGATGAGCTAAAGGCTAAGGGATTAAATCTTGATATGTCAAGAGGTAAGCCGAATACCGAACAGCTTGATATTTCTATGGGAATGATTGATACACTTACCGACTACAATCTTGTAGGTGAACAAGGCGTTGACTGTCGTAACTATGGTGTGCTTGACGGTATAATTGAGGCTAAAAGACTTCTAAGTGCAATGATTGAATGTCCCGTAGACAATATTATAATTTACGGTAATTCAAGTCTTAATGTTATGTATGACACAGTTGCCCGTTCAATGACGCACGGTGTTATGGGCTCAACTCCATGGGCAAAGCTTGACAAAGTTAAGTTCCTGTGTCCGGTACCGGGATATGACAGACATTTTGCCATTACAGCATTTTTTTCGGCATTGAGATGATTAACATACCTATGAAAGAGAACGGACCTGATATGGATATGGTTGAGGACCATTGTTTCAAAGGATGAGGCAATCAAAGGGTATTTGGTGTGTACCGAAGTATTCAAATCCTATGGGTATAACATATTCTGATGAAACAGTAAGACGTTTTTGCAAATCTAAAGCCGGCAGCTAAGGATTTCAGAATTTACTGGGATAACACATACTGCATACATCATTTATATGAGGATCACCAAGACCACATTCTTGAAATTCATGAAGAATGTGAAAAAAGCAGGTAATCCCTGATATGGTATTTAAGTTCTGTTCAACATCAAAGGTTACATTCCCGAGGTTCGGATAGCCGCTATTTCAGCGTCAAAGGCTAATCTTGACTTTATTAAAAAGCAGATGTCGGTGGACTATCGGTCATGATAAACTTAACCAACTTCGTCATGCAAGATTTTTCGGTGACTTCAACGGTATGCTTGAGCATATGAAAAAGCACGCAGATATTATAAGACCTAAGTTTGAAGCTGTGCTTGAGATGCTTGACAAGGAACTTGGAGATTTAGGCATAGCAAAATGGACAAAGCCAAACGGCGGTTACTTTATCGGTTTCGATACTATGGACGGTTGTGCTAAAAAGTTGTCGCTATGTGTAAAGAAGCAGGTGTTGTTATGACTCCGGCAGGTGCAACATATCCGTACGGAAAAGACCCTCACGATTCAAATATTCGTATTACCGACATTCCCGTCAACAGAAGAATTCAAAGCAGGCATGTGAAATTTTCGTTACTTGCAAAAACTTGTAAGCCTTGATAAAATTCTTGAAACAAAGTAATTAATTAATGATTAAATGAGCGTTTACGGAACGCTCATTTTGTTAGATAAAATTGACAACGGTATTGTTTTATGATAAAATTATAATTCAATGAATATTATGTTATCATAACTAATGATAAACAGTCGAAAGGAGCATTGAAAAGTGCTGAACTTAAAAATATAAGTTGGGAAATTCCCGATGGAGATAAAATTTTAAAGGGGTATAGATTTAGAAATACCTGACGGCAAAATGACCGTTATAACATAATCCGGAACGGTGGCGGTAAAACTTCTCTTGCAAAGATTATCGCAGGACTCGAAGTGCCTAATTCCGGGTGAAATTTTTGCTTGACGGTGAGAATATAACCGATTGGGATATTACAAAAACGTGCTAAAAACGGCATTGCATACGCATTTCAACAGCCTGTGCGTTTTAAGGGCGTTACAGTAAGAGATTTGCTTAATCTTGCGGCAGAAGAATATTGTCCGAAAAGAGATATGCTCTGTACTCGGTGAAGTCGGTCTTTGTGCAAGAGATTATATTGAAAGAGATGTTGACGCAAGTCTTTCGGGCGGTGAAAGCAAAAGAATTGAGATTGCTACCGTTTTATCGCGCGTGAAAATGCGAAGATACTTGTATTTGACGAGCCTGAGGCAGGTATTGACCTTTGGAGCTTTACAAGTCTTATTGACGCGTTCAAAAACTTTAAAAACGAAAGCGGAAAATCCTTGTTGTAATATCGCACCAAGAACGTATACTTGAAATTGCGGATTATATAGTTGTGATTGCGGACGGTAATGTTCGTGCATTTGGTGAGGGTAAAGATGTTCTTCCTCAACTTTTGAAAGAAGAAAAGAGTCAAAGTGTCCTCTCGGTAAGGATAAGAAAAGGAGAGAACAACTGATGAATGAAACAACAAGAGAATTTTTTGAAAATCGTTTCCGACATTCAAGGCAACGAACTTGAAACGGCGGCATTTAACATTCGTGAGGACAGTCAGTGTGCTGGCAGACAATCTACCCGAATATAAAGATTGATTCAAAAAGAGGGACGGACCGGGACTTGTTATACACATAAGCAAAAATGCACAAAGGAAACAGTTTATATACCGGCTTGCGTTACACATGGTGATGTAGACGACCTTGTATATAATGATTTTATGTTGAGGCAGGTGCAGACGTTATTATTGTTGCCGGTTGCGGTGTGCATACATCAGATGGTCACGATGCACGACATAACGGAATACACCGTTTCTTTATCGGTAAAGGTGCACACGTTTTGTATAAAGAAAAACATATCGGAACAGGTAAGGGTGTCGGAAAAAGAACGATTGATCCTGTAACCGATGCATATCTGAAGATGATGCCGTACTTGAAATGGATACAATTCAGCTTAGCGGTGTTGATTCAACTGTAAGAAAAACATCGGGTAAACTTCGGTAAGAGCTTTATCATACACGAAAGAATTATGACAGACGGTGACGAAAAGGCTAAGACTGAATTTGAGGTTGAACTTAACGGTGAAAATTCTGGTGTTGATTTGGTGTCACGTTCGGTTGCAAAAAGGTAATTGCATCAGGAATATCATTCGACAATAAAGGGTAACTGCCGTTGTAATGGGACATTCCGAATGTGACGCAATACTTGTCGGAAACGGTAAGGTTAACGCCGCACCGGCTTTGTTTGCAGGCGATATTGACGCTGTCACTTATACATGAGGCGGCAATCGGAAAATCGCAGGAGAACAGCTTTAAAATTGCAGACTCTCGGTCTTACTTCGAAGAGGCGGAGGCAAAGATTATCGAAGGCTTTTTTACGAAGAATACGAAAATACCAATTATTCTTACGAATAGTGCATTTTCGCATGAAATTATTAGAAGAAGTGGTCATCTTGAGGAAAATCCCTCAAAATTATTTGTTTAGTAAAAATTGATTTTAAAAAACTTATTGTACCGCTTGTAATAGAACAATTTTTGACTATTGCTGTCGGTCTTATAGATTCAATGATGGTTGCGAGTGTCGGAGAATCGGCGGTATCGGCAATATCGCTTGTTGATACTAGTAAACATACTTATTATAAACATATTTACGGCACTTGCAACAGGCGGAGCTGTTGTTGCAGGGCAGTATATCGAAATGAAACAGGAGCATAATTCCTGCAAAGCGGCGAACCAAACGCTTATATTTACAACACTTATTGCACTGTTTGTAATGATTATCGTGTATGTGCTGAAAAATTTTATACTTCATACCGTTTTCGACAGATTGAAGATGATGTTGCAAATTATGCAAATACATATTTGCTCATAGTGTCGGCGTCAATTCCGTTTATCGAAATGTATAACGGTGGGCGCGGCTATATCCGTGCAATTGGGAATTCAAAGGTTTCAATGAACACATCGCTTATTATGAATCTTGTAAACATAGTCGGTAATGCGATACTTATTTACGGTTTTTCATATGGAAATTGCCGGTGCGGCAATACCAACGCTTATATCAAGAATAGTTGCGGCGGTTGTAATTGTTGTAAGACTTGGAAATCAAGATTTACAGATACATATTGACCGACCGTTTAAGCTGAAATTCGATTGGCGAATGATTAAAAAGATACTTTAGAATAGAATACCGAATTGCTTGAAAACTCAATGTTTCAGCTTGGTAAAATATTGGTGCTTACAATAGTAACGGCATTTCGGCACAAGAGCTATAACCGCAAATGCGGTATCAAACACAATAGCAATGTTTCCAGATACTGCGCCGGGGATGGCGATATGTCAGGCTATATTAACCGTATCAAGTCAGTGTGTCGGTGCAAACGACTATAAACAGCTTGATTTTTTATAAAAGCGACTTATGAAAACGATATATGTGTTTGTCGTTGCAATAAATGTAGTTGTGGTTGCGATACCCGCTTATATTAAAAGCGTACAACTTATCAAGTGAAAAAACAACCGATATTGCAAAACAAATTATATGGTATCACGCAATCTGTACTTGTACGATATGGCCGTTCTCGTTCGCCTTGCCTAATTCACTTCGAGCCGCAAATGACGTAATGTTTACGATGATAGTTGCAATTTTGTCGATGTGGATATTCAGAATAGGTGCAAGCGTGGTAATAGCCAAAATGGCTCGGATTTGCGTACTTTGGTGTATGGATTGCAATGACGATTGATTGTTTGTCAGAGCAATTATATTTGTAATACGATACAAATATAAAATAAAAAATAAATGCAAGATTTAAAACTACCCTATTTTTTATGAAAGAGAATACGAATAATATATTGAAAGATGAAGTTAGAGAAAGAGTGGCAGAAGCCACAAAATGATAAAAAAAAAATGATTTAATCGGTGAATACCAAAATTTCATCTTGGCAGCTGTAAGCAAGACGCTTAAAAGAAGTGTTACGACAAGTGATGATGAGTATATCATTGCTATGATGGCTTTCGGCGACGCGATTGACGGCTATAATGAAAATAAAGGTAATTTTCTTGGCTTTGCAAAGACTGTTATACGAAACAGAATTATTGACAGTATAAGGCGTGAGGCAAAACATAATTCAGTGCCGTTTTCTGCGTTGGAAAAAGAAAATTCAGACGGTGAAACAATTGAATTTGAAATACATACCGTTGATAAAAGCAATTTGAAGTGGGAAATCGAATCACTTACGGAGGAACTCAGCAATTTTGAAATATCATTTTTGAACTTGCGGAGGTCAGTCCGAAAAGTCGTAAAACGAAAAGGCTTTGTTTTGATGCGGTGAACTATATTATAAACAACAGTGAACTTGTCGATATAATTATGAATAAGCACATATTGCCGATAAAGAGATTACCGATAATATAAAGCTGAACAGAAAAAGCTATCGAACGTCACAGGAAATACATAATAACGGCGGTTATTGCTATAACTCAGATTATCCTGCCATTGCCGAATATTTCAATATGAGGGAGGTGTGAAATATGAGCGGAGTTATTGTGTCCGTGAAGGGCAGATATGCGGTTTTGCTTACAAAAACAGCGATTTTATAAAGGTAAAAAACAAAAATTATTCTGTCGGCGACAAAGTGAAAATACCGCATTATAAAGGGCAAATCCTTGCGGCTGCGGCAAGCTTTATTGTTGTGTGCGGCGGTATAAGTTCATATTTTGTGCCTGCAAAATATATGAGTGTGGATATTAACCCAAGTGTTATGATGACGATTAATATTTACAACAGGGTTATTAATACAAAACCGCTTAATGATGACGCGGAGATATTGCTTTCAAAAACCGATGTAAGCGGTATGAGTGTGTCGGAAAGTATGGACGAACTTATAAAAAAGTCGGAAGAAATCGGATATTTGAATGAGCATAATAAAGATGTTATCGTTGAAGTGGTTGACGGTATAGGCAAAAATTAAATTGCCGGATAAAAATTACGGTGATGTAGAGGTTATTATGAAAATGCCGATAAAGCCGATTTGAAAAATGCAAAAAAATGGGTGTATCTATCATTGCAAAAAGCAAGAGCTATTGCCGAATATACGAAACAAAACGGCGGAAGTATAGAAGAAAATGTTCATAAACTTGAAAATCAGTCTGTAAAAGAGATTAGAAGAAATCTTGAAAATAAATCGGAAGTCAAAACCGAAAGCAAGACTGAAAATAAAGCAGAAGTTAAACAGGAAAGTATACCTGTTCAAAAATCTGAAAACAAGAATATTTCAAAATAGTGTACAAACACTTCAACCGACCTTCGAACAAAAAACGAAACTGTACCGACAAAAGAAAGTACAAGAAGTAAGCAGAGTTACAAATGTAAGACAATCGAAAAAATATCGACACAGTAAGTGAAAAAGGTTAATACTTTGATTACAGAAGAAAAGTCGAATGATACGATATTTCTGTAACAAAAACATTGCCTGATCCATTCAAGAAGAACTAAAATTACAGACCCACAGGTAAAAATGATGCTGTGCCAATCTGAAGGAGCCTACGGTTAGACCGATACATGAAGATAAGTATAAATCGGACAATCAATGTGAAATAGTTGTTCCGTCTGAAACAGTTAAACCTATAAAACGACAGGCCGAAACAAGACGAGCCGAAAGCAGAAATAAAACCACAGACAAGTCACGGCGGTCATACAACATCCGGCAGTAGACCTGTAATTCAAATCAAAATCAAGATAAACCGTGGACAACAATACGAATAAACCTAACGGTGATACGGAAATTAATCCGCCTATACCTGATAATGGCAATAAACAGCCACCACAGGACAATCCTAATAATCAACCGCCACAACCACAAAATCATGATAAACCGAATGATATATATAAGACAATACACCGCCACAACCGCAAAGACCGAATTTTGACGGCGGTAATGAACCACCGAATAAACCTTACGAAAATCCACAGCCACCGCCAGACAACGGTAATCTGTCGCATGAGCCGAACGGCGGAAATAATCAGTCACCTGATTTTAATGAACCGACAGGTCCGAATAATTCAAATGATTTTGGCGGAAGTAAAAACGATATTCCACCGGAACAAAATGACGGAAATGCTTTTTACCGCCACCGAGTGAACCGCATGGAAACGGTGAAGATTCAATGCCACATTTTGACGGAGAATAATTTGAAATGCAGAAACAAAAAGTTTCTGCATTTTTTATAAAAATTTTTCATATTACCCCAAAAATTTCGATGTAAATTGCGAATTATATATCAAAACGAAGTTTAGGAGGGATTTTATGAACAAAGTGCATCGCAAAATTACAGCTTTGCTGACTGCAAGCCTTATGACAGTTATGTCAATGGGGGTTGTGTCGGCGCAAACAGATAATAATGCACAAATTAAAAGCATAGATGCCGAAAACGGAACTGTAACGGTAGATGTTATAAAAAGCGGTAGCTATAAAATATATGCGGCGATATATAAAGATAAATTATTACAAGGACTTTATACAGTTGACAGTATCACAAGCAGCGGAGTATTTAACTTCGGTAAAGAGATTGAATTTGACGAAGATACCGAAACGTTGAAGTGCTTCATATGGGACGGAAGTATGAAACCTGTAGGCGAGATATATAAAGGCGGTGTTTCAGAACCGACAGAAAATCCAAGTGTGACAAAGGCACCAAGTGTAACAAAAATGCCTACTGTAACGGATGAACCAACCACAACAAAAACGCCTGCTGTAACGGATGAGCCAACCGCAACGGAAACACCGAGTGAAACAGGTCAACCGACAACAACAGATACACCAACAACAACGGACAATCCGACAACATACGGAGCTGTTATAGCATTAAGCGATAACGGAATAGCCGTTGACGGAACAGGTGCAACAGCGGAAGGCTCTGTCGTAACCATTTCACAAACCGGTGAATACACGGTGACAGGTAGCTTGTCAGACGGTCAGATAGCAGTGGCGCTTCCTACAAAATCGGATGAAGTCACCATAAATCTTGAGGGTGTAGATGTGACATCGACCACAGGTGCACCGTTTGCGGCTACAAAGGTAAAGTTGACCTTTCGGCTAAAAAAGGAACGACAAATTCATTCATATCAACCGCAACATACAATGAAGAAACAGTCAATGCGTGTGTATACAGTAAAAATGATTTAACGATAAAAGGTAAAGGTACACTTAAGGTAAGCTCAACATATAACAACGCAATCGGCTGTAAAGCTGACGTTACAATAAAGAATTTGACGTTGAACGTAACCGAGGCGGCGAACAACGGTATAAAGGGTAATGATTCGGTAACTATCGAGAGCGGTAATATAACTGTAAATTCAAACGGTGACGCGATAAAATCAGACGAAGATCCTGCATATGACGGCGATATATTTAGAGGGCGGAACTGTTAAAATCGCAGACGGTACAGTTACATTGACAACAGGAACAACCACAAAGGACGGCACAACATCAACAAGTGACGGTATCAAAGCATCAATGCTATGTGATATATCGGGCGGTACAATAAACATCACATCAACAGGCGATGCTATAAAAGCGAATGCGTCAAGTATAGACGAGGACAATCCGACAATCGCAGACGGTGATGGAAGTATCAATATTACAGGCGGTACAATCAATATTTCAGCCGGTGAGGACGGTATAAAGGCTGTAAAGAGCGTCAACGTATCTGACGGAGAAATCACAATCACAAAAGGCTGAAGACGGCATACAAGTAAGTGAAGTTGTTTATGATACAGACGGAACAACCGTAAAAGCATATGTAACGGGAAGTATAGGAATAAGTGGCGGAACATTTAATATAACAAGCAGTGAAGACGGTATTCAGTGCGGTACGGGTAACATTACAATTACCGGTGGTGATGTAACGGTTAATTCAACAATGGATTGTATCCAAGCCGAGAATATCTTTGAATATCTCTGACGGTACATTTGATTTGAAAGCATACGGCGGTGCGCCTGCAACGGTATCTTCAAACAATTCGTCAGTATCAAACAGCTGTAAAGGTGTTAAGGCAGGAAATCTTGTAAATATCAGTGGCGGTACATTTAATATAAACACATATGATGACGGCATACATTCAAATAATACTGTTCGCATATCAGGCGGTGATATAGATATTGCCGCAGGTGATGACGGTGTACACGGCGACAGCTATTTGTATATAACAGATAATGCGGATATAAACATAACAAAGAGTTATGAGGGTATTGAGGCTGCAAAATATATGTACAAGGCGGTAAAACATATATAGTGTCAACCGATGACGGTGCAAATGCGGGCAGGTGACGAACCTACAGAGGACGCAATTACTCTAAGCAGTGACGATATAGCCGAATTTGCAGGACCGGGCGGTTTTGGCGGCGGAAACCAAGGACCTAACTGGGGCGGTGAGGACAGTTCAAGCTACGGTTATCTTGAAATTTCAGGGGTGGCTTTTATATCGAAGCCGAGGGTGACGGATTTGACTCAAACGGTGACGGTGTAATCACTGGCGGTATTGTACTTGTAAACGGTCCTACAAGCGGTGGTAACGGTGTATTTGACGTAGGCGACAATAACAATACTTTGACGATCACAGGCGGTATTGTAATCGGTGCAGGTACATCTGATATGGCTGTTACACCTACTAAAGCGACTAATTCGCAGTATTATGTTGTTGCATCAGGTTCATCATCGTCAGGTGGCGGTGGCGGATTTGGCAGACCGGGCAGCAGCTCATCAAGTTCGGGATTTTCGACACAGTCGGCAGGTAAGGCATTTAAGCTTACAGATTCAAGCGGTAATGAGATAGTAACTTATGTACCGTCAAAGCAATACTCATGGGTGCTTGTGTCAACACCTGAAATGTCAAGCGGCACATATACTCTAAACTATGACGGTTCGGTAACAGGCGGAATGTTCACAAACGGAAACTACGGCTTGGTTACAGACGGAACATATTCGGGTTCAAGCACAATTTCATTGTCAGCTAAACAATAATACATTGACGAAAGAAAGCAGTTCATAATATGGACTGCTTTTTTGTATGTAAATATATTATTTTGGTTTACAATTTATGCAACATATGTTATTATAATAGTAAGAAGTGCTACTGCAATGATAAAATGAGGTGAAGTGTATGAAAAAAATAATTAAGGTAATATCTCTATTTTTAATAATAGTTGTTTTCAGTGAAGTGTCATATGCCTCGGAATATTTAAACAACGTTGAATTTACCCAAAAACGTATGGACGAAAATATAACATGGAGTGGCAAAGAATGGATTACAGACAAATATCCTCCCCAAATATCTAAGAATGCTATGGAGTTTACAGATATAGAAGAAAATAAAACAGTTAAGAATAGGTTGCAAAATAGTCGTTATATTTATGTATGGACTGAAACGATTATTTAGTATATCGTAGTGACCATGACTACAAAGGATATGATAAGCAAAAAGTATTTGTATAGACTTTCAGCTGATTTTCAGCAAATATTAAATACATATGAAATTCCAAATTGGATAAATTATATGGAATTTGTGGATGATAAAATTTTTATAGCAACAGAAAATGTGTTCCCAAGTGTAAGTGATGGGCGTGTTTTAGGTATAAATAGTAGCGAGTTCGAAATATATTATAGCTATGATTGTGATGAATGGACAAAGGTTGATTATGAGGACAACTATTATATTGATATGCACAAGGTAAATAATAAACTGCTTATAGATAATTATTTATATTCTGATGGGGATTTTGATAAGGTAATATATGAAACCCATTATTCAAGACCAACGTATAAGGTTGAGAATTTCTTTGTGAAGAAGATAAAAAGAATGAAAAAGAAGACAGAAGATAATACAGTATTAGCATTTTCAAATGATGGTGTGTATTTTATATATCAGGTTATAGATAAAAAAATGGAAGGCGTCCAGGATATATTTGTAGTAGGAGATGAGATAGTAATAGAAGACTATCGCTACTATTATACTTGCAATAAGGAAGAAGTATTTTCACAGTTGCGTGAAAAATTGCCTAATAATTCTGTTTATGTGAAGTTTAACGGGGATATTCTCGGTTTTGATGAACCGCCGATTATCGAAGACGGCAGCACGCTTGTGCCTATGAGGTTTTTGTTCGAGAACGCAAGAATAAATAATAAACCCGCTAAAATGGATGTGCCTGCAAGACTTGTAAACGGCAAAACAATGGTACCGCTACGCTTCCTTTTGGAAAATATGGGATATGACGTAGATTGGGACGCCGATAGTAGAACAGCAATGATAAAATGAGGTGACTAACTATTAGAAGTCAAGAGGTTTTGAAAAAGTTTTGCAAAAATTTTAAAAAGCTGAAAAACAACATGGCAAAAAAGTCCTGTATTGCAAGGACTTAAAAAATAGTATGTTAGTTAGTAACTACCTTACAAAATCAGCATCATATGCAATGTTTTTAGTTTGCAGCGTATAGATAACACGCAGTAGTTTTTAACAACATGCGATAAAGCCACACGATGAGGTTTACCCTCTGCACGTTTCTTAGAGTAAAACATAGCAAATGTCGGTTCATAATTTACAACTGTCTGGGCACAGTTCATAAGTGCATAACGCAAATATGATGAACCGTGCTTAACCATTTTACCGGTTGTCTCGGATGTTCCTGATTGGAAGTATCCCGGCTCTAATCCGGCAAAGGAAAGCATTTGAGAAGCATTCTTGAATTTAGAGAAATCGCCAAATTCAGCTAAGATTACAGCAGCAGATTCAATACCGATTCCCGGAACAGAAAGCATAGGCGGATTCATATCGGAAACACATTCCTTGATAGAAACTTCTGTCTCATCAACCTTTGAATCCAATTGTCTGTAAATATCCAAAACAATCTGCATTTGTAAGAGTAAATAATCTTCAGTAGTACCTATAGTATTTTTAGCAAGCTGTTTAAGCTTTGCAAAATCTACTGTTGAAAATCTGCCGCGAGATAATTTGCGTAGTGCTTCATAAGACTTAGAGTTCATGTTAGCAATCTTTTCAGGAGATGAGTAATTAGAGAGTATGTATAATTCTGTAACCGAAAACCTACTGCCAAAGAATGGTTTAAACTCAGGGAACACCTTATCTAAGATGTTTGTGAGCTCTACAAGCTGGCGGCTTCTGAGCCTAATAAGAGAATCTCTGAATCTTGTTAGTGACTTTAGCTTCTCTGTGTGGTAAAATGATGATGGATAGGGCTTGTACTCTACCGTCATTAAATAGTGAGCAATCATCATGCAATCAATAGAATCGCTTTTAGTCTTTCGTAGGGACTTGGATTTAACGAAACGATTGATAAGCAGAGGATTGAACTCCATGAATGAAAAGTTGTTGATTCAAGAAACAGCTTTAGATTCATACCATAATGACCGGTAGATTCAAGTCCTATTCTTGTTTCTGTATCAAGGGAATTAAGCAATAACTTTAATTGCGAAAATCCCTCAGCGTCATTTGTAAAAGACCACGAAGGAGTAACAATTTCTCCGGAGTCGTCAATTACGGCACAATCGTGCTTGAATTTTGAAATGTCGATACCAATGTAATACATGGGTTCCTCCTTTTGATATTTTTGCACTGCTGTTTTCCACAGACGGTCTGCCAATGTATTCACGCAAATAGAAACGTCAGAGCGTTACCCAACTGATTACCAATTCAGACAAGTCACTGTGGTTTGAGTCACCTCGAACCAGTCTGAGCTGTAAAACAATAGATACAAATCCACAGTGCTTGTCTTTATTATATCGCAGGTAGCTACTCCTGCAAATATAACAATTTTGAGGAAAGGAGAAATAATTAAAACGACCCCCCTTTCGAGATAGTTTTAATTATATCATGGTTATCTTGATGCTAATCGCACAAAATATATGTATAGGCTTTCCGAGGATTTTAATACCATACTGAATACATATCAAATTCTAATCTTATAAATAATTTGGAATTCATAGATGATAAGATTTTTTATAGCAACGGAAAATGTTTTACCTATGTATAGAGTTAACGGTGACCCTTCCAGTGGTATTTTTGAAAGCATATAGATTTTCATTTGAAATTTATTATAGCACAGATTGTGTTGAATGGACAAAAGTTGAAAATGACATAATAAAATCATTCTATGGTGATGGTATTAATATGCAAAAAGATAAATGATAAATTATTCATTAATCATATGCTATATTCTGACGACAAGCTCATTGATATAAAATATGAAGCACATGAACCTTGTCGTGTAAGTAAAGTCGGTTCATACATTTGTGAAGTGGTGCCTGATAATGAATATAAAAACTGAAACAATACTGTATTAGCATTCTCAAATGATGGTGTATATTGGGCGTATCTTCCTATAGATATAAAAACGAACGTTATACAGAAAGTATTCGAATTAGGAGATGAGATAGTAATAGAAGACTATCGTGACTATTATGTTGGTGATAAGGAAGAAGTATTTTCACAGCTGCGTGAAAAATTGCCTAATAATCCTGTTTATGTGAAGTTTAACGATGATATTCTCGGCTTTGATGAACCGCCGATTATCGAAGACGGCAGCACGCTTGTTGCCTATGAGATTTTTGTTCGAGCAAATGGGGAGCAGATGTTGAATGGGATAGTGAAACTCAGACAGCAACAGCAACGATTGAGAATAAGGCAGTAACATTTTCAATAGATAACGTCAACGCGAGAATAAATAATAAACCCGCTAAAATGGATGTGCCCGCAAGACTCGTAAACGGCAAAACAATGGTACCGCTACGTTTCCTTTCGGAAAATATGGGATATGACGTAGATTGGGACGCCGATAGCAGAACGGCGATTGTGAACTCATAATTGCCAACGACAAGAAAATGTGTGATAATATTAATGTATCATTACACAAAGAGGTAAAAGGATATGAAAAGAACAGCATTTTCTTCACATAACGAGTTATATGTTCAATATTTGAAAAGTGAAAACAAGCACAATATGTCTGTTCAACATTATCATGATACTTACAAATATATTTGCAGTTATCGGGCAAAAGGTACTTGTTTTATGACAACACCTGTTACACGTTGGAACGTGGCGATTTAAGACTTACAAAAAGTACACAGTATGCTCATAAATACTATATGCCGATAGAAGAAATTACGGAATGTACAGGCTTTTCTTTATCAATACAGCGTACGTGAGTGTTTAAAAGCGTATACAACAAACCACCGAGAACATTTAGAAAAATCAAAGATACTGTAAGGGAATATGCCGAGCTTGAAGGACTTGCGGAAGATGAGGTGAAAGACTAAGAGGATTTTCACGGAGATATTGGTTTAGCACCGACGGAAGCAACAAAAACGCTCGAAAATCAAAGTCATTAAAAACGGCAGGATTTATGCCCGAAGAAGATGCTTTGCTTGAAGAAATAATCAGCAAAATAAATGAACGGTTTGACGGTATTTTTTCGGAGGGCGACAGAGTTATCGTTGAAACACTTTTACAACAGGGCAAAGGAAAACAGAAACTAAACCGTCAGGCACAGAAAAATGATGAGGAAGTTTATTTCCCTGAGGTGTTTAAGCAGGTTGCACAGGATTGTTATATAGAACAGGTGAAGGCGTTTTTCAAAATTGTTTGAGGATAAACGTTTTATGACACGGTTATGGCAACTATTGGCACAGGAAACATACCGTCATTCAAATGACTGTGCCTTATAAAATATTCAATCGCCACAACAGATATAACATGCCTGTAGGACTGAACTTTAAAGCCGGAAAGCATTCAAAAGCACAATTTGATAATATTAAAATTTATACAGTAAAATCTCCGATGAATAAATATCTGAGATTTTTATACCAAGTTATGAGATTATCATTGTTAAGTAAATCGTCACATTCAAATATACTTAAACTGTGCATCAAAGCATAAATTATAATTCCGTCGCGGCGGTCGCGTGAATCAAGAATAGCAAATTTTGCAATACGCAAAAGCAACTGTGTTTCTTCAAAGTCAAAAAGTGCATATACCGAATGAAATCGCAACAGTGTATCACGTTTTGCATTTTTTCACCGTTGAAAATTTTATAAACATATTCACCGATACCTGAATTTTTAGCGACTTGTGCAACGGTTATATTTTTTTCGCTCATCAATTCGTTTAAATAGTCAATAAGCGATTGTGATAAAATCTTGTTCATGCAAATCAAGAAAAGCCTTTATATCATCGGCATTTTCAAGCCGTCGAGTAATTCTTGAGTTATGGTTTTCATTGACAATCCTCCTAACATTGTATTATACTTACAGTATAGTAAAATCGACATTATTTGCAAGAGGGAGCAGACGAATTTGGAAGATTTTGTTTTAGAAAAAATTAAAGAATGATGACAGGCAGAAAATCGAAGTGATTTACAATCCGAAAACAAATCAACGATTTATAAAGCGTTCTGTAAATGATGATATGAGATACATCTATAAAATGCTTCAAAAATCAATAGCAATCATATTCCGAAGATATATGATGTGAAATTGACGGATAAAACCATTGTGATTGAGGAGTTTGTTCAAGGCATAACATTAAATGAATTTATGGAAAATCACTTTGAATTTGCAAAAGGTCAAATAAATTCGATAGCCAAACAGCTTGTATCTGCAATGGAGGCTTTTGCATAAGTGCAGTATTATACACAGAGATATAAAGCCAGACAACATAATTATGAACTCTGAAGGACATATTTGGCTGATAGATTATGAGATATTGCAAGAATTGTAAATAACGAAGTCAAGAAAAGATACAACAGTTTTTGGGAACGGTCGGATATGCACCTGTTGAGCAATTTGGTATGATGCCTACCGATTAGCAACACGTAACCGA
>VOFB01003546.1_pt1 | contig 22225 bp, 40 predicted proteins | sample 5384141 | NCBI WGS metagenome assembly VOFB01 (sample SAMN12384721, study PRJNA508395) | human gut metagenome | isolation source: healthy gut A | host: Homo sapiens | reverse complement strand
AGCCTTCTTATCCCGGTGCATCAATGCGAGCACGTCGTCGAATCGAGCCTGCCATTCCACGACGTCGGCAGACCCAGCAGGAAGCGAGCAACGAGCGTGATAGTCAACCGATCCTGATCGATGTAACCGATCAGATGGGCCAGGCTCGGCGGCATACACCATACCGACGGCCACCGCATTGCCATGCCTCCAGCGGAAGTGCTCGAGCTTTTCGATGGCATGGCCCATCGTGTGCCCGTAGTTGAGGAATTCACGCAGCCCCTTCTCCTTCAAATCGGAGGAGACGTGGTAGGCCTTGACCTCGTGCGCTTCAATGAGCTCGGCAACCACGTCTTCGAGCGGCGAGCCGAGGAATGTAGAGCCGTCGAAAGCGCAGTTCAGCTGCGTGGTCTTCGAGGATATGCAGGATTTCGGGGTCGCGGATGAAACCGGACTTGGCGACTTCGCCGAATCCTTCGATGAAGATGTCGTTCGGCAGTGACGCAAGCGATTTCAGATCGGCCAGCACTCCGGCAGGCGTGTAGAACGAGCCGACCAGGTTCTTGCCCTGCGGGTGTTGATGCCGGTTTTGCCACCGGTTGAAGCATCGACCATGGCCAGCAACGACGTCGGCAGTTCAATATAGCGAATGCCACGCATCCATGTGGCAGCCACAAACCCCCGCCAAATCGGTTGCCGCGCCACCACCAAGGCCGACGATCGCGTCAGAACGAGTGAAACCCTCATCCCCAAACGCTGCCAGATACCATTGGCCACGGTACTTCAATGGTCTTGCCGGCCTCCGCGTCGGGAATCACAATATCGTACGCATCATGGCCCGCCTGACGCAACAAAGTACGCGCACGGTCCGAATGACGCTGCACCGGCTGGGTGTGGATAAGCGCCACTTTGGCAGGCTTGCTTCCCAACACCTGCGCAAGCTGGCCCATCACACCCTCTCCGATACGAACATCGTATGGTTCGATGGTAGAACCGGTGACATGGACTATACGTTGATCAATCATATCCATCAGCTTTCTCGCCGCGGCTTGGGAGACTGGCCACGCGTGCCCACATGCACGTTCGCCACGCTCCTGAACACCGGGTCACGTTCCTTGTAAGAGCTTCTTCCAACGCTCATTGGCATCGCCATTAAGCATCGGACGGCCTCCACCGCGATTTGCCCGCTCCATGGCTTCCTCAGGATCGGCCATAAGATACGACCTTGCCGCCGTCCGCGATATACTGCGCCAATCCTTCCTGAATGGAAGGCGTCATCGGCGCTCCCCGCCCAAGGAAAAGATACCGTCGAAATCCTCGAGCATATCAAGCACGACGTCGCTTTCCAGCCTCCGGAATTCCGGTTCCCCATACTTTTCGAAGTACTCGGGAATCCGCATTCCGGCATCATGCTCAATCTCATTGTCCGCATCGGCGAACGGCAGATTCATCATCTGCGCCACTTCCTTGCCGACACGAGTCTTGCCCGCCCCCATCATGCCGATGATCACGGCGACAGGCCTACGCATACCACTCATAGACGAATCACCTCATATGCTCAGGCCATGAGGCAACGTACTGCTCGGCGTTACGCTTGGTTTCGGCAACGCAATCGCCGCCAAACTTCTCAAGCACATACTGCGCGATGGTCAAACGCACCATCGCCTCGGCAACAACAGCCGCCGCCGGAACCGCAGTATTGTCGGAACGCTGGTTAATGGCCTGCGCCGGCTCGCCCGTGGTCACATCGACGGTACGCAACGCCTTCGGAATGGAAGGAATCGGCTTCATCGCCGCACGTACGACGATCGGCTGCCCATTGGACATGCCACCCTCGATACCACCCGCACGGTTGACTTAGACGCGCAATACGGCCGTCATCGCCCACCATCATTTCGTCATGAGCCTGAGAACCCGGACGCATGGCCTCAAGGAAACCATCACCGATCTCCACGCCCTTGAACGGCCTGAATGCCCATCACCGCACTGGCAAGAGCAGCATCAAGACGACGATCCGATTCAACATAGGTGCCGACGCCTGCGGGAACGCCGTACACCACGACTTCAATCACCCCGCCCAAGGTATCGGCGTTCTCCTTCGCCTCATCAATACGGGCAATCATCCGCTCTTCCGCATTCTTGTCAAGAGTGCGCACCGGAGAAGCGTCCAACGCCTCAAGATCCTCCGGTTTGGGAAGCGTGGCCTGCTGCGGATCGGTAATACCTGCGCCACCAATGGAAAGCATGCGAAACGGTACGAATACCGAACGCCTGCTCCAAGAACTGCTTGGCAACCTCACCCAACGCCACACGCGAAGCCGTCTCACGCGCGGAAGAACGCTCCAACACCGGACGAGCATCATCAAAACCATACTTACGCATGCCAGTCAAATCCGCATGCCCCGGACGCGGGCGAGACAACGGGGCATTGCGGCCCTCACGAGGCAAGCTCATGATCAAGCGGATCCGCACTCATGACCTCGGTCCACTTCGGCCATTCGGTGTTGGCGATTTCGATGGCCACCGGAGAACCAATCGTCTCACCAAAACGCACACCAGTCAGCATACGAACCTTGTCCTGCTCGAACTTCATACGCGCCACGACCATACCCAAGACGACGACGCGCCAACGCGCCAACAATATCCTCCGTGGTGATATGAACGCCCGCGGGCAATCCCTTCAATCATGGCGACAAGCGCCTCACCATGCGACTCGCCTGCTGTCTGCCAACGCAACATGCCAACTCCTTTTCTCACGAATGCAACTAGTGGACTATCTTAACGGTATGTGGTATATGATTTGCCTGCCAAGTCTGCTTTGTGGACTGGCCATCAGCGTTGAAGACATCCGTTCACGCCGCATTCCACGCGCCTGGATCGCCACCGGATGCACAGCGCAAATCATCGTAAACCTCATATACGCACTTTCCATCAACGACCTGTTCGGCGTTGCAGGCAATACTCTTCGCCGTACTGTCGGCCGTACTGCAATGCGCGCTCGCTTTGGTGAAACCTTGGTTCATTGGGTTTTGGCGATGTCACCGCCACCTTGCTGATGGGATTGGCAGTCGGCATGTTCGGTCTGTTCGCCGTGGTGTTTTGGTGGCTTGCGATTGGTGTGGTCGGCTTGTTATGGCTCGTTTTGTGGACACGTTTCGATCCGCAGAAGCATACCGCATATGCCGGTAAACGCCGTTCGCCCCAGCGCTTGTGGCAGCTGGGGCGATAGGCATTGCGATTGGCGTTTTATTCTGAGACAGTTCGCGTTCTCGTTGTTGTTCTTGTACTCGTCGCGAATCTGCCAGAACTCATCTTCGGTTTCCACGAATTTCGTTTCGCCGGTCTGCAGGTTTGTGGTGACAAAGTACAGCCACTTGCCGTCCGGAGGATTGACGGCTGCTGTGAATGGCGCCATCTCCAGGGTTGCTGATTGGCGTGGGCGGCAGTCCCTTGGGATTCTGGTGTTGTACGCGTTGCTGTCATCGCCCAACTGGTCATCGGTCAACTGGCTTGCGGAAATACCAAGACCGTAGGCGACCGTGGTATCCATGCCGAGAGGACCATATCGGCGTCAAGACGGTTGAGAATCACTCTTGCCACCTGGCCGTAGTATTTTTCGCTGCCGACTTCCGCCTCCGCGATGGATGCGATATTCAGGATGCGCTCACGTTCGCTGCCTGTAGGTACGCCCAAGGAATCGAGTTTGCTCACTCGCGCGTCGACCATTTCCTTGATGATGTCTTCCGCTGACTTGTTTTGCACATTGTAGCTGCCTGTTCAAGCCATCCCTCGAAATTTGCCGCCGGCCTCGTCAGGAAGGATTCCAGCACCGCCACCGTCCATCACGGCTTGGAACTCGTGAAACATCCGCCGGACACATGCTCGCCGCATTTTCGATGACGTCCGACACACGTTCACCCGCACGCACTTCGGCAAAACCGCCGGCCTGGCTTTGGTCAGAAAGCACCTTGACCACATCGGACGCCCTCATATGCGTCCTCAATGCGTATGATCCCGGATACAACGTGGCGCCAGCTCCGCTTACTGCGGAAGTGAAGGCGGCTGCGGATTTGACGATTTTAGCTTTAACAAGGTTGTCCGCGATTTCCGCGGCTCCCTGCCCGGATCACGACAAACGTCACGCCTTTATCGCGGGCCCGTGTAATCCTCGATTTGGCTTTGAGAATTCGCTTCGTTCAAGGCCTTCCAATGTTTCAGCGCGCGCACGCCGAAGAATCCGCCGACACCGATCAGCACGATCACCACCAGAGCGGCGATAATGGTGATATAGCGGCGACGACGCCTGCTCACGGTGACGACGCATGTCCATCTTTCGGTGGTTTCGGAGGCATTGCCGAAACGAAGGATGCATCATCCGACGAATTCACCCATTGCGCGTTATCGGAGAAAAAATCGTCGAGATTATCAGTCACAGGCCTCTCTCCTCTGGTCTCTCTTTCGGTCGATGGCCGTCTGCAATATCACCACTGCAGACTGCTGGTCGACCATCGGACGGTGCTTTCGTCCACCGACCTGCGCATCGAATAGCTGATGATGTGCAGTCACCGTAGTTAGACGCTCATCCACCAATTCGATGGACGGCAATCTTCCTTTAGCGCATAGTTCTCATCATCTACTGCGACACGCAGTCTCTTCTCAAGATTAACAGTCCATCGCCGTGCTTTTTTCGCGCTTTTGCCTTCTTCTCCGCTTAGTAGCAACGGCAATCCGACTACCACATGGTCGACCGATTCGTCTTCGATGACGTCCACGACCTCGTCCAATGCACGGAACGAATCCCCGTAGACCTGAATATTGCCTGCGGGGTGTGCAAGAGTGATGCCAGGATCAGACAGTGCGAGTCCAACCCTGAGCATCACCTAAATCAATGCCAAGCCAAACCATGCTTGGTGGTTCAGCCCTTCATGGCCTGATTGACCAGAGCCTCGAGCGCGGCGTCGATCTTGGTGGCATCGGAGCCGCCACCCTGAGCGAAGTCGGGCTTGCCGCCACCGCCACCGCCAAGGATCTTGGAAGCGCCACGGACCAGGTCGCCGGCCTTGATACCCTGGCTTGCGTGCGGCATCGTTGGTGGCCACGGCAACCATAGGCTTGCCTTCCTCGTTCACACCGGCGAGACCACCACAACCGGGAATTCCTCACCAAGCTGTCCGCGCACATCCAGCACGGTCTTGCGCAGGCGTCGAAAGAGCCGAAGTGCTCGACGTTCTTCGCTGCCACCTTGACCGGAGCCTCGGGATGCCTTGGTTTCGGAAACCAAAGCAGGCACCGGAAGCCGCAAGCTGGGGTTCGTACATGGTCGCAAGACGACGATCGGATTCCTTGAGCCTGGCAAGCAGGGCGTTCACACGCTCGGCAAGCTCGTCCGGACGAGCGTTGAGCTTGTCGGAAAGCTGGGAGACCAGCGCATGCTCGCGAGCGTTGAACTCATAGCGCTTTCGCCCACAACCGCATCGACACGACGCACGCCGGAGCCGATGGAGGCTTCGGACAGGATGTTGATGGCACCGATCTTGCCAACATGGTCCACGTGGGTACCACCACACAGCTCGCGGCTCCAGCCGTCTTCGCCGATGGAGACCACGCGTACGATGTCGCCGTACTTCTCACCGAACAGGTGCATGGCACCGAGGGCGATGGCGTCGTCGAACTTCATCTCCTGCGTGGTGACGGCAAGGTTTTCGCGCAGCTTCTCGTTGACACGCGCCTCGACGGAGTTCATCGCATCCTTGCTCGGGGCGCTGGACCATTGGAAGTCGAAACGCAAACGGTTCGGCGCGTCTTCAGAGCCGCGCTGGGTGGCCTGCGGGCCAAGCTCCTCACGCAGCGCCTTGTGCACCATGTGCGTGGCGGTGTGCGAGCGGGCGATGGCGCCACGTCGGTCAAGGTCGATGTTGGCGTTGACTTCGGCGCCGACAACCAACGTGCCTTCGGTCAGGCGGCACTGGTGCACGATGAGGTCCTTGATCGGCTTCTGCACATCGTCGACTTCGAGCACGGCGCCGTCGTCGGACAGGATCTCGCCCTGGTCGGCGAGCTGGCCGCCGGCCTCCGCGTAGAACGGAGTGCGGTCGAGGATGACCTCGATGTTGGCCGGGCCGGTGACTGCGGGGGACGGAACCCTTGCCTTCCTGCATGATGCCGATCACCTTGGCGCGGGCGGACATGTCGGTGTAGCCAAGGAAGTCGATGGGCTGACGAGCGTCTTCTTGAAGTCGTCGTAGACGGAAAGATCCACATTGTGACGCTTCTTGAGGGCGTCTGCACGGGCGCGGGACTTCTGCTCGGCCATGAGCTCGCGGAACTTGGCCTCATCGACCTTCACGCCCTGTTCGGCGGCCATTTCGAGGGTCAGCTCAATCGGGAAGCCGTAGGTGTCGTGCAGCTTGAACGCATCTTCGCCGGAAACGGCGTCGGATCCGGATTCCTTGGCCTTGGCCACAGCGAGGTCGAAAATCTCGGTGCCGGATTCCAGCGTGCGACGGAACGCGTCCTCTTCACCATATGCGGCTTCGGACACATCGTGGAAGGTGTCGTTGAGTTCCGGGTAGCTGGCCTCCATAGCTGCCTTGGAGGTCGGCAGCAGGGTCGGCATGACCGGATCGGTCACGCCGAGCTCGCGCATGGCCTTGACTGTGCGGCGAAGCAGTCGGCGCAGCACGTAGCCGCGACCGTTGTTGGACGGACGTACGCCATCGGACATGATCATCAATGCGGAACGCACATGGTCAGCCACGATGCGGAAACGCACATCCATGGCTTCGTCATCGCCATACGTGCGGCCGGACAGCTTCTGGGCGGCTTCGATGACCGGGAAGACCTCGTCGGTCTCATAGATGTTCTGCTTGCCCTGCAGCAGGTAGGCCAGACGTTCCAAGCCGGCACCGGTATCGATGTTCTTGTTCTCAAGCTCGCCCACGATGTGCAGGTCGGTCTTGGACTTGACGTTGTCGACCTCGTAGTTCTCGAACACGAGGTCCCAGATCTCGATGTAGCGGTTCTCGTCGGCAATCGGGCCGCCTTCCACACCGTATTCAGGTCCGCGATCCACGTAGATCTCGGAGCACGGACCGCCAGGGCCAGAGGCCGCCGGTGGTCCAGAAGTTGTCCTCCATGCCCATGATCTGGATGTGTTCGGGGTCAACGCCCTCGTTCTTCCACATTGAACGGGCTTCCTCGTCATCGGTGAAGGTGGTCATCCACAGCTTTTCGGGGTCGAAGCCGTAGCCGCCCTGAGTCCTGCGAGGTGGTGAGCAACTCCCATGCGTAATGGATGGCCTCTTCCTTGAAGTAGTCGCCGAAGGAGAAGTTGCCGAGCATCTGGAAGAAGGTGCCGTGGCGGGTGGTCTTGCCGACCTCGTCGATGTCGAGCGTACGCACGCACTTCTGGTTGGAGGCCATGCGGCGCTTCGGCGGGGTCTGCTCACCCATGAGGTACGGGATGAACGGCACCATGCCTGCGATGGTGAACAGGGTGGTCGGGTTTGGAGAGATCAGCGATGCCGAAGGCACGATAAGATGGCCGTGCTTTTCGAAATAATCAAGATAGCGCTTCGCGATTTCAGAAGTGCGCATATGAGATTAAGCTCCTTTTTTTGCTGAAAGGCCTAGTGCCTTTCAAACGAATTCGTGATTGTTGTCCGAACGTACGTTACGGGAATAAGATCAGCTGATCTTATCCGCGTATTTGGTATTAAGTTCAGCCTCGCGGGCTCGACGCGTTTTCGTTGAACTCATTGAACAAACCTTCAAGGGTGCGCACGGCGACATGATCTTGATCCGGCCCGAACAGAAATTGTCGAGCCACATCAGGGTGTTGGCCTTGACGTACGCCTGTGCTTTGGTCACTGCCACCGCACCGATGCCCACACCAATGGAGATCCAGAAGAGACGCTTGAACATCACTCCCCTTGTTATTGCTGTTGACGTTCTTCTTGTTCATGAAGGACTGCGCGGTGGTTTTCAGGGCATATGCAGCGGAAGCAACCTTGATAACCGGCTTGCCCAAGAAGGAGCCATACAGATCGGTCAGGGCACCAACGTTATTGGCGGTGGTGGAAGCCGCGGCGGAAATCTTGTTCACGTCTTCGAGCGACTTGTTGACCTGCTGCACCGTGGTCACACTCTCATCAAGCGCAGGAATCGCATGATCTCCCGTTTCTTTGACTGTCTCGGCGAGCTGGTCGAACAGTTTGCCGAGACGAATCAACGGTAGATCATGAAACCGGCAAGAATCGCGAAAGCGATTGCCGCAATCAGACCGGCGATTTCTCCAACACCCATCTTGTACCTCTTTTTTCAGTCCCACGGTTGCCCGCGAACACAACACGCGCATAACAGTAGTAAAAAGCCCAGACCTAAGGCAAGTTTCGTCCGCCGGTCACTGGTTATACGATACGACGGTTACCGCTTCAGCGATAGGCTTACTGGTGTCGAAATCGAGCGTGGTGACCGATCCGTTCGCAGGGCGTTCGCTGAGGTCATAGCCTTCCGGCGCGAAACGGTGCATAAGGCTCAGCAGCGTGTTGCCGTGGGAAATCTGCAACACGTCATCACTGTCCCTCAGCGCAGGATTCGAAGCGATCAGCGCGAATCCTCCTCCCTCGACTCTCGACCAATATTCCACGTCGGACTCGGCATCGTGGAATGGATCCGCTTCCCCTTAAAAGTCGCGGGTCGCACCAAGACCGAACTTTGCGACGATGTCGTTGTAGTTCTTCGCACCGTGCGGCCCCCGCAGCGGTCCATGCCACGCCCATGTCCTGGCCTTCGAAATAGCCGTAGAACTGTTCGCGGAAATGCATGTCACTGACCAGTTGGGGGCGGGTGTGTCCTGCAGCCTCATTCACGTCGAGGATGCGCTGGGCTGTCATTTGCGCACGCGTGGTGTCGGAGCAATATGCCGCGGCGAAATCGAGATCCTTCAATTTGTCTGCGGCTTTGCTTTGCATCGGCGATGCCGGATTCCGTCAATGGAGAATTCGACCAGCCTTGCAGCCTGTTGTATCGGTTGAAAATGTCTGTCCGTGTCGAACAAGATGAAGATGAAGCAACATAGGCTCCATGCTACCCTCACGGTTTGAGCAAATCCGTGCTATACGATGTTGTTATGGGACATTTTATTTCACGTTGGCTAATTCTTACAGTTGCTGCAGGCGTTATGGTTGCGGTTCTGCCCGGCATGCACGCCATTGGCGAGCCCCCTGTGCTTGGCATCGCGGCGTTCGCCTTGTTCATGGCGCTTATCAATGCTTCCATAAAGCCGATTATCCATGTCATAGCGTTGCCGTTCTCGATCGTCTCGTTTGACTGGTCGCGCTGGTGATCAATTGGCTGTTCATGCAGCTTGCGTCATGGTTGGCGCTGTCGTTTTCTCTGTGGGCGTCACTATTGACGGATTCGCATGGTCTGTGCTTGGCTCACTTGTTATGACGATTGTGAGCGGCATAGTAGGCGGCATCATCGGCGACTGAAAGCTTCCCGTTGCTTATAAAAAGGCCGCACATGCGCTTGAGATAGCGAAGAGCCTCGCAATCGTCAGGATTGCGAGGCTTGCTGTATGTCCTTATACTGTATGTTCTTACAGTATGTAGATCCAGATCAGCGGGCGTAGAATTCGACCACGTACTGGATGTTGACCTGCACCGGGATTTCCTCGGCTTCAGGCTTGCGAGTCAGGGTGGCCTTCAAGGAAGGCAGGTTGACGTCCAGATAGCCCGGAACCGGCGGCAGCACATCGCGGTGATGCCTTCGGCGGCGATCTGGAACGGAACCATGGTCTGGCTTTGGCCTTCACCTGAATGGTCTGGCCGGGCTTGACGCGGTAGGACGGGCGGTCCACGATGTTGCCGTCAACGAGGATGTGACGGTGCACCACGAACTGACGGGCCTGGGCGGTGGTGCGGGCGAAGCCTGCACGCAGCACCAGGTGTCGAGACGGGTCTCGAGGTCGGTCAGCATGGCGTTACCGGTCTGGCCGGCGGTACGGGTGGCCTTCTCGTAAGCGGCGCGAAGCTGCTTCTCGGAGATGCCGTACTGAGCGCGAAGACGCTGCTTTTCGCGCAGACGCACTGCGTAATCGGACTCAGTGCGGCGGCGGGTGCGGCCGTGCTCACCCGGAGCGTACGGACGCTTTTCGAAGATGCGCTGAGCCTTAGGGGTCAGAGCGATGCCGAGGGCGCGGGAAAGGCGCACCTGACGGCGAGAACGCTGAACGTTCGTCATTGGTTTAATCCTTTGTTTGTTCTGTCGTTATCTGAACGGAACGCACACCGGTTTCCGATATGCGCTGAGCCAGCCTCTCCAGTGCTTCTTCGTGCATGCGCACGAACGACTTGAACACGTGCCGTAAACAGCTCGTATCGGCCGCCGACCCACTGATGGGCTAAGACTCCAGACGGTATGCTCTCCTTGCGGGCGCACACCAATCGTTAATAATACACATGAGGGCGGGACGAGCTCGTCGTTTCGCCCTCTTCGGCATGTCCATCATGGCGCGCTATGCTTCAGCCAGCACTCCCCTGTCCATGCGATAGATTCGATCCACATACGTCAAGGCATCCGGATCATGGGTGACCATCAACACTGCGGTGCCGTCGTGTGCCACTTCCTGCAGCAGCCGCATGACGATGGCAGTGCTTTCGGCATCCAGATCTCCGGTGGGTTCGTCCGCTATCAGAAGTTTCGACCATTCATCAGAGCTCGCGCTATGCTGACGCGTCTCATTTCGCCGCCGGAAAGTTCTTTCGGGTAGCATTCCGCCAAATCGTCGACCTGCAGTCGGCGCAGCAATGCGTGCGCACGTTCCACGGCATGGTCCTGAACGGGATCGTTGTGTGTTTTCGATACCGGAGCCGCCGCGATGACGTCCGGAAGTCCGTCGTCAACCGTCTGTTCGGAAGATGCGTCGGATACGGTTTCTTCCACTGATTTCGCATCAGACGAATCCGGCAGGCATCTCAACATCGCGCGCTGCGCCGTTTTGCCGTTGCACAGCACGGAAGGAAGAATCACATTGTCGAGTGCCGTGAGATTCGGCAGCAATGTCTGGCTTTGCGTGACGAATCCGACGATCCGATTGCGTACGACTGACATTTGTTTGTCGTTCAACCGCGTCACGTCATTGCCGTCCAAGTCGATAGAGCCCGATGTGGGTTTCAGCAGTCCGGTGATGAGATTCAACAATGTGCTTTTTGCCATTGCCCGAACGGCCGACGATCGCCACGAACTCGCCTTGGTCCAGCCTGAAATCCACATGGTCCACGGCTGCGAACGGTTTGCCGCGACGGGTGAACTCGCGAGTGAGCTCTTGTACTTCGAGAACCGTGTTTTCCGCCATCATTCACCTTCTCTCAAAGTCAGATAGGTTTCGGGAGCGGAAAGTTTCACCGCCGTCGCCACGGGAGGCGAGCAGTCCGGTAAGCACCGCGAACACGAAACTCACTGCGATCAATGCCAACACATTCCACATGTTGGTTTGCAGATACGGCAACTGCAGCTGCTGTCCGATAAGCGTGCTGAACGGGAAAATCGCCAGCGACGCGACCGCAATGCCTATCACACCGCCCAAAGCCCGATCATGGCCGATTCCTTCACGATGATGCCGACCAAAGTGGAACGATTGGCACCAAGAATGCGATACGCGGCGAATTCACGTTTACGTTCGTTCATGGCGGACGAGAACACAGCAAGCAGAACGATCAGCCCCATGACCCAGAACACCGCGACGAAAAGGGTCACGTAGCGAATAATCACGTTCAGATTGGATTTCGTTGTGGCTGTGATGCCTCCCGGATACACGTATCCGAGGCTTTGATTCCTGTGGTTTTGGTGATGTTCGAAGCGACCTGCTGGGCGGAGTAACCGTCCTTGACCTTGATGAGCACGGCGGAAACGGCTTTGTCGGCATATTCTTCCGAATGGCGGCATGTCCCACCTTGGCGGAATATCCGACCACGTCGGGAACGGTCTGCATGTTCACGAACACGGAATTGTCGAGCGACGTGCCGGTATTGGCGAGTTGCGCCGCCACGGGGAATTCGTGCCCATAGAGTTTGACCGTGTTGTTGCCCGACACGCTGATGCTGGCTCCTGCAACGATCTGGCCGCGCTGGAGCGTGCCGTCGAACTGCGATGCGATCCAAGGGGTGATCACGAAGTCGGTATCGGGGTTGAATCCGATGATCTGACTTTCTCGTCGCAGCATGCGGCGGCCAACGATGAGATATATGTTTGTTCCGTGATTTCGTCGATGCCGTCGGCTTTTGCCACTTCGTCGGTGATCTCGTTGGTGAAGTAGAACGTGCTTGCCGATCCGTTGGTCAGCAACGCTTCGGCTTCGTTTTTGGTGTTTTGCGGCGTGACCATGAGATCGGCGCCCATACGTTCCTGCATGCTGTTCAAAACCGGCTTCAAGGTTCATGGACAGCAGTGAACCACCATAGAAGGCCACGGTAAGCATGGCGACGACGATGGTGAGCGCCGCGGTACGAAACGGTTTGCGTTTGAGATTGACCAGGGGCAACCCGCCAAGGGTGATGTGTTGCGTCATATTGGGTCAGGCGCGCTTCGCCGGCTTGAGATCGAGATATGCTGCGATTGCCGCAAGTACAGCCAGCAGCACGCCGAGCACGATCAGCGTCGGCAAGGTGACCATATGGCAGCGCATCATGGCACCCTTGCACACGCCGATGAGCACGGTCGGCACGGCGATGGTCAGCACGCCGAGCACCGCATTGGCGAGGTCAAGACCGGCGCGGGTCTGATCGGATACGAACAGGCCGACAATGCCAAGCGCCACGATCACGATGCCGATGCCGAGCGCGGCCTGAGCCGTGTAATGACATGCCATCGGCGTTTCTTTGACCGCGCATACGTGAGCGAAGGTCTGCGGCGCGATGGCGATCAAGATGCCGAGCACGATCTGCGAAATGCCTGCGTACAGTTTCTTATTCATAGCTTCCTCTCAAAAAAAGACAAACACCGCCGATTATTGCAGGGTCTTTTTGAAAAAGAAAGTCTTGTTTTTTCCTCCTTTTCGTGCTACAGAGGAGATTTCATCCGTTCTTCATCTCCGTCATAGCATTTCAATGGGTGCCATACGCAACAGCAGACGCTTGACCTCACCATTGCCAAAATCAACGGTAATGACCGAATTCATGCCCTTGTCCTGCGTTTCAATGACCGTACCCAACCCGAAATGATCATGCGTAAGCTTGTCGCCGACATGCACGTCTGCAATGTTCAGATCATTATGGCTACCGGCCGGGCTCGCGGATGAGGATTTGGTTAAATCCACAGGCTTGTTTTTCAGCTTGACACGTCGCGTGGTGACCTTGCCCGATTTCCTCCTGACTTGCCGGAGCCATACGAACCATACGAGCCGTATGAGGAACCGGTTCCCGATCCTCCGCACGAGCGCCGGGATGCGGAACCATACGAGGATGATGAGCCCCGCGTAGCCGGGCCGCCGTACTGCGAACGCCCTGCCCCATATGAAGACGATCCGTATGAGGAACGAGACCACCGCGAGCCGGAACCGTATGAGGAACCATAATCCGACTTTCCATACGAGGAACCGCCGAATGACATCGATCCGAAATCGTCATCATCGTCCCAGCCGCCGAACTCGTCGTCGTCATCCTGCCAGCTGGCACGCATGCGTTCGACGCCGGCTTCGTCTTTTCCAATCAATCAGTTCGTCTGGAATCTCATCGAGGAACTGACTGGGCATCATGTCGCTGGCTTGCCCCCATTGCGCGCGTACGGCCGCGCGTGTCACATACAGGCGTCGCTTCGCGCGAGTGATGCCCACGTAGGCGAGACGGCGCTCCTCTGCCAGTTCGCTGGTGTCTTCCATGGCACGCTGGTGTGGGAATGTGCCTTGCTCCATGCCGGTCAGGAACACCACCGGGTATTCGAGGCCCTTGGCGGTGTGCAAGGTCATAATCGTCACCTTGCCGGAATCTTCGTTCTCCCCTGGCAATTGGTCGGAATCGGCCACCAACGCGGTGGTTTCCAAAAATCCCGCCAATGTGGCGTCTGGCGTGTTCTGCTCGAATTCCGCCGCCACTGATTGCAGCTGGGAAAGATTATCGACGCGGGAAGCGTCCTGCGGATCCTCGGGCGCTGCAGCTCTTCCAAAATCCCACTCTTGGCAAGCACTTCGGCAACCACTTCGGATGGCTTCGTGTCATGGTCCTTCGCAAAAGCCGCAAGCTCATGCATCATGTCTCGGAACGCACTCAACGGTTTCGTCGTGCGCGTGGACATGCCTTCGATCTGTTCCATATGTTCGATCGCTTCGAAAAAGTGGTGCCATGGGCATCAGCATACGAGGCAACGAGTCCTTCCGCACGAACGCCCAGTCCGCGCTTCGGCACATTGAGGATACGTCGAACGTTCACATTGTCCGCAGGATTCACGATGGCCTGCAAATAGGCCAGCGCATCCTTGATTTCGCGACGTTCGTAGAACTTGGTGCCGCCGACGAGCTGATACGGCTGATTCGTGTTGATCAGGGCCTCTTCGAGCGAGCGTGATTGCGCATTGGCTCGATACATGATGGCGATGTCGCGATATGCCACGCCTTCCTCGTTGTGGATTCGTGCGATTTCGTTGGCGATCCATCCGGCTTCCTGTTGCGCGTTGTCGGCCGCGTATCCGACGATTTTGTCGCCTTCGCCAAGTGCCGTCCACAGTTTTTTCGGCTTACGATTTTCATTTCTTGCGATCACCGCATTGGCCGCATCCAGAATGGTCTGCGTCGAACGATAGTTCTGTTCGAGCATGATGGTCTTGGCGTTCGGGAAGTCCTGCTCGAAGTCCTGAATGTTGCGGATGTCGGCACCACGGAACGCGTAGATGGACTGGTCGGAATCGCCTACCACCGTAATCCAAGACGGTCCGACACGGCCTGCTCCTCGCATATGTGGATCGGGCTGTTCTCCCGAATCAATGCCGGAAAGCTCACGTACGAGCACATATTGCGCATGGTTGGTGTCCTGATACTCGTCCACGAAAATATAACGGAACTTATGCCGGTAATATTCGCTCACCTGTGGGCAACGCTGGAACAATTCGACGGTGCGCATGATCAGATCGTCAAAATCCACGGCATTCGCCATGGCCAGACGGTGCTGGTACTCCGCATACACCACGGCGACCAGCTCGTCGACGTCGCCGGCCGAAACCTGATATCCGCGCTGGCCTTGGCTTGTAGTCGCAGTTCACGCTTTTCAGCTGGTCCTGCCATGAAGTCAACGAATTCTTGCAGTCCGAAATCTTGCCCAAAAGCATGCGCGGCGTATACCGCTTCGTATCGATGTTCAAATCGCCGCTGATGAGCTTGACCAAACGTTCGCAATCAGCCGTGTCATAAATGGAAAATCCTGAGGTAAGACCGATTTCCTTGCCGTCACGTCGGAGGATGCGCACGCACGCGGAATGGAAGGTGGAGATCCACATGTGTTCGGCTTCAGGCCCTACGAGGGCCGCAAGGCGTTCGCGCATTTCGGCCGCGGCCTTGTTGGTGAAGGTGATGGCGAGAATGCTGCTCGCCCAAAAACCGAACTGGCCAGCAGGATCCATGCGATGCGTCTGGTGAGCACGCGGGTCTTACCGGATCCAGCACCAGCTCCGATGAGCAGGGCTTGTCCGTAGTACTTCACCGCTTCCATTTGCTGCGGATTGAGGTCCTTGATCAGACTTTGCGGATCGCGCTGCGGTCCCATATTCTGCTCCACCGGTTCCTCTTTCCACTGAAGATTCCCTTCGATTACTGCGAAATTCATGTTTATCCACATGCAGGTCAGCGCAACACTCGCATGGTCAATTGACGCGCGTATGCTGAACGTTTATATGCGGTTCACCGTATGTCATACATCAACGCCGCCTTATGAGGTTCAATGCAGGAATTCATGAAGGAGCTCGAAGAGCGCATTCGCCTGCAGGGTACCGTCAAGCCGGGTAATGTGCTGAAAGTGGATGCTTTCTCAACCACCAGTGCGATGTCGAATTGTTCGACCACATGGGTTCCGCTTGGGCGGAACATTTTGCCGGTAAAACCATCAACAAGATCCTGACCATCGAAGCTTCCGGCATTGGTATCGCCTGTGTTGCCGCGCGTCATTTCGGCAATGTGCCTGTGGTGTTCGCCAAGAAGGCGCAGTCCATCAACCTTGACGGCGACCAGTACACCACCACGGTCTACTCCTTCACCAAGCAGAAGGAGTTCCCGGTGATCGTGGCCAAGAAGTATCTGAACGCCGGCGACCATGTACTGCTTATTGACGACTTCCTTGGCCAACGGCAAGGCTCTGCGCGGTCTGATCGATCTGTGCCATGATGCCGGAGCGACGGTCGAGGGCATTGGCATCGCCGTGGAGAAGGGCTTCCAGGGCGGCGGCGATGAGCTGCGCGCAGCGGGATACGACGTTGATTCCCTGGCAATCGTGGAGTCGATGGATCCGGAAACCGGTACCATCGAATTCCGCTCCTGATCGTCGCATCTCACGGGCGCGCATCAGAAACCATTACAACCTGTTGCTCATCACAGCATGAATAAGAGAATTCATTGTGAGAGAAGAAGAAGAAAGACAACACGAACGAGAAGAAGGGCGATTCCTTTGAGGCGCTTAGCAGCTTGGACGCGCCAGTATCCTTCTGGAAGGGCATTCCGTTCGGCCTGCAGCATGTGATGGCCATGTTCGTGGCCAATCTGGCTCCGATTTTCTTGGTGGCTTCCGCCGCCAACATGAGTGCCGAGCAGTCTGCCACGATTATTCAGGCCGGTCTGCTGGTGGCAGGTCTGGGCACCTGCCTTCAGCTGTATGGCGTGTGGCTGATCGGCTCCCGCCTGCCGATGGTCACTGGTATTTCCTTCACCTATGTGGCTGCTGCCATGTCGATCGCCCAGAACCAAGGCTACGGCGCGGTCGCCGGCGCGGTTGTGCTTGGCGGTCTGTTGGAGGTTGCGCTTGGTTTGACGGCCAAGTATTGGCGTCGCTTCGTGCCGCCGATCGTATCCGCGATTGTGGTTACGTCGATTGGTTTCTCACTGCTTTCCGTTGGTGCCACCAGTTTCGGCGGCGGTTCCGGCGCGGAGGATTTCGGTAGCTGGCAGAATCTCACGCTCGGTCTGATTTCGCTGGTGGCATGCTTCGCGTTCCAGTTGCTGATGAAGGGTACCGCCAAGCAGCTGTCCGTGCTGTTCGGCCTGGTTGTCGGCTATGTGGTGGCTATCTGCATGGGCAAGGTCGATTTCTCCGGTTTCGCGAATCTGCAGGTTGTGTCCGTGCCGCATTTCATGCCGTTCCAGCTTGAATTCGATCCGGGCGCGATCATCTCCTTCGCCCTGCTGTATGTCGTGTCTTCCGTTGAGGTTCTGGGTGATACCGCTGCGCTCACCAAGGTTGGTCTCGACCGTCAGCCTACCGATAAGGAGACTGCGGGCGCCATTGCAGGCGACGGTCTGATCTCCACCGTATCCGGCCTGTTCGGCTGTCTGCCGCTGACCTCGTTCGCACAGAACATCGGATTGGTGGCCATGACCAAGGTCGTCAACCGCAAGGTGATTCTCTCCGGCGGACTGATTCTGGTGCTGGCGAGCTTCGTGCCGGCCATCGCCGAGGTGTTCAACTCGCCTGCCGCAGGCGGTGCTCGGCGGCTGCACGATCATGATGTTCGGCAACATCATTCTTTCGGGCTTCCAGATGATTGCCGAGGCCGGCTATACGCAGCGCAACATCACCATTGCGGCGTTGAGTCTCACCATCGGTATCGGTTTCACGCAGGTCGGCGACATTTTCGTCAACTTCCGCCGCTGTTCCAGTCCATCTTCGCATCCAATTGCATCGCCGTGGCGTTCGTTGTGGCCGTGCTGTTGAATGCTCTGCTGCCGAGTGAAGAGCATTTCCTGTCGGCTCCGCAGCATCAGGAAGACTGAGTCCGTTCAGATCCTAAAAGGTTATGAGGAATCCCCCCTGCTCAAACGAGTCAGGGGATTCCTCATATTCATCGCAAAACTGCTTTGCCGCGATTCGCAAGAAGGATGTTTCAGTGCCCTTGCTTGATCCAGTTCGCAATCGCATCCTTGACAGCCTGGGCGTACAGCGTATTGGACATGCCAGGGTGGATACCATCTCCGGCAAGTTCATCAGGATACGCCGAAATCGTAGCGTCCCAGTCAACGAGAACAACGTTGTCGGAATGGGCGGCCGCGAAGTTGCTCAACGCGTCGTTCGTTCCGGGGACCCAAGACACGGGGGCATGCGCGTTAATCAGCACAAGCACATGATCCGGTCCAATGTCGTTCAGTATGTCATTGAGTTGGCCATCGGTCACCGCTGAATTCGTAGCTAAGCCGACCAGCACCCATTGGCGCAATCCTTCCGGCTGGCTTTTGGCTTGGTCTATAAGTCCCAATGCCTTGGTCATCGAACGTGAGGTTTCCGCATCAACAGTGATTCCGGGAAAAACGGATTGCAAACCTTTACTGAGGCAAGCATCACCGAGTCACCGAATGCGACCATCTGCCGCCCGTCAGGCATGGTGTATGCGGGTTTCTTGGGCGCTGGTGGATGCTTCCTATCGAAGTCGAGATGCATGCCCTGCTGCTCTTTCAGCATTTTCGCATTCTCTTCCAACGCGCGTTCCACACTGGTCTGCTTTGGTGCGTTGGCTACCGCGTATCCGGACATCAAGCATGTACTCAATACCACGGCGATCGTAATCCAGCATCTGGTTACATCCCACATTCCGTTTTCTGGCAGCGGGCGAATCATGGCGATAAATCCGCCACGGACGACGGGCTGTTCTACCAACTTCCACGACATGGCGGTACAACATGCGGTAAGAGCGAGTGTGATTAGCAGCATCCATTCCAGATGCCGAGCACCCCACTGGGGGAACATCGCCTTGGTGAACAACCATAAAGGCCAATGCCACAGGTAAATGCCGTATGAATATCGGCCGACCACATCAAATGGTTTGAACACCAGCAGATCCTGCATCCAAGATCCGAAAGGAATGGAACCGGCGACCAGAACCACTGAAAGTAGCGAAGCCGCGAAAATCCCTCCACGGAAGGCAACAGGACCCTGCTCAACGTGCTGCATCATCCATAACAGAATCAGCAATGCCACAAAAGCCGCCGCAGGGCCGATCCTGCTCCAGACCAGACGAGCGCATTTCATAATCGCCGTTTCTTCTGGACGACCGTTGCCACGGCGTATGATCATCAGCAGCCATGCCAGCATGGCACCTAGCCAAAGTCCCATGGCATGTGTGTCCGAACCGAAATACACTCTGGTTGGATCGGTTCCCGGGTGATACTGCAATCCCATGGAAAGCGCACTACACACGGCGAGTCCAGCAAGTACCGCCACCGGTACCCAACGTACCAGAATTTTTCGAAGCAGGTAGATCAGCAGGGGAGCCAACAGATAGAACTGCATCAGCACCGACATGAACCACAGATGACGGAACATGTCTGGACTCATCTGCGAGAAATAGCTGGCGCCACTGCCGATGGCATACCAGTTGTAACAACCCAACATAGCCGTCACTATCTGGTTTTTTAATGTCCACCAACATGTCTTGGTTGATGAACCATGCCAACGATACGGTGACGGGAATCATCAGAATCAGCGCCGGGTATATTCTGCGCAGACGCTTGAGGTAGTATTCCTTGAAACCTATTCCCTTGCCGGAATCAATATGATTCAGCAACGACGAGAAAATCAGAAAACCTGAAATGGTGAAGAATATGTCAACACCAAAATCCGCCCCGCAGAGTGCCCTGATCGCAGTGATACAACACTATCGCGATCAAAGCGATGCCCTTGAGGCCATTCAGACCGACAAAACGACGTCTTACCACAACAACCAACCGCTTCTCTCAACATGCGACGTATGCGCGTTAGGGCACAACGTTTCGTATCGTACTACCAGCCCCTCCCCATTATGCGGAGCATGAACAGATATGGAAAGGCGTTGTCTGGGATGATTGGAAACGTTCGGCGATCGAAACCTTAAAAGCGGTGAAACATAAGGATTATTCGAAAAAGAAAGGACCGTACGTCCCATTGGCATTGGATTTGATTCCAATGGAACGTACGGTCCTCTTCATACGGTCCCCGTCAATCATTTGACTGCGGGATCTCCTCGCTCACTTGGGAGAAGACGTTGCCGTAAGTGTCTTCGCCTGCTTCTGCGATTGCGGCGGACTTGCGGGCGATTGCCAGCTCCTCGTTGGTCGGAATGACGCAGATGGTCACTTAGGAGTCCGGAGTGGAGATGATGCGCGGTTCCTTGGAGCGGGTGGCATTCTTCTCTTCGTCCAGCTTGACACCGAACGGAGCGAGCTTGTCGCACACCATCTTGCGGACCACGTCATCGTTCTCGCCCACACCTGCGGTGAAGGTGATCACGTCGCAGCCACCCATCTGAGCGGTGTAGTTGCCGATGTAGCTGACGATGCGGTGCACGTAGACGTCCAGAGCCAGCTTGGCGTCCTCGTTGCCTTCGGACGACCAGACGGTGAACCTCACGGAGGTCGCCGAAGCCGGTCATGCCCATCATGCCGGAACGCTTGTTGAACAGAGCGTCAAGCTCGTCCACGTTCATGTGGGCGTTGCGGATCAGGTGGAAGACGACGGCCGGGTCGATATCGCCGGTACGGCCACCCATCATGAGGCCTTCGAGCGGGGTCAGACCCATGGAGGTCTCGACCGGCTTGCCGGAGACTTCAGCGGAAGCGGAAGCGCCGTTGCCGATGTGCAGCACGATCTGCTTGAGGCCTTCAGCCGGCTTGCCGATGACGCTCGGCACCACGGAGGAGATGTACTCGTGGGAGGTGCCGTGGGCGCCGTAGCGGCGGATGTGGTACTGATCGGCGATTTCCTTGTTCAGCGCGTAGGTGCTTGCGGCCTTCGGCAGCTGGAAGAAGAAGGAGGAATCGAACACGAAGATCTGCGGGACGTCCGGCAGGAGCGCGCGCATGACTTCAGCACCCTTGGCTTCCGGACCGTTGTGCAGCGGCGCGAGCACGGCGAGGTCCTTGACCTGGTTGATGGTCTTGTTGGTCACGAGGGCCGGCTTCGGGAAGATGGAGCCACCCTGCACCACACGGTGGCCGACGGCACAATGCCAGCCTCGACAGCTTCGGGCCGAACTCCTCGAAGAAGCCGAGCACGCGCTTCAGACCCTGCTCGTGGTCGTGAATCGGCTCTTCAAGCTCGTGCTTTTCGCCGTTGTACTCGTGCTTGTAGTGGCCGTCAACCGGCTCACCGATCTTCTCGACCAGGCCGGAAGCGAGGCCTTCGCCGGATTCGAGATCAACCAGCTGGTACTTGATAGAGCTGGAGCCGGAATTGATGACAAGGACGGTTTTCGCCATTGTGGGCATCCTCCATTGTGATTGAATGTTCCCGTGCCGCTTACCGTTGATTACGTTTTGCTACAAAATTTAGCATTACTCTTTACTTGCTACAAAATAGCGTTTTTACTGGGCTCACTGGGCTTCGATGGCGGTGAGGGCAACCGTGTTGATGATGTCCTGCACGGATGCACCACGGCTCAGGTCGTTGACCGGCTTGTTGAGACCCTGCAGCACCGGGCCGATGGCCAAGGCGCCGGAGGAGCGCTGCACGGCTTTGTAGCCGATGTTGCCGGCGCACAGATCCGGGAAGACGAACACGTTGACATGGCCCGCCACATCGTTGCCCTTGGCCTTGGTGGCTGCAACGGTCGGCGACCAAGCCGCGTCGAACTGGATGGAACCGACGACCGCGAGGTCCGGAGCCTTCTCCTTCACGAGTGCGGTTGCTTCCTCCACGAGATCGACGTCCGGTCCCTTGCCGGAGCCCAGGGTGGAGTAGGAGAGCATACCGACCTTCGGATCGAGGCCGAACGCCTTCGCTGTCTCGGCGGACTGGATATGCGCGATTTCCGAAAGCTGCTCGGCATCCGGGTTGAGGTTGATGGCGCAGTCGGAGAACACGGCCACATGGTCCTTGAAGCACATGAGAAATGCACCGGACTTTGACGAGCTTCTGGCCCGGCTTGGTCTTGATGACCTGCAGGGCCGGGCGCACGGTGTTGGCGGTGGAGTTCACGGAGCCGGAGACCAGGCCGTCAGCCTAGCCGAGCACCACGAGCATGGTGCCGAAGTAGCTGGCGTCGGCCAGCTGCTTGCGGGCCTGCTCCTCGGTCATGCCCTTCTTGG
>VOFB01003839.1_pt1 | contig 22238 bp, 45 predicted proteins | sample 5384141 | NCBI WGS metagenome assembly VOFB01 (sample SAMN12384721, study PRJNA508395) | human gut metagenome | isolation source: healthy gut A | host: Homo sapiens | reverse complement strand
TTTAGATATAAAAAATTGAAATAAAATTTTTGAATTATAATTCTTAAATCCAGTATACTTACTTTTATATTCTTTGTCAATTACTTTTCTCTTTATTTTTCGAGTTTTCATCGCAAATTTCGACAATACAAAACCTATTATGTTTTAGTTTGTTATCTATATTTCAGTACTTATTAATTTATATTACCTTAATTGTTATTAGTAATGTTTTTTGAGTCCGGCCCCAAAAACATCAATAAGAAAAATTAAACATAAATAGGACCAAATCTACTGCTTTCAATCTGGTCCTATTTTCAACTTATTTGAGGTACAATAACTCACAAAGATATGGTATGGCTTGATATCTCTCTTTTGGTAAATAATAGCTTAAATAATATTTTAAGTTACAAAAATCTTCATCACATTCATTAAAATCATTATTTTCAGCCCAAATATCCAAAGCTTTTGTTGAATTAATTTCAGTTGTTGCCATCTTTGCTATGGCAAATTTCAAAACCTCTTTAAAATATTGCCATTTTCCCTTCTGTAGTCCTTCTACAAACAATTCCTTCATCATTCTTTCTGCCATTTTTTATACCTCTCTTTCTTTTGTTTGACTCTTAAAATTATTTAAGAGTCATAATATATCTGACTACAAATATATTATAACTCTTATTTTTTGATATTGTCAAATTCTGGTAATTTAGATAACATAATATAAAAATCACAGTAACAAACTACTAATACTAATGCTTATCACTTTATTCTATTTTACCATAATTGCCTCCACCGCCTGCATGAACTATGCATTTACCTTTTTCTAGCATCATCTATTTTATTAGCTATTTTTTCTCCTACCACCGCTTCTATATCATCTTTTGAAAGTTTGTGTAAAATATTCATTTCAGTTTCAAAAGTTTCTAAAAGTTTTTCTATTGTTTTACCTCCAACACCAGGCACAAAACCAAGTGGTACTTGATAAATATATTGAGGTCTATTTGCTGGACTCTTACTTTCAGGCTTATCCTTTATTAATTCAATTCTATCAAAAACACCAAAAGTAACTTTATCACTATTGCAATATGGGCATTTGTCAACAGGTTCTTTTGTTTCTATTGTTTGCTCATAATTATCACAATGTGTTCTATGGTATTTACCAAGTTTTGGATCTAATCCATAATTTGCTACAACTTTTCTACCATCTTCATTTTTTAATGCTTTTACAACTTCTTTAAAAGATATATCCTCAACTTGCATTTTATTATATTCTCTTGCTATTTTAGGTAATGAATGTGCATCTGAATTTGTAACAAAAGTCTTATTTTCTAATTCCGAAATCATATCTGCTAAATATGTATCAGAACTCAATCCTAATTCCACTGCAAAAATTTTATCATATTTTTCCTTAAAAATGTCTTTCATTCTATCTGTACAATTTCCATAATAACTTTTAAATGGTGTAAATACATGTGCAGGAATCTAATATTCCATTGTATTTTTCTACAATATCTATTAAATCATATCCTGATAAATCTGAACGTTGTGTACTTAATGTTATATTTTTTTTTATATGATGGCTCATTTCTTCGGAAAAACCTTTTATATCCTTTAAATATGGAAAAAAACAAACATTGTGTGCACTACCACATTTCCCGTTTCTACCTTTTTCAGAAGTTTCTACTTCACTTCCTAGTAATATACATACTTTATCTTTATAGATAATTCCACCATCTTTTAACTCATATGCATCCCCATTTTCCAAAATTTTTCTATATCTTCTATTACATATGGTGAAGCACAATCTATTATTCCTACAACTTGTATTCCTTTTCTTGATTCACATTCTTTTGCTATATTAGCAAAATTTAAAGTTCTGGCTGCTGTTATTTTTATTGGTTTCCTGATTCAGATCTTCCTATATGAACATGTAAATCTGCAAATATTTCATACATCTTATCTTGCATTCCTCTCTAAACTAATTTGAAAACTTCAAAATTCATTTACTTCTAATTTTTTCTATTATCTACTAACTCTCCTATAACTTTTCTTGTTGTTTCTTCACTAAATAATGGTCTATTAGGATTTTCTTCTAATTTACTTAAATTTTTTGCTAGCTTTAAAAATTCTCCACATTGTTGTCTAATATTTTCATCAACTTTCATTTCATATTCATAAACAACTTCAGTGATAAATTTTTTACATCTTCTGCTTCTTTGTATATTTACTAACAAATTTAAAGGTGATATTTCTACTTTTATCATTTACCTGAACCTTTTCCAATTTCTTAATAAAATCCATAAAATACTTGCAAAAATTGATTATTAACATCTTTTAAATTTCTATACTCAATAATACTAAAAGCTTCATCAACTTTCATCCCCTATTCTTTCTGGTCTATCCAAAAGCATAGCACCAAATTGGTCTACTAATTCTAGTATATCACTTTCTTTAGCTCTATTTTTTTGAGTTTTATATCTATTCATACCAGCACAAATATTACAAAACTCTTGTCCAAAACCAATTGTTCTAAAATAATCTGCACCCTTTTTTAGCAAATGTATGAACACTTTTTTTCAATATCTTGAGCATTATCTACTTTTTTACAACTTACATAGTAAACATGCTGTTAAAATCTGATTTTCATCCACCTCTATTTTAGAATAATTTAAAAATAACCTCATTATTTCTGTTTAAAAATTACTGATTTATCAAAAAATATATTTTCTTTTTTTGATAAATAATATGCTATTTCCATTTTAGAACCTGTATTTTTCTCATTTAATATATAATCTGCAAATGTCTCCAATCTTATTCATCCCTTTCTTAAAATTCAAACACAGTTAGAAAAAAGTTAAATTTTATCAAAGCAAATTTTTAATCAAAACTATAATCTTTTTCAACATTGTTCATTTTAGTTTAAATCTTTATGGCATTTCTTGCCATCTCATCACATCTATTATTTAATTCATTATCACTATGTCCTTTAACCTTAATAAATTTAATTTTATGCACTTTAGTCATTTGATATATTGCTTCCCAAATTTCTTTATTTTAACTGGCTCTTTATTAGCTGTTTGCCAATTATTTTTTGCCAATTATAAATCCAACCTTTATCAAAGCCATTTACCAAATAGGCACTATCACTATATAAATCAACTTCACAAGGAAATTTCAAAAGCTTTAATGCCTCTAAAGCTGCTGTTAATTCCATTACATTATTAGTTGTATCTTTTTTTTTCCTCCTGAAATCTCTTTTTTATTATCACCTGCCATTAAAATAGCTCCCATCCACCTGGACCAGGATTACCTGAGCAAGCTCCATCTGTATATATTACTACTTTTGCATAATCACAAACCTTTCTTTATAAGCAAATTAATTGTTTTTTTTTTTTATATGTTATCATTATAACAATAAAAAATAAATAAAACAATAGAGAGGACTAATATTTATGGAAAAAGTTTTAGGAATAATTACAGAATATAATGCATTCCAAATGGACATTTATATCACTTAAATGAAAGTAAAAACAAACAAATTGCCAATACTCAATATGTGTTATGAGTGGCAATTTTACGCAAAGAGGAGCAACCTCAATAATAGACAAATGGTCAAAAGCAAAAATGGCAATTCAAAATGGTATAGATTTAATAATAGAATTACCTACTTTATATGCAATTTCAAGTGCCGAAAATTTTTGCATATGGAGCAATTAAAATTCTAGATTCTTTAAATATTGTAACAGATATAAGTTTTGGAACAGAATCAAATAACATTGATTTATTAGATAATATTGCTCATTTATTATTAACTGAACCTGAAGAATTTAAAACATTTCTTAATGAAGAATTAAACAAAAGGTTCTTCTTTTCCTAAAGCACGTGAAATCGCTTGTGCAAAATACTTACAAAAGACTCTCCAGAAAACCTTTTACTATATAATAATATTTATCCTCACCAAATAATATTTTAGAATTGAATACTTAAAAAGCTTTAAAAAAGCTAAATAGCAATATTACTCCTCATGTAATTAATAGAATTGAATCTGAACATAATAGCCTAGATATAAAAAATAATATTGCAAGTAGCAGTGCTATTCGCAATATCATTTCTGAAAATCAAAACTTAGAAATATTAAAAAAACTGATGCCAGAAAACAGCTACACTATGCTTATGGAAAATTTTAAAAATGGTCATTTTGTTCCAGATATTTCATGTTTTGAAAAGGAAATTTTTTATAGATTACGTCAAATGTCTACACAAGATATTGCTAATCTTGCAGAAGTAAATGAGGGCTTAGAATACAAAATTAAAACTGCAGCTAATTCATGCAACAATTTAAATACATTTTTTGATATTGTAAAAATCTAAACGTTTTACACGTACACGCCTACAACGAATACTACTTTACTCCCTTCTCAACATAACAAAAGAGGATATGCTTTTGTCTAAAAAATGCTTCACCTTATATTCATGTATTAGGATTTAATACTAATGGACAAAACCTATTATCTCAAATATCAAAAAGCTAATCCTAAATTAAAAATTATAACTTCTGTTAAAAATTCGAAAATACTTGCACAGACCTTAGCCTAAAAACATTCTTGAAAAAGATATTTTAGCTACTAATATTTATACACTTGCATATACTAAAGATTCTTTTTGCTAATTTAGATTATACTACACATTTAATTAATATATAAAAAGATTAGTATATATATTTTTTGAAATATGAAAATGTGAATGAAATAACTTTAGAAAATCTAAATTAATTTTGGAAAAAGTTCACGTCGAATGGCATCAGCCATGAGGACTAAGATGAACTTTAACAAAATTAAGATAGATTTTCTTAGTTATGTAATGAACCTTTGAATACGAAAAAAATATATATACTAATCTTTTTTATATTTATCACATTACATATAATAAAATACAGAAAATTGTAGCAAACTTCCAAGTAAAATAAATAAATGAAAAATAGAATGCATCCATTTATGATTTTTTTACCCAAGCCATACAAAATAGCTCCCAAAGAATATATACACCACCTGACACAAGAAAAACAGTACCACCTGCACCTAATAGCTTAGGAAATAAGTTAGCAGTAAAAATAATGCACCACCCCATGCCCAAATAGCAAATCATAGAAAAAACTTTATATCTCTTAATATCAATAGAATTTAGTACTATACCTAAAATTGCTATAGCCCAAATTATGCCAAAAATAGACCACCCCAAAGCTGCATTATATTCTCTAAAAGTGCACAAACAAAAAGGTGTATAGCAACCTGCAATAAGCAAAAATATAGAGCAATGGTCTAAAACCTGAAATACCTTTTTAGAAAATTTTTCTGGTTTCAGTCCATGATAAATACTAGACATTGTATATAACAAAATCATTGTAACACCATAAATAGCACCACTAACAACACCATAACCATTATGATGAACTGCAGCAAAACAACACATAAAACAAGTGCAACAATTCCTAAAACCCCACCCACAATGTGTGAAGTCATATTAAAAATTTCTTCTCCTTTGCTATAAACTGGTAAAATTCTATCTTTTAATTTTGTCCTTTTCAAAAAAATCAACTCCTAACGTAATAAATTATTTTCTTATATAGATAGAGGGCATGTTAAAAAACATAACCCCTATTCTTCATATGTAAATCTTAAATTATTCTTGTGTTATCCATTTAACTAAATTCATATTAGCAGAATCTAATAACATATCATTTTTTGGCATTACTCTAAAAGTATAACCATAATTTCCACCTGTTTTTAATTCTATTTTTGTCTCATATTCAAAGATTTTAGAATTTTCAGTTTCCGCATTTTTTGATTTTGATTTAACTTGTTGCATAGGAATAATAGAAATATCTTCAACAACTCCATTTTCTAATATTTTTCCATAATAACATTCAACAGAAACAAATTCTGGTTTTATATTTGGCAATTCAACTTGGCATTTTACAGAAATACAATTACCTGCATCAATTGAAATATTGTTCAAATTATCTTCTTTTGAGTAATTTTATATCTTTCCAATTACGATACATATCAGTTTTCCAAGTATTAAACTGTGTAACATCACTTAAATCTTTATAATATTTATTATGCAAATTGCATAATGGAATATAGAATTTTGAAGTATAATCTGAAAAGCATTCTTGAAGTACTATATTTTCCTCCAGTTGAAACTATAGATTCTTTCATATAATCCATCCATTCTTTTGAAATTCCATTTTTATCTTTATTATAATATGCAGGAATAATTTTTGTTCCAAAGTCTCATATATATTTTGACTATCTGTTACATCTTGAGCTTCATAAGACTCATAATCACTATTAAATCCTATTCTCCAACCATTTTTTTGATTATAGCCTTCTGCCCACCATCCATCTAAAACACTAAAGTTAACAACTCCATTAACAGATGCTTTTTGTCCACTTGTACCTGAAGCTTCCATAGGTCTTCTCGGATTATTTAGCCATACATCTACACCACTTATTAAATATCTTGACATAGCAATATTATAATTTTCTAATAAGAAAATTTTACCTTTAAATTGTGGCATCATTGATACATCATGAATAAATTTAATTAAATCTTGTCCTTGTTTATCTGCTGGATGAGCTTTACCTGCAAAAATCAATTGAACTGGTCTATCAGCATTATTTAAAATTTGTGTAATTCTTTCTAAATCTTTAAAAATCAATGTTGCCCTTTTATATGTAGCAAATCTTCTAGCAAAGCCTATCGTTAAAGCATTTGGATTTATTTTTGAAGTAATTGCATTTATATCTTCATAATTATATCCTGAACGTCTCAATCTTTCTGTAACATTATTTTTAACAATTGATAAAAGTTTTTCTTTTCTAGCTTGATGTACATTCCATAATTTATCATCTGGAATATTTTTTACTTTTTCCCATACATAATCATATTGAATTTTTATCTTGCCAATATGGAATAAGATATTTATTATACAATTGTTTTAAACTTGGTGCTAACCATGAACAAGTATGAATACCATTTGTTACATAATCAATAGGTGATTCATTTGCAGCAATCTCTGGCCATACATCTGCAAACAATTCTCTAGAAACTGCTCCATGTAATTTACTTACACCGTTTTTTTTCCTGCAACTTTTAATGCAAAATTCCCATATTAAATCCATTTTCTAATTCTTTACATGGTTTCATACCTAATTTCAAAAATTCTTCTCTTGAAATTGTAAGTCTAGGCCAAAAATCTTTAAAATATTTTTCTACTAAAGAAATTGGGAATATATCATTTCCAGCTGGAACTGGTGTATGTGTAGTAAACACTGTTTGTGATGATACTATATCTCTAGCTACATCAAATGAAACTTGTTTTTCTTTTATTACATTTTTTATTAGTTCTAAAATTAAGAAAGATGAATGCCCTTCATTCATATGATATACAGTTGGTTCTAGTTTTAATGCTCTTGTTAAAAGATTAACTCCACCCATACCTAAAACAATTTCTTGCCTTATACGCATTTCTTGGTCTCCACCATATAAACGTAAAGTAACATCTCTATCTTCTGGGTTGTTTTTTTCTATGTCTGAATCTAACAAATATAGCTTCACTCTACCTACATTTATTTGCCATACTTTTAAATATATTCTTCTCTTAGGAAATTTTAAATATATTATTAAATCGTCTCCATTTTCATTTTTACAGGATTGATTGGTAAATCATGCAAATCTATATCATGATACTCTGTTTCTTGTTCACCATTTCCATTTATTTTTTTGATGAAAATATCCATTCTTATATAATAACCCTACCGCTACTAATGGTATTCCTAAATCACTTGCTGATTTTAAATGATCACCTGATAAAATACCTAATCCCCCAGAATATATTGGAATAGTTTCATCTAATCCATATTCTGCTGAAAAATATGCTATTAAATCATCTTTATTATCTGGATATTTATTTGCAAACCATGTATCTTTGCTGTTCATATAGTCTTCAAAATTTTCTACACATTTATCATATTCATGTAAAAATATTAAATCTTTTGATACTGCTTCTAGTCTATCTTGTGAAACTTGTTTTAAAAATTTTACTGGATTTTTTCCACATTTTTCCCACAAGTCGTTATCAATTTTTCTGAATAGTCTTAAAAATTCAGTATTCCATGACCACCATAAGTTATTTGATATTTTTGATAATTTTTCTATTCTCTTTGGTAATTGTGGATTTACAGTAATCCTGTTAAATACGTACATTTTATATATTCCTCCTTCGTAACTTCATCTATCGTTTTCACATATATTATCTATTAAATTATTATATTTGTCAAACCTTTTTTTTATTTTTCAAAAAATTAACACAGACAATTTCTATGCATTGTTATTTCTAATACTCTAGAAAATCTAAAAATTCCTAAAATATCAAAAACTTCTTGTGCTTCCTCCTCCTCCAGAAGAACCTCCTCCACCATGGAAAAAATCCTCCTGAAAAGCCACCGCCTAGAAAAACCGCCAGATGAGCCACCCCAATGGCCACCTATCCTTTATTTTTTGAAAAACTAAAAATAATTCCTAAGGCACTACATAATACACCATATACAATTGTTATTTCAATTTAACAACAAACTGAAGCAAACATGATATTATCATAATTATACCCGAAAATATTGCCCTTTTTTTTCCAAGTTCTAGTATGTTCTCCAATAAATGAAAGATATATATATGCTATAAATACAAAATCTTTAATATCATCACCATTAAACTCAAAGTGAAAAACTTGAGGAGTTTCTTGTTCATTTATTTGTACCCCATATTCATCACCAACTTCTTGTAAAACAGCACTAAACCCATTTTTTATTCCTTCATCATAATTATTATATCTTAAATATGGAATTATATATTTATCTTGTATTCTCCCTGTTTTTCCATCTGTTAAAGTTCCCTCTAAACCATATCCAACTTCAATTCTAAAAAGTCTTTCTCCTGTTGAACATAATAAAAACACTCCATTATTTTTTGATGCATCACCTATTCCAAATTTTCTAAATAATGTTGTTGCATATTCTTCAATTGATTGACCGTCTAAGCTTGTAACTGTTACAACAACTACCTGTGCCCCTGTTTTCTTCTGTAAATCTATATTTGCATTCATTATATAATTTTCTGTTTCTGTACTTAAAACATCTGCATAATCATTAACATAAAAATCACTTGTTGGAGATACAATTGCCAATGATTTTATTGTTAGCAAACCCATAAATATTATAACTAATAAACAAACCCTTTTTAAAATTTTCATAAAAATTTCGTTCCCTTCTCGCTTTGCTCAAAGGCACACATAAGAATGAAAGTATTTTAATTCTTTCAAACTAGTTCTCCTCTTAATTTATTTTTTGCAAAAGCAATTTATTTTTATAAAATTTTAACCCAGCAAATTCTTGTTACAAAAATACTGGGTTATAAATAACAATTTAAAATTCTACTTTTGGAACTTCTTTACTTCCTTCTGAAGCTTCAAAATAATCTTTTGCACCAAAACCAAACATATTAGCCATTATATTTGATGGAAACTTTTTAATCTTTAAATTATAAGATTTTACCGCTTCATTGTAATCTCTTCTTGCTGTTGCTATACGATTTTCTGTTCCAGCTAATTCATCTGATAACTGTATAAAGTTTTGAGATGATTTCAAATCTGGATAATTCTCAACAATTACTAATAAACGACTTAACGCATTTGTTAATTCTTGGTCAGCTTCTGCTTTTGCTGAAACACTATTTGCTCCTACTAATTTTTCTCTTGCTGTTGTTACTGAATTAATTACATCTTTTTCCTGATCTGCATATCCTTTTACTGTATTTACCAAATTTGGTATTAAATCTGCTCTCCTTTGTAATTGTGTGTCTATTGTTGCAAATTTATTATCTACCTCCTCTGATGCTGATACTATACCATTATATCCAGCTATTAATACCACTGCTATCACAATAATAATTGCCAACACTATTAATCCTATTTTTGAATTTTTCATTATACCCACCCTTTCATTTTCTTTTTGTGCATTTCTATTGTCTAAATTACTATTTCCGTCATTTTAAAATATCTATTTCAATCAATACATATTTTTTCCTTGCACTTGATGTTTATATTGTACTATACTTTTTTCTTTTTTGACAATACTTTTATTTTTACATTTTTCGACAGTCATTATTACCATTAATTCTAAACAATTTAAATATTTCAACAATAACAATCGGAGCAAAATTAAACAAATAAGTTCAATAATATTTTGAGTAGGTAACAATGGAATACTAAAAATATTTCTCAACTCTGGTATTAAAAGTATTACAAAAACTAAAGCCGCAGAAATCAAAACTGCCCCAATAAGTTTCATATTATTAAACACATTTGATTTAAATATTGATTTTTATTATCTCTAACATTAAATACATGTGTTAATTCTGATAAAGCTAAAGTTACAAAAGCCATTGTTTGACCAACTTCAATTTTAGATTGTTCTAAAGTTAAATCACCAATTGGCTCTGTTGTAGTACCTAATCCAATCATAAATGCAGCCAATGTCAAACCACCAATCATAATTCCTTGATAAATAACACGCCAAGTCATTCCTTTTGTAAACACACCCTTTTTTTGTATCTCTAGGTTTTCTTTGCATAATATCAGAGTTTGCTGGATCAAATGCCAATGCTAATGCTGGTAAAGAATCTGATACCAAATTAATCCACAAAATATGAATAGGTAACAAAATTTCTAAGTGATTTATATCTGATATTCCAAACCATTTTGCAAATAATGGTGTAAACACTGTGGCTAAAAACAATACTACTATTTCTCCTACATTACTTGAAAGTAAAAATTGAATTACTTTTAGTATATTATCATAAATTCTTCTACCTTCTTCAACAGCTGAAACAATAGTCGCAAAGTTATCATCTGTTAATACAATATCTGATGCTTCTTTTGCAACATCTGTACCTACCATTCCCATAGCACATCCAATATCAGCTGTTTTTAAAGCAGGACTATCATTTACTCCATCACCTGTCATTGCAACAATTTCGCCATTTTTTTTGCCAAGCACGTACAATACGTACTTTATGTTCAGGAGAAACTCTTGCATATACAGAATATTTACGTACATTTTTTTCTAACTCTTCATCAGACATTTTTTCAAGTTCAACACCTGTTATTGCTTCATCCTCATTTTCCAAAATGCCCAAACTTTTTGCAATAGCTGTAGCTGTAACTTTGTGGTCACCTGTAATCATAACTGTTTTTATCCCTGCTGTTTTACATTTTTCAACAGCAATTTTTGCTTCTTCTCTAGGTGGATCTATCATACCAACCATACCAAGAAAAACTAAATCATTCTCCATATTTTCCATTTCGTCTTTTAATGGTTCATGTTCCAAAACTTTATATGCACAACCTAATACACGTAAAGCATCTTTTGCCATCTTTTCATTTACATCTTCAATACTTGAAATATATTTATCAAAACTTTCTTTATCTCTTTTTTATTTCTCCATTAAATTGATATCCTGAACATCTATCTAATAACTCATCAATTCCACCTTTTGTATATACAATAAATTTATCATTTACTTTATTTACTGTAGTCATTAATTTTCTATCTGAATCAAAAGGAATTTCTTGTACACGTGGCATTCTATCATATATACTAGGGTCAAAATTTAATTTAAAAGCCATGTCAACTAAAGCAGTCTCTGTTGGGTCACCTGTTAAATTTCCATCAACATCAACTTTTGTATCATTACACAACATATTAGCATAAATTAGCTCTGTTAATTCCTTATCTTTTTAATTCTATCCTATTAGTATTTTCTATCACTTCTATTCCTTTTTCTAAGTCTTCCATACCATACAATTTACCATTAAAAAATACCTTTTTACTGTGTCATTTTATTTTGAGTTAATGTTCCTGTTTTATCTGAACATATAACTGTACTACTTCCCAAAGTTTCAACTGCTGGCAATTTTTTTTACAATAGCATGCTTCTTTACCATTTTTTGAACTCCTATTGCAAGAACTATTGTAGATACTGCAACTAATCCTTCTGGTATAGCTGCAACAGCTAATGAAACAGCTGTCATAAACATTTGTATTGCTTCTTTTCCTTGTATTAGTCCTACCACAAAAAATAACAGCACATATTACTAATGCCGCAATTCCCCAATGTTTTACCAAGTTGATTTAATTTTTTGTTGTAAAGGTGTTTCTTGTTTTTCTGTTTGATTCATCATTCCAGCAATTTTTCCTACCTCTGTAGTCATTCCAGTTTCTACAACAATTCCTTTTCCTCTTCCATAAGTCACCAAACTAGAAGAAAAAACAACATATTAGTACAATCACCAATTCCAATATCTGAATTTTCTATCTCAGCTATACCTTTTCTACTGGTACTGATTCCCCTGTTAATGAACTCTCTTGTGCTTTTAAGTTTACAGCTTCTATTATTCTTAAATCTGCTGGTATATAATCACCTGTATCTAATACTACTACATCTCCTGGTACAAGTTCTTTTGATGGTATTACTTGTATATTTCCATCTCTTATTACCTTTGCTGCATGGTCACTTAATTTTTTGCAATGCTTCTAATGATTTTTCCGCCTTTGATTCTTGGGCTACTCAATTATTGCATTTACAATTACTACTATTAATATAATAATAGTGTCTGTAAATCCTTCTCCTTGTGATACTCCTACTATACCTGATACTATTGCTGCTATTATTAAAACTATTATTGAAAAATCTTTAAATTGGTCCAAAAATCTTTGTAGTAAAGTTTTCTTTTTTGCTGCTTGTAATTCATTATACCCATATTTTTCTTGTTTTCTCTTACTTGCTCTTCTGATAAACCATTTTCAATACTTGTTTCTAGCTTACTTTCTACTTCTTCTACTTTTTGTTTATACCACTTTTTTCTTCCATTATCATACAATCCTTTCTTTTTATAATTTTTATTTTTTCATTTCTCTTTTTTATTTTGTATATTTTTCTTTTTATATTCAAAAAAGACTCTTAAAAAGAAATTTTGTTTTGCAAAATCTCTTTTAAAAGTCTCGCTTACTTTATTAAAAAGCTTACTAACCAGATACTATGTTATGTATCGCGACTGTTGATTAGTAATTAAAAGCTACTCCCTTTTAATATTTTAGTTTTAAAAAGTCATTAATTTTTTATTTAGAAAATTGTATTTAATGTATAACATTACAATTCCAACATTTTATAGCTTTGGTGACCCCTACGGGAATCGAACCCATGATTCCACCTTGAGAGGGTGGCGTCTTAGCCGCTTGACCAAGGGGCCATAAATACTGTACACACTGTGTACTATGTATTTATATCATGTTTTTATAAATTAGTCAACACTAATCTTTAAAATTTCTTGTAATCTATCACTTTGTTCAGTTAAATATAAATATCCAAGAAGAGCCTCATATGCTGTAGCATACATATATTCTTGAACATTTGCATTTTTAGGCAAATGATGATTTTCAGCATTTCTACCTCTCCTTACCACATCTTTTTTCTTCTTCTGTTAATTCATCATAAATACGTTTTAAAATTTCTGATTGAGCACCAGCTTTAACATATTTTATTGATTCAATATGTAATGCATGTGGTTTCATATGTGTTTCATTTACCAATTTTGTTCTTATATATAATTCATATACACAATCACCAACATATGCCCATGTAAGTGGTGGCAATAATTTACTTCTTGCATACTACGCTTAATTTCTATAAATGATTCCAATTTTTTTCCTCTTTTCTAAATAAATTGTATATGTTGAATTTTACTATCTGCTTTTTCAATTGTAATTTTTCCTAATACTCCATTTTTAAATTCATCTAATAAGATTTTTGCTGTTTTTTCATCATCTATATTTCCACCTGAAATTATACACCCTCTTTTTTTCTTCCTATTTCTTGCATAATCTCATAAATGTTTTGATTTTCTGGTTGGAAATCTTGTCCCATAACTTCTTTTATGTATTCCTCTTTTAATTGATATCTTTGGCATATTTTTCTGGATATTCTTCTAATAGATATTTTGTTAGTTCATATGCTACTTCTATTCTATCTAATACATCTTCTTTTATAGAACCTGTAAACGCTAAATGCAACGCTACCTCATTGTTTTCAAATTTTGGCCATAATACACCTGGGTATCTAATAATTCTACTTTTTCATTTATTCGTATCCATTGTTTTTGCTTTGTTACACCTGGTTTGTTCCCAACTCCTGCTAAAGTTCTTTTGCTTATTCTGTTTATAAAAGATGATTTTCCTACATTTGGTATTCCTAATATCATCGCTCTAATTTTTCTTCCTGTTCTTCCTTTTGAATCCATTTCTTCTTTTTTATCTTTCATGACCTCTTCTATTTTGCTTACTACTTGTCCTATTCCAGTTCCAGATTGCGAATCTGTTAATACTGCTGGTATTCCTTTTTTTTTTGCAAAATATGATAACCATCTTTGATTTTCTTTTTTTCCTCTGATAAATCACATTTATTTAATATTACTATTTTTTCTTTCCTTTTGTTATCTCCTCTATGTCTGGATTTCTACTTGCTATTGGTATCCTTGCATCTAATAATTCTATTACTATATCTATTAGTTTTAAGTCTTCTTTTTTGCCTTCTTGTTTTTGCCATATGTCCTGGATACCAGTTAATTCCGACTGATGGAAAACTTTTTGTACTATCATCTTTTTCTTTTCTGCTCTAATTTTTCTTTTTTTGATACATATCCATTATTTATCACTTCCTTATTCATCACTATTATTTTCATTTAAATATTTATTATAAAATTCATCCATTGAAGAAATATATTTTCGATCTTGTATAACTCTAAACTTTTCATACTCTTTTTTCTGCTTTTTCTACTGCTTCTTTATGAGATATACTGCCACTATTATTTAATATTTTTTCTTCTAAACTTTAATAAATCATCAGTTGCATCTATCCAATCCTTCATTGTCATTACATATCTTTGTTTTGCTTCATCCTCTGCAAATATCAAAAATAAATTTGTTAAATTTTTTAGATTATTCATTTCTTCTTCGTTTAAATAATTTTTTTGCAATAACTACATCATATTTATATATTAAACCATCAGGAGAATTTTTCCAATTAGTTAGTCCCACATGTTCTTTATCTGAGTTTGCTCTACTATATATTAATTCGGCAGCAGTAATGTCCACTTATAGCATAATGCAACTTATTTTGAACTATTTTAAAGAAGGTATAGGCGTCTTCTGATTTTGGATTGTAATCTGCTGCTGTTGCAATAAATAAATCAGTGATTTTTTGATATGCCATTCTTTCACTTACTCTAATTGTTTTAATACGTTCTAATAATTCATCAAAATATTTTGCATCATATTTATTTCCACTTATAAAACGTTCGTCATTTAATGCAAAGCCCTTTGTCATATATTCTTTTAATATTTTTGTTGCCCATATTCTAAATTCTGTTGCTTTTTAGAATTAATTCTATAACCCACAGCAATTATAGCATCTAAACTATAAATAGTTGTGTTATAGTTTTTTTCCGTCATCGGCAGTTAACGAGCATTTCTCGGTAACTGATTTTTATCTAACTCATTATCTTCAAATATATGTTTCAAGTGTAAACTTATATTGTCTGTAGAACATTCAAAAACTTTTGACATTCCTTTTTGTGATAACCATAAAGTTTCATCTTTATAAATAGCATCTACTACAATATTACCTGCACTATTTTTATATATAATTAATTTATTATCTTCCATCAATAATCTCCTTTCCTTTAGTTTTTCATGATTCCTCACTTACCAGTTAATTCCGACTGATGGAAAACTTTTGGACTATCATCTTTTTCTTTTCTGCTCTAATTTTTCTTTTTGATACATATCCATATTTTTTCACTTTCTTTTTACAACTTGTGTTGTCGCTCAGTTGCTGTTAAGATTTTTGTTTCTGTTACTAACTCATCAAAATCTGAAATATAATTTTGTCTTGTATAATTCTATATTTTTTTGTACTCATCTAAAGCCAATTTATCTGCTATTTCTCTTTTATTTTGCCATTATCTTTTAAAATGTTATATTCATTTATTTTCAAAAATACTTCTAATTTTTCTTTCCACTCTTGCATTGAAATAATCTTACCTAGTTTTACTTGTCGTTCTGCATAATCAAGATACATCGATACTAAATTATTTAGCTCTATAATTTCTTCTTGTGAAAGATAGTTTTTAGCTATTGTTACATCTGTTTCAAGTATTTTTCCATCTGGTGCATTTTTCCAAGTTGTTAGTCCCATATTATCTTTTTTACTATCTACTCTATTATAAATTATTTCAGGAGCAGTCATTCCAGTAATAGCAAAATGTAACTTGTTCTGAACATTTTTGTAAAATTCTTGTGTTGTTTCACTATTTTTATCATAATCATAGCTACATTCTTTGTATATATCAGTTATTTTTTGATAAAATCTTCTTTCACTTGCTCTAATTTCTTTTATCTTAACTAATAACTCATCAAAGTAATCTTTTTCCAAATTTAGGTCCATTTTTAGCATTTCACTATTAACAATAAAACCTTTTTTTATGTATTCCTTCAATGTTTTGGTAGCCCAAATTCTAAAATCTGTTGCTTCTTTTGAATTTACTCTATAACCAACTGCTATAATTGCATCTAAACTGTAAAAATTTGTGTTATATTTTTTTCCATCCGAAGCAGTTACTCTAATTTTTTGAGTAACTGAATCTTGATTTAATTCTTTTTGTTTTAAAGATATTCTGTAAATGATATGTTATATTATTTTCTGCTACATTAAATAATTTTGACATTGACTTTTGTGTTAACCAAAAATCTTCTTCATTATATAAAACTTCAACAGATATATTTTCGTTATTTTGGCTTTGATATATGATTAAATCTTTTAAATTTTCTATATTATTCAATAATAAGCACCTCACATCTTTTTTGAGAACTATTGTTTGTATTATATAATAAAATAATTACTATGTCAATATTTTTAGTTGATTTCATGTTATATATTTCCTATGTGAGTTTTTCACATTATTTTGATTTTACCATTGCGTATTCCATCGTTGTATCTATTTTTATATGACCTAATAACTTATGTACTTGTTCTATTGGCATCCCTTTATCAATAGCCATAGTCGCCATTGTTATTCTAAATTTATATGGATGTACTTTATTTTTTGCTTTTTTTCCTAGATTTCTAATAGCAATCTCAATTCCTGATATTCCTAATCTGTTATATGGTTTTATTAATGATACAAATAATGCTTCATTATCATCTGTTCTAGTTTCCAAATATTTTTCTATATACATTTTGCTCTTTGCACTAAAATAAACTTCTTTTCACTGTTTCCTTTACCCAAAACAATACAGCTTCTTTCTTGAAAATTCATATCGGATATATTTAATCTTGTAAGTTCTCCTACTCGCATACCTGTTGAAATTAATAGTTCTAATATTGCTAAATCCCTTACATTTGAACAAGTATCTCTTAACTTTTCCAAATTTCCATCTGTTAATGTTTCTTTTACTCTTCTAGTAGTCTTTACTTTATGAATTCTTCTTACTGGACTTTTTACAATATAGTCCTCATTTTCCAAACCAAGCAAAGAAACTTGATAAAGTTCTTCTCTCATATTATCTATCGTTACCATACCTGCATTTGAATTATTTTTATAATCTGCTAAATAGTTTCTTAATATTTAAGTAGTAATTTCATTTACTGGAAGATTGACCGCATCAAACATTTTATTTATATTATCTTTATAGTAATTTAAAGTTCTATTTGAGCAACCTTCAATTTCTTTTAGATGATATAAATTTATTTTATATATTAGTATTATTCTTTAGTATTTCCTGTTTTTAATTGGTTCTATCCTTTCAATTTGATAATTTAAACATATTTCTGTAAGTATTTTTTTAATTTTATTCTTTGGTTATTGTCTAAAAATCTTCTGTTGTATCAATTACTTTTCCTACAAATAATTCTCTCATGACAATTACCTCCTTACATTTTTATTTGATAATTTGCAATATATAGAACTCTATCTATATTATACAATATTTAATTGACATAATAAAAGATGAGCATATTCTATATACCCATCTAAATGTTTATATTTTCGTTCAAATTTCAAAATCAATCTCAGCACCAAATTACTATTTTATTTAAAATTTTATCATTTTTGCCTGTAAAATGTAAAAGAAATAAGATTGAAATTTTATACATATTTTATCAAAATGTTGATATATAGTCAATATTTTGATAAAATCAAAACAAAAGATAAAAAGGAGACTTCAAATGAAACTTAATATATTAAAAAATGAATACATATCTTCAATAAAGCCACTTGAACCAAATAAATTTCACTCTTCCATTACTGTATCATCTGCTTTAAGAGCAAATTTTTCTGCTGGCTGGAATGACACCCCGCCATATTGTAACGAAAACTCAGGTTATACACTAAATATACCAATCTTATATAAAAACTCTTTTTCCAATAAATGTAAAAAATAGAAAAAATAAACACACCTAAAATCATACTATCTAATAGTTATTCAGAAATTGAAATAACAAATATGTTAGAATTAATTAATTGCCAATCTCCAAACATTCCTTTTGCACTTCACAAATCTGCAATTTTAGCATCAGGACTTATACCTTTTAATCTTAACTTTAATTTACAACATTTTTTCAAAAAAAAATTCTGGATTTAAATTAAGTACCAATGTAATTAATATTCCCGTTGGTTCTCGGTCTTGGTACTAGTAGTATTTTACTATATTCTTGCCTAAAAGCAATTTTTATGTTTTGCGGTCAAAGCTATACTGATTTAGATTTATATCATATGACTACTTGTGCAGAACAAATTATGAATACTGGTGGAGGTTATCAAGATGCAATTGGTTCATCTAATAATGGATTTAAATTGATTCATTTTAGTCCTGAATATTACCAGGAATTTATTGTGAATCTATTCCTATAAAAGTACTATTCAAAAAAGAACTAAAAAATAAAATCATTTTTATCTATACAGGCAAAACTCGTCTAGCAAAAGATTTACTTTCTTCTATTATGGAAAATTATGTTAATAATGATATAAATACAATACATACATTAAAAAAATTGGGCAAACCGCTATAGATATGAAAAATAATCTTGTTAATGAAGATTTAAAATCTTTTGGCTCAAACATGATAAAAGTTTTGATTTAAACATAAAATTAAATAAAACTTTACTAATAATACAATAAATAATATTATAAAATTTTCTGCTAATTATTTAGATGGTTACATGCTATCTGGTGCTGGAAATGGCGGCTTTCTTACTTTTTTTATTAAATGACTCAATCTCAAAAGAAGCCTTTTCTAATATTTTTGTTTCAAAATTTAGTAATTTGATATAAAAATCTATGATTTTAATATTAAGTTTTAATACTTATTAGAAAATAGATGTACTTATTTAAAAGTACATCTATTGTTTACAAAATTATATTTTCATTTTGTTCTTTCTTTTTGCTATTTTCAAAAACTCCTCTGTAGTTCCATAATGTATAAATTTTCCATCTTCCAGACTTTCTATTTTTTAAATTTTTATCATTTAACCTATTCCATATTTCTGTTCTTACCTTTAATAATTCTTTTGATATTTCCACTTCTGCCTTTTTTGGTACAAATACTTATTAAAATCCACTTAAACATAATGGATTTAATAAATCTGTATACAAGTTTATTATAACATCATTAGGAAATTCTATTTTTTTTAATCTTTTAAAGTATTTTTATTAAAGTAAATCATGCCTGTATCTATATTAACTTGATTTTGTTCATTCACAGCTCTTTTTCTTTTTAATACTTCTTCTGTTTCTTTTGTAACGCTTCTTTAGAATTTTTTCTTTATTTGTAACAAATACACCATGTCTTTTTCCTAGTTCTACATCAGCTAAAACTGAAAACGCTGTATTTTCTTTTAATCTCATTCTTATTTGTTTTTTTATACATAGTTGTACAATCTCCAGAAACAATCAATATACCTGGTAACATTCTTTTACCTATTGACATGGTCTCTTCAATTATTTCATCAAACACTATTTTATTTCTTCCATTAAAAGTTGGTATACATATCTTTCCTTTTTTTGGCATATAAAGGCATTCTCTGACACTTTCCTGCAGAATTTATTAATAAAACTTTTTATTTTCTATTTCTTTTTGTTTTATTATATTTAATAATGTCCGTCCAGAACCTACTTTTTTTTCTTTTCTATTACTATTCTGTATTCTGTGTTTTCTTGTAAGTTTCGTTTATATAATTTATTTTTTAAATAATCTTTTGAAATTGATCTGCTACTGTTATTATTATATAATCAAATACCTTTGGCATGTCCTTTACCTCTTTATTTACATCTTGCTATAAACATTTAGCTCTTAACCTTAAATGCAATTTTTTTAAACATGTTGAGCAATAAATTCAATAACATCATCTTCATTATCACTCATCTTTTCCTTATCCTTTTCAGTAATATCAGTAAAATACTTGTTATTGCACTCATATTTAGAAATAGAATTCAAAGGATAACCAGGATTTACTTTTTCTAGAAGGTTTATCTACAAGATAAAAACCTTTTTTTGAGTCCATGTATACGTACTCTCTTCTCCATTTTCACCAACTACAGCTAATCCATAAATCCATTTTGCATTTAATTTTCCTCTTTTTTCCATATTTTTTTAAAGAAATATAATGTTCTATCATTTCATCATCTTCTAAAACTTTTCCATCAACTCTTCTAACAAATAGCCCAGGTTGTTCATCTTCTGAACATTTTCTAAATATAAAGAATCATCCATTCCAATTGCAATTTTCCCTGTAACATCATGGCATTCTCTTGCTTTTTTCAAAGCGTTTTCTACTACATCTTTTCCATCTTCTTTTATATTTATTTTATCCCTATATCTCTCAAAGATATAACATTTATTTTTTTCTAACAAACTTTTAGAAAATCTTTTATTTGTTGGATTATTTGTTGCAAAAATAATCTGCTTCACTTAAACCATTCCTTTCATAATTATATATTTTTAAAATTTATATATATTATAATGTTCTATAATTATTTTTATCTGCCCTATCATCCATTTTTCTATCAAATTGTTCATTTTATAAAACCAATCTGTTTTCTTATCAACTGGATGAGCCATTCTTCCTTTGTCTAACAACAAATCCACAAGTACTGCTACTGGGATAATTATTCCTATTACTGAAAAAAAATAAACTAGATGTTTGAGCCAAAGACAATACTTCATTATTTGCTAATAATCTTACTTTTTCAGTAATATCTGCTCCAAAATATACTCCATAAAAAGCTAAGTATAAAGCTGCTCTAGAACTTTCTTTTACTACTAAAATTGCAAATAACAAAAATGCAAATAGTAAAACTATTTCAAAATTCATATTAAGGTTGTACTACAAAATCTTTTCCCAATTGAGCCATCAAAACAACTACAACTCTAAAAAATCCAATACATTATCATAAACATAACTACTAAATATGTAGATAATTTTTCATATTTTCACATTCCCTCTTATTTTTATTTAACGTCAAAAGGTGAAGCATAGCCTCCACCTCTCCTACTATTTTGATTAATCTACAAAATCAAAATCATCTTTAAATCTTCTTTAAAATTTAAATACTTTATTCAATATCTTCATCTTTCAACACTTACATATGATTCTTCTTCAGAATCTTCATCTGTATCTTCAACTTTTAAAATTACAACTTCTCCTTCTTCTTCAACTCCATCATCAACTACTGGTAATAAAATAACATATTCTTTCATCATCTAATTCAACTAAATCTAAAAATTCGAATTTTACTTCATTTCCATCTTCATCATTTAGTATTACTATATTATCTAAATCTTCTCCTTCACCCATGTTCATTTCTCCTTTCAAATTTATATTATATAATATTAATATCTACAAAATTAAAATTCTATACTAATATCATTCATATCATAACCTATTTTTACTTTTTTGCAACAATTTGAAAAAAACTTTAATTTTTTCAATAATCCAATACTACTGGTGTTTTTGAGTCCGTCCCCAAAACACCCAAAACATCAGTTCCCAAAACGTCTCCAATATATATAAACAGCAAAATTGTATCAACAATT
>VOFB01003351.1_pt1 | contig 22243 bp, 30 predicted proteins | sample 5384141 | NCBI WGS metagenome assembly VOFB01 (sample SAMN12384721, study PRJNA508395) | human gut metagenome | isolation source: healthy gut A | host: Homo sapiens | reverse complement strand
CTTGCTGGTGGCAGCGTTTGGATGCTTTGTGTTGATTTTCATGGGCGCTTTGATTGCAGATGCAGCAGAGCGTTTTAGTGGCTGGGTTGCCGGATTGTGAGGGATGCTATGGAAAACCAGAAATTGGAGGATTGCTATTATGCGCACAGCAGCACGATTTTTCTGAGATGCTGGGTGAGGATGAAGAGTATCTACGACTGAAAAAAGCCAAAAGAGCAGCTGAGGATGCCTTGCAGAGCGTTATCAGCAAAGAAGCGTGGAATCAATATCTCGCCTTAGATGAGATCGGCAACGAGCTGGAGTGCACCCGATATAAGGCAATGTATCTGGCAGGTGCTGCCGATTACGAAAAAATATCCAAATGATCTTGATGCCGCCGATGTGCGGCATTTTCTTTTTTAGGGAGGTGATGGAACTGGCTGCAACACGGTTGATTGCCATGCGCAAAAATAAGGGGAAGTCCATTGCCGCCTGTCTGAATAACCACACCAGCTATATCCAAAACCCAGACAAAACCGAGCAGGGTGAAGTTGTCAGCAGCTATCAGTGCAGTCCCTTGACAGTAGACGAAGAATTTATGCTGACAAAGCGACTTTATGAACAGACCACCGGGCGCAGGCAAAAAAGCGATGTGATTGCCTATCAGGTACGGCAGTCTTTCAGGCCGGGAGAAGTGACACCCGAAGAAGCTAACAAGATTGGCTATGAATTTGCCGAGCGATTTTTGAAAGGAAAACACGCCTTTATCGTCGCCACCCATACTGACCGTGCGCATATCCACAATCATATTATTTATAATTCCACTGCGTTAGATGGTACACGGAAATTTCGGGATTTTTACTTTTCCGCGCTTGCTGTGCAACGGCTGAGCGACCTGATTTGCTTGGAACACCAGCTTTCCGTCATTGAGATAAAACCCTATCGGGAGCGGCAGAAGCGCACACTCTACCCGCCCAAAGAAAGCAATCGTGACAAGCTCTGCACTGTGATCGACAACATTTTGTTGCACGATAAGCTCAAAGATTTTGCTGCATTTCTGGATGCGCTGGAACAGCAGGGCTATGAGGTGAAGCGTGGCAAGCATCCCTCGGTGAAAGGCAAAGGGCAGCGGCGATTTATCCGATTTCGCACATTGGGAGCCGGATACACCGAGGAAGAAATCAAAATGGTGTTGGATGGCAAGGCTGAACACCAGCCGCCCCCCAAACAGCCCTTGCCAGAAAAGAAGTTTGGCCTGCTGGTGGATATTCCCACGAAAATGGCCGAGAGCAAAACCAGTGGATATAAAAAATGGGCAACAAGGTTTAACCTGAAAGAAATGTCCAAGACACTGCTCTACTTGCAGGAAAAGAAAATTGACAGTGCGGACGAACTGCGGGAACGTGCAGCGGCGGCAACAGAACGGTATCACACGCTGGGCGATTCCATCAAAGCGGCAGAGAAGCGCATGGGAGAAATCGCTGTCCTGCGGGCGCACATAGTCAATTACGCAAAGACCCGCGATGCGTACGCCGCCTATCGCAAGGCCGGATACAGCAAAAGTTTCTGGAAGCACATCGGGAAGAGATCGAACTGCACAAGGCTGCGAAAGCCGCCTTTGACGAAGCGGACTTAAAAAGTTGCCCAAGGTAAAAGATTTGAACGTAGAATATTTCGAACTGCTCTCCCAAAAGAAAGCAGCGTATCCGGAGTATCGCAAAGCCAAAGAAGAAATGCAGGAACTGGTTCGCGCACAGAAAAATGTGGAACGGTTCTTTGCAGAAGAAAAGCAGACGCACGAAACAGAACAGGTGCGTTAATGCTGGACTGCCGGAGCTGACGATCGTGTCGGTTCCCGGCAGTCTTTTTTTGTCTTATAATCCCTATGGTGATGCACTGTTTCTTTCGATTGTGTATACGAGGAACGGCAACAGGTATTCTAAAGAGTGTAAACAACTCGATAGGATGAGGTTGCTCTATGAAAGAATTATTTGGACAGCGATTACGGGAACAGCGTTTGAAACATCATTTGACGTTGGAGCAAGTAGCAGAAAAAGCAGACCTTTCTGCCAACTATATCGGGATGGTGGAGCGCGGACTAAAGGAACCGGGGCTTGCAACCATTGTCAAAATCTTGAATGCCCTGAATATTTCAGCAGACGAACTTTTGTGCGATCTGGTTCCAAGTGCATCTCATGTGACCGATGATGAAATCAGCAAGCGGCTTGAAGGACTGACCCCTATGCAGAAGAAAGTGGCACTTGACCTTCTGGACACCTATATCACCAATCTGCCTTACCTCACCAAAGAAGAATAATCCTGCGGCAACTCTGGCGCACCAGCTTAATTTTGGCTGGTGCGCTTTTCTTTTGCAATTCTTTAGGCTATAATATTTCTTATAGGATGTATTCATTCCCAAAGAATTGACTTCGAGGTGAACAAGATGCGAGAACCGCGATACAGTATCCTTTCCGACATCAACGATGGAATCGACCGTGCCAAGCAAGGCAAGCTGGCTCTGTACTGGCAGCGGAACATTGAACACGAATACCGCTGCAAAAAAGTGACCCCGGCAGAGCAGCAAGCCTACACCGACTTGCAGGACATTCTTGCTGCCGTTCCGCAGTGGAGCGATGAGGAAGAACTGCGCTCCGGCATGGAGGGTATCGGTGGCCGCGTCTGGTTCTGTTACTTCTGGGAAGAACACGATTCGATGGTGCAGCTTACTGAAGATTGCAGCGGCAAGTTTACGGTTGCTTACGTTCTGGATTCGGATGTCACCCCAGAGGTGCGAAAGGCGGCTGCACTGCACGCACAACAGCAGCTTGCTGAATGTATGCAGGAGTGGGATGTTCCGCTTATGAAATCGGCTATTCCAGAAAAAGATAAATACGAATATTTAGATGAAGCGGCATCCCATCTGATGCAAGTCCTCACTGACCCGGAGAGCATCACCGGGTAAAAAGCGTTCCGCAGGAATGCGCAGCCTGCATCGGAACGGTGCAGAGTGAAAGGGTTTGGGGTGTCCCCAACAAGCATTTTGCAGCGCAAAATAGGCATTTGTATAGACGAATGCACTGCTTGCGTAAGCTATGCGTCCTTTCAGTCCGCAAATTAAAAGTTGAAGATATTGCAGGAACTGCAAACAAGAATAAAAGAGTGGCAGCGTTTCGGTTTGAAATGCTGTCACTCTTTTTGTTGTCTGTATCACAGATGAAATAGCCGTTTTATCTTGAAAGCAGCGTAAAGATTTATTATAATAAGATAAATAGTTGTTGTTTATTTTGCAAAGGAGCTGTGAAGAATGAATCGAAACTGCCGTCGCAAAACGGAAAAGGTCTATGTGAAAGTGACTTCTGATTTTGACGCAACCGGCTATATGCAGCCCCGGCAGATCACATGGGGCGATGGTCGGACGTATCCCATCGAACAGGTGCGGGACTTTCGCCCTGCAAATACCATTGCCGATATGCCCGGCGACTGTTATACTGTAATGATAAAGGGGCAGGAGCGGTGCTTATTTTTCGAGCGTTCCGACCCACGGTTTCCTTCCCGGTTCGGCAGATGGTTCGTGGAGGTGGAAACCAAATAACACAAAGGAGGGCTGAAGTATGGCAGCGCCGCGCACCTATCTGGCAATCGACCTGAAAAGCTTCTATGCCTCGGTGGAGTGCGTAGACCGCCATCTCGACCCCCTGACCACCAATCTGGTGGTAGCGGATGCCTCCCGGACCGAAAAGACCATCTGCCTTGCAGTGTCGCCCTCCCTGAAAGCCTACAAGATACCCGGCAGAGCGCGGCTGTTTGAAGCCGTCCAGCGTGTCCGGGAGGTCAACGCCCAGCGGCTGCAGACTGCCATCCGGCAGAATAAGGCAGTCCGGGGAGAGGACGGCAAGTACCACTTTGCCAGCACCTCTTTCGATGCCAACGCCCTGAACACAGACCCTGCACTGGGCTTGAGTTACATTGTTGCGCCGCCCCGGATGCAGCGGTATCTGGATGTGTCCACCCAAATCTACAAGACCTACCTCAAATATGTGTCCCCTGCAGATATCTACCCCTACTCCATCGACGAGGTTTTCATTGATGTGACGGGCTATCTGCCCTATTATCACATGAGCGCCCATGATCTTGCCATGACCATGGTGCGGGAGGTGCTGTACAACACCGGCATCACGGCAACGGCAGGCATCGGTACCAACCTCTACCTTGCAAAGCTGGCGATGGACATCGTAGCAAAGCACATTCCAGCGGACAAGGACGGCGTGCGGATTGCAGAGCTGGACGAGCAGTCCTATCGGTATCTGCTGTGGAACCACAGACCCCTGACGGATTTCTGGATGACCGGTCCCGGAACCGTCAAGCGGCTGGAAGCTCATGGCATCTACACCATGGGGGACTTGGCACGGTTTTCCATCCACGGAGAAGATCGTTTGTATGAGGTCTTTGGCGTAGACGCAGAAATCCTTATTGACCACGCATGGGGCTATGAACCCTGCGGCATGGAGCAGATCAAAAGCTACAAGCCCAGCACCAACAGCATCAGCGAGGGGCAGGTGCTGACCTGCCCATACCCCAACGATAAGGCAAAGCTCATCGTTCGGGAGATGGCGGAGATTCTGATGTTCCGGCTCACGGAAAAGAAACTGGTGACGGAATCCATCACCTTGGAGATAGGCTACGACCGGGAGAACGTGGACAAGGGCGGCTATCGTGGTCTGACCCAGACCGACCGCTACGGCAGAATCATCCCCAAAGCGGCGCACGGCACCGTCCGATTTGATGCTCCTACCAATCTGGGCAGCACCATCATCAACGAAAGCGCAAAGCTGTTTGAGCGCATCACTAATCCAGCGCTGACGGTGCGGCGCATCACCCTTAACGCCAACAAGGTCACGCCGGACGAGGGCATCTATCAGGTGGACTTTTTTACCGACACCAAGAAGCTGGAAAAGGAGAAAAAACTCCAGCAAGCCATGTTGGGCATCAAGAACAAGTACGGCAAAAACGCCGTGCTGAAAGCCAGCAGCTACGAGGAAGGTGCCACCATGCGCCAGCGCAATGCGCAGATCGGCGGGCACAGCGCAGGAGGTTCGGATGGAAAACTACAAAAATAGCAAGATCGGACAAGAGACTGCCCAAAAGTATGGGGATATCATAGAGATGGAACGCCCCCAGACTGAAGAATCCCTTCGCAAGCATCCCCGCATGACCTTGCAGAACCGGGCGAAGATCTTCTCTCCCTTTGCAGCACTGCGAGGGTATGACGAACAGCTTGCCGCTGAAAAGCAGCGCACCGAGCGTGTACCCAAGCGCATTCTGACCGAGGAAGAAATGTCCGCCCTGTCCGATCGGCTGATGCAAGTCACGAAAGGCATGACCATCACAGTGCAGTACTTCAAGGAGGATACCGCCCACCCGGAGGTTCCCGCAGTGGGCAACTACGTCACCCTGACCGGAAAAGCAGACCGCATCGACCCGGTGTTCCGCACCTTGCAAGTGGGCGACACCGTGGTGCCCTTTGAAGATCTGGTGGAAATCAGCGGGGAGGGCATCATGGAGATCGACCAATATCTCGGTATTACAGAGGATTAAGCACAAAAAAGGCCACCAGTCGAAAAAACGGCTGGTGGTCTTGCTTACTTATGATGTATCGTCGGTAACTGCTTGACTTTGTTTCCGACTTTTTGCGTTCCAGTGAGAACACCATATCTGGAGTACGTTCAAAAATCCTATATCACGCCGCCAGCTTGTGCCGCATTTGCAGTGGAACAGACCAATGAACTGCTGTTTCATCTTGCGCCCGCAGTTTGGGCAGATATGTTTGCTGGCTCCCATAGCCCCTCCGTTTAATATCGAAATTCAGCTTGCAAGAAAGCTGATTCAAATTAAAACGTGCAAAGCCGCTTAACTGGCGTCAGCGGGAATCTTTTTTCCACGCCTGCCATGGTGCACATTTGCGTGCCGGGCAGTTCCAGAGAAGCGTGTGCACAGGAAACTGCCATTTTAAGCAGCTGATCTTCATCGTCTGCGAGAATCCGCAGGATGTCGTGAAGCTGGTGGAGGGTGGCGTTCCCATCAAGAAAGTCAACATCGGTAATATGCACATGGCTGACGGCAAGCGTCAGGTGGCAGGTTCCGTTGCAGTTGACGATTCCGATGTGGCTGCTTTCAAGCGGCTGCAGGAACTCGGTGTGGAACTGGAGATTCGTCGTGTTCCTACCGAACATGCGGAAAGCACCGACAAGCTGTTCAAGTAAACAGACGGCTGCTCTCCTAAATACTTGAAAAGGAGTACTTATTATGGGCTTTAGTGCACTTCAGATCATTCTGGTCTTTGTGTGGGTCTTTATCGTGGCCATCGACCAGTTTGATTTCTTGGAATCCCTGTACCAGCCTATCGTTTCCGGTGCTGTCATCGGTGCGATCTTGGGCGATCTCCCCACCGGTCTGATCGTTGGCGGTACTTACCAGCTGATGACCATCGGTAACATGCCTGTCGGCGGCGCTCAGCCGCCAAACGCAGTCATCGGCGGCGTCATGGCTACCGTGTTTGCGATCTCTTCTCATCTGGATACCACCGCTGCTGTCGGTCTGGCAGTTCCCTTCGCTCTGATCGGCCAGTACATGGTTACCTTCCTGTTCACCCTCATGTCCCCCATGATGTCCAAGGCTGACCAGCTGGCAGCAAAGGGCGACACTAAGGGCATTGTCCGTCTGAACTATCTGGCAATGGCTCTTCTGGGCCTGCTGTTCGCCATCGTCTGCACCCTCGGTATGCTGGGCGGCTCTGCAATGGGTACTACCCTGAGCAACCTGGCCGCCAAGTATGCATGGGTCATGGCTGGTCTGGGCGCTGCCGGTGGTATGATGCGTTTCGTCGGTTTCGCAACCCTGCTGCGTATCATGCTGTCCACCGAGTTCTGGGGCATCTACTTTGCTGGTTTTGCTCTGGCAACCATCATCGGCTACATCCCCGAACTGTCCGGCTCTGCTCTGCTGCTGATCGCATTTGTGGGCATTGCTATTGCTCTGTACGACTACCAGACTCGCGTTGCTATCAAGCAGGCTGCTGGTTCTGGTTTTGCTGCGAATGGAGGCGACGACGAAGATGGCATCTAATGCAACTCATTACAACAATCTGACTCCCGCGAAGCCTTTGGATAAGGCTACGCTGAATAAGATGGTGTTCCGTTCCCTGAACCTGCAGGCATCTTTCAACTACGAGCGTATGCAGGCTGCCGGCTGGCTGTACTGCATCCTGCCCGGTCTGGAAAAGATCCACGGCGATAACAAGGAAGACCTGAAGCTCTCCATGGAGCATAACCTTGAGTTCTTCAATACTCACCCCTTCCTCGTTACCTTCGTTATGGGCATCATCCTCTCTCTGGAACAGCAGAAGGCGGACATCGAAACCATTCGTGCCGTGCGTGTTGCTGCTATGGGTCCTCTGGGCGGTATCGGCGACGCAATCTTCTGGTTCACTCTGGTTCCTATCACCGCAGGTATCACATCGAACATGGCAATAAACGGATCGCTTGCTGGTCCTATCATGTTCCTGCTGATCTTCAACATCGTTCAGTTCGCTTGCCGCTTCTTCCTGATGTACTGGTCTTATAATCTGGGTACTAAGGCTATCGACATCCTGACTGCAAACGCTAAGGAGTTCACTCGTGCCGCTTCCATGCTGGGCGTGTTCATCGTTGGTGCTCTGACCTCCAACTACGGCGGCACCACCGTTGCTACCGTTATCGAGAACGGCGACAGCCCCATCGTTATCCAGAGCATTCTGGATGGCGTTCTGCCCAAGCTGATTCCTCTGGCTCTGACCCTCGGCCTGTTCTTCCTGATGAAGAAGAAGAACTGGAAGCCCGTTACCTGCATCGCTCTGCTGCTGGTGATCGGTCTGGTCGGCGCATTCTTTGGTATCTTCGCTTAATTCAAAGCTGGAGCTACAATGCACGCTGTACTTCTTGATTTTAATGGGACGATGTTCTTTGATACCCGCTTCCACATGGAGGCGTGGTCAGAGATCTATCATGAATTGCATCCCGAAGATCCGAATCCCCTTGACCCTAAGTTGATCTGCGGACCGTGTAATGAGTCGATCATTCAGAACATGGCACCGTGGCTCAATGCCGATGAGCGAAAGCAATGTTCGGAGCGGAAAGAGGAATTGTATCGCAGGATGTGCAGGAGAAATCCTGACAGTTTACACCTCGTAGCAGGCTGAGAAGTTGATACAAGGCTTGCATGAGCGCGGCATCCCCTTTATTCTGGCAAGTGCTTCTATCAAGGCAAACGTTGACTTTTACTTCGACAGCTTCCCCATCGGGAAATGGTTGAAGAAAGAAGATGTTGTCTACGATGATGGAACCTATGCTGATAAAGGCGAAATGCACTTAGAAGCTGCCAGACGACTGAATGTTCCGTTCTCGGAATGTATGGTCATCGAGGATAGTGTTGCAGCCATCACTCTGGCGAAACGAAATGGCGCAGGCCAGATCGTTGCAGTCGGTGAAAAAGCAGACGGGTCGGATTTGATCCAGCTTGGCGCAGCACATTACATCCACGACTTTACGGAATTTGATTACGCATGGTTGGAAAACTGAAATTCGTCCAGTGAGTTTCCATTTCCACAGTTGATAAAAAGACGGCTTCGGTTATACGGAGCCGTCTTTTTTCGTTAATAAACAGGTGAGGACAGTTTTATGGAGTGCTTGGCAAACTACCAGCAGATGGTCGATCCCACGATGGTATGGGGGACGATCAAAAGTAACGATGCGGTCAGAATGGACGTGTCGTTCACTTGGAAAAAAGGAAGAATGGCTGATCCCTGCAGTCTTTCCGATTCCGGGCGGATTGGCAGTAGATGTGGCTCGTAAGCTGCCATATTATCACCTGAAGAACCGCCTGACGATTTATGAAAAGCGCAAGAATGCCGGGTTTCATTCGCCGCTGGAACGGCTGATGCTGGACCGGTACGACCCCTTTCATTTTCATCCTAGGGGGCATCTTTTGACGGAGAACGACTGTATTGATGAATGGCGTTCGGAACGGTTCATCTGGAATCCGCTCCGAATGTCTCCCATTGCCTCAAAGGAACATTATCCGGCAAGAAGGCTGGTGGAACATTACGGACTCGATCTGAATACCGGGTGGGTCATCTTCCGGCTGTATTTCAAAAGTGAGCTTTTGTCCGTTCACGATCGGGAACGGACGCTGATGCTGGCAGCACCGGATGAACCTGTGCCGGGGCCGATCTTGAAAATCGAAGAAGCCGGGCAATATATCGTGTTTCAGAACCCGATCACCAAAAAGGCGGAAACGATCACGGTCACTGTGCTGGAAAATGGAGTGATCGAGCACCCTTTCAAAAAACAGGGGCCTGTCAAATATCCCGCCAATTATGTGATCCTTCATTATCGCTTTCACCCGGAGAAAAAGGAACAGCAATATTGCCTTATGGACACTCGGCTGACCGATGAGCCGATCGAATTGGAACCGAGCGAAGGATCGGAGCAGCCGCACCCCGAAGAAGCGCAGCCCCATGACCCTCGGTTTTCCAAGGTGACCTTGCAGGACTATATGGCAGAAAATAAAAATCATGCGGCATATTCCTCCCTGACGCATTATCCAAGACTTTCGACGGAATGGCGATTTGTGGCAATCCGCAAGGAAAGAAAGAATGTCCGTGTAAAGCTGAAAAGGGACTGGACAGAACAGAGATATTGTGTTAGGGTAAACAAAGAGCATTCGACAGTGTTTGCAGATGAGGACGCGCTGCGTCTTATCTGATTGTAAAAGGAGAAGTTTTATGAATTCATCAACATTACTTGTCATCCTTGCTGTTGTGGTCGTGTGTGCCGTTGTTTTGTGCTTTTTTCCCGCTCCGGAAAAAACAAAGCGGCTGAGAAAAAGGCTGACCCTGCCGAAGCAAACAAATATGCACTGGTTGCACAGGACATTCTGAAAGGCATCGGCGGCAAAGACAACGTAGTATCTGCCAGCTACTGCACTACCCGCCTGCGCTTTGTGGTCAAGGACTACCGTCAGGTCAATGAGCCGGCTGTAAAAGCGGCAGGCGCAACAGGCATCATCCGTCCGGGGAAGAACGCCTGTCAGGTCATTGTCGGAACGAACGTCAAATCCGTTTATGATGAACTGGACAAGCTGCTGAAGTAAAGGAAAGGGTCTGTTGCACAAGGATAAAACCGGTGCAACAGACCCTTCAACTGGGATATGCACGTTTTAATCTGAACCTTGTAGATAGAAAGGATGCGGCCATCTCGGACTTGTTCTCTCAGAAAGACCGTCTGTGGGATGGCTTCTGCATGAAATTCCTGCAGGGTCTGTACATCGCCCTCTGGTCGCTGCTGTTGGTGATTCCGGGAATCGTGAAATCATACAGCTATGCGATGACACCTTACATCATGTCCGAGCATCCTTCGTTGACTGCAAATGAAGCAATCACAGAATCCCGGCGAATTATGGACGGCAACAAATGGCGGCTGTTCTGTTTGGATTTCAGCTTCATTGGCTGGGAGCTGCTCTGTTCGCTGCCGCTGTATGCCGAGGGCTTTCTGGTTCTCAAATATTTCACCGGTTCCGAAGCTCTGGCGCTTTCTCTTTTTCTTCTTCTGACAATTCCATTGAGCATTGGCTTCTTTTTTGTACACCCCTATGAGGAAGCTGCATGGGCTACTTTCTACCGTGATATTACCGCAGCACCTACCGAACCGGATGAAGCATATGACTTTTATACTATTTCTCAGGCGTGACTGGACTTTCGAGGTAATCTGCGTATGGAGAAGAAACCTGACCGTTCCGAAATAATTGCAATGACCCTCTTATTTGCTTTAACGCTGGTGCTTACGGTATTAAAAGTGACGAGAACGGTTTCACTGCCTTGGTTGTGGGTGCGCGAGGAGTGGCGGTGGATAACATTCTGAACACTATAACCGCCTACCGTGAAGAACGCAAATGGTCGCTATACGATTTAGCGACTCACGCCGAGCTGAAAACTTCCACCATTTCTACATGGTACAATAACAATGCAATCCCGACCATTCCTTCGCTTGTAAAGATCTGCGATGCCTTTCAGATCACGCTTTCCGAGTTTTTGCAAAGGCAGAGGGAAGTGAGTCTGTCCCGGTGGCACTTACGCCCCAGCAGATGCAGATCATTGAGAAGTGGTCGATACTTCGCCCTGACCAGCAGGAAGCTGTTTTGAATTTGCTGAATACGATTCCTTGATTCTACATGGATAGCAATAGAGTTGCGGCTCTTTTACTATTGTGAAGGATGTTCTGTACGTCCTTCATACTCCGCCCGCCTTGCCATCATCGACAAAGAAAGGACGAAGAAACATGAAAAGGAGATTGATTGAGTACCAACCGAGCCCCGGCAACCAGAACTTGGTTCGCCGCCGACTGCATCCCTGCACTCCGACCTTGTGGCGCAGCTTGCGACTGCGTTGTTCTGTGGTCGGAGGGCTGGCTTATGTACTTTGATTCTTACATCACAGGAAAACGCATCCAGCAGCTGCGCAAAACCAAAGGCTTAACGCAAGAGCAATTTGCCGTAAAGCTGAATATCAGTGACCGCCATTTGGGAAAGATCGAACGAGGGGAAGGCACTGCTTCTATAGATTTGTTGGTAGAAGTAGCCATTTCACTGAACACCACTCTGGACTTTTTGATTCTTGGCGTATTGGACACTCCACGGGAAAGGGAGCTTAATGCACAGATCAAAAAGCAGCACCAGAAAATCCAGATCTTCAAAAATAAGCTGAGTAATCTTATTGACGAGCTGGATACATCTGCATCTGTATAATCACCATAAAGAAGTCGAGAAGCGATTCTCGGCTTCTTTTTTTTGTACCATTTTTTCTGACGCATCTACGAAAAACCGGAACTGGTAGTTCCGATTTTCGAGAAAAATCCGCTCAAAAAAGTTGCAAAACCGGAACTACCAGTTCCTTAAAAAGACAGTGTTTCTACGATAAACTATTGTCACAGCAAGGGCAACACCCCAGACGGGGAGAAGCCCAAAGCTGTAAAGCGTACCTTGAAAACTGAATATCATTCCCTCGGACAAAATAATGAAACTTCCGTAACTCGCGGCCCGGTCATAACGAAGACGGGGTGGCTGAAGAAGCCAATGTGGAGTGTGGGTGCAAGTCCCCACTTACCGAGGTGCATTCCAAATCCAACGGGGGTCGAGGACAAATAGGTTGGAAATAACTTAAAGCAAAACTTCAAGCCCACCACCGGGGATTCTTTTGAACCTTGGCGGCGGGCTTTTTCCATACCGAACACTCACCCATACGAAACGGAGGAAATGATTATGAGCCGTAATTTTACTCACCAGCCCGATGAATCGACCCTGACCACCCTCTGCCCCCGCTGCCTGACCGCCTTTCGGAACGCCCGTGGCATCCGTGTCCGCCGTGCAGACCCCTATCAGCTCACCAAGGAGCCTTGCACCTACTGCCAGACCAACTTTGGCTACGACTACTACATCCAGCCCACCAGCCCGAAAGCCACCTATTTTAAGAAAGGACGGTTCGATGATGAATCTGAATGCGCTTAAAGTTGACCCTGAATTTCAGGGCAAGATCCCACCACTGACCTTTGAGGAGCTGAACCAGCTGGAAGCCAACATCCTGCGGGATGGACGCATCATCAATCCCATCATCGTGTGGGAGGGGCTGATCGTGGACGGACACAACCGTTTCATCATCGCCAAGAAGCACCCGGAAATCCCGTACACTGTCCATGAAACGGAGTTTGCAAACCGCTATGAAGCCATCATCTGGATTTGCAAGAATCAGCTGGGGCGGCGCAATCTCACCCCGGAACAGAAGAAGTACCTTATCGGGAAACAGTATGAAGCTGAAAAATGTTCCAACGGTGGTGATCGAAAAAAAAGTGCTGTTGCAAAATCAGGTTGCCAAATTGGCAACCTGATTCCCACTTCAAAAACCTGTCAAAAAGTCGCCAAAGAGAACGGTGTGGGCATGAGAACAGTTTTTCGTGCTGAAGAATTTGCCAAAGGTGTAGATGCTGCCGAAGAAGCCGTTCCCGGCACACGACAGAAAGTGCTTTCCGGCGAGGTCAAGCCGACCGCCGCCGAGATCGCATCCGTTGCCCGCGCACCTCCTGAAGAACGTCCGGCACTGGTGGCTGAAATCTGCAAACCAAAAGACCAGAAGAAAGCCGCAGCTGTCGAAACAACATCGTCCCCAGCAGCCAAACCGCTTTCCGATTCCAGTACATCCGAGGAAGAATGCACGGACGAAGAACTGGTTCACACTCCGGCTCCGCAGGAGCAGACTTTTCCACAAAGAGTGAATGAATCGTTGAAAATCGACCGTCAGCAGATTCTTGAAATCGCAAACAGCCGCTATGTACCCAAACGACTTGCCGATGGGACTGCGATGCTTTGCGAGGTATCGGGAGCCGCCAACAGTATGATGCGCCGCTGGGAAAGTGTTTTCCGGGAATATCCCGATATTCTGTCCGATGCAGAGAACCGTGCATCCGTAGAGCGAACAATTCAGAAGCTGAGAGATTACCTGAAAAATCTGGAAGATAAAATGGAGGAACTGCTATGAAAAAAATGAACTGCGTCAGCACTATGCCTGAGATCATGCCCGAAATCACCGATGAAGCCATCATCGAAGCCCTTTTCGCGCAGCGGCCTTACGAAGAAAAAGGTCATCAACAGTGCCTTTCTCGAAATCCCTGCGGAATATCAGCGCAAGCTGAACATCCCCAATGTCGAAAAGATGTCGGCGGAGTTCACCGAACTGATTGCCAACCCGCCCAAGGTCAGCTACCGGGACGGTCACTACTTCGTCTTTGACGGTCAGCATACCATCGTGACCCGTCGGGCGATGAACGGCGGGCAGGATCTTCCGATCATCTGCAAGGTGTATGAGGGACTGACAGAGGAAGAAGAAGCCATGCTGTTTTCCCGGCAGACGGGCGTTTCCACGCCTCTGACCGCTGGCGCAGAGCTGCGCGCCGCTTTGGTGGGCAAAGACCCGGAATCTCGCATTCGTGAAAGCCACCGAAAGCACCGGTCTGCAGATCGGTCTGGACAGCTACCGTGCCCCGTGGAAGATCATCTGCATCCGCACGGCTTTCAAGGAATACAAAGCCTACGGCGCAGACCTCTACAAAGAAGCCCTGACCATGCTGGCAAAGGGCTGGGAGGGTGACCCCGATTCCCTCCGCTCCGGCATCCTGCAGGGCATGGTTCGCTTTGTGGCTCTGTATCAGGGCGAGTATGACCCGGAGCGTCTGGTCAAGCGGCTGCACACTGTTCATCCCATGACGTTGGTAAACGACGAGAAATCTCTGAGCGGCACGGTCAGCTACAAATATATGATGCTGATCCTGCGCACCTACAACGGTGCCAGCCGCCGCTTCAATCTTCCCATCAAGCAGTGACATTCTTGCCGTTCTAGGCATACTCCTTTTTCTAGCAAGAGCCGCCCGGTTTTGACAGGCGGCTCTTGCTACATATAGAAGAATAGAGGTCTGATTGCTATCATACCAAAAGACTGGAAATACCTCAGAGGGGACATTTACTATGCAGACATGGAGCCGCACATCGGCTCCGAGCAGGGTGGCACCCGCCCTGTGGTGGTTCTGCAAAACGACGTAGGAAACCGCTATGCGCCTACCCTTATCGTGGCGACAGTGACTTCCCGCACCGAGAAAAAAGAAATACCAGCCCACACACGTTCTGATAGCCCACAATACAGCCTTTGAGAAGCCGTCTGTGGTTCAGCTGGAACAGATCTTCACGATAGACAAAAGCCGCATACAGCGCTTCTTAGGACAGACTACACGGCATGAAATGCGCAGGATCGAAGAAGCCCTGATGAACAGTTTGGAAATCAATGAATGGGACAGGAGGAATGCCGATGAATGAAAAAGTGATGGTATCGCCGGAGATCCAAACCGAAGCGGTTGTTCTGCCGCAGATCGTCAGCATCAAGCAGGCAAGTCAGCGTATGGGCTTGCCTGAATATTACATCCGCCGCCTTTGCCGGGAAGTGCCGGGCATGGCGTTCCAGTCAGGCATCAAGTGGTACATCAACCTTGGCAAGATGGCTGACTACTTCAACGGTGGAACGACAACTTTGTGATTTGTCAAGGATGCGGGCGTAAACTGCGACATCCTAAAAAATTAACCGCCCGAACTGCTATACTCATCGTGACAGAGATAACCACCACACAGAAAGGACGGTAAATATATGGCATCGTTTGAATTGCGAGAACCCAAAAAGAAGCCTCGTTATTATAAACTCATCGCAAATGTTCTGGTGAACGGCAAAATCGAACGCCGCTATGGTCGGTTCGATTTTGACCCCACCGAACTGAAAAACGCTCGTGCACGCAACGCTGCTGCGAATGCTGCCGCCGCTGAATTTGAGCGGCAGGAACAGGAAAAGGCCGATAAAGAAGCCAGCAACGCAGGAAAGACCTTTGCAGTAGTGGCGCAGGAGTACATAGCTTCAAACCGTTCTCGTATGGCACCTTCAGTTCGTCTGAAGGGCGACTATGATAGCAACAGGAATAAAGAGAACACGAGTTTGAAAAAGGAAAAATATCTTCAGCGCATCCAGTGTTATCCGGAGTTTTCTGAAAAGCCGATTGCGTTAATCACAAAAAAGATTGTGATACGATAATTCGTTTCATTGAGGACAGTGACGCACGAGTTTACAAACGTGCAGTTTTGAAATCAGAAGCTAAAGAGTTCAAAACGGTGTCCTGCCCTAAAATTGCGAAGGAATGCACCATCCGAGAGGAAACCATTGAGCGAATCTTCCGTGGCGAAACGGTATCTTTGGATTCGGCACAACAGGTGGCAACGGCTTTAGGTAAGACCGTTGAACAGATGTTTGAAGTAGAGATTGATCGCCGTCCCATGACGAAAAAGACGATGCGAGAGTACAATCTGTTCATTCGGTCAGTTCTGAACTACGCCAATGATAACTATGGAACATCACTTCAAATGCCAATGATAAAGGCATCTGGTCGAAAAGGAAAATCGGTGGATTGCTTACATAGTGATGAGGTAGAAGCTCTGCAAGCTGCCTTACAAGAATGTTCTATGCTGGAAAAAAGCAATCGTTTTGTGCTTGCTGAACACAGGTGTCCGCCGTGGTGAATTGGCAGGACTTACATGGAAAGACGTAAACTTCCGCGAGGGAACGATCCATGTGTCAAAATCCCTGCTGGTCTTTCCGAACTATGGCTATCAGCTTACCACAACGAAGGAAAGCAATATCCGTGATGTGGATGTTGCGCCGGAGTTCATGGATTTCCTGAAGGACTATTATGCACAGTGGAAAGCCCAGAAGAAGCTGATGGGTGCAAGCTGGCAGAAGAATTTGGAGAAGAAAGGCTCCAAATACGCACAGTCCCTTTTCCTATCAACCCGGATTTGCGTGGGAACGACTTCGTGATCTGCAACGACTATGGTTTTCCTATCAACCCGGATAGCTATGGCGCATTGGTACGCCGTGTTGGAAAAATGAGATTCGGAAACAGAGACCGAGTTGACAAAGGTATCAATGATCTGCCGCTGGTGCTCCATGTCTCTCATGTCACCCTTTGCGGAATTTTTCAAACCAGAACCGCATCCACTCGCGGGTCAGGACGGGCTTTTTCAGCTCTTCTTCCAGAATGCTGGTGTTCAGAGCTTCTTTCCGGGCTTCCAGTTCGTCCAGCCGCTGCTTGGTGGTCGGGGTCAGGATGCCCTGTTCAATGGCTTCCAGAAGGTTTGCCAGCCGCTTCTCTGTATCCCGGAGCTGGTCTTTCAAAACAGGCAGTCGGGTGTTCTCCTGCTGCTGGGCTTCCATAATCAAATCTATCAGCTGTTCGATGATTTCATCGCTGAAAATCACCTTAATGGCAGTCTCCACCACAAACCGTTCCAACGGCTCTTTGCGGATAGCTTTCAGGTCGCAGTGCGCCTTGCCGTGGCGTTTGGCGTTGCCGCACTTGTAGTAATAGTAGGTGTTTCCCATGTGGCTGGTGCCGCTCTCGCCGCCCATCAGGGTGCCGCACTTGCCGCAGAACAGCTTGGTGGTCAGCAGATAGCTCACATCCTCTTTTGCGGGTCGACCATGGGCAATCCTGTTTTGCTCGAAACGCTGCTGCACCCGGTCGAACAAGTCCTCGTCCACGATGGCCGGAATGCCGCCCGGTGTCACGATGTCCTTATATCGGTATTCACCTATGTAACGGCGGTTCCGGAAAATCTGGAAGAAGCTGTTCTTCACGAACGGCTTCCCGGTACGGGTGCGCAGCCCTCGCTCATTCAGGGATGCTGCGATTTTCTCGGCAGGCTCGCCGTTGGCGTACCGGGTGAAGATCTCCTGCACGATGGGAGCCGTCTCCGGGTCGATATGGTACAGTCTGTCCTCCTTGCCAATGGTGAAGCCCAGCGGAACGATACCGCCGTTGTACTTGCACTGGAGGGCATTTTCGCGCTCACCGCGCGCTACTTTCAGGGCAAGTTCGGCGGAATAGTATTCCGCCATGCCGATAAGCATACTCTCCACCATAATGCCTTCAGGCCCCTGCGAAATGGGTTCCATGGCAGACACCAGATGGACGCCGTTCTTTTCCAGCTGGTACTTGTAGTTCACGGCATCGAACCGATTCCGTGCAAAGCGGTCGAGCTTCCAGACCAGAACCACATCGAAGATTTTCTTCGCGCTGTCCTTTATCAGCCGCTGGAAGTCCGGGCGGTCATCCGTCTTGGCGGAGTAGGCACGGTCGATGTAGGTGCCGACCACGGTGATACCGTTCTTCTCGGCGTAGTCCTTGCAGTCGCGCAGCTGCCCTTCAATGGACGCTTCGCGCTGGCTGTCGGAAGAATAGCGGGCGTAGATTACGGCGGTCATGGTTGCACCTCCTTGGCAGTATGTTCGGGTTGCCTTTATAGTATCGAGTTAAGCGCAGCTTGTCAACAATCTGCGAGCAGATTGAAATGTGAAAATTACGAAACGCAGCGAAAAAGGGGAGAGCAAGAATCGTCCCGTGGCCACAAATTTTCAATTCTTGAAAATGTTGTGCCCTTCCGGGACTGCACTTCTGCAACGCTCCCGCGTTTTGAAGTGTTCTTGTTGGGGCGTGCCTGCCCCAGACCCTGCTGGAAACGAGTACGGCAAACGGGAATTTTTGTTATTCTACGATACCTTCAATATAGCTGTAATCAATATTTCCCTTTGTAACAGAATAGAAAAATGGATCTTTTCTAATTGTATCATCTGAATTGATAATAAAATTATTCCAATCGCCTGCCTCGTTGCCATCAGACAAATAAATAGTAACTTTGAAACTATATCCCATATATCCCAAAGATGGCTTTGACCGCTTTACTTCGACGCCATTCAAATTTTCGACAATATGCTGAATCTGCTCTTTGTCGGTAATATGTGTTGCGTTTCCGCTATTGCCATTGAAAACAACTATTTCCATGACCTCATTAGGGTCTAAGTCCATCAAGTCGAGTGGAATATTAAACCATACAACAATGCCCATCAAAAGAATTATCACAACAGACAGCAATATGATGATTTTCTTTTTCATATCAGCTCAACTCCTTTGTCAACTTTCGATTTGTTGAACTAAGCCGAGTATATCACACCTACCAATGAAAGAACACCCTGATATAGTGAAATTTTGTCATTTTTCTGCGTACGTGCGTACACGCGCCGCAGGGATTCCAAAGGGGTGCAGCCCCTTGGCACACAGACTTTGGCAGAAAGTCTAGTGTGTTACGCGCAGCACTCAGGCTGCGAGCAACTGATAATTGTTGTTGTCAGTTAATTGTTTGGAGGAGTTATAGAGCAGTTCCCCCGCTGCTACCCGCTGCCCAGACCTCGCTCCCCCGTCGAAACCTTTACGCCCCCATAAAAGTGCACCTTGCGATGCACGAAAACAGGAGAAGTTCCGCTTCAGGGAAACCGTCTGAAACGATCAATAGTATTTGCCGTTGGATTTCATGGCGCGGTCGATGGAGCGCTTGGCGTCGCGCTGGGCGGCGTCGGCTCGCTTGTCGTAGAGCTTTTTGCCCTTGCAAAGGCCCACTTCCATTTTTACGCGGCCATGTTTGAAATAGAGCGAAAGCGGCACCAGCGTGTATCCCTGCAGCTTGCACTGCTGATGCAGCCGCCGGATCTCACTTTTGTGTGCCAGAAGCCGCCGGACACGCAGAGGGTCCTGGTTGAAGATGTTGCCGTGGTCGTAGGGCGTGATGTGCATGCCCTTGACCAGCAGTTCGCCGTCCTCAATGTCCACCCAGCTGTCCTTCAGGTTGACGCCGCCGGCACGCAGGCTCTTGACCTCAGTGCCTTTCAGCTCAACGCCGGTCTCCAGCGCTTCCAGAACGAAATACTCGTGACGCGCTTCCCGGTTTGTGGCAATCGTCTTGGTTGCCGGACGCTCTTTGGTCGGTGCCATTCCGCGCGCCTCCTTTCTCCGTTCAGTTCGTTGTATTAGTATACCATTTTTTGTACTTTTGCAAGGGGCATCTTTGAAGAAACTGTAAATTATTGCACTCTGACCGGCCGCGGACCGGTCACCCTTGACCTTCCCCTTGTGGAAGGTATATTCTAAGGGCAGAGGGGCGCACTGCCCCGGACAAAGGAGGGCACTTTATGCTCAACATCGAACATCTGACCAAGACCTACGGCGGCAAGGCGGCCGTGCAGGATCTCAGCCTGCACATCCGCCCCGGCGAGATCTGCGCATTCATCGGCCACAACGGCGCCGGCAAGACCACCACACTCAAGTGCTGCTGCGGCATCCAGCAGTTCGACAGCGGCCGCATTACGGTGGACGGTATCTCGGTGCAGGATGACCCGCTGGAATGCAAGCGGCGGCTGGCCTATCTGCCGGACAATCCGGATCTGTACGATTTCATGAGCGGCATCCAGTACCTGAACTTCATCGCGGATATCTTTGCCGTGGGGGCACGGGAGCGTGCCGAGCGCATCCGGTCCTACGGCGACCAGTTCGACCTCACGCAGGACCTGGCCCAGCCCATCAGCGCATACTCCCACGGCATGAAGCAGAAGCTGGCCATCATCTCGGCCCTGCTCCACGAGCCGAAGCTCATCCTCATGGACGAGCCCTTCGTGGGGCTGGACCCGCTGGCGGCACACCAGCTCAAAACCCTGATGCGCCGCTTCTGCGACGGCGGCGGGGCCATCTTTTTCGACTCATGTGCTGGAGGTGGCCGAAAAGCTCTGCGACCGGGTGGCCATCATCCGGGCCGGGCGGCTGGTGCGGGCCGGTTCCATGGACGAGGTGCGCGGCGATGACAGTCTGGAAGAGGTCTTTCTGGAACTGGAAGGCACGGAGGCGCAGGCATGATGATCCGTGCATTGTTCCGCAAGCAGCTGCGGGAGCTGGGCGCGGCCTTTCTCCGCAGCAGCAAGACCGGCAAAGCGCGGTCCCGGGCATCGGCCGTGGGGTATGCGCTGTTGTTTGCCGTGCTGGTGGTGGTGCTCATGCTCTGCTTTGCAGGCATGGCCCTGCCGCTGGCTTCGGTGCTGCTCCCGGCCGGGCTGGACTGGCTGTATTTTGCCTCTATGGGACTCACGGCGCTGCTGGTGAGCGTGCTGGCCAGCGCCTTTACCAGCTATTCCGGCCTGTTCCAGAGCCGGGACAACGAACTGCTGCTCTCACTGCCCATCCCGCCGGCGGTCATTTTCGGGGTGCGGGTGAGCACCGTTTATCTGGCCTGCCTGATCTACCTGCTCATGGCGTGGGTCCCGGCGGTGGTGTGTTACGGCCTGCTGGCAGCCCATCCGCGGGCCGGGGTGCTGTGCAGCATCCCCATGGCGTTGGTGCTGGCCGGAGCGGCCTGCATTCTGGCGGTATTGCTGGGCTGGGCCGTGGCGCTGGCCAATGACCGCGCCCGGCACAAAAGTCTGGTCACCGTGGTGTGCTCGCTGGTGTTTTTGCGCTGTATTATGCGGGTTTTTCTGCGGGTGCAGGAGATGCTGGACGATCTGCTGGCCGATGCCGCACAGTCGGGTGCGGCGCTTGCCCGTGCAGCCTGGCCGCTGTGGCTGCTGGGCGGCGCGGCGGCAGGGGAGCTCCCGGCGCTGGTCGGCCTCGTGCTGGGCACAGTGCTGTGCTTTGCAGTCTTTTGCAAGCTGCTGGAAAAGCCCTACCTGCGCCGCATGACGGCCCGGAAGGGTACGGCCCGCACGGCATACCATGCGCGAAAAGCACGCCCCGTCAGCCTGCGGCAGGCTCTGCTGTGCCGGGAACTGCTGCATCTGGGGTCCAGCTCGGCCTATATGCTCAACAGCGCCATGGGCACGCTGGGCCTGCTGGTGCTGGGCGGCGTGTCCCTGTGGAAGGCAGACCTCTTTGCCCGGTTTGCGCAGGCCGTGCCGGAAGGGGTCCCGGTGCTGGTGTGCTGTGCCGTGTGTGCGGTGTCGGCAGCCAACTTCCTGACCACGCCCTCCGTCTCGCTGGAAGGCCGGACGGTCTGGCTCCTGCAAAGCCTGCCCATCCCGTCCTGGCAGGCCCTGTGTGCCAAGCTGGAATTGCATCTACTGCTGACCGGCGTCCCGGCGGCATTGTGCCTTGTGTGCATGCAGGCGGCGGTGCAGATGCCGCCGGTGTATTTCTGCCTGACCCTGCTGGAAGCAGAGCTGTTTGTGCTGCTCAGCGCAGAAATGGGCCTTGCACTGGGGCTTGTGCTGCCCAACCTGCATTGGACGAGTGAGGCCGCGGTGATCAAAATGAGTGGCTGTACCTTGCTGTCCATGGCGGCCAATCTCGTTGCTGTGCTGGTGCTGACCCTTGCGCAGACCAATCTGCTGAAGATTCTTCCGCTTCCGGCGGTCATGGCGGCGGCCCTTGTGCTGCTGGCGGGTGCGGACGGGCTGCTGGGGCACTGGCTGAAAACCAGAGGAGCCAGACGCCTTGCAGAACTTTCCTGAAAAACCATAAAACAAAGCAGCGGCCTGCTCTCCCAAAACGGGGGAACAGGCCGCTGCTGTTTGTGCGGGAGGGGCTTACTGGATGCCGGTGACCTTGTAGTCCTGTGCCTCGACGGCGTTCTTGAGCACGTCGTCGGCGACCTCGGCGTTCAGGGTAACGATGGCGGTGCCGGCCTCGTGACTCACGACAGCCTCGTCCACCTCGGGCAGGGCTTCCAGAGCCTTCTTCACGCGGGCTTCGCAATGGCCGCACATCATGCCTTCTACATG
>VOFB01001454.1_pt1 | contig 22263 bp, 21 predicted proteins | sample 5384141 | NCBI WGS metagenome assembly VOFB01 (sample SAMN12384721, study PRJNA508395) | human gut metagenome | isolation source: healthy gut A | host: Homo sapiens | reverse complement strand
AGGTTCTCGCCTACGCAGTAGATCGGGGTCAGGCCGTTGGCGTAAGCCTGCGCCATCTTCTTGTTGAGCGTAGCGGAGGTTTCGCCGTAGTACTGGCGGCGCTCCGAGTGGCCGAGGATCACGTATTTGCAACCCAGCGCCGCGATCATCGAAGCGGCGATCTCGCCCGTATAGGCGCCTTTGGCCTCCGTGGCGCAGTCCTGTGCCCCGAGGGCGATGTCCGAACCCTTGAGTGCCTCGGCGACCTGCGAAAGGTGCGTGAAGGGGGGGCACACGATGAAGTTGACGCACGAGCATACCTCGCCGCGGCCGGCTGCGATGCCTTTGGCCAGTTCTACACCTTCGGCGGGAAGCGTATTCATCTTCCAGTTGCCGGCAACAATTTTCTTTCTCATTTTCTTAGGTTTTTATTGTTAAAATCCGAATTGTCACGTTATTCCTCGCACCATTTTTTGACCTCCTCGATCGAGGGGGCCTTCAGGCCGAGCTTGTTCTTTTTGTTGAAGCCGCACAGGTCGTTGAAGAACTTGCCCAGGGCGAGTTTCTTCAAGGCCTCGACCGTGATGTACCCCATTTTCTGGATCACGGGCACCCACTCTTCGGGGATGCCGGCGGCGGTGTATTTCTCCACGGGGTCGTTCACGACCTTTTTTCGGGGCGCATCTGCGGGAAGAAGAGCACGTCCTGGATCGAAGCCTGGTCGGTCATGAACATCGTCAGGCGGTCGATGCCGATGCCCATGCCCGAACACGACGGCATGCCGTATTCCAGGGCGCGCACGAAATCCATGTCGATGAACATCGCCTCGTCGTCGCCCTTCTCCAACAGCCGCAGCTGTTCCTGAAAACGTTCCAGCTGGTCGATCGGATCGTTCAGCTCCGAGTAGGCGTTGCACAGCTCCTTGCCGTTCACGAACAGTTCGAAACGTTCCGTGAGGTCGGGGTTCGAGCGGTGGCGCTTGCAGAGCGGCGACATTTCGCGCGGGTAATCGCACACGAACGTGGGCTGGATCAACTCCTCCTCGCAGTACTGCCCGAAGATGGCGTCGATCAGCTTGCCCTTGCCCATCGTGTCGTCGATTTCGACGCCGAGGCGCTTGCAGGCTTCGCGGAGCTGCTCCTCGCTCTGCCCCGTGATGTCGTAGCCGGTCTTTTCGCGGATGGCGTCGGTCATCGTCAGGCGGCGGAACGGCGCCTTGAACGAGATCTGCTTGCCGTCGAGCGTCAGCTCCGTCGTGCCGTTTACGGCCACGGCCACATGTTCGAGCATCTGCTCGGTGAACTCCATCATCCACAGGTAGTCCTTGTAGGCCACGTAAATCTCCATGACGGTGAATTCGGGGTTGTGCGTGCGGTCCATGCCCTCGTTGCGGAAGTTCTTGCCGAACTCGTAGACGCCGTCGAATCCGCCGACGATCAGTTTCTTGAGGTACAGCTCACTGGCGATGCGCAGGTACTGGTCGATGTCGAGCGCATTGTGGTGCGTGATGAACGGGCGTGCCGAGGCGCCGCCCGGAATCGGCTGCAGGATCGGGGTCTCCACCTCGACGTAGCCGCGCTCGTTGAAGAACTGGCGCATCGTGGCGACGATCTTGGCGCGCCGGACGAATACGTCGCGCACCTGCGGATTGACCGCCAGATCGACGTAACGCTGGCGGTAGCGGACTTCGGGGTCGGTGAAGGCGTCGAACGTCTGGCCGTCCTTCTCCTTGACTACGGGCAGCGGGCGGATCGACTTCGAGAGCACCGTGAACTTGCGGCAGTGCACCGACAGTTCGCCCGTATTGGTGCGGAATGCGAAACCCTCGACTCCGACGATGTCGCCGATGTCGAGCAGTTTCTTGAACACCGTGTTGTAAAGCGTGGGATCGCCTTCGGGACAGATGTCGTCGCGCCGGATATAGACCTGGATGCGGCCCGTGTGGTCCTGCAATTCGAAGAAGGAGGCGCTGCCCATGATGCGGCGCGACATGATGCGGCCGGCGATGCGAATGTCCTGGTAGTTGCCTCGGGCCTCGTCGTAGTTGTCGGCGATTTCGCGTGCCGTGGCCGTCACCTCGTAGCGGGCGGCGGGATAGGGGTCGATGCCGAGTTCCCGCAGGGCTGCGAGCGATTGGCTCCGTAACTGTTCCTGTTCACTGAGTTCGATGCTCATATCTTGTGTTTTTGAATGTTTGGACTATTGACCGTGCAAAGTTAATAAATTCTGCGCAAATATGCTTCAGCCGGGGTGGGTGAATCGTCTGTTCCGGCTCTGTGCCAGCCTGAGGTAGCCCCGCAGGGCGGCGTAGCCCAGTCCCAGGCCGACGAGCGTGCCCCATACGATATCCATCGGGAAATGCTTGCCCAGGTAGATGCGCGAATAGCAGATGACGAGGGTGCAGACGACCATCAGGGCGGTGAACCACTTGCGGCGGATCGCACCGCACGAGAGTACGGCCAGCGCGACGATCGTGGCCGCGTGCGCCGAGACGGTGCCGTACATGCCGCTGACGGCCTCGGGCGGGACGTGCACTGCCCAATCATGCGGCATTGCCGCACGGCGCAGGGCGCGCAGCGAATCGGGCGTGATCTCCAGCCCTTCGAGCGAGGGGGTGAACATCGGCCGCGGGCGCGGTTCGAACTGCGGCAGCATGTCGCCCAGCAGGCCGTTATGCTTGAAGATGCCCGAAACTATGTCCGACAGCCCCAGGGCGAGAAGCATCAGCACCAGGAAAACCGACATGCCCCGCCAGCCGCTGCGGCGCCATACCAGCCACAGGATCAATGCATAGAGCGGCAGCCACATCGCGGTGCCCGAGATGGTGAGCATCACGCGGTCGAGGGCCGTGCCGCCGTCGAAATTGAGGGCCATGAACAGGCCGTGGTCGAAAGTATACATGGGTCGATGGATTTGTCGTAAATGGCTGTGGGCTGTTTTTGCCGCATTGCGGGAAGCTTTCCCTCAGCAGGGGCTTGGGGTGGGGCCGGACTTGCAGACACGGCCGCCGGCCGTGGGAGGAACATGCCGGGATGCAAGGCGGCCGTCATACGCATTTTAAAACTGAAAGTAGATGAACGGTTGTATGTCGCTCGATTTGATCTGCATCACGCACCAGATCATCGCGGCGGCCATCACGACCTGCAACACCAGCGGGGCGTTGGCTACCAGGCGCTGTGCCGCGCGGTCGACGCAGCCCGGCATGAGATGGAGCAGGTAGCCCGCACCGATCAGGGCGAAGACACCCGCGTAGCCCGCGATGACCTGCGGGATCATTGGAACGTTGAAGTTGTAGAAAATCTGGTGAAGCATCAGCTCGACGGTCTGCATCGACTCGGCGCGGAACATCAGCCAGCCCAGGCAGACGAGGTTGAACGTGAAGAAGACGCCCGCCGCACGGCTCCACCAGTGCATCTGGTCGCCCGTGGCCTTGGCCCCCGGGACGACGGCCATCCACAGTTTATGCAGCGCCAGCGCTACGCCATGCAGCGTGCCCCAGAGGATGAAGCGGATCGCCGCACCGTGCCACAACCCACCCAGCACCATCGTGACGAGCAGGTTGCCGTAGGTGCGCAGTTTGCCTTTGCGGTTGCCGCCCAGCGAGATGTAGAGGTAATCGCGCAGCCACGAGGAGAGCGAGATATGCCACCTGCGCCAGAATTCGGTGATGGTGGCCGACTTGTACGGGGCGTCGAAGTTCTTGGGGAACCGGAAGCCCAGCAGCAGGGCGATGCCGATCGCCATGTCCGAGTAGCCCGAGAAGTCGCAGTAAATCTGCAAGGCATAGCCGTAGATGCCTGCCAGGCACTCGAAGCCCGAATAGAGCAGTGGCTCGTCGAAGATGCGGTCGACGAAATTGAGCGAGATGTAGTCCGAAATGATCGCCTTTTTGAAGAGTCCCGTGAGGATCAGGAAGACTCCCGTGCCGAACATTTCGCGCGTCACGACGACCGGGTTGCGGCGGATCTGGGGGATGAAGTCCCGGGCCCGGACGATCGGGCCTGCGACCAGCTGGGGGAAGAACGAGAGGTAGAAAAGGTAGTCGCACCAGTTGCCGAGCGGTTTGAGCTGTCCGCGGTAGATGTCGATCGTGTAGCTCATCGACTGGAACACGAAGAACGAGATGCCGACCGGCAGGAAGATGTTCTGGAATTGGAGGAACCCCTGCCCGAACATCTGGTTGGCGATGTCGACCAGGAAGTTGGTGTATTTGAAATATCCCAGCATCCCGAGGTTCACCATGACGCTCAGTACGACGAGCCACCGTTTCGCGGCGCGGCTCCGCACGCGGTAGATGCCCTGCGCGATCAGGAAGTCGCTCGTGGCGGCGAAGATGAGCAGCAGGAAATAGATGCCGCTTGATTTGTAGTAGAAATAGAGCGAAAAAAGGATGACGTAGACGATACGGGCCATTGGCGCACGGCGGAAAGCATTGTATATGAGCATGAACCCGGCGAAGAGGAACAGGAACAGCCCGCTGCTGAAAATCAGCGGCGAAGAGGCGTCGTACGCGAGCAGCGCCTGCAGTTTTTTCCAGGATGCCGTCCGTTGCGGGGAGTGTCATTTCCGGGGTGTGTTGAGGTTTCCGATTGCGGAGACGGGCCGCAGCTCCCGGTCGATCTTCAGCAGACGGACACTGTCGAGTACGGCCTGCTCGGCCTGGCGGCGGATGCGTGCGGCTTCCGCGGCGGCATGGGCTTCGTATGCCCCGGCGTTGATCGCATCGACGAGCGACCAGGCCACGCGGCGCCCGCCGGCGTAGTTGATGTGCGTGTAGTCCTTGCCGGCCCAGCCGTTGGCGACGAACTGTTCCATGCCGCCCAGCGAACGCATGGCGTCGCAGGTCGGCCAGAATGCCGCGCCCGTGTTTTCCGCAGCCCCGCGCTGGTAGTCGAGCATGTAGGGGATGGCATCCATGGGTTCGAAGCCTGCGTCGGTCTTCACCGAACGGTCGCTCACGCCCAGTACCAGCACGGCCGCCGTGGGGAAGCACTGCTGTACGTAGACGACCATTTTCTCGATCTGTCGGGCGTAGTTGGTGTAGTTGTGCACCCCCGTCTGCATGATGTTGAGCCCGTATTGCAGGATTACCAGGTCGTAACCCGCGTGGGCGTTGATCTGCGCATTGACCGACGGGTTGGTCCAGAACATCGCCTGCCCGTTGTTGCTGCGCACCGAGTAGTTGTCGACCACGACGCCGTCGGCTTCGAAGACAGCGCCGTAGCCGATGAACCCTTCCGTCCCGGAGTTCACCTTGAATGCCAGCGAACGGATATGGGGCGCCGTGACCGTGACTTGCCGGACGGCGGCGGCTCCTTCGACCTCGAATTCGCGGCGGAGCGAATCGTTGAGCGTCAGTTCGATGCGGCTGTCGCCGGGGCTGATGAAGAAGACCCGCGCCGCGGTGCAGGAGTCGAGCCGCTGCCGGTAGTCGGTGTTTTCCCACCGCGTGGAGGCGCCCTCCGAGGGCTGGCACACCCATCCCGAGACGAAGAAGTGCCCGCGCAGGTTCTGGGGTGCCGCTTTGCGCTGCATGATGTTGTATGCCGTCCAGCCTTTCGACTGGGTTTTGATCGTGCGCCGGAAGGCCGTCAGGGGCGATGCCATCGGGGCGAAGCCCGCGCCGCCCCCGCCGTAGGCCTGTTGCAGCTTTTCGCGCAGGTCGGCCGTGAGGATGTCGCCCTCGATGAACGAGTCGCCCAGTACGGCGATGCGCACCGGACGGCGGGCATAGAGCAGCGTGTCGTAGAATGCCCTGAGACGTCCCGAATCGGCGGGGGCGAACTGCTCGATCGCCACGAGCGCCGGGTTGAGCCGCACCGTGTCGGGGACTACCGCCCTGCGGCCGGAGCTGTCTTGCCGCAGCAGCCATTCGAAGATGGTTTGCACGGGGCGGGGCGCTGTGTCCGCTTCGATGCGCTCGGCCTCGATGCGCCGGGCGACCTGTGCCATGTCGACGTGGAAATCGTCCTCGTCGAAGAGCGCCGGTTCGGCGGCTTCCGCCGCGGCGTCCTCGAACGACAGGATGTCCGACAGGATGTTGGCCCGGCGGAGCTTGACGCCGCCGAGGCTTTGCGGGGGGGATAAAACTCACGGCCCCAAGCACTGCGATCAGCGCCAGGGCCGCGATCCATCCCCGGTGGGAGTAGTCTTTCGGGGGTATTCATCGTCCGTTTAGTCGCGTCGCCCGAGGATCAGGAAGACGTAGTAAAGCACCGAGGCGATGGCGCTGAGAGCTGCTACGAGGTAGGTGCGCGCTGCCCATGAGAGGGCTTCCCGGGCTTGCGCGAGCTGTGCGCCCTGCATCGTGCGGCTGACCTGCAGCCATTCCAGCGCGCGTGCCGAGGCGTTGTATTCGACGGGCAGCGTCACCAGCGAGAAGATCGCCGACATGGCGATCAGGCCCACGCCGATCCAGCACAGCAGCTCGTTCTGCGTCGTGGCGAGGATCACCAGTCCGAGGATGATGACCCACGTGGCGGCCGTCGAGGAGAACTGCACGATGGGTACCAGCTGCGAGCGCAGCGTCAGGGGCGGCGTAGCCCCGGGCATGTTGCACGGCGTGCCCGCACTCGTGCGCCGCCACGGCTGCCGCTGCGACGCTCGTCGACGAATAGACGCTGTCGCTCAGGTTGACGGTCATCGTCTGCGGGTTGAAGTGGTCGGTCAGGTTGCCGCTGACATGCGTCACCTTGACGTTGTGGATGTGGTTGTCGCGCAGCATCTTTTCGGCCACTTCGGCGCCCGTCAGGCCGCCGGGGAACTGTACCTTCGAATATTTGCGGAAGACCGATTGCAGGCGTGCCTGCACGGCATAGCCGGCGATACCGATGACGATGATCAGGACGAACATTCCCATCGTCGCCGCCGAATAGTGTGCCGCACCGGAGGCCGGTTCGGCGTAGTATCCTGCCTGGAGCAGGGTGAAAAGCATGTGTGTCATAGTCGTTTAGTTTTTTCTGTGTGTGTAATATGCGCCCGCCTGCTGCGAGGGCATCAGTACCATTTCATTAACGTTCATATGGGCCGGTAATTGTGCGGCCCATGCGATCGCCTCGGCGATGTCTTCGCCGGTGAGCGGCTCGACGCCGTCGTAAACCCGGTCGGCGCGCTCCTTGTCGCCGTGGAAGCGCACCTCGGAGAACTCCGTCTCGACCATGCCCGGACGGATCTCCGTCACCTTGATGCCGTTCGAGAGCAGGTCGGCGCGCATCGATTGCGAAATGGCGTGCACGGCGTGCTTGGTGGCGCAGTAGACGGCGCCGTTCTCGTAGGGTTCGGTGCCGGCGATCGAGCCGATGTTGACGATGTGCCCGCCGCCTGCGGCCACCATCTTGGGGGTGATGACGCGCGTGACATAGAGCAGCCCTTTGACGTTGGTGTCGATCATGGCGTCCCAGTCGGCCGTGTCCCCCTTGTCGATGTGTTCGAGCCCGGCCGCAAGCCCGGCGTTGTTGACCAGCAGGTCGACGCGCCCGAGCGGTTCGAGATTGCGGCGCACGGCCTCTTCGCTGCGGACGTCGAACGTGAGCGTCGTGCAGCGGCCGCCTGCCGCCTCGATTTCGCGGCGGAGCGATTCGAGCCTTTCGCTACGCCGCCCCGTCGCTATGATGTCGTAGCCTTCCGCCGCGAGCCGGAGCGCCGTGGCGCGTCCGATGCCCGATGTGGCCCCTGTGACCAAAGCCTGTTTTTTCATCCGAATAACGTGAATATGTTTGTGTCGACCCATGTCGGAAGCTGTCCCTTGGGGGTGCCCGGTTTGCCTTCGGCCGTTCCCGGAGCTGCCGGGCTCCGTGTCCGTCCCCCCCCCCGGATCCCGCCTGCACGAAGCGGGGCTTCCAATTAATTGGGTTATTTCGGACAAAAATACGAAATAATTGTGTTTCTTTGCATAAATTTTCCAGCAAATTCAGCAGCCGTGAACCTTGCCTTTTTCATCGCCCGCCGGACGGCGCAGCACACCCCGGATAACAAACCCGGGGTGATGGAGCGTATCGCCGTGATTTCCGTGGCATTGAGCGTGGCAGTGATGATCCTGGCCATGGCCGTGATCATGGGGTTCAAGTACGAGGTGGCACGCAAGGTAACGGCCTTTGCGGCGCATGCCGTCGTGACCGACGTGCGGGGTGTCGGGACGCTCGATTCGGAGCCCGTGCGCCGCAGCGCCCGCACCGAAGGGCTGATCCGCTCGACCCGGGGATTCGCTTCGATGGCTCCGTATGCCGTCAAGGGCGGCATCGTCCGTACGGCCGACGCAGTGGGCGAGGTGATGCTCAAGGGGGTGGATACGGCCTATGACTGGTCGGCCTTCCGCGGATGGCTCGTCGACGGGGATTTGCCCCGTGTGGGGGATTCGATCCGCACGAAGGACATCCTGCTTTCGCGCAGCCTGGCTGACCGGCTGATGCTCGGCGTGGGCGACCGTGTGGAGATGCTCTTCGTCGAGGCCGGCGACACGCCGCGCCGCGACCGGTTCAAGGTGGCGGGGATTTACTCGTCGGGGATGGACGAGATGGACAACACGGTCATCCTGACCGACCTGCGCAACGTGCAGCGCCTCTCGGACTGGGCGCCGGACGAGATTTCGGGATACGAGGTCTTTACCGACGATCTGGCCGGGGCGGACGATTTCGCCCGCAGGCTGGGGCATACGCTCCTCTACGACGAGGACGACGCCACGGCGAACCTGGCTGTCACGAGCGTGACGGAACTTTATGCCAGCATCTTCGACTGGCTCAAGGCGCACGACGTGAATGCCGCCGTGATAATCGTCATCATGCTCGTGGTGGCTTTTTTCAACATGACCTCGGCGCTGCTGATCCTCGTGCTCGAACGCACGCGGATGATCGGCCTGCTCAAGGCCTTCGGCATGCGCAACGGCCAGCTGCGGCAGGTGTTCCTGTGGCGGGCGTCGTTCATCACCCTGCGCGGCCTGGCGTGGGGAAATGCTGTGGGGCTGGGGCTGTGCTTCGTGCAGCGGTATTTCCATGTCGTGCGGCTCAGCTCCGAGGGGTACCTGCTCTCCGAAGTCCCCGTCGCGCTGGGGTGGGGCTGGTGGCTGGCGCTGAACGCCGGCGTCGTGGCGGCGATCGTCGCGCTGCTCGTGGTGCCGACCTATATAGTATCGACCGTGAAACCCGACGAATCAATCCGTTACGAATGACCGTGAAACCCTATAACACCGGACAGACCAAGAAGGAGGAGGTGCGCGAAATGTTCGACAACATCGCACCCAAATACGACCTGCTGAACCATACGCTCTCGATGAACATCGACCGCATCTGGCGCCGCCGCGTGGTGCGCATCGTGTGCCGCAGCCGCCCGCACCGTATCCTGGACGTGGCGACCGGTACGGGCGACCTGGCGCTGGCGATGGCCCGCCGCATGCGGGGCGTGCAGGTGCTGGGCGTCGACCTCTCGGAAAAGATGCTCGACGTGGCGCGCTGCAAGGTCGCCGCCCGCGGCCTCGACGAGCGGGTCGTGCTCGATGTGGGCGACGCGGAGCACCTGCGAGTCTCGGACGCTTCGGTCGACGTGGTGACCGTAGCGTTCGGCGTGCGCAACTTCGGCGACCTGGAGGCCGGCCTGCGCGAGATGGCCCGCACAATAAAACCCGGGGGCAAGGTCGTTATACTGGAGTTCTCGCGTCCCCGCAACCGGCTGTTCCGGGTGCTGTACGAGTTCTATACCTATAAGATACTGCCGCGCATCGGCGGCATGGTGTCGAAGGACAAGCGTGCCTACGAATACCTGCCTGCCTCGGTCGGGGAGTTCCCTGCGCCGACGGAGTTCATGGCCATGATGGAGCGGGCGGGGTTCCGCGGCTGCCGGGCCCGGAGCCAGAGTTTCGGGATCGCGCAGATATATACCGGCCAGCGATGAGGAAATGGTTATACTGCATATTGCTCACGGCGATGGTGCTGCCGATGGTTTCGTGCCGCCGGGCGGTCGAGAAGGCCCGGCGCAATATCCGCCTGGAAGCGGTCGAAAAGGTCGAACGCAAGGGGATGGGCGGCGCCGAGGCCGTAGTGCGCGTGAAGAACGGCACGGGGTACAAACTGGTGCTGGAGCGTGCGAAGGTCGATCTCTTCTACGCCGGGAGCCGCGTGATGAGCATCATCCTCCACGGCCGTGTCGAGGTGCCGCGCCGGACGACCGGAAGTTTCACGTCGCTGTGGCGCGTGAGGACTACCGACCCGATGGCTTATTACGTGATGGTGAAAAAAATCCGCGAGGACGATATTTCGCAGGTCGCCGTTTCGTTTGCGGTCGAGGGGCGCGGGGGGCCGGCTTCGGTAAAAAATTCGGAAGAGATGGTGCCGTTGTCGGAATTTTTGAATATCTTTGGGCTGTCCTTGCAGGACGTGAAAAACTATCTGGACGAGTAATGCGCAGACTGACGACTTTCATAGCGGTGATTTTCGCCGCGGCGGCTTTCGCTCCGCTGCGGGCGCAGTCGCTCGATGCCTTCAAGGAGCGCCTGGCCGCCCCGGTGGTCTCCGACGCTGCGTTCGGCACGGCCAGGGTCACCGTCACCGAGTACGGCGATGCGGAGAAGGCTGTCGACGACGCTTCGCGCGTGGGGCAGCGCCTGCGGTTGCGCGGTTACAGGGTCTGTATCTTCTTCGACAACGGGCAGGATGCCCGCGCCGGGGCCTTTGCCGCGGAAGCCCTTTTCAAGGAGACCTATCCCGGAATCATGGTATACCCGGTGTACGAGAATCCCTATTTCAAGGTCGTGGTGGGAAACTGCCTGACGGCCGAGGAGGCCATCATCCTGAAGGGTAAGATCGCATCGACATTTCCCAAGGCATTCGTGAAGAGCGAGGAGTTCTCTATGGCAGACCTTTTGAACTGAAAGGTTGGATTCCCTGCTCCGTTTTCGGCGCCTGGCACGGTCTGCGTGCAGCCTATGCCCCTGCTTGCCAACAACATACGCACGCCTTGAAAATATCGGAAATTTTTATTTGCAATATTCTTACGAATATATATCTTTGCGACGTTACAGAATAACTAATAATTAAACCTTTAACGCTTATGAAAAAGATTTTTTCTTTTGTTGTCGTCATGGCTGCCGTAGCAATGGTAAGCTGCTGCGGTAATTCGAACAAGAAGGCTGCTGAGAGCGGGGCTGCCGCTGCTGCGACCGAAGCTTCGGCTTGCGCTGGCTGCTTCCGCGCTATTGTCCACGCATACAGCGGGGTGCGGAAAAGCCCGAAAAAATATCGGCCGGAGGGGGGCGGTTTTATGGAAAAAAACGATAACTTGCCGCCATGAAAGAGACCGTGCTCGAAAAACTCAAGGTGCTGGCCGAATCGGCCAAATACGACGTCTCGTGCGCGTCGAGCGGCGTTACGCGCCGGCATCGCGCGGGCGGTGTCGGCAGCACGGCGGGTGGGGCATATGTCACTCTTTCACGGCCGACGGCCGCTGCGTCTCGCTGCTGAAAATCATGCTCACCAACGTCTGCATTTACGACTGCGCCTACTGCATCAACCGGCGCAGCAACGACATTCGGCGGGCGGCTTTCACGCCGGACGAGCTGACCGAGCTGACCATCGAGTTCTACCGGCGCAACTACATCGAAGGACTGTTTCTCTCGTCGGGCGTCGTCCGCAACCCCGACTATACCATGGAAAGGGATGGTCCGCGTGGCGCGCGACCTGCGGACGGTGCACCGTTTCAACGGCTACATCCACCTGAAAAGTATTCCCGGCGCCAGTCCCGAACTGGTGGCCGAGGCGGGGCGTTACGCCGATCGCATGAGCGTCAATATTGAAATCCCGACCGAACGCAACCTGTTGCTGCTGGCTCCCGACAAGAACTATGAAAGCATCTACCGCCCGATGAGTTACATCCAGCAGGGGGTGCTGCAGAGTGCCGAGGAGCGCGGCCGTTTCCGCCATGCGTCCCGTTTCGCCCCTGCGGGGCAGAGCACGCAGATGATCGTCGGGGCCACCGACGAGAGCGACCGCGACATTCTGCTGCTTTCGTCGTCGCTCTACGACCGTCCCACGATGAAGCGCGTCTACTATTCGGGGTTTATTCCGGTGAATCCCTACGACAAGCGGCTGCCTGCGCTGGACAAAGCTCCGCTCGTGCGCGAGAACCGGCTTTATCAGGCCGATTGGCTGATGCGGTTCTACGGATTCCGGGCCGAGGAGATCGCCGACGAGCAGACGCCCCGGCTTGATCTGGAGATCGACCCCAAACTGGCGTGGGCGCTGCGGCATCCCGAATTTTTTCCGGTCGATGTGAACCGCGCGGACTACGAGGCGCTGCTGCGCGTGCCGGGCGTCGGGGTCAAGTCGGCGCGGCTGATCGTCAGCTCGCGCCGTTACCGCACGCTGACCATGCAGTCGCTGCGGCAGATCGGCGTGGTGATGAAGAAGGCGCAGTATTTCGTCCGCTGCCGCGAGCTGACCACGGGGCAGGGGGTGAACGAACTGCGGCCGGAGCAGGTGCGCCGCCTGCTGACTGCGCCTAAACGGCAGAAACCGGATAAAAACGAAGGTCAGCTGACCCTTTTCTGAATGCGATGTTGGTTTTTCGTTACGATAAATCTTTCGACGGGCTGCTCTCGGCGCTGTTCGACGCCTATGCGATGCGGGCGTTCCCGGAGCAGCTGATCGGTCCCGGAGAGCCGGAACCGCTTTTTACGGAGCGCGTGCATCGCTTTCCAGGCGGGCCAGTTCAACCACTCCTGCACCTCTCCTTTCGGTTCGCAAAGGTAATAATTATTTTAGCCCTTTCCATTTGAGTTCGGCGCCGGGACGCTTGGGGTCCTTTTTCAACAGCCAGATGTTGCCCGCGTCGAGGAAAACAGCCCCGTTCAGCCGTCCCATGATGCCGAAGCGGTATTCGACGTTGGCCTCCAGCTTGAAGTCGCCGGTCTGGTCCAGATAGCCGTTGCGGTCGTCTGCGGGTGGGCGGTAGCTGCCCGGACCCAGCGACCGGATCGTGAAGGCCCGGATGCTGTTGGCTCCGCCGATATAGAACTGTTCGCTGTAGGGCATCACTTCGGAGTTGCCGTAGGCGTATCCCACTCCGACGAGAAAACGGGTGGCCAGCCAGTTGTTGCGGCGTCCGATGCGGTGGTAGAACTTCACTTCGCTCACCTCCTTGACGAACTGCGAGAAGCGGTTGCCGAACAAATGCTGCGGCTGTTTGCTGCCGAACAGGCTCAGGACGCCCGAAAGGATGTTGCCGGCCGAGGTGACGCTGTTCTGCCAGTAGAAACGGCGGTTGCCGGTGCGGCCGTAGGTTTTGTCGAAGGTGTAGGTGTAGTTGATCGACGGAACGAACTGGTTGCGGAAACTCATGGCGATCGCCGGATTCTCGTCCATCGTCTTGTCGAAAGCTTCGGTCGTGTGCAGCAGTTTGTTGTAGGTCAGCTTGAATACGGTCAGCGAATGGCGGCTGTAGGGCGAAGTCTGAAATTGTAGCCCGCCGAGCCGCTGAAGGCGATCAGCCGGAAGAAGCTGGGGCGGTTCATCAGGTCCACGCCCAGCTGGAACGTCGTGCTGCCGGGGTATCTCAGCCTGCGCGTTGCGAACGACGGCAGCAGCAGCCGCGGAATGTTGAGGTTGGCGTTCAGCCCAGTTCGTAGGAGTTGAGCCGCGACGAACGGCCCCCGGAGTTCTTGTTGCCCGTCTGCCATTCGTACGAGCCGTTCAGCTTCACGGCGAGCACCTCGCCGCCCCGGAAGAGGTTGTTGTTGCTGACCTTGAAGGTGATACCCGGACCGATGAAGCTGTTCGACTTGGAGGTTACGTCGGTCTCCAGCGCCGCTTCCAGCGGATAGTCGAACTGGGCGTCGATGACCACGTCCAGCGTGTCGGCGCCCCGCAGCGAGTCGAGCGGCGTGACGCCCAGATTGACCGAGCGGAAAATGCCCAGTTTGTTGAGGGCGGTCTGCGTGCGGTTCTGAGCGTCCACAGTGAAGAGCTGGCCGGGTTCGAGCGAGAGCGTCCGAGAGAGTATCTTCGGGCGTATTTTCATCGGCCTTTGGGCGATGACCCGCACGTCCCGCAGGCGGAACGTATCGGCCGGACCGGGCTTGATGTTGGTGAGGCGGACCGTGATGTCCCCCACGCGGTAGGGTTTGAGGGCCACCTCCGGGACGTTCGGTTTGAGGTTCAGCCGCAGGTCGACCCGTCGCCGTTCGACGGTCGTGTCGGCGAGGTATTCCATGTATTCGGGCCGGAAATAATAATAGCCCCTGTTGCGCAGCAGCTGCGATATGCGCTTGCGTTCGAGCGTCAGCGAGTCCATGTTGATACTGCGCCCCGACCCGCAGCAGGGAGGTCGCCCGCATGCTGTCGATCAGGGGCTGCAGGCTGCCCCCGGCCTGCGGGTAGGAGATGTTCGAGTAGTACCACGGCGGCGCGATGCGGAGCGTATAATAGACCTTGGCCTTTCTGCCGTGCTTGCGGTAGAGCAGGGAGTCCGAGGCCCGGGAGCCGAAATAGCCGTAGTTTTCGAGAACCAGCTCGGCGACCCGGGTGCGCAGTTCGGGCTGCACCTTGGAGATCAGCACGGGCTGTTTGGCCAGCCGTTTGTAGAGCCAGTATTTGAATCCCTTCTCCTTCGGCGTGTAGAGGTAGTTGTAGGCCCAAAGGCCGATCGGCAGCGGCGTGCGGAGATAGGGGCTGTAAAGCGGGTTGTTCGGGGCCACGGAGGCGGCTCCTTCACGGCCGATTCGGCCGCTGCGGAGAGCACGACGCCCGAATCGGGTTCGATCCGGATCTTCCTAACTCCCGTGTATAGGACTTCGTCCGTTCCCAGACGCCGGGTCGTGGAACAGGCCGCCGCGAGCAGTGCGGCGCAGAGGAGTATGCAGCTATTTCTGACGCGCATCGGACTCGTTTCGTTTTTGTTTTTCCTTTTCCGCTTTGGGACGCATCGGTTTGAACAGGTCGCCCAGCCGGAGCAGTTTCTTCCGGATGACGAAGCCCACGCCCGTCTCGGTGATCTCGCCTTCGAGGATGCTTTCGTAGCCGGTGTGGCGGAAGACCTTCAGATACATGTTGTCGCGTTTGGTCAGCATGTATTCGAGCGAAATGTCGTCGATCAGGTTCTCCTTCAGGTTCTGCGACGGGTCGGCGTCGGTGCTGAACTTGCCCCCGATGACGGCGCGCACGCGGTTGCTGAAGAGACTTTTGGACAGCCGGTACGAATAATCGGTCCGCTGGCCGTTCGGGTCGTCCTCGCCGTAGGAGTCGATGCCGAAGCTGAGGTCCACGCCCTTCAGGTTGTTCTGCGCCCACTGGTTCAGCTCTTTCTGTATGAACGAGTTGAGCGGGTTCTCGGTGCTGACCTTGGCGGTCGTTCCCGGACCGGTGTAGGTGTTGTAGATGAGCAGGTTCATCGCCTGATTGGCCCGCTGTTCGGCCGTCAGCGAATTGAGCTGGTTCTGCATCGTGAGGTCTTCGGGGGCGGACAGTCCGAAGCTGACTTCGAGGTCGTTCAGCGTATTGCGGATATTGATGGAGATGTTGAAATTCACCGAGCGCGAATCCTGCCCGTCCGCGGAGACGCTGGCCCGGACGGTTTCGACCGCCGTAATGTTGAAGGCCGGGTCGGCGACGTTTCCGACCCAGTCTACATAGCTGTCCGGCGTGATCTTGAATATCTTCTGGGAGATCACGGGCGGATTGTAGCGCACCGTCCCGCCCGAAAGGACGTATTTGCCTGACAGGCTGACGTCTCCCAGCGGATTCATCGTGAAGGTCAGGTTGCCGCCGCCCTGCAGATCTATCCGGTTGCTGCCGTCGGCGGAGAGGTCCACGGCTGCTTGGACGTCGTCGTTGATGTCGACGTTCAGGAGGATGTCCATGCCGCCGATCCGCACCGTCGGGGTGGCCTCGGCGAAGCTTTGGTTGTCCATGTCGCGGAACGAAACGAAGGTCACGATGTTCTGCGGACGCTCCTTCACGTCCATCGGCGAATCCTGCATGACATAGTTGATGTCGGTGTTTTTGAGCAGTGCGACGCTGCCGCGGACGACGAGTTCGTCCAGAGGGCCTTTGGCCGTCGCGTCCAAATCGAGATAGGCTTTCCCGTAGACGTCCGTTCCCTCCTTCCGGGCCACGTTCACGAACTGGAAATCCGACGCCCGCAGCGCGATGTCGGCCGTTATGCGGCCGAAGTCGGTCAGATCGACGTAGCCTCCGATCGTCAGCGGGCTTTTGTTGGGGGCGGTGACCGCAAAGTCGTCGAACAGGACCCGGCTGTCGTCGATGCGGATCGTGTCGGAAGAGAGACGGAACGAAGTGCCGATCATCGGCACGCGGACCTCCGTCTGTGCGAACTGCAGACCGCCGTTCAGCTGCAGCCGTTGCGGCGTTCCGCCCGCGTGGAGCTTCCCGGAGAGGATGCCGGAGAGACGGAGCATGTCGGCGGGCAGAAAGACGTCGGCCCGCTGCAGGGGGAATCCGGGGATCGACGCCGTGAGGTCGAGCGGGCTTTCCCGCTCTTTGCGGTAGTCGCCCCGCGCGGTCAGGACGTCGGCGCCGTCCAGCGTGAGCCGCACGTCGGCCTGCTGTTCCCGCCCTTGTGCATAGCGTACGCCCAGCCCGACGTCCCCGAAGCGCTGCTTGTCGTACGAGAGTCCGGCGACTGAAACGTCGCCCCGGACGGCCAGCGAGTCGGCGCCCGTGTTCAGGGTCACGGCGGCGCCCAGCACGCCGCCGACGGGCGGGGCGGAGGGGGAGCATCGCCAGCGCTCCGCCGATGTTCAGCCCTGCGATGTCGAGCCGGATGCCGCGGAGCGAGTCGGTTTCCGGAACGGTATGGATCGCAAACCGCTGGTCGCCGTGAGTCATGTCGAGGTCGGCGCTCAGGTTTCCGTCGAACCGGTAGACGAGGTAATTGCCGGGATTCACCGTCCACGGCTCGGAGCCGAATACCGGGGCGAGGGGCGTTACGGACGCACGGATCAGGCTGTCGTTCCACGCTGCGTCCACCCCGAAGCGGAATCCTTCCCGGCCTGCGCGGTTCTTTTGGTAGAAATTCACCGCTCCCGTGTTCCGTACGACGTGGCCGTACACTCCCGCGAGGGCTATGTTGTCCAGATTTCCGGGGACGTTCGCCACGCGGAGGGCATATTCCAGCCGGCTCCCGTTCTGCACCGCGGATGCCGTCAGGGTGTCGAGAACGATGCTGCCGTAAGCCAATTTTTCCACGCGCATCCGGAGCGATACGGGCAGGGAGTCGCAGTTCGTGCCGGCGATGTCGAGGTTGCTGAAAGCGATTCTTTTGGTTCTCAGGAAACTGCTGAGGATGTTGTCGCGTCCTGCCGAGACCCGCAGTCCGAAATCGGGCAGGACCGTTTTGAGCGAATCCATATCGACGTGCTGCGAGCGGATCTGCTGCGCCAGCACCCCGGCGCTCCGGGACGCGGCGGCGGTCAGCGAATCGAGCGGTTCGGGGGCGGCGAACGAGAGCGTCAGATCGCCGGAGGTCAGTCCGGCGCGGGTGGCTGCGGTGTCGGTGCCGAACGTGACGTTCGTCCGGCGGATGCGGTCCGTGCGGTTTTTGCTGCGGATTACGATGCTGTCCAGCGTGAGACGTGCGGCCATGCCGCCGGCATCCGAAGCGGAAGCGTCGGCGTCGAGCGCAAACGATCCGCCGATCTGCTCCGGGGTGATTCCCATGTCGGCCAGATCGAAGTCGAAGACATTGCCCGACACGCCGATCCGCTGTTCCCGCTCCGTCAGCGTTCCCGAAACGGACAGCAGCAGACGGAGCGCTTCGTCACGGTCGGAAAGACGGCCGGAGAGGTGCTGGTTTTCGAGGTCCGCATCCAGCTCTATTCCGCCGAAATCGTGGCTCCGGTACTCCGCGCGGCCGATCCGCATCCGGACGCTTCCCCGTGTCTGCGGCAGCAACGGATCGAATCCGGCGCCCCCGGCCGTCAGCGTGAAATCCAGTGCGCCCAGCGAGTCGGCCGGAAGGAACCGGTTCAGCGGAAGGCTGTCGCATCGGACTTCCGCATCGTATATCTGTTTTTCCGGGTCGATCCGGCCGTTCAGCGTCAGCTGGCCGCCGTCGGCGTTCAGCGTCGAAGCGAGCGAGTAAAGTCCCCGGTCCGCGTCCGCCGCTCCGCGGAGCGTGAGCCGTTCGGGAATCGTCACGCGCCGCCGCAGGACTGTGTCGGGCAGCATCTCCAGCAGAAAAGCCATGTCGCGGAACTCCCCTTCGAAACGGGCCGCGGCTTCCAGCCGCTTCGGGGCGAGCAGGTTTTTCGCGGTGCCGTTCACCGCAAGGTCGATATGTCCGGGCGACGAGATGTCCAGCCCCGCCTTTTTGATGTCGCCCAGCGTTCCCGCCGCCGAAAGCTTGATCCGGACGATCCGGTCGTTCAGTGCGGCGGGAATCAATTGCGGATAGAGCAGTTTTATCTCCTCTGTATTCAGGCTCGCCGAGAGGTCGGCGGTCAGCGGGGTGTCGGGCGCCATTCGCATGATTCCGGCTCCGGCGTGCGCCTCGGCCCGGATGCCGGAAAGCGGCGTCGCAAGCTCGAACCCGGAGAGCGAAATGCCGGTGGAGTCCATTGCGAACGCCCCGGCGGCATTCCGTACGGACAACCCGCTGCGCTCGGTGAACGCCAGCCGGCGGATCCGAAGGGCGATGTCGGCGCCCCGGTTGTAGATCGAATCGACCGACAGGTCGAGCGGCGAGAGGACGATGAACGCCGGATCGAATCCCGCCGCGGGGCGGTGGTGCAGCGTTCCGTATTCGAGACTGTTGTCGTTCAGCGTGACGCTGCCGACCCGGACGGTCCACGGCAGGGCGGGAGCTTCGCCGTCGTCGGCCGCTGCGTCGTGGGGTGATGGTGCGTTGTCGGCGGCCGCTGTTTTATCGGGGTGCGCCGCTTTGCCCTGAGTCGCTGTTTTGTCCGGAGGGCCCGCTTTCGTTTTGTTCGGCGTCCGCCGCCGTCTTGTCCGGCTGTCAGGTAGGCGTATCCGCCCCGGTTCAGCAGGATGCTTTTCACGGATACCTGCCGGCTGTCCAGCAGAACCCGGCAGCTATCCACCTCCCCGTCCGGCAGGCGGACGGAGAGGTCGGTTACCGCGGGGGCGGTCCGCATCCCGAAGGCGAGGTTTGCAACCGTCAGTTTCCCGACGTCGATCTGCCACGGCAGGGCCGCGGCGCTGTCCGCCTTTTCGGCGGGAGCGCTCTCCGCCGTGTTCAGAAATACATCCCCGTCCGTCAGCGCGATGCGGGAAATGCCGACTGTTTTGGCCGGCAGGCCGACCCGGCAGTCATTCACGGCGAACTGTCCGGCGGCGACCTTCAGGTCCATGCCTGCCGTGGAATCTCCGTAATGCGCCGCGAGTTTTGCCAGTTCGAGACTCCGCACGGCGACCTCTTTGCGGAGCAGGGGCCACACGGCGACCTCCAGCGAAAGGTGTCCGCAGGAGAGGAGCGTGTCGCCCTTGTCGGTCAGCAGCGTATTGTCCACGGATAGCCGCAGCGGGAAGGAGAGCCGCAGACGCTCCACCGACAGGTCCATTCCGAGCGTCCGGGATGCGTAGCCGACCGCTTTGCTCCGGACGAAATCCTGAACGGCCGGGATGTAGAACAGGGCGGGGACCAGTATCAGGACGAGGAGGATGACGAGCAGCGTCCGGAACGTATATTTCAGTATCTTTTTCAGCATTTGCAGAGTGACTGATTCCGTGTTTGTCAGGCGGCGACGCGTCTGCGTGCGATTGTCCGCCCGGTGCGCGGGGCCTGCGAAATTTCGCGCAAATTACTAAAAACCCGATGATCGGGCAAGGGCTCCGCTCCCCATAAACGGTCTCTTTTTAAACAATTATCGTCTTTTCCCTTCCCGTGTTGCCGCCGGTCGTGCGAAAAGTCGTTTAAACGTTCCGGGCGGATTCCCCGAAATCGAACCGCAGCTGCACGCACTCGGCGCAGGCTTCGGGCGAATTGCCGACCGTAAGGCCGATCAGGCGGATCTTCCGTCCGCGGAAATCGACCGCCGCCAGCAGCTCCTCGGACACCTGTCTGAGCGTTTCGGCCGAATTGACGGGAGCGAAAAGCGTCTTCGACCGGGTTATCTGGCGGAAGTTGTCGAACTTGAGTTTCAGCACGACGGTCTTTCCCTTGAATTCGTGCCGCATCAGGCGGTTCCAGACCTCTTCGCGCACGGCCGACAGCTCCAGCCGCAGCTGTTCCCGGTCGTCGGTATCTTCGGCGAAGGTCGTCTCCGCGCCGAGCGATTTGCGGATGCGGTTCGGCGTGACCTCGCGTTCGTCGATGCCGCGGGCATAGCCGTAATAGCTGTGTCCGGCCTTGCCGAAATGGCGGACCAGCTCCGCTTCGTCCCGCAGCCTGAGGTCGGCGCCCGTATGGATTCCCATGCCGTGCATCTTCCGGGCCGTCACCTCCCCGATGCCGAAGAACCGCTCGATGGGAAGAGCCGCGACGAACTCTTCGATCTGTCCGGGCGGGATCGTGAACAGTCCGTCGGGTTTCCGGTAGTCCGAAGCGATCTTGGCCAGCATCTTGTTGACCGATATTCCGGCCGATGCGGTCAGTCCGGTTTCGGCGAGGATGCGGGCTTTGATCTCGCGGGCGGCGAGGGTCGCCGAGCGCAGGTGCGTCACGTCGAGGAACGCCTCGTCGAGCGAAAGAGGCTCGACGAGTTCGGTGTAGTCGCGGAAGACGGCGCGGATCTGCCGCGACACCTCCTTGTAGACGTCGAAACGCGCCGGCACGAAGATCAGGTTCGGACAGAGCCGTTTCGCCAGCGCGGAGGATATCGCCGAACGCACCCCGTAGGGCCGGGCTTCGTAGCTGGCCGTGGCGACGACGCCCCGCGGGCCGTCATGGCCGACGGCGATCGGCCGGCCCCGGTATTCGGGGCGGTCCCGCTGTTCGACGGAGGCGTAGAACGCATCCATGTCGATGTGTATGATTTTCCGTTGCGTCATGGTGGTGATTCCTGCAAAGATAGTGAATAAATGCCGCTCTTTCGTCCGGTGATTTTGCGTATCTTTGTCTCCGGATTAATTCTGAAGAAAATGGCGGACGACTATTTAGGACGGAAAATGGAGGAGTATCTGGCCCGGACGGCATCGGGGCCGCGCAATCGCAGGCCGTTGGCGACGCTGGGCAGGCTGCTGCTCAAAAACCGGAGCCATCGCGGTTACGACGCGCGGTTCGTCGTGCGCGGGGATCAGCTCCGGCGCATTATCGGCGTGAATGCCAAAATCCCCTCGGCGCGGAATCAGCAGGTGCTGCGCTTCCGGCCCGTGCTGGCGGACGAGGCTCCCAAAGTATTGCCCCATATCCGGCTGGGAGGGGCTTTGCCCGAACTTCATCTGCCCCTGCCGGGGACCGAGCCGAACGCTTTCATCATCATCTGCTCGACGGTCGCCGAGGATCGCTATGTCGATATCGATCTGGGCATTTCAGCCCAGAGCATGCTGTTGCAGGCGGTCGAAATCGGGTTGAACGGCATCTGCATTGGAGCGTTCGACAAGGAGCCGATCAGGCGGGAGTTCGGACTGGATGCGGAGCCGCTGCTGATTCTCGCACTCGGCAAGGGCATCGAGAAGATCGAGCTGACGGAGATCGGCTCCGGCGGCGACCGCGCCTATTACCGGAAAAACGGGACGCACTATGTTCCCAAAGTCCGTCTGGAGGATTTGCTGATCGGGTGATGCGCCCTCTTCCGCGTCGGGCGGATGGCCGTGCGGCAGGTTAAAGCTCCCGTGCCGTTGGCCGCGAGGATGCCGGCGTTGAGATAGGTGGCGAAGAGTATCCAGCAGAGGTACGGAACGAAGAGCCACGCCGCTCCGGCCCGGATTTTCCCGCTCTGCGCAATGTAGGCGGCGACGAGAATGTCGAGCAGCGCGATGTCGATCATTCCCAGCAGGGGGCTTCGGCATACGAAGAAGAGGATGCTCCACAGCACGTTGAATCCCAGCTGTGCGAACCATAGCGCCATAACCCTCCGGCGCAGGGGCGAGGCGGAGGTCAGAACCAGTCCGGCGGAGAGGCCCATGCAGAGGTAGATGATGCTCCATGCGATGGGAAATGCCGCATTGGGCGGCGTCAGCGCAGGTTTTACCAGATGCGGATACCATTCGCGGATCGCGTCGTTCTGCCACCATCCGACCAGCCCTCCCAATACGAAGCAGAGCAGTGTGGGAAGAATATAAGCCCAAGCCTTTTTTCATCGTTCAGCCGTTTCTGATTGTGTGTGCAAAATCGGTGCCCGCCCTGTTGCCGGACGATCCGGCGGCGTGAATCCCCTGCAGGTCT
>VOFB01004751.1_pt1 | contig 22277 bp, 32 predicted proteins | sample 5384141 | NCBI WGS metagenome assembly VOFB01 (sample SAMN12384721, study PRJNA508395) | human gut metagenome | isolation source: healthy gut A | host: Homo sapiens | reverse complement strand
GATCGGCATCAATTCAACCATCCTTCCGGGAGTACGCATCGGCTACGGAGCTATCGTCGGAGCCGGTAGCGTAGTGACTAAAGACGTGCCTCCCATGACGGTGGTAGCCGGCAATCCGGCAAAATTCATCAAGAAGATAGAAACGGGAAAGGTATAAACGATAAATTAGATTAAGTTACTGATTGACAACACTCCCAATTCTCACAGTTCTCAAGCCTATGAGAACTTTTTTTCTCATCATCATGAGAATTTATTCTCATAGGCATGGGAAAAAAATACTCATCAGCATGAGAAAACTTTCCCCTGCACACAAGAAAGTTTTCTCATGCCTATATGACAATTTTTCCCGTGCCTACGCCCAAACGCTCTCCTTGGCATAAGAAAAATATAAACTCAGGATTTACCAACTATACTCTTCCTGATATTCATCATAAACCGGTTCGGTATCGATTCCGTTATTGACGAATATCTGCCGGATATGCTCCCTGTTCGGAGGGCGTGACATGGCGTTCTTTATGAAGAATCCGGTAAAACATGCTTCGCCCGAAATAATAATATACCTGTCTTCTGACCGCAATCGCCTTTCGATAATTCAAGTCGTCAAACATACGGCTGATCCCCAATCCGTACACAGCCATCCGGTCAGCTTTGAAATACCGACAATTTTCACCATCCGGCGAAACATTATTCGGGTTTATGACAGGCACGGAATACCTGCTCTCCGGAATCCGAAGGGCAACTTGATGACGGAGGCATTTATCAGCCACTTTACACTGCCCGCAAAAGCAATGAGAAAAATCGAAAGGGACGGATTCGTAATTAAATTCAGGCTTCATCTGTTCTTCTATTTATAATTATTCTCAATCATTCCTTTACCGGTTTCAACCCCATCTTCTCCGCCCGTTGAAGCATAAAAGCATGGGCCGCTTCGTATTCGTTCGGGATCACGCCGTCGAGGATCGCGTTCTTGATGGCTTCTTTCAGGACACCGACCGGCTGGGAAGGGGGAAGTCCGAATGTTTCCATAATTTCCTCGCCTGTCACAGGGGGCTGGAAGTTGCGGACACGGTCTTTCTCTTCTATATCGGCGAGCTTGCTGCGTACCTTCTGGAAATTGGCTAGGAAACGACGTACCTTTTCGGGATTCTTGCTCGTGATATCGGCTTCGCAAAGTTTCATCAAGTCGTCTATATCGTCGCCCGCATCAAACAGCAAGCGACGTATAGCGGAATCGGTCACCTCATCATCCGACAAGGCGATCGGGCGCATGTGCAGGCTGACCATCTTCTGGACATATTTCATCTTCTCGTTCATCGGCAGCTTCATCTTGCGGAAGATACCGGGAATCATCTTCTCACCAATGAAATTATGATTGTGGAATGTCCAGCCCAGGCGCGGGTCGAAACGCTTCGTGGCCGGCTTGGCGATATCGTGGAAGAGGGCGCTCCAACGCAGCCACAGGTTATCGGAAGTCTTGCTCAAACGATCCAGCACCATCAAGGTATGGGCGAAATTATCCTTATGCCCGATCCCCTCCTTGGTCTCCACTCCTTTCCAGGGCACAGAGTTCGGGGAAAATCAGCGGCAGCAATCCGCAACGTTCCAGCAGGTCGAAGCCGACAGAAGGTTTCGGCGAAAGGACGATCTTATTCAACTCATCCACGATACGCTCTTTCGAGATGATCGAGATGCGCTCCTTGTTCCGTTCGATCGCATCGAAAGTGTCGGGATCGATAAAGAATCCCAACTGGCTGGCAAAGCGGACGGCACGCATCATGCGCAACGGATCGTCGCTAAACGTAATATCCGGATCGAGAGGCGTACGGATCAGCAAATTATCCATATCGGTCAAGCCATCGAAAGGATCGACCAGTTCACCATACCGGTCCTTATTCAGGCAAAGCGCCAGAGCGTTGATCGTAAAGTCACGGCGGTTTTGGTCGTCTTCGAGCGTCCCGTCTTCGACAATCGGCTTGCGGCTGTCATGCGTGTAGGATTCCTTGCGGGCGCCGACAAACTCAGTTCCAGATCGCCGGCTTTCACCTGCGCCGTACCGAAGTTCTTGAAGACGGACAGATAAGCTCCCCGTCCCAATTTCCGGGCAACAGCTTTCGCCAGCTCGATTCCGCTCCCGACGGCAACGACATCGATATCTTTGGAAGGACGATGCAGAAAGATATCCCGCACATAACCGCCTATCACATATGCTTCAACTCCCAATTCATCCGCCGCCTCCGAAATCAAATGAAACGGTTTCGCCGAAATATGTTTTAATATATCTTCTTGTTCTATATACATATATATTGTTTATCAACAAATTCTGTTACTTTTGGCTTGATCCAAAAGTAACAGACACGCAAAGATAATTAAATTCTTGCGGGGATGCTAATTCTCTTTTTTCCAATATCTTTGCAGGGAATAAAAGTAGTAGACAATTAAAGAAGTATCATAATGAAAAGTCAGCAATCTGTATAACACTTGCAACCCTGGCACTGGCCGGTTGTAACAATGACGAGAAGAATGCACAGGCAAGGCTGGACAATGCCAGAAGCATGTATGAACAGAATGAGTTCTTTGCTGCCAAAAATGAAATAGACAGCATCCGCATCCTATACCCGAAAGAGTTCAAGGTGATCCGGGAAGGTCTGACACTAATGCGCCAAGTGGAGCAAAAGGAGGCGGAACGCAACTTGGCCTTTTTTGCGACAGCCTGATCCCTGTCAAGCAACAGGAATTGGAAGGATTGAAGAAAGGTTTTAACTTCGAAAAGGATTCCGCCTATAACGAAATCGGCAATTATGTCTCCAAGCAACAGACTATCGAACGCAACATCCAGCGTTGTTACATCCGTTCTGGCGTAAACGAGAAAGGAGAGATGTACCTGGCAAGTGTTTATTTCGGAGGCAAGCCAATCAATCATACCGGCATCAAGTTGAGTATCCAGGACGGCCTTTTCGCCGAAACGCCTGCCATTCCTTACGACGGCGGCCTGAACTACCATTTCAAGGACTTAGGGAATACGACCGAAGTCGTGACCTATCAAGGAGAAAAATGCGAAGATGCCGTCAAGTTCATTTTGCCAATAAAGAGAAGCGCATCAAGGTTGAATATACGGGAGGCAAGCCTTATATCCTCTACATTGCCGATGCGGATAAGAAAGCAATCGCCTCGACCTATGAACTGGCTGTCGTATTAAGCGACATCGAAAAGCTGACGAAAGAGAAGGAAAAGGCCACTAAGAAGTTGGCTTATCTGGAAAAGAAGCTTTCAGGTAAGAAATAAAAACATCTCCAAAAATTACTAAAAGAAAGGCGGCTCCCTTTGCAGGAGGCCGCCTTTCTTTTTTTATAAGATCATCGTCCTTATTTTACAATCACTTTGTAAGTGGCGTCACCTTCGACTGTTACCAATACAATGCCGGATGTTGCTGGCATTGAGAAGTATTCAGAATTTGCTCTGCGAACACCGATTGTCTGTCCTAAGATATTAGATAAAGTGATCATCTTACCGGAAGCATTCGTCACGATAACCTGACCGTCATTGCTGATCACCTTGATCTCGGAGACGTTCATCTCTTCGTTGGCTGTCGGAGCAGAAGCAGTTTGTACTTCGAATGCTGCACTCGGAGTGGCCTGCATAACGGCAAAACCGTTCACAACACCTACATAAGGCTTACCATTCTCATTCAGCTCTTTCTGATTTTCCAGATAATAACCGCCTTCTTCTGCAGTCTTGAATGCGAAGAGAGCAGGGTTGTTCTTCATTGTCTTAATCGAGTCGTGAGAGATGAACATTGCATAAGTATCGGCATCGATACCTGCTCTTGTTGTATCTTTGGCAGCTAAGTAATAGCGAATATTTGCTTCGGCTTTGCCACCATTAGCGACACCGGAAGAAATAAAATACAATTGTTTACCAGCAATGACTGTATCTTGTTCAACCCACAAACTAAAATAATCTGCTTCATAATTTGCTTTTGTAATCGGATTACCTTCATCTTTCATTTCAGCAAAGAAGTTCAGCGGATTCATCGCCAAAGCATTGTTGTTATAAGCCAAACGCTTGTGAGCACTTGCAAATGAAGCATATTCGGGGGCGTCAACGGCTTCAAGGTTTACGTAAGCTGCTTTCTCTGACAACTGTACACAAGAAGTATTGACATTCATACCTACATACTGATTAGTAGAAGACAACATGGCATACTTTTCAGCAGTAGCATCAGAAATAAACTTAAATGATAAAGCAGACTCCGATTTAGAAAATTTCAAACTATCTGATTGAGCGGTTATCGTATCACTATTAAACAAGCCTTTCAGTTTATAAGAAATAACGAAAAGTTCATCTCCTAGTGTTACTGCACCACCAGCAGAAACGGTATCGCTCGGAATCAATTTAAAGATTGCTGCATCTTTAGCATCCCCTACCTTACCTTTCAAGATAGAGTCTGTAGTATAAGCATAAATATTGCTAACACCAGTCGTTCCCGAGATCAGATTTAACACATAACCATTATCATTCAGTTCATTTTCTGTGAAGTACAGAGAACCTAAATAATGGTCATTCAAATTAACAGGTTGAAATTCGATTGTTACAGAATCTGTACTTGATCCAAAGGTGTAAGTATTGGCCATACCCTGAACTGCAAATGCTTCTGAATTCAAAGAAGCAAATGTTGTATTTTCTGAGCGATCGACAATACTATATTTACCATCCGTTTCTTTAATATACCACTGACCTTTCGCCAAATTTACAGAAGGTTTATCATCCATATGTATTACTTGTTACATAATACCTACCTTCATTAGCATCCTTATTTGCTCTCTTCAAGAAATAAACACCTGTACCTGTAGGTATAGTAGTCGGAGTTCCTTTGGACAAAGTGATGTACGGAACAGATCCTTGTTCTACTGCTCCACCGTCCTCTACTTTTGAAACAGTTAAAACTTTTGTCGCCTCAACACTGGCATATACTACGCGAACAGTATCGTTATCAAATGGAGTTCCTGCAACAAACATGGCCAAAGAATCATTCTTTAAGTCAATCGTAAATTTAAACTGTTGACAAGCTTCATTAGGTTTAACATTTGTACGTGTTGAATCCAAAAGCAAATTTATAACCAAAAACATCTCTTGCACCAGATATAGTTGACTTTAACGTATCTACCCCAAAATACTTTGCTACTCCATTTGCATAAGATTCATCCCCTTTAGCCTGTAATGTTACATAGCCGGCTTTACCTGTAATATCTTTAGCGAGTAACTCTTTACCTGCAAAATATTACCATCATAAATATCACCAAATTTCAATTGGAAAACAGAAAAACCATTACCTAATTGTTGAGCATTTAACGGAAATGCACTTTCAGGAGCTTTAACATTAAAAGTTGTTCCTCCTCCAGTTGTCAAAGAAAGTTTACCTTCAGTCACAACCAACTCTAAAGTCTTATCTCCATCATAAAAACCTTTGATTGTACTTCCATTTTCAGAAAGGACCCAACGATCCACTCCCAAAGCCAAATTCGTATTAGCGTTAGCTTTTTGCAGCAAATGACAATACTTGTTGTGTTACTTTATTAGTCAATTTATAAGTAGTGACACCCAAAGTAGTCTGCTTATCAGAAATCTGCCATAGAGCTGAGTCTATCGCTGCTTTAGTCACATCACTTGAAACAAACTTCTTAACTATAACCGAATCAGCCTTTGTTCCATCTAAAAGCCAGATACGAATCATCTGTTGTCTTCAAGTAATAATAATTACCGACAGTCCATTCTTTACTCAGGAACATCACTTGCCGCACTCGCCGCAGTAAAAGTTCCTACTGTCATTAAGGCCGCAGCCAAAAGTGTAAATTTTTTATTCATATGCAAATTGTTTAATCATTTAATCCTTTAACAGAGGCAAAGATAGAAAAGTTCAGTCGCACAAAATTATAATCTACTATAAAAGATACTTACATCTGGGCATAATGTACAAAAAGCGCCATTATCCGTGCCATAATAAAAAGGCTCGCCACCAAAGTGACGAGCCGGGGAATCATTTTCTCTTATAATCAAATAATAATACTAAAGTAATGAAATAAAAGTTCTTAATATCTTATACTTATATCGTCCTTGTTAATTATTATAATGATTGACAAAGATAAATCTTTTTATCCAAAGTCCTATCCTTCAAAAGGACTCCTTACAAAACCGGGCGATTATTGAACGAACCCATTTCTTTTTAGGACAAATCAGTTATCAGCCCGATGCACAGTAAGTTGCGGGAACGGGAAGTTGATGCCTTTTTCATTAAATGTTGCATAAACCGCTTGATTGATGCCAAAATAAACTTCCCAATAATTCGGACTTTCCACCCATACACGGACAACAATATTCACACTGCTGTCTGCCAACGCATGCAAGGCAATGAAAGGAGCCGGATCAGTCAGAATACGAGAGTCACGGGCAATAATCGTTTCGATCACCGCCTTTACTTTATCATAATCCTCACCATAATCGACACCGAATGTCCAATCTACTCGGCGGGTAGCCTGCCGGCTAAAGTTCGTAACCGCACCACTGCTGAGCGAACCGTTCGGTATATACACCATTTTATTATCAGGTGTTGCCAAGATCGTATGAAAAATCTGGATTTCCTTCACCGTACCGCCCGTACCTTGCGCTTCGATATAGTCACCGACTTTGAATGGCTTGAACAAAAGAATAATCAATCCACCCGCAAAATTTGCCAGATTACCGCTCAAAGCCATACCGACAGCAACACCTGCAGAAGCAAGAAGAGCAGCAAACGAAGTCGTTTGTACACCCAAAGCACCGACAACCGAGATGATCAATAAAATAGTCAGGACAACATTTACCAAACTTCCGACAAAAGTTTTGACTGAAGGATCGATATCACGTTTCAATAAAACCCGTTTTATCAGTTTATTCACCAAATTAATCAGGAGACGCCCGACTATAAAAACCAAAAACGCCTTGATAAGTGTCCATCCCAACGCCGCCCCTTGCGTCATCAGGGAATTCAAAATACCTTCAGACCATGTGAAAGGTCAATTGCTGTTACAATCATAATTATTTATATTTATGGAAATTCATACTAATTACATAACAATCATTCATTCCAAAAGTATTAGAAATTGTAGCAAAGGTATAAAGTTTTTTTATTCGAATAAAGAACCGATTTTATTATGTAGTTTTGCAAACGCTCAGAAAACAGATATAAACAATAGAAAATGAGGACTTTCTTGATTATTATAGGTTTGTTCCTGTTTATAGGAAACAGCTTTGCACAATCATACGAAGAATTAATAGAGAAAAGCTACGACTTCGTAGATAAAGGCGATTTGGTGTCCGCGGAAGAGAGCCTGAAAGCGGCCATGCGCAAAGAACCGGCTAACCCGTTGAACTATGCCTTGCTTACGAACCTCGGAACCATACAGCGCCGACAGGGGAAGCTGCAAGAGGCCCTCATCTCCTACACTTCCGCACTAAGCGGGCATACAAAGAACATCACCATTCTCGAAAACCGGGCTTCCCTTTATACAGAATTGGGAGAAACAGAAAAAGCTTTGAACGATTACAACACCTTGTTAATAGAAAATCCGGAACATCAGGAGGCGCTTTATTGCCGAGGGCTGCTCTATATACAGTTACAAAATTATATGTGGGCAGAACAGGATTTCGACAAAATTCTGGAAGTAAACGAGAAATCGGTTCGTGCTCGCCTCGGCCATGCCATCTTGGAAAAGATGCGTGGGAACTACGACGAGAGCGAACGGATATTCAATTACCTGATTAGCGAGATGCCCCGCGACTGGATCCTCTACGAAGGACGGGCGGATTTGTATTTTATGATGGGAAAAAATGCACGGGCAATGGCAGATATAGAAAAGTCTTTACCGAAAGCGAACCGACAGCCAACCTCTATGTGTTGAGAGGCAAGATCAAGCTGGCACAATACGAAAAGGAGCGGGCAGCCCTCGATTTCAAGAAAGCAGAATCAATGGGATACAATAAAGAAGTTATCAAGGAACTTCTTAAATTGACAATGAACAATTGACAATTAGGCTTCGCGTTACCAAAATCGGCTGAAAACCAAAATAATTGTCAATTGTCAACTGCTAATGTAATTGTCAATTGTTAATGTAATTGACAATCCATGTCCCTACCTCTTTCGTGCCATACTTCGCACCGCCTTCCATCTGGATTTCAGGAGTACGAACATTAGCGTCCAAAGAAGCATCCACAGCCTCGCGGATCAAGGCTCCTTCCGCCTTACAACCGAAATACTCGAACAACATAGCTACGGAAAGAATCTGTGCCAACGGATTAGCAATATTCAATCCTTTAGCCTGCGGCCACGAACCGTGGATCGGTTCAAATACAGGAGTGCTTTCGCCCGTCGAAGCAGAAGGGAGCAAGCCCATAGAACCGCTGATACAAGAACCTTCATCAGTAAGGATATCACCAAACGTATTCTCCGTTACCATAACATCAAAAGAATTTGGGTTCCTGGATCATACGCATGGCCGCATTATCGACATACATATAGTCGGTCTGAACCTTCGGATAAGAAGGGGCCATCTCTTGTGCAATCTGGCGCCACAAACGCGAAGAAGCCAAGACATTTGCCTTATCGACCACCGTCAGATGTTTTTTCCGTTTCATGGCATATTCGAAACCGACTTTCAAGATGCGCTCGATCTCAGGGCGTGTGTACATATTGGTATCGTAGGCCTTATCGTTATCCTGATATTTCTCCCGAAATACATGCCTCCCGTCAATTCACGGATACACAAGAAATCCGCACCATCCACCAAGTCAGCACGAAGCGGTGATTTATGCAACAGGCACTTAAAAAGTTTGTACGGGCCGGATATTCGCAAACAAGCCCAATTTCTTACGCATAGCCAGCAATCCCTGTTCAGGACGCACTTTAGCTGTCGGATCGTTGTCGAACTTCGGATCACCTACAGCAGAGAAAAAGAACGGCATCCGCTCCTTTACAAATCTCATATGTTTCTTCCGGAAAAGGATCTCCCACCTTGTCGATAGCATCGGCCCCGCAAAGAGCATATTCATAACGGACTTCATGTCCGAATTTCTTACAAACGGCACTCATCACCTCCACACCTTGTGCAGCAATTTCAGGACCGATCCGTCACCGGGAAGTACAGCTATATTCAATTTCATATCATAAATGATTTATTAGTTGGCAAATTTTCCTATTCTCTCTTAAAATAGACGTATTTGGGTTCTGTTGGGACATAGCTTTCATCATCCCACAATGTACTTGTGATCATCAAGTCGGCACTATACCGGTTACAAGCGATAGGCACGTTATGGACACGGCACTGGCGAAGCAACATCTGGATATCGGCCTCGTGCGGTTGCGGATTCAAGTCGTCTATCAAGAACACGGCAAGATCTATTTCCTTTCGTACTACCATTGCTGCAATTTCGGCATCTCCACCCAGCGGACCGGAATGCATACAGGCGATATCTGCCGTAACACCTTTTTCTTCCATCGCCTTCCGAACCAGATTTCCGGTTGTCCCAGTACATACGATATGATGATGGGACAGAAATTCAGCATTGTGAATAGCCCATTCTACCATGTCAGCCTTCCGGTTGTCGTGCGCAACAAGCGCGATTGTTAACTTCTTCATAACTTCAATAATTAATAATTTATCAATGTGATAATTTGCCAATGTACTAATATACCGATAGCCTACATCGCAATTCTCTTTCATTGGCATCGGCACATCATTATTGTTCTATCTTGTTCAGCATCTTCAATGTCGCCTTGATAGCAGCCTCCGTCTGGTCTGCATCGAGACCACGTGTTTTAAAGTCCACTCCTGCATAATTCCAACTAATGATAGTCTGCACAAAGGCATCGGTCCGTCCGCCGGGTGGTATAGAAACGGAATAATTAGTCAGCATCGGGAAAGGACGGCCCAGATCGGTATATATCTTCCGCAGGGCACGAACGAAAGCATCGTACTGTCCATCACCGGAAGCCGACTCCTGGTAGGCTTCGCCGTTAATCTCTATCTTCAAGGTGGCAACCGGTTTCAGTCCCTGTGCCAAAGACAGCGAATAGTTCAGAATACGGATGCGCTGGTCCGCCATCGTATCGTGATGGAGCACATCGCTGATGATATACGGAAGGTCCTCCGTCGTAACCATTTCTTTTTATCACCCAGTTCGATAATCCGCTCGGTAACCTTGCGCATAGAGTTCTCGTCGATATCGATCCCCAGTGCTTCAAGGTTCTTACGGATATTCGCCTTACCGGAAGTCTTGCCAAGAGCATATTCGCGGACACGGCCGAAACGTTCGGGCAACAGATCATTGCAATACAGATTGTTTTTGCTGTCACCATCAGCATGGACACCGGCACATTGCGTAAAGACATGTTCCCCGATAATCGGTTTGTTAGGCGGAATATGAACACCGGAGAAAGTTTCCACCAATCGGCTGGCATAATTGATCCGTTCTTCCCGAAGTGTCGTATCCACTCCCAACTGATCTTTCAACACGGCAAGCACACTGCTAAGCGGGGCATTCCCGGCACGCTCTCCCAATCCGTTCAATGTAGTATGAAGTCCTTTTATACCGGCACGGACAGCAGAGTAGACATTCGCTACCGCCAGATCATAGTCGTTATGAGCATGAAAATCGAACTTCAAGTCCGGATAGCGTGTAACCATTTCCTTACAATATTCGTAAGTATTTCCAGGGTTCAGGATGCCAAGCGTATCAGGCAACATGAAACGCCGGATCGGCAAGTCACGAAGCGAATCGACTGCTTGAAAGACATATTCAGGAGAGTTTTTAATACCGTTCGACCAATCTTCCAGATAGATGTTCACGGCAATCCCCGTTCGATTGCCTGGTTGATGACGGAACGTATATCGGCAAAATGCTGTTCGGGAGTCTTACGAAGCTGTTCCGTCACGTGCTTATAAGAGCCCTTGCAAAGCAAGTTTACCACACGGCAACCAGCCGCTTCGATCCAGTTTAACGAAACATCACCATCCACAAAGCCGAGCACTTCGAGCTTCTGGATGTTTCCGGTACGTTCCGCCCAGGAAGCGACGCGCTTCACGGCTTCAAACTCACCGTCCGAGACACGTGCAGATGCGATCTCCAGACGGTTCACACCCAGATCAAGCAATGCCTGTGCAATGCTCAACTTCTCATGCGCCGCAAAAGAAACTCCCGATGTCTGTTCCCCGTCACGCAGGGTGGTATCCATTATTTCTATCATAATTGTTCATATATAACGCTACTTTTAGCTTGATCCAAAAGCAACAAACTAACGTCTCCTTTCAAATGCTTCAATCTTTTTCCTTATTGGAAAGCAGATAATCGATGTCATCGAGGCCATTCACAAGGCAGTCTTTTTTGTAGGCGTTGATATCGAAGTGCTCGCTCTTACCCGTAGCCTTATTGGTGATGGTTTGGGCAGGCAGGTTGACTTCGACTTCTGTTTTCGGATCGGCAAAAATCGAGTCGAAAAGCTCGACCAAAAAAGGTTCGCTAACCACCACAGGGAGAACAAAGTTATTCAGTTCATTGTTTTTGTGGATATCCGCAAAAAACTGGACACAACTACACGAAACCCATAATCGGCAATCGCCCAAGCTGCATGTTCGCGACTGGAACCCGAGCCGAAGTTTTTCCCCGCCACCAGTATCTGTCCGCCGTAGGTCGGATCATTCAAGACAAACGATTCTATTTTATTTCCCTGCTTGTCGTACCGCCAGTCGCGGAACAAGTTTTCACCAAACCCTTTTTTGTCGGTTGCTTTCAGGAAACGGGCAGGAATGATCTGGTCCGTGTCCACATTCTCTAAAGGAAGGGGAACGCAGGTTGATGTAATGATATTGAATTTCTGTTTCATGAATGTTAAAATTTATGATTTATGATTTCAGAAAAACGTTCTCGGATCGGTAATTTCCCCAGTCACGGCTGCCGCCGCAGCTACTAGCGGTCCAGCCAGAATCGTACGGGCCCCCTGGTCCCTGACGACCTTCAAAGTTACGATTACTTGTAGAAACCGCATATTTTCCTGCCGGGACCTTATCGTCGTTCATTGCCAGACAAGCCGAGCATCCCGGTTGACGTAACTGGAAACCGGCTTCTTCGAATATCTTGTCTAACCCTTCTTCACGGATCTGCGCATCTACCAGCCAGGAGCCGGGAACCAGCCAGGCGACTACATGGTCGGCTTTCTTCCGTCCCTTAACAATGGAAGCAAAAGCACGAAAGTCCTCGATACGACCATTGGTACAAGAGCCTAAGAACACATAGTCGATCTTCTTGCCCAACAAGGATTCACCCGGTTCGAACCCCCATATACTCCATCGATTTCATAAAAGAAGCTTTCTCCACATCGTTCATACCCTCGACAGTCGGGATATGTTCGGTGACTCCCATTCCCATACCCGGATTGGTACCATACGTCACCATCGGTTCGATATCGGCAGCATCAAACAGAATCTCTTTGTCAAACACAGCATCATCGCCACTTTTTCAAAGTCTTCCAATAAGCAACCGCCTTATCCCATTCTTCACCGGCAGGAGCATTTTCACGTCCCTTAAGATAAGCGAATGTCGTTTCGTCAGGAGCGATCATACCACCACGCGCTCCCATTTCAATAGACAGGTTGCACAAAGTCAAACGCCCTCCATCGTCAAACTACGGATCGCCGCACCAGCATACTCGATGAAATATCCGGTTGCACCGCTGGTCGTCACTTTCGACATGATATAAAGGGCGACATCCTTTGCTGTCACCCCTTTCCCTAGATTACCTTCCACACAGATACGCATGGTTTTCGGCTTTGCCTGCAAAATGCACTGGGAAGCCATAACCATTTCCACTTCACTGGTTCCGATACCGAAAGCGACCGCACCGACTGCTCCATGAGTAGAAGTATGCGAATCACCGCAAACGATCGTCATCCCCGGCAAGGTCAGTCCACGTTCCGGGCCTACCACATGGATAATGCCATTCCTCTCATCCATCATTCCATAATGAGTCAAACCAAATTCGGCTGCATTCTTTGCCAGCGTATCGACTTGATTCTTCGAAACAGGATCTTCGATCGGTTTATCCTGATCGTGTGTCGGCGTGTTATGATCCGGCATACAATAGATACGTTCCGGACGAAACGGCTTCAAACCACGTCGACGCATACTAGCAAAAGCCTGTGGACTAGTCACTTCATGACAGTACAACCTGTCGATGTAAAGTTGTGTGGGCCCCTCTTCGATCATCGTCACTACGTGGGAATCCCAAATCTTGTCAAATAATGTATTCATAATTATCAATTCACTTCACAAATTTATTAATTGCATCAATAAATGCCTCTACAGAAGCAGCTATAATATCGGTATTGGCAGCAAAACCATAATAACGGTTTCCTTCGTACTCAACCTGCATATGTACTTTCCCCATATCGTCACTGCCTTTATTAATCGCTTGAATCAAAAACTCCTGAATCGTCATCGTACGGTGGATAATAGATTTCACCGCCTTGATAGCAGCATCAACAGGACCGTTGCCGGAAGCGGCGGCCTCAAACCTCTCACCAGCTATATTCAGGCAGACGCTGGCCACAGACTGCAAACCGACACCGGAGGTCACCTGTAAATATTCCAACTTGATACGATGCATGGCCGTACGGTCTTTGCCAGCAACATCAAGATATCGTCGTCGTTGATATCTTTCTTCTTATCAGCCAGTTTCAGGAATTCTTCGTAAACCTTATCTAGTTTTTCCTGAGACAATTCGACGCCCAATACCTGTAAACGGTGTTTCAATGCCGCACGTCCGCTACGGGCAGTCAGCACGATTGCATTATCGTCGATTCCTACATCTTTCGGATCGATGATTTCATAACTTTCACGATTCTTCAAAACGCCATCCTGATGGATGCCGGAAGAATGAGCGAACGCGTTACGTCCGACGATCGCCTTATTCGGCTGGATAGGCATGTTCATCAGGCTGACACCATACGGCTGACTCCGTAAATCTTTGTCGTATTGATATTGGTAATAATGCCACGTTCTTTGTGACTCTTGAAAATCATCGCGATTTCTTCCAAGGATGTATTACCGGCACGTTCACCTATACCGTTCATGGTGACTTCCACCTGACGTGCACCATTCAAGACACCCTGCACAGTATTGGCGGTAGCCATCCCCAAATCATTATGACAGTGGGTAGAAATGATAGCATTCTCGATACCGTCTACATGATCCATCAGATATTTGATTTTCGCCCCATATTCGTCCGGCAGGCAATAACCGGTCGTATCAGGGATATTGACAACTGTCGCGCCAGCTTTGATGACCGCCTCTACCACACGTGCCAGATATTCGTTGTCAGTACGTCCGGCATCTTCGCAATAAAATTCGACGTCTTCCACATATCTCTTGGCATATTTGGCAGCAGCGACAGCCCGTTCCAAAATATCTTCCTGATTCGAATTGAACTTATACCTGATATGATAATCGGACGTTCCAATACCTGTATGGATACGTCCGTGCTTTGCATATTTCAGTGCTTCGGCAGCCACATCAATATCTTTTTCCACCGCACGGGTAAGCGCACAGATTGTAGGCCACGTTACGGCTTTCGATATTTCAACAACGCTATTGAAATCTCCCGGACTCGATACGGGGAAACCGGCTTCTATCACGTCTACTCCCAGTTCTTCCAGAGCTTTGGCTACCTGAATCTTTTCAATACTATTCAACTGGCAACCCGGCACTTGTTCACCGTCACGCAATGTCGTGTCGAAAATAAATAATCTGTCTGACATAGTTCTTATCGTCTTAAATTTGTTAATATCTTTTCTGAATGAAAAAAGCCTCTCTCACAAGGAAGCGAGAAAGGCTTTTTTCATATCTTAATGCCCTGTAAAGCATACACAGTCTCACTTCCTATTCCGTTCCCAGAGTAGAATAATGTTTAGAGAAATAATGAGACTATTTAGCATTACCTGTTTCATATTGTCTTTTCAACCGTTTTTGTTTGAACGCTGCAAAGATACGGTCTTTTTCCAAACATCCAAATATAATTTAAAGTTTTTTATCACTATTTTCTTATAAAATAAAAGACAAATACATCTAAATTCTTCAATTCATAACCAACAATCTACTTATCATTTTTCAAGGCTTCTTTATGTAGAATTGATCCACCACTTTCCCGTCCACATCTACGACCTGTATTTTTAGTTCTTTCGGATCGGCAGCCGCTTTCAAAATAGCCGTATTGGAATTGACGATAATCGGGAACGGTGTACGATCCGTTGCATCCTGATGGATGAAACGGTGGAGGTGACCACACAACATAACGTCCGGCTTGGCATCGCGTAGCAAAGGCATGAACTTCTGCTCCACTTCCAAGTTTCCATGCCATCCGCCGATCGGTGGGATATGGGCTACAATAATTTTAAACGGCGCGTCCTTATATTCTTTGCTATCCAATACTCGGCGCAACCATTCGGCCTGTTCTGTCCGGTATTCGTCGTAGACTGTTATACCGGCATATTCAATATCGGAATCCGGCTTGTCCTCTCCCGTATCCAAAACGACAAAACAGATCGGACCTTGCCGGAATGTATAGTAGATATTCTCTTCTTTTGGAGAGAAATAACGTTGGAACTCGGTTGCAAAAACGCCACGTGTTTCGTGGTTGCCTCTTGTATAATACATCGGAATCTCAGAGGCAAACAGCTTGGTCGCCGTATCCATAAAACCGTCGAAGATATGATTTTCCTCATTGAAGACTGACACCATATCACCGTTAAAAAGAAAAAAGTCCGTCTTTTTCAAATCACACTTGGAAACTAGGTTCGTCAACAGGTCATTTTTGCCATGTATATCGTTCACCATCGCAAATGAGACGGAATTATCCGCAGGATCGCTCGTCTTGAACACCAACGGCTTTTTGGAGTAAATATCAGTCGAGGCATAGTTCCCATAGATGATCTTATGTCCGACATGGCTCAGTACTTCCTGTACGAAGACACGATAACGGTAGTTCGTACCCGGTTTAAGCCCTTTGATCTTCACGGTATGGATCGTAGATGTATTTTTTACCCGTTACGGGCATCATAATATTTGGGACGTTCGGTAGCATAAAAGTTCGTATCGTCATCCGGCGCCAGCTCCACCCAACCGACAGAAGGTTTATCCGACAACCACACGATCGTCACCTCATCAGGCCCTAGATTCTGCAAATAAGGACCATGCACCAACCGAATCTTCGACTCTACTGCTCCTGCTAGGCAAACAGACAGCCACAATAACATTACTAAAATTTGGAATTTCTTCATGATATAATATTTAAGCAATTAAATTCGAATTTATAGCTACGAAGATATCGATTACTATTCAAAAATTTCTTATCAAAATGATACATTTTCATTAAAAAAAAGTGACAATTCATACCGAATTGCCACTTTCTTTATGCACTCAAATAAAAAATGCGATGTCTATCAATTGTTTTCCGGGCGCAATTTACGAACGACTGCACCTGCACGCCACATTTCGCTTTCGCGCAATGCTGCCAGTTCTTTTCCAAACCTTCACGATAATCCGGCTTACTGTTCGTATCGATAGAACGCTGCGCTTCGTTACCGCAGGCGACCTCCCGGTATAATTTTTCAAATACAGGCTTAACGGCATCGTGGAACGGCCCCATCCAGTCTAAAGCGCCACGCTGTGCAGTAGTCGAACAGTTTGCATACATCCAGTCCATTCCGTTTTCAGCAAACAGCGGCATCAAAGACTGAGTCAGTTCTTCGACTGTTTCGTTGAATGCTTCGGAAGGTTCGTGGCCGTTTTCACGCAATGTTTCGTATTGAGCCAACAATAAACCTTGGATAGCCCCCATCAAAGTTCCACGTTCACCAGTCAGATCGGAATAAACTTCCTTCTTGAATGTCGTTTCGAACAGATAGCCTGAACCAACGCCGATACCCAAAGCGATCACACGATCCCATGCTCTACCGGTTGCATCCTGGAAAATTGCATAGCTTGAATTCAAGCCACGTCCCTGCAGGAACATACGACGCAAAGAAGTACCAGAACCTTTCGGTGCGACTAGAATCACGTCAACATCAGCAGGAGGGATAATATTGGTACGTTCCTTGTAAGTGATAGCAAAACCATGAGAGAAATACAGCGCTTTTCCCGGAGTCAGATATTTTTTGATACGCGGCCAGCATTCGATCTGAGCGGCGTCGGAAAGCAACACCTGTATGATAGTTGCTCTTTCGCAAGCTTCTTCAATACCGAACAGTGTTTCACCCGGTACCCAGCCGTCGGCAACAGCTTTGTCATAGGTTTTACCAGGGCGCTGTCCTACGATAACGTTGAAACCATTATCACGCAAGTTCAAGCTCTGTCCAGGACCTTGAACACCGTAACCGATAACTGCAATCACTTCATCTTTCAATACTTCTCTTGCCTTTTCCAACGGAAATTCTTCGCGGGTTACTACGTTTTCGTCAACACCGCCAAAATTCATTACTGCCATTTTTTCTACTATTAAATGTAATGTGTTAATAAAATAATTCTTTTGTCAGGACAGTTCGCAAACCATCCGCCCGTACCATGTTTGTTCAATGCCACATAACAGCAGCACGGCAAATCGCTTTGCCTTCATTACAGATCGCCATATCATATTTTCCGTTATCAGCCTCCCTCTTGTACAACATGAGTTTCATCCCATATTTGCCTTCAGACTGGTAGGCGATTTCGAAACGTTTGATATCTTTTTGTCTTGAACAGGTCAAGATCAAACAGGTCTAGAAGATGTTCCATATACTTGATACTGTTCAGGTGGCCGTTGATATCAAGGTCGCTGTACTTAATGAAATAAGGAACCCCTTCCGTCTCATTCTCCACAGCCGCAATCTTTCCCGGCTTTTCTATCGGGCAGGGGCGATCCGTGACATAAGCGCTCAACCTGGCGATATCCAACAAGGTCGGCCGGCGTGTTTCCACATCGATAGCCGCCCAAATAGAACGGGCGTAACCGAATGTCTTACCGTTGCCATCCACCAGTTCGAAACAACGGCTGGTAAAGAGACGGCCGACTTCATCCACCCAGGTATAAAGAGTTATAGGTTCGGACATGGCTGGATATTCGATCATTTCGATCGCCAGACGGGAAAGAACCCAAGCCGTATGCCGTTCTGACATATCGTTGAAACCGAATCCGCGTTCAGCAGCATGGCTGGATGCGACATGTATCAGATAGTTTCCGATCATCGGTATCGTTACACGTCCACGAAAATCCAACAGGTACGGTTCCGTGACGAAATGAAATTCCCCTATTTTGCTTTTATCTTTATCCATGATTCTTTTCTGTTGGGGCAGTTCGCAAACCACCCGTACGTTATTTTTTTTCCTGCAACTTACGTTCCATTTCGGCCAACATATCGCTCAAACGCTCGACACGGCTTTTTGTGATCGCAAGGCGACCGGAACGGATGAACTGCAAGACACCGATCGTTTTGCTCAACTCCCTGAAAAGGGCTTGCGTCTCATCGTAATGACCACTCTTTTCGAGAACGACACACGTTTCGTTCATTTCCAGAATACGGGCGTTATATTTGCGAATCAGATCCTCGACCGTCCCCATCTTGATAAAAAGCTCGGTACTTAGCTTATAAAGAGCGATCTCTTGATAAACCAGATCCTCATCCGTATTATAATAAGCCTTCAAGATATCCACCCGTTTGTCGATCTGCTTCACAACCTTGTCGATCATATCTTCATCAGCAAATGTCGTGATCGTAAATTTATGTATACCCTGTATGGCGGAAGGTGAAACGGAAAGCGTCTCGATGTTCAACTGCCGACGTGTAAAGATAATCGTAATCTGGTTCAGAAGACCTACTGTATTCTCTGAAAAGATAATAACGGTATATAATTTTTTTGTTGTCATAGCTTCACCTCCTTACTTATCTCCTAATATCATGTTCGTTACGCTTCCTCCAGCAGGCACCATCGGATATACCATACCAAACGTTTCCACATTGGCGACCAACACAAACGCTCCGTTATGGTTCAACATCTCGGCAATAGCCTCGTCCAGTTCCTCCGCTTTTCAACGGTGCGGCCGGCGATACCGTACGCTTTCGCGATCGCCACGAAATCCGGGTTCTCCATAATCGTATTCGAATAACGTTCGTGGAAGAACAACTCCTGCCACTGACGTACCATTCCTAAGAAATATTATTGAGGATGATGATTTTCACATCCAGTTTTTCCTGCATAATGGTTCCCAACTCCTGAATCGTCATCTGCATCCCACCGTCACCGGTAAAGAAGCAGACCGTACGGTCAGGTGCACCGAACTTGGCTCCCATAGCAGCGGGAAGGCCAAAGCCCATCGTCCCCAGACCACCTGAAGTAACCACGCTACGAGTGCGTTTATATTTGAAATAGCGGACACCCATCATCTGGTTCTGTCCGACATCCGTAACTAAAACAGCATCGTTTCCGGTCGCCTCGGACACTTTTCGAACGACTTCACCCATTTTCAAAGATCCGTTCATCGGATACAACTCCTTCTCGATCACCTTTTCATACTCTTCCTGTGCATCCAGCTCAAACTCAGCATTCCACTCCGGACGTTTCCGTTCTTCCAACAACGCAGTTATCATCGGAATGGTATGTTTGGCATTTCCGAGAACCTTCACATCGACCGGTACATTCTTCCCGATCTCCGAGTTGTCGATATCCAAATGGATCACTTTCGCCTGCTTGGCGTATGTCTTCAAATCGCCTGTAACACGATCGTCGAAACGCATACCGATGGCGATCAACACGTCACATTCATTGGTCTTCCTGTTCGGACCGACATTGCCGTGCATACCCAACATACCTTTATTCAAAGGAAAATCGGAAGGCAACGCCGATAGACCGAGAACAGTCGAACCGGCAGGAATGTCATTCTTCAACAGGAATGCTTTCAGCTCCTCTTCAGCACCTCCCAACAGAACACCCTGTCCGACCAGGCAGAACGGTTTCTCCGCTTTATTGATCAACGCGGCAGCCACTTTAATCCGATCCTGGTTGATATCCGGTTCCGGCTGATAGCTACGGATATAGTCTACTTTCTTATATTCATACTCCACAAATCCAACCTGAGCATCCTTTGCCAAATCGAGTACAACAGGCCCCGGCCGTCCGGTAGAAGCGATATAAAAGCACGTGAAACAGCCCACGCTATCTCTTCCGGCTTGCGAATCTGGTACGCCCATTTGGTGATCGGTTGCGTAATGCCGATCACATCGACTTCCTGGAAAGCATCTGTTCCAAGCAATGGAGAAGGGACCTGTCCGGCTATGACCACCATAGAGTGCTGTCCATCAGTGCATCGGCAATGCCGGTGATGGTATTTGTCGCACCGGGTCCTGAAGTAACCAACGTCACCCCTACTTTACCGGATACACGGGCATACCCTTGTGCAGCATGCGTCGCCCCTTGTTCATGACGCACCAATACATGCTTCAATTTATCCCTGTAATCGTACAAACTATCGTAAATAGGAATCGCTTGCCCGCCGGGATAACCGAAAATCGTATCTACTCCTTCAGCTATCAGTGACTTCAGCAAAGCTTCCGAACCGGTTATCTTCTGTTTCTCCATATCTCTTTATTTTAGTCTTGTGTTTAATCTTCTACTACTCTCACTCCACCCTTATCGGCCGAACTGACCATCTTACCGTAAGCTCTCAAGGCTTTTGAGACGACACGCTGGCGATGAGGCGGCGTAAAGGCTTTTTGGTGCCTCGGGCTTCTTCCGCTTTACGGCGTTCTGCCAACTCTTCATCGCTTACCTTCACATTAATCGTACGTTCAGGGATATCAATCTCGATTATATCGCCGTCTTTCACCAGTCCAATCGCTCCTCCTGCCGCAGCTTCGGGAGAAATATGCCCGATAGAAAGACCGGAAGTACCGCCACTGAAACGACCGTCTGTGATCAGCGCGCACTCCTTGCCTAAATGACGGCTTTTTATATAAGAAGTAGGATAAAGCATTTCCTGCATACCGGGACCACCTTTCGGACCTTCATGAGTGATAACAACAACATCTCCGCTGACTACCTTTCCTCCTAGAATACCTTCACAAGCAGCATCCTGCGAATCAAACACCTTGGCAGGCCCCGAGAATTTCCAAATACTTTCATCCACTCCGGCCGTTTTCACTACGCAACCATCCTGTGCAATGTTCCCTTTCAAAACGGCCAAACCCCCGTCCTTACTATAGGCATGTTGCAAATCGCGGATACAACCATTGGCACGATCTGTATCCAGTTCTTTATAAACAGCATTCTGAGAACCCAGCTTTATATTGAATTTGTTTCCCGGAGCACTTGAATAGATACGTTTTGCTTCAGTATCCACTTCCTTCTTACATATATTATATTTTTCGACAGCTTCCGCCAATGTCAGACCGTCCACTCGTTTCACATCGGTTTTCAGCAAACCACCCTTGGATAATTCTCCCAATATATTAAGGATACCGCCGGCACGGTTCACATCCTGGATATGATATTTCTGTGTGTTCGGAGCTACTTTACACAAACAAGGCACATGGCGTGAAAGCATATCAATATCATCCATCTTGAAATCTACTTCCGCCTCGTGGGCGATAGCTAAAAGATGGAGCACAGTATTGGTGGAACCACCCATTGCAATATCCAATGACATGGCATTCAGGAAAGCCTGACGGGTGGCGATACTGCGGGGAAGAACAGACTCATCACCGTCACGATAGTATTTATAGGCATTTTCACAATCTGCCGGGCAGCATCGCGGAACAGCTGTGTACGGCCCACATGCGTAGCGACAATCGTCCCGTTACCGGGAAGTGCCAGTCCGATGGCTTCATTCAGACAGTTCATTGAGTTAGCGGTAAACATACCGGAACAACAACCGCAACCCGGACACGCATTCCGTTCCACCTGTGCGATCCGTTCATCGCTGACCGAAGTGTCGGCCGATTCGATCATCGCATCGATCAAATCCAGATGGCGGTTATCCAGCTCACCGGCTTCCATCGGACCGCCGGAGACAAAAATAGTCGGAATATTGAGCCGCATGGATGCCATTAGCATCCCCGGAGTGATCTTGTCGCAATTGCTGATGCAAACCATTGCATCGGCTTTGTGCGCATTCACCATATACTCTACGCTGTCTGCAATGATGTCACGTGAAGGAAGCGAATAGAGCA
>VOFB01004962.1_pt1 | contig 22279 bp, 36 predicted proteins | sample 5384141 | NCBI WGS metagenome assembly VOFB01 (sample SAMN12384721, study PRJNA508395) | human gut metagenome | isolation source: healthy gut A | host: Homo sapiens | reverse complement strand
TTTATTACGTATTGCTATGCCGGCAAGGAACAGCATGGAAGTCATCATGGAGGAGACGGAGAAAAAGCAGCCCAACCTTTGTTCAGAGGAGAAGCACCGAGCGTACCTATCCGTGAAGTGGTTATGAACCATGACAAATCGAAAAAGGCTTCCCATAACAGGGAGGCGTAACCGGTATTGCCACAGGCTTATTGATGGATTACCGGACGGCATGCCGTCGGATCTTTACTTATAGCTGCCAGGCCTCATGGGTAAGACAGCGTTTGTTTTGAATACGTTCAGTATGTGGCTTTTCCGAGACCGTCACATATTCAGCCCAAATGAGTATGAACAGCTGGTCAACCGTCTCCTTTGCCATGGAATCCAAGGTGGGATTCCCAGCATCTGACCGGTAACCCGATATGGAATGGGAAAAGCTGGGATAGAGAGCGCGGGCATGATAGGGACAGTCCAAGCTTATTATTGATGATACCCCGGGTATCAGCATCGCGATGTTCCAAATGCCGTAAATTGAGATGGATTTGAAGATGATTATCATTGACTACCTGCAGCTGATGTCGGAAGCGGCAGGAACGGGATTCCAGACAGCAGGAAATTTCGATATTTCCTGCGTTCGCTGAAGTCTTTGGCCAGGGAACTGCAGGTTCCCGTGCTGGCATTTCCCAGCTGAGCCGTGCGGTGAGCAGTATATCGAGTCCATGCTTTCCGATTCGTGAATCCGGAGCCATCGAGCAGGATGCCGACGTGGTTATGTTCATATACCGTGATGATTATTACAATCCCTGATGGAGAAGAAAGGAATTGCGGAACGCAACAACATAGCCAAACAGAGAAATGGTCCTATCGGAAACCATTGACTTGGTATGGCTGCCCGAATTTACCTTCCTGCAAATCTGCAGAAATAGTTGTGCACAACAGAATAGAATACACCTTTTACAAAGAGAACAAACGATGTTTCTTTTTTATATAGACAACCGGAGCAAATCAGTTCATCGTTGCTTATAAAGGAAGTCGTCAGACGGCAGACAGGGAGGAAAGCATGGGAAATAAAAAGAAAGCAGTAAGGTGATTTGTTAAAAGAGAGGACAGGCAGGAACGAAGAAGAAATGACGGCAAAAAAATAGAACGGAAGGGAAAAGCAGGAGCCGGAAAAGGATATGTTCCTGATTTCGGAAACCGCAAAGCTGGTGGGAGTGGAAAGTTACGTGCTCCGGTATTGGGAAGAAGAACCGAAGCTTCCCATACGCAGAAATGATTTAGGGCACCGGTATTATACCAAAGAGGACGTGGAGCAGTTTAAGGAAATTAAAAACTGAAGGAACAGGGCTTCAGCTGAAGGCGATCCGTACGGTGCTCACGGACAGCAGCATGCAGGTAATGGTTCCCCCAGAGAACACAGCCAGGCCGCCCGAAACGTACAGGAGGAGCTGTCGGAAACCGGAGGCCGGGATATACAGGATAAGGGGCACGGCTTCAGCTGCTTCTGCACAGTCTGATTTCCCAGGCGGTAAAGGAAAATAATGAAGATCTCACGAGAGAAATCAAAGAAACCATAATGAAGGAAATGGACTACCAGTTCCGTGTACAGGAAGAAGAAAATGAACGCAGGGAACAGCTGAGAATCGACAGAGAAGAAGAGCATTACAGAAAACTGACGAGCTGCCCGGCAGCGCAGCAGGAAGAGACTTACCGAAGAGAAAAAAGGAACAGAAAAACAGGAGGAAAATAAGGCAGCTGCTGAAAAAAGAAAGAAGCATCATTTTTCTGAATGCTTCTTTCCTTTGAATGCTTCTTATGTGTGTTTTCCGGGGATTATTCCTCAGAGATTGCACCTGTAGGGCAAACGCCTGCGCAAGAACCACAGGAGATACAGGTATCAGCATCGATTACATACTGAGAATCTCCTGCAGAGATAGCGCCAACAGGACACTGACCTTCGCAGGTTCCGCAGCTTACACAAGAATCGTTAATTACATATGCCATAATGATATCCTCCTTTATTCTCTATTGATTATCATTACTATTCTAATATAGAAAATGATTTTGTACAAGACATTTTTGTGAATATACGGCGATTTTTTGTACTTTTTAAAGAACAAATATACAGATTTTACAAGGCGGGCTGCTGCTGGTTCCGGCGGTCCCGGATCCCTTTTAAATGGCCTGTTTTTTTTCAGAAGAAGAGTGGGCCTGTCCATGGGAGGATGCCTTCCAGACGGTAGGGAATGCCCAGCTTTTTTACTTTGCCCATGGTATGATAGGGAAGCACATCAAGCGCCTTCAGATTGCCCAGGCCTCCGATAAACCAGCCTAACCGGTAAAAGGCTGGCTTCATCATCGGTAACCGTGGGAACAACAACATGGCGTATCCAGACCGGTATTTTTCCCTGTCCAGATAGCGGGCAAAACGCAGAATGTTGTCGTTGGAACAGCCCGTGAGTTTTTATGTCGCTTTGGGATCGATATGCTTGATATCCAGCATGACGAGATTCAAGTCATGGACATCAGCGTTTTCAGCTTTTCCATCCATTCCTTATTGAGGGTGCGAAAGGGATGCCGAGGTATCGATACAGGTATGAATATTTTCTTTTTGGCAAGGGTAAATAATTCAATAAGAAAAATCCAATTGAAGCAGAGGCTCCCCGCCGGTTACGGTGATGCCGCCGTCTTTATAAAAGCTTTTGTTGCGTTCGTAGCGTTCCATAATTTTGGCCGGGGAAGCCGGGGTTCCTGCATTCAGTTCCCAGGTATCGGGATTATGGCAGTAGGCGCAGCGCATGGGACAGCCCTGCAGGAAAATGACAAACCGCACACCCGGCCCGTCAACGGTACCGAAGCTTTCGATGGAATGTATGCGTCCCTGCGTATTGGTTGGTATATTTGTCTGCATAATAATCCTCCATGTTTTGCGGAGCAAAATGCAATTTTTTAGAAATTTGCCCTCTGGTGAGCAGATGATGTTAGTTATTTACATAATATTTATTTTTAATTCTTTTTGCTTTAAATCGTACACCACACATAGCCTTCAAACCATCGTTCCATTATTTCCTTATGTGCGGCGGATGGAGTGAACCAAAGAGAAAACTCGGCTGACAGAGAACCGTTTTTTCTTGCCGAACGCCAGGTTCCGGCAATCATACCTCCCCGAAAGGATTACACCGGGATTCCCTACTGTCTTCCAAACCTGCTTCTGAAGCTGCTTATCAGGAAGCAGGAGCCCACGGTCATGGATGTCCAGATACGGATCATGGGGCGCAAGGATGGCAACAGACATCGCAGTCGGTAAGAGAGAGAGTCCGGCGTCATGAAGAAAGAAGGAAGGTCTTTTCCAGAATAAAAGCCGTTTTATTGCCTGACCGGACAGGGATAATCGGATAGATTCGTTCCGCGTCCTTCCACATGCGTTTGGCCTGGGCGGGGAACAGCCCAGTGTGTCGGCAAGCATTGCCGGAGAAGCAGGCCCATAGCTGTGCAGAAAGCGTTTCACCAGTACGGCTGTGGGAGACGGTACGCGGCGGTCTGGATCGAAGACAGATGGACTCCAGCTCCGCAGAGAAGTAAAAGGTGGGCAGTTCTTTTTTCCGTTTGCCGAATACAACAAAGCTTTTCTAAAGAGCAGGGACGAAGAAGAAAGGAAACAGCGGCTTCTCCCATAGTCTGTTCAGGTGAAAAAAGGAAGGGGAATACCAGAGCCCTTTTTTCACACACGGTCAAGAGACTTGGCGGTTTCTTCGGCCAGGATATGATCCAGAGAAGGCTTTCCGACTATTTCATTTTCATTCAGAATCAGAGTGGCATTTTTTACAAGAGGGAGCAGTTCCTCCATTGACATATGTAAATGTTGTTCAAGGACGAGTGCAATGCCTCTTGTATATATCCAGGTTCATTTTCGGGTATCAGGCCGTGAGAAAAACGTCACAGTCCTGTACCGGAAAGATACAGGGCGCCTCTCCTCCAGGCCTGAATGAGTGTCCGGGATTCGGTAAGAGCTTCATCTAATGAGGAAAGGGTAATATCAGGCATACGTGAGAAGACAGATAATTCCCAGGCCCCGGGAGGTGAATTCTGCAATCCACCTCCAAAGGCATCGGTGATATCGGACGGAGATATTCCTGTTAAGTTATGGCTTTTAAGCCGGAAGGAGAGGATCTGCCCCTGGTAAGGGACAAAAGCGGGTTCCGGAACCGGATGATTTACTGCGATTGGCCTGCATATCAAACCCTCCATCACAGACTGCTGTTAATCGGGCATGCCTTTTTTGTAAGAATTCCGCTGCCTTATGGACAAGCCCGTGTTTCAGAAATAAAGTATACCATGAAAAACGGATTTTCACAATCGATGGAAGCGGACTGAAAAAGGGACTGCCGCATATGCGCCAGTCCCCCTTATAACTGCTTAAAATGCAATCATGGATTTATGCGGTTACAGAGCTTCGTGGAACGTACGAGAAATAACATCCGCCTGCTGTTCCGGTGTAAGCTTGATGAAATTAACGGCATAGCCGGATACACGGATGGTCGCTGGGGATAATTTTCCGGATGCTTCTGGGCATCCAGAAGAGTCTCACGGTTTAATACATTTACATTGAGATGATGGCCGCCTTTTTCTGCATAGCCGTCAAGTAAAAAACAAGGTTATCTATCTGTGCGCTGTTTGCTTCCATAGTTTGTATTCCTTTCTTTTATTGAGTGGGTTATTCGTCTTCGGTCCCCGTCAAGACCCTCATGGAGGGTGGGGACGCTGCACGCCAGCGGTGCGGCTGAGCAGTCCGGCACCCCAGGGTCTGTATTTCTTGCTGTCCGGCAGGGCTTCGTCATAAGCGACGTTGATATGGCCTACGCCTTTTTTTGCTGCACCAGCGTCCAGCATCCGACCAAATCATCTATCATAGCCTTCTGATCCATAAAACAGCTCCTTTTTATTCGTTCAGATTCAGGTCGATTTCAATGTCGCCTGCAAAAACCTCATCCTCTTTTCCGAGGGCTCCGGGGATGATGGTAAAGGTATTGGGAAATACCATCCTGTGCATCTTTAAAAGGCAGCTTGGCTACAGATGCCATAGAAGCTACGGCTCCGTGGCTGTCCCTTCCATGCATGGGATTGGCTCCGGGCAGGGTTCTCCGGCCTTACGGCCGTCAGGTGTGGCTCCGTTGCCTTTCCGTAAACCACGTTGGAGGTAATGGTAAGTACGGAGGTGGTGGGGAAACCATCCCTGTAGGTATGATGTCTTCTGACCATGGTCATGAAACTGGAAACCAGTTCTCTTGCAATGGTATCCACTGTCGTCATCATTTCCGTATTTGGGGAAATCACCGGTTGTCTTGAAATCCACGATAATGCCGGACTCATCACGGATAGGTTCCACCTTTGCATACTTGATGGCGGAAAGTGAATCCGCCACTACGGAAAGTCCTGCGATACCGGTAGCGAAATACCGGCGCACATCTCTGTCATGAAGGGACATCTGCGCTCTTTCATAACAATATTTATCATGCATGTAATGGATGACATTCAGGTATTTACATAAACGCCGGCCAGCCATTCCATCATATCGTTAAAGGCTTCCATAACCTTGTCGTATTCCAGGACATCCCCTTCATACTTCCGGTATTTCGGCCCGATCTGCTTTCTGCTCTTCTCATCAATGCCGCCGTTTAATGCATAAAGAAGACATTTTGCCAGATTTGCCCGGGCACCGAAGAACTGCATTTCCTTGCCGACTCTCATAGAAGATACGCAGCATGCGATGGCATAATCGTCACCGTGGGTCACACGCATCAGATCATCATTTTCATACTGGATGGAAGAGGTGTTGATGGAAGTCTTCGCACAGTAGCGCTTGAAGTTAAGCGGAAGTCTGGTGGACCACAGAACCGTCAGGTTGGGCTCGGGAGAAGGCCCCAGGTTGGTTAAGGTATTCAGATAGCGGAAGGACATTTTTTGTCGCCATGTGGCGTCCGTCCACGCCAACACCTGCCAGGGATTCAGTAATCCGACAGGATCGCCGGAAAAGAGATCGTTATATTCCGGCGAGTACGTGCAAATTTGATGATTCTCAGCTTCATGATGAAGTGATCAATAAATTCCTGAATCTGCTCTTCCGTAAGGTTCCCAGGGCAAGATCTCGTTCTGACATAAATATCAAGGAAGGTGGAGGTGCGGCCAAGTGACATGGCGGCGCCGTTCTGTTCCTTTACTGCGGAAAGATAACCGAAGTAGGTTGCCTGAATGGCTTCCCCTGTACATTGGCAGCCGGTTTTGAAATGTCACAGCCATAGGATGCCGCCATCTGCTTCATCATTTTCAGAGCGACAATCTGTTCGGAAATTTCTTCTCTGAGACGGATGACATCATCAGTCATTACACTGCCGGTGGAATCCTTCTGTGCAAGCTTGTCCTCAATGAGACGATCGATTCCGTAGAGTGCAATTCTTCTGTAATCACCGATGATTCTTCCCCGTCCGTAAGCATCCGGAAGGCCTGTTATGATATGGGCGCTCCGGCACGCGCGCATTTCTGAGGTATAGGCATCAAAAACACCTGCATTATGCGTTTTTTCTGTGAGTGGAAAAGAATTCCTCCACCTCAGGATCGAGGGTATAGCCATTATCGGCACACGCCTTCTGCGCCATACGGATTCCTCCATAAGGCTGTAAAGAACGTTTAAAGGGAGCATCAGTCTGCACTCCTACAATAGTTTCTTTGGATTTATCAAGATATCCGGGACCATGGGACGTAATGGTGGAAATGACCTTTGTATCCATATCCAGGACAACCGCCGGCTTCTCTTTCTTTGCGGCTCAGATCCAGCACCTGTTCCCAAAGATCCAGAGTATTCCGGGTAGGGCCTGCAGAAAAGCTTCATCCCGTCATAAGGGTGGTAATTGTTCTGGATGAAATCACGCACGTTGATTTCATGTTCCCAATCACCGCCAATAAAACCATTCCATTCTGTTCTCAAGATTTTCCTCCTTTTCGCTGCCAAAGCAGCATGAACTGTAAGATAATCAGTCAGCAGCACGGCGGAGCCGTCTGCCGGGGTAAAACGGCGGATAAGACCTTTGTCAGGCGTCACCCGCATCTGTATTATATGTTTCCTAAAGTGCTTCGTCAAGGCGCGCGGACTGTTCTTTTCTCAAACAAAGGACGGTTTTATGCTTTTTTAATAAAAATCGATCAATAAGAGTAAAGTATATAACTTTATTTCGAAAATTTTTATTTTAAAGAAAAACGCATATCTTGCGTATTTCAGGAAAAGTATTATACTAAGAGAAATCGGCAGGCATGCGCCGCTGATAGTTTCAGAGGAAAAGGAGGATGGCATAATGGCTGGAATTACAGAAAGAAATGACAATTGGTGAAATTTTAAGAACCAATCCCGATGTGGCTTCCATTTTGATGGAAGCAGGCATGCGTGTCTGGGATGTCCTTCCGCTCAGGGAGAGAGCCTGGAAGAAGCTGCTATGGTTCATGGAATGGATATTAATGATTTGATGAGTAAAATCGAAGCATTATAAAATGTATTAGCCAAAAACCTCTGCATATGCAGAGGTTTTTGTATGATAATGGCCTCAAGATCTGTATAGGGCTGTTATCGCGTATTTACGTGAAAGCAGCCCTAGCTCCAGGAGGCCATACTTAAACTTAATAATGTATTTAAAATACATAATGATTAATTTTATTAAATATAAAGTATTTCTATTGCATTTTATATGAAAATATAGTATTATTTAGCGTAAATAAAATACACTGTTAGTAAATAATATAATTTATAAAGAAGTTTACTATATTAATAAGCCGGCTAATTTATTTATAAAACTATTTTATTAATATAATTTTACAAAGCCACATTAACTCATCCTAATCATATATTTCTTGATATTGTTATACCTAAAATGCACTGAATAATAATGAAATTCTTAAAAGGGACTATAGAACTGGCTGATGATTTCAACGCATGGTGGAATAAGAACATAGAAAATAAAGGATGGGAAAAGGCCATTTATTTACTGATTTTAATTCAAATGAGATTATATTGGCTGAATAAATAGGATGGTGGAGAAAATATGCATAAAAAAAATACTGGATTGTTTTATCGTTTATATTTATTCTTAGTATGTTTATGGCATGCGGAAATGAAATTAATCACATAACACCTGAAAGCATGGACAGCGTTGCAGTTACAGAATTTGAAAAGGCTAAAGATGGAGAGTTACAAGATATTCCGAAAAGAAACTTTATATATATAGTTATCTTACCGGTTTGCCAATATCCGAGTGAAAAACGGAATAACAGGCCTGGAGCCGTAATGTTAAGTAATATAGAAAGTGGATGTCCTCAATATGGAAGTGAGAAAGCTTCTGTTATATATGAAGCGCCAATAGAAACCAGGATTACACGTTTAATGGGATTATATGAAGATTGGGAGAACATTGAGAAATAGGTTATATTCGCAGCAGCAGGGATTTTTGTGTATAGCGCAATGGAACATGATGCTATTTTATTGTCATTTTGGTCAGGCGACTCTTTATGTAGGTGAATTGCTCAATAGCGGCAAGTGGATACTATTAGCGCTGCTGTTGCGGGATTAATCATCCGGCTAAATATGCCTTTCATAGAACAGTGGTTGAAAGGCACCGCATAATGTTATCAGGACCGAGATATATTGGATGATGTGGATAGATTTGGCTATTCCTTAACTTATCATGAGACTTTTAAGCCTAAATTCACATTTATCTATGATAGAGGACAAAAAGACATTTATAAGGATAAGACAGAAGTAAAGGAGATTTTATCCCGGAGGAAAAGCAGTAAATGCCAGGAACGGTTGGAAAAATTCAGGCATATTTTAAGTATAAAGATGGTAAATACTATCGTTACCAATATGGTGGTCCGCAAATTGATGAGGAACAGGCAATCAGCTGAGTTATGAAATGTAATATTACAGTATTGTTATGGCGAAGTTAGGGATGAGAATGATTATCTGGCATTTAGCAGTCACGGAGATAATGGATATCCGGCAATATGTATTTACGAAGGGAGAATGATAGAAGGGACTTGGTCACGCGAAGCGATACGGATCCTGCTGTTTATGTAGATGAAAAAGGAGAGAATATCAAATTACCCCCAGGTAAAACTTGGATTTGCATTATCTGGATGGAATATGCAGATGATGTAATACGATTAGTGCTAAACGATTGATGAATTTATATAAAAAGAAAAGATGGATAAGTCTAGGATATGATATTGATGAAGAAAGGAATTTAATAATGTCGAATAAAGGTGTTCTGGTTCTTACTTTGTCACTTGCTTTATCAGGGTGTGGAAAGCAAGGAGTAACTAATAGTACTACAAGTAATGAAGAAATTGATTTTTCCTGAGATATATACTGAATTTAATGAATCTTATAATGGTGAAGTTAAAAAAGATGGATGGGTTTGAGGGACAAACGTATTATAGTTATGGTTTATGGGGAGAAAATTTCTCAGTACATGCATGATACAACCATCTATCTGAAAATAATACGCTGCATACTTTCTGGTTTTTACAAATAACATGGGAAAACAGTTCAACTGTACTTTAGTTATTTTGATAATTATAAACAGATTGATTTTGAGGTGGATGGAAAATTAATGAGACAATGTACCGTGAGTGTTGAAAACGGAACAGAAATAGATATTCCCATTACTCTATCATCATTAGAGGAGGGGAAACATGATCTTGTATTTTGCGGTTTTTTCTTAAATACATATACAGAATTGACAGACGAAGAGAGATTAGAACAGGTCCTTCTGATGGTGCATTAAGGTGTCTGGCTGTTGTCGGTAATAAGGAAGAGTTCCCTGATGCGTTTAATTATCTGGGAGTCGACAGGATAGAAGCACGTACAAATGGAATAGTAATTAATAAATTTAATGGAAATGAAAACTTTATAGAAGTGGGGAATCTTGATGAAGAAACAGAAAGCTGTGCAATTATATTTATGGATAATTTTGAGCAAATAAACCTTTTGAAATACGCAGAGCTATCCATATGATCTTGTGAGTCTGGAGCACGGAAAAGAAATAATGATACCAGTAGAAGAGTATTTGAAAAATGTAAGCAAAGATAATAAAACCCACGAAATTATAGCAATTTGTATTCGAAAAGGGAATTGAAGGGGATACTTTTAAGGGTAAAGTTTTTTTTACATATAGATTATTGAACGATGCTTATATAGGATAGGTGTATCATTAGTTCCTTCAAATGTAGAAATATTATATATAATAATACCATTTATTTGATGCAAACATTGACACAGTAATTGAAATACAATATTATATAATATATATGTATACTAAAAAGGAGAAATTAAAGTGGCAGGTTCATCAAATAAATATAATCTTACTAAACGTGAAAAGGAAATAATGGAAGTATTATGGACATCCCTAAATCGTTGGTTGCATCTGAAATTGCCAAAGAAGGCGGTGGTATGTCTTTAAATACAGTTCAGGCAATTTTACGTAAATTATTAAAAAAATGGTTTAATAAAAGTTAATGAGATTGTTTACAGTGGAACTGTTTTGAGCCGATCTTATATACCGACTATAAGTCCTGAAACATTTGAAATCCAACGGCTGTTAAGTGAACAAAAAGATATTACTACTTCGTTTTGTAGCAACTTTGCTTGAGCAGGAGCAAGAACCGGAAAAAATATTAAATGAAATAAATGAATTGGAAACATTACTGAAAGCTAAAAGGAAAGAATTGTTGGGAGAATAAAATGCAGATTACTCTTTCTTCAGTAGTAAACACTATTTTATGTACCAGTTTAATGTTAGTTTTAATAATTATAACACTTAAATATAAATTCCTTTTTAAACGTTTAAGCTGTTACACAATAATATTGTGTTTTTACTAATTGCGATAAGGTTGCTTTTCCCTTATGAATTTTATTTTGTAAAGGAAATCCCAGTTAAAAAGGTTATGCCTCAAATATACGGGTTTTTGTATGATGATGTTTTGACTTTGGGCAATTTTAATGTTTCTGTTCTGAAGTTTTTCAATTAGTTGGATAACGGTAAGTATAGTTTTGTTGATTAAGTTCATGTTAGATTATTAAAACACGGTATATACTATTAAATATGAGATCAGTAAATGATTCTGATATCATTATTGCCTTAAACGAAGTAAATAGCAAATATAATAAGAAGGTATCATTTACTTTAGTTTCTTCATCTATTATCTCAACACCGTTATTATTTGGAATAAGAAAACCTAATTATTGCATTGCCGCAAATTATTTTAACCCATAAAGAATTGTGTTACATATTTGAGCATGAATTATGTCATTACTATAAAAAGCATCTTCATATAAAGCTTTTCTGAATTCATAACAGTTATATATTTTTGGAATCCTCTTATTTTTATGATAAAAGTTACTTAATAAAGTATTGGAATTTTATGTGGATGCAAAAGTAAATGAAAATTTGACTGAATATAATAAAATCGAGTATTTGGAATGTTTACTTAAAATTGCTAAATTACAGCAAACGAATAAGCAATCTTTTTTTTGCACGGTACCTTTTTCGATTATTTCTTCACCGAGGCTTTTGGAAAGAGGTAATATTCTCTTGAATAATTCCCGGCACAGGAATTTCCCTCTTATTAATAGGTTATTCTTGCTTTCTGCACTTGTGCTGACAATATTTTTCTTATTCTTTTATCTGCGAACCATTATTATATCAGAAGAATATGCTGAAAATACATTTAATGCAGATAATGCATACTTTGTTTTAAATGCGGAAAATACATATGATTTATATGTTGATTCAGTATACGTATCAACTGTTACAAAAGTTTTTGATCCTAAGATACCGATTAAGGAAGAATAAAAATGGGTGGATTGATGATTGGAATTGTACCCGTAATGAAATTAGTTCTATATAGGATCAATGATTGATAAAAAAATTAAAATCTAAAAAGCAAGTAGTATAAAGTCTTAGTCTACTTTATTATGTTAGATAGTCAACCTAAAACGCCTTTTATTCTTTTTTATTAATAAACAGAAGAGAATAGGACGTTTTTAAGTTTATTACAGTTTATTTAATAGACAGATAACAGATTTATAATATCATTATCTTCCGTATTCAAAGATATTTCACTGCTATGCTTGGAGCTGGCAATCTCAAAAGCCGCCAGAGCATTGGGGATATCTGGCTCTTCAGATGCCTTAAATGGTACTGTTGCAAGGTGATGATTTAGTTAAAGAAAATTAAAGTTCACATAAAGCAATGAGGGGATATCATGCTTAAATACACAATTAAGAACATAATGTTATTGATAAATGAAAAAGAATTCTCTGCTTAATGTTTATCTGCATTTTTATATCAGGTATTATGATAAGCTTCAGTTTTGGCATCTATCAAAATTATGCAAATGAAAGATTGGCTTCAAACAACCTGTAACGAACCCTCGTTATTGGTTTTTCAGGACGATAAAGAAAATAACCGATATGTTACAAAAAGAAATGCTTGATCGATGTATAGATCAATTTTTCTGATAATATAAAAAACAAGGTAGGCTGCTTTTTAGTAATACCGGAAATAGAAAATGAATTATACAGAATGTCGGTTTTTCCGTAAAGATGGGGTCTTTGCATCAGGTGAAAAAATAAAGGAGAATTTTCTCCAGGGCAGGTTGGGTGGATACTTATTTTTCTGAAGAGCAGGAAGCCAAAGGAGAACCAGTAGTTCTTATATTTGATAAGGGCGGAAGCCAAAATAAGACACCGGCAACGGACAGGCTGCTTAAAGAAGGCGGTAATGGATTTATTTGGCTGCAGGGAAAAAGTACCACATCATTGGCACACAAACAATATTGACGGATTCTGCATTAGTCCTGTATGCATCTCTGGATAAGAAGACAATCTTGGGAAAAGAAGGAGTTAAATATCATGTTCCGTACTATGTTTACCGAGAGCAGTATGAAGAGATTACGGGCATTATGGAAAAGGAATTGGGAGAACTGGCAGTAATACCGCCAATGGAAAGTGTGGATATCCAACTGAAAATTGTTGTGACAATGACAGCAATAGCTGTTTTGATCACACTTGTTATTTCACTGAATTTTACTATTCTTTATTTATATATACTGGATAAACGAAAAAGGCAGATGGGGATTTTTTAGTATGTGGACTGAACCGGCAGGCAGTGGGAATTTATGTATGGGAATGCATTTGCTGTCATTACCGGCATTTTGTATGGGAATGCTGTTTTTCATATTATTATTCGTCCGTTTCTCTATCCGGTTTATCATTATTTGGATGGAATATATACAAGCAAGACTTATTTTTGATTTTTGCTGTTTACTGTTTGGTCTCCTTTTACTGTACTTAGTGCAGCAGTAGCAGGGACATATTTTAAAAAAGACCGGTAAGGTATTATTTATAAGAGGCGGGAAGGAAAGAAATGATTATAAAAATGGCGCTTAAGGAACTGGAAATAAGAAAAGAATTATATACGTTTATTCTTTTGCAGCTCATTATTACATTTCTGATCGCAGTCAGTTTTATATCAATGATGGAAACTGAATATACAAAATATAAGGCATTTGAAAGTTATGTCAAAAAAGAAGGATGGTATATATATGGGGGAAATATATTAACCCCGGACAACTATGTGGTTAATGCTCCTGCTATGCTTGAAGGTTATTTGGCCTCATCAGATATATTGGCCTGTTACGCACTTTCAGGAGAATTGCAGAAGGAGGAAATGCCAATTCAGGCAAAAACTATTGTTTATGATCAGCCGATTATCGATGCCTATAAGCCTGACATAAAAAGAGGGAAGATGGCTGAAAAATGCAGATATCGGCACGAATACAGTGGAAGCGGTGATAGCGCCTAATAGTTATGGGATCGGTTTGGGTGATACACTTACAATCCATGAATATGGTGCGGCATCTGAGGAAAGTCCTGTCTCTGTGGAAATAGTGGGATTCTGGCGGACGATGCCGAATATTATGATATAAGTTTTTCTGACAATATGATCAATTATAAAAATTTGTTCGCATCCGTTTCAAAGGAAAACAGGATGAACCTGTATTGCTTATGAGCCGTGAAGATATTATAAATACGGAAAATGGAAGTGAGCTGTTATTGATGCAGGGAACGGTGTTGTTAACATGGAAAGAAGGAATTACAGACGAGGAAAAAGAAATATCAAATATATGTCCGAACACTGTTTTATAGCTCAAAAGAAGAATTATCTGTGGTTATCCAAAAGAGCCGGAAAGAAATAACCGGTGAGCTTCAAAAATATGTACCTGTATTAGCCTGTGGTTTGCTGCTAACCGTGATTAGTTCCCTGTGCGTTGGCGTGATCGTATCTAAACAACAATGGAAGTATCTGGCTGTTTATAATATGCTTGGCCTCCCATGGAACCGATGTGTCTGGATACAGACAGTTACCTACATCATTATAGAAGGGTTTTCACTCATTGCCTCAATTTTGATTATTTGTATATTAAAAGCTTTCTTCGCTCACTGATAATATGGCAATCGGATTTGGAGCCTGGCAATTTATATTTTTGCATAGTAATTTCCCTAATATGTGCGGCTACAGTAATAGTACAAAGCCTATTGGTAGAAAGTGCCGCCATATCGGTTATGGCAGAGAGAATAGAGGTACAGGATGATACAGATAAGAAATTTGAAAAAGGTATATAACAGGAATCAAAAAAATGCATATACAGCGCTCAGGAATGTAAATCTGCAGATTTCCAAAGGTGAAATGGCTGCAATTATTGGAAAGTCCGGCGCAGGGAAATCAACATTGATACATATCATGGCCTGTATGGATGATTATGATGAAGGAGAGTATTTCCTGAAAAAGAAGTTGGTCAAGGTCTGTCGGAAAGAAAAGCTGCCCGGATCAGAAATGAATGTATTGGTATTGTAATGCAGGATTTTGCATTGGTGGAAGAGTTTACGGGGTTGAGAACGTAATGATGCCTCTGGATTTTTCCAGGAGAAAAATAAAGGGAAAAGAGGAGAAAGCTCTTGAAGCCCTGGAAAAAGTGGATATGGAGGAGATGGCAGACTGTCCTGTAAATGAACTGTCCGGCGGACAGAAGCAGAGAATTGCGATTGCAAGGGCAATTGTGAACAATCCGGATGTTATTCTGGCAGACGAACCTACCGGAGCCCTTGATACAGAGACCTCCGGCAGAATATTGGAGTTGTTTTGGAATTAAACAGGGAGGGGAAAACCATTGTGATTGTGACACATGATATAAGTATAACAAAAAGGTTGAAAAGAATTATTGAAATCGGGATGGGGAAATATTTACGCCGGAAAAGTCATTTTTACAAAAGAAGAGCTATTGCTATGAGAACACCGCGCTTTATAAAAGCGCGGTGTTCCTTTGCAATGGATTAAATTTTGCTTAAGTTCTGTAAAGCGTTCGCTGATTATCAGTTCGTAGTGTTCTTCAAAATAAGCTGCTCCGGCGGGTACTGATTTTTCCTGGCGTCCATATTCGGACAGGCAGTTGCAGAGTTTATTGAATTCTTCGGGTGTATGAGAGGAACTTGTGACGATAAGAAATATCGTCCGGTACTTCCATCCTTATAAAGGAATTTACACCGTGGTAGAAGCCGTTCAAAATATGGGCGAGCCTTGTTAAATGATTCAATGAATCAAAGAATAAATCTTTGCCAGATTGAGGGAGGAATCAGCTGATGCCAGGCTGTCGGCAGAATTTTCTTTGCCGGTCGCATCTTCTGCTGTTCCCGCATCCTGATAAGAAGCCTTCTGTCCGTTTTGTGAACCGTTGACGCGTCCTTCATGAATGCGCTTGAATAAATCGAGCACATCGTCTGCGCCTTCATTCAGATCCTGAATCATATCATCCAGGCTCTCGTCATCCTGAACACTGGGGGCAAATTTGGAAAAACGAGTGTCCAGCTCCTCCGATCCTCCACCTTAGTGATGATGAGTACGATACAATCGGAGTTCAGAGGGATAGCTTCGATCATAAGAGGAATATCTTCTGCTTCAAAACCAAATTTCAGGGATGCCTGCTGCATCATGTCGCGGAAAAGACTTTTGCTTTTTCCGGTACCATAGGCAAGCTCGCTGATTTTTAATTCACGATCTGCCAGGTCAGCTTTTGTAAGTGTACAACGAATCTGATGATCATTTACTTTTTTCAATTTTCATGTTCTCACATCCTTAATATAAAGATATTGAAATTGTTGTCTTGTGTGACTGAAAATGCCTGTAAAATGAACATATCTGTATAGTATCTGTGATTATCAAATATATTATACTTAAGGAAGAAATAAGTCAAGCATCCTTTGTAACTGTTTAAACTTTTTAAGATTTTAGTTTGATATTTTTCCATTTTCGGATATAATTTTTTAGAGATGCTTCTGGACAATCAGTGTCAGAAGGAGGGCGGTTTTCAGCCGGAATGAGATTTTGTAATATCTCATTTATTATGATTCTATTATATCATATTTTAAGCAAACATTATAGTTGCATCGGATTTTTCCTGTGTGCGCTATATCTTCTCCTCATCTATATAGTATGAGGATGTCTTACAGGCTTATGTGCTTGTCGGAACAAAAATCATTTCCAAAATTATCACTAAGTTCCGTTTAATTCACAAAATTCATGTTGTATTTGTTTTTTTATCTTATTCCGCGATACATGTCCTGAGCATCTTATTTTTTTTCTGTTTAAATGTCGTCATTGCCGTAACAGTCATACGGAAGAATATCCATTTATATATCACGTTCCTTTTGGAGAGCAGCAGTTTTTCCGCTGAGGGTGTTTTTTCGTATAGAAATTACGGAGGATGTTAGACATGCACAAAGAGGATGACGAGATTAAGCTGGAGGAGCACTTAAGGAAAATGCACAATAAAGGTGTAAATTTATATCTTGAAGACAGGCCTGCTTCCCCGGAGGAAATCGCCAGGAAATTTTTGTCAGCGAAGATGCCGTCTACATGCCTGATTTTGTCACCGATACGGATGGCAAATTACGGGAAGTACGGTATGATAAGGTAAAATACCGTTAATAACTCTTATTGCCAAACAATAGAATTGTTTCCTATCTGATTCATAATCAAAATACTAAAAATCACGAATTCCGTTATCCGCACAAAGCGGTCCCCGTACCGCCGCTGCGGAATATGGAAGAGTCAATTTCTGTCGGTTTATGTAAAAATAGGTAATGACGATGTTTAAATAGTCTGATATAATAAGGACGGTCAGGAGGATACGGAAAATGAAAAAAAAGCTTCCGGTAATAATCGCTGTCGTCCTTATTATTGTGATTATTGCCATTACTGCAGGGACGAAGATTCTGGAACGTTTCTCTTATTCCAAAGAGGATGGACCTGAATGCATATTATGGTTTGAAACGGGGGAGGATGTGGCCCTCGTATTAAATAATGAAATTAAAGAAAAAAAGGAAAATTGTCAGAGGGCAGATGCTATCTGGATTTGGATACGGTGCATGAGTACCTTAATGACCGGTTTTATGCCGATTATAACGAAGGGCTGCTTTTATATACCACTCCGGATTCCATTATCCGGGCGGCGGCAGGTGCTTCCGGGGAAGAAGGATACATTCCCGCTTTTCTGGATAACGGCATAATGTATGTAGCGCTTGGACTATGTAAAAAATTCACTAATTTTTCCTTTACATTATATCAGGAGCGAACAGGGCTGTACTCACAACTATTTGGAATGAGCATCAGGCGGCGGAAATCGAAGGATACCGCTGTCCGCTATCAGGGGCGGTGTAAAAAGCGATATTCTCACCGGATATGACAGCCGGAGATAAGGTCGTTATATTGGAAGAAATGGAAAATTGGAGCAAGGTGGCTACTGAGGATGGATTTCTGGGATATGTGGAGAATAAGCGGCTGAAGAACCAGCACAGCGAGACGCTTATCCCGGTGACGGATTATCAGGAGCCGGAATATACCAGTATCCGCAGGGATTACAAAATCAATCTGGGATGGCATCAGGTTACCAGTGAATCCGCTAATTCCACACTGGAATCAGTGCTGGAGGGCATTACCGGTATGAATGTAATATCCCCGACCTGGTTTTTCCTGAGCGATGATGATGGAAATTTTGTGAGCATCGGAAGTACGGATTATGTAAACAAGGCTCACAGCAGAGGGCTTGAAGTATGGGCGCTTCTGGACAATTTTACCTATGATGTGAATACAAAAGAAATTTTATCCTATACAAGTAAGAGGGCTAAGCTGATTGAGGGCCTTGTAAATGAGGCGCTTGCCTTGGGAGTTGACGGGATTAATGTGGATCTGGAGCAGGTGAGCAGTGAAGCAGGAGAAGATTATGTGGAGTTTTTAAGAGAGTTGTCCATATCCTGCAGGGCGAATAACCTGGTGCTTTCCGTGGATAATTATGTGCCTAAGAATTACAATGCTCATTATGACTGGAAGGAACAGGGGAAAGTGGCGGATTACGTAATTATCATGGGCTATGATGAGCATTACGGCGGTTCCCAGGAGCCGGGCAGCGTGGCTTCCATCGGTTATGTGGAGGAAGGAATCAGCACCATGGTCCAGTCCGTGCCTCCGGAGAAAGTGATTAATGCCGTACCCTTCTACACGCGGATTTGGGAAACGTCCGGCGGTGAGGTGAAGAGCCAGGCCGTAGGTATGAGCGCTGTACAGAAGTTCCTTTCCGACAGAAATATAGAGGCGGTCTGGGATGAGGATACCTGTCAGAATTATGCCGAGGTACAGGATGGTGATTCCTTCTATCAGGTTTTGGATCGAAGATGCCAGGTCTCTGGAAGTTAAGATGAATATCATGAAAAAGCTATAATATAGGCGGTGTGGCTGCATGGAAGCTGGGATATGAAAGGACATCCTGAGGTATGGGATGTTTTGTCCGGTTTCGCTAACGGCTGAGCATGAACCAAACTAATATGTTATAAAAAAGAATGTTTTGCCTGCGAAGACTGCGGGCAAAACATTTTTGATCTATATTTGCGCTGTAAAGGAAAGGATCCGTCGATGGGTTCTTATTTTTATGGGAAGGACATAGAATGGAATAAGCAAAAGTCGGGAGGTTCCTATGAGGCAGGAACTTAAAGAACAGCTTCTTAAGGGCGTAGTGACGATTATTCTGTGTACGTCCGTTTTTTTTGCCGCAAGGCGCAGGCGGCTGTGCTGGTCAACGAAGGAACAGCGCAGAAGACGGAACAGTTTTGCGTGGTCATAGATGCAGGGCATGGAGGAGACGATCCAGGAAAAATCGGAATAAACGGGGCCCTTGAAAAAGAAGTGAACATGCAGATTGCGGAGAAGCTGAAAATGTTTCTGGAAGCGTCGGACGTGAAGGTGGGATCATGACACGGGAAATGACGGAGGCCTTTACGACGAAAATGCCTCCAATAAAAAAGGTGCAGGATATGAAACGCCGGATTCAGATTATAGAAGAGGCACAGCCTAATCTGGCGGTCAGTATCCACCAGAACAGCTATGGCGAGGAGTATGTGAACGGCGCCCAGGTTTTTTATTACAATGGAAGTGTAAAAAAGCAAGGAGCTGGCGGAGATGATCCAAAACCGGATGATACAGTATCTGGATCCGGAGAACCACCGGCAGGCCAAGGCAAACGACAGTTATTACCTGCTGAAAAAACGGGAAAACCGATTGTTATTGTAGAGTGCGGTTTCCTGTCCAACAGCGCCGAGGCCGAGAAGCTTTGTGATAATTATTATCAGGAGAAGGTGGCCTGGAATATTCATATGTCGATCATGCAGTATCTTAATACGAGGGAGAAATAACCTGTGACCTTAATTTACCAGATTAAATGATAAGATTCCTGATAGGCTTTGGAAAAACAGATATGTTATGCTGAAATTGGGTGTTTCTACACAAAGGAGGTATGCATATTGAAAAACGGTCCGGCCTGATGCGGAAAATAGCAGGAAGCTTGTTTATTACCAGTCTGATCATCATGTTTTTAGGTATTGCACTTCTTTATACAAGATTCAGATCGGAAGCAGTAAGAATGAACCGGCTGCTTCAGGAGTCAAATCTGAGATTGCGGGAAAGAATATTGTGGAAAAAATGGATGCAGCGGAATATACGGCGATTTCACTTTTTTTTGACAAGGATATGAGAAATATATTGCTGAGCAAGCATGCGGTTGAGGATCCTGTGGGGCTGCATAATCAGGTATATGGCAATTTCCCTGAGAATTTTGAATGCCGCCTCATCCATCAGCCAGATTACTCTGTACCGTAAGGATGGATTTTCTGTTTCCGCAGGCCTGAAAATAATTTCAGGCATTATGACTATGACAGCTGTATGGAGGTAATAGAGGAATATAAAAAAGGATTTTCTGAGGAAAGCAGCTATGCATTATGGATCCCCATGGCAATAGATCTGCAGAATGGTATCAGGGAACCCTATTTTATGAATGTGCGTATTTTGGGGATACCGGTTCTAATGAACCGGTAGGAATGCTGGTGTTCTATGTGAAAGAAAAGGTTCTGGAGGATATGTATTCTTTTTTTTCGGTGAGGAGAGTTTTTGACTGATGAAGACGGCATTGTGATTTCGGCGAGAGACAGAGCGGAAATCGGAAAAAGGGTTGATTTGAAGGAGGAGGAATCCGGTGCGCTTTTTTATGTTCCGGTAGGGGACAAGGGATGGTATCTGGCTGCGGTTCCGGAAAAATACGATCCTGAAAACCACACAGGATACTGTCTTTTCACCATGCTTGCGGCAGCAGGAATATGCACCTTGCTTTCCATGGCGGCCGCTTATTTCATTTCCGGGGATTAACCCGTAATATCAAGCATTTAAAGGATATTATGGAACGTACGGGAGCCGGCAATCTGGAGCTGAGGTATCAGGGGAGAAGCAGGGATGAAGTGATTACCTGGGAAACCTATAATAAAATGCTGGATGATATTCGGGGCTATATTGCTGGAGGATAAGAAAAAGCAGAAACAAATCCAGTTCGGAGAGAGATCAGGTTCCTTCAGGCGCAGATCAACCCGCATCTTTTGTACAATACTCTGGATGTGGCTATTTTTTATATGGAAAAAGTAATATGGATATGGCCCTGCAGATACTGCGTGTTCCATGAGCGGATTTTTCAAGCTGTCATTGGGGAAAGGGGATGCCTTTCATACCATACGTACCGAACTTGATCACATAAAAGCTATTATATGCGGCTGCAGATGTTATGCAGAGGGAAGAAAATTGAACTGATAACGGATATTGCGGAAGAATTTCTTTCTGTCAGGGTACCTCATGGCCACCCTTCAGCCAATCGTGAAAATGCTTATCTTCATGCGTTTTCAGGAAATATAAATGACGGATGGATCCGGATAAGCATGGCTCGGTGGAAAGTGGGGATGGAAACGGAATCTGTATAGAGATTACGGATAACGGCATGGGAATGGAGGAGGATAAAACCATGCGGATAGAGGAAGCAATACGGGAAGAAAAAATGCCAGGGAAACAGTTACGGGTCGGAATGTGTACAGAGACTGAAGCTATATTACGGTCCCCGATGCACTATGTGCCTGGAAAGTGAATTCGGAGAATATACAAAAGTTATTTTGACCATACCGGAAGATGAGGCATGTACAGACTGATGATAATTGATGATGATAAGGCGATCCGGGAACATATAAAGGAAAGCATCCCATGGGAGAGCATGGAACTTGAGCTGGCAGCCGAAGCTTCGGAAGGTGAGGAAGCGATGGCTCTTTTCATGCAATATGAGCCTCATATTGTCCTGACAGATATTAATATACCGCTAATAGACGGAATGGAATTGGCCCGAAAGGTTTGCAGAGAGGGAAAGGATATTCAGATTGTGCTCATTACCAGCTTTGGGACTTTGAATATGCAGGGAGGCTATTAAAGCCGGTACCGTGGATTTCCTTTTTAAAGCCTCTGGATTCGGGTGAGCTTTTATCGGTGCCCTGCAGAAGGCTGTGGATAATATCAAGAAGAAGACGGAGGAGCTGGCAAAGTTCCAGCGTATGGAAGAGATCCTTCAGGAAAAACCTTCCGCCCTTCAGGACAGATATATGCTGGAAGTGCTGGAAGGTGCAGAGGAGACGGAGGAAGAAACTGATGCTGCATATGGACAAGCTGAATTGGAAATAGTGGGGAAGTAATTTTCAGGTAGTGGCTTTGGTTCCTGATTTCGGACGTATGAAAATTGCGGATAAGGAGATATTCCAGTTCGCTCTTCAGAACAAGCAATACGTAACTTC
>VOFB01004473.1_pt1 | contig 22283 bp, 42 predicted proteins | sample 5384141 | NCBI WGS metagenome assembly VOFB01 (sample SAMN12384721, study PRJNA508395) | human gut metagenome | isolation source: healthy gut A | host: Homo sapiens | reverse complement strand
CACTGCGGCGCCGGGGGCGTCCTGCACCTCGACCGGTTCGTCGATCATCTCAAAGATACGCTCCAGATATGCCACGTTGTTGATGAAGTTGTTGTAGATGTTGGCAAGCTGGTTGATGGGCCCCCAGAACTGGGAGGCGTAGTTCATCATGGCCAGCAGCACGCCCACGGTAACGGCGGGCTTGGCGGCAAAGATGCCGTATACGATGATGGCCACCGTCACGCTGCGGCTGATGAGATCGATAACAGGGGAAACGGCCATGGACGGCACGACGGCGCTGTACCAGGCGCGTTTGGAATCGCGCAGCAGGCCGTCGTACACGTCGGCGTTGTACTGCTCCCGCGCGAAAAGCTGGGTGATCTTCATGCAGGTGATGCTCTCGTTGAGGTAGGCGTTCATATTGCTGCTTTTTGTTGGAGTACGCCTGCCACCCTCTGCGCTGCATGGGCTTGATGAACAGGATGAACCCGACGGCGAACGGCAGCCCCGCCAGCACGACGCACGCCAAGCGCGCGTCCATGCGCAGCATGAAAATAACAATGAACACCAGGTTGAACATCTGCAGGAACAGGCTGATGAGCCCGTTGGACAGGATGTTGGCCACCGAGTTGACGTAGTTGATGACACGCACGAGAATTTTTCCGTGGGGACGGCTGTCGAAATAGGAGAAAAGAAAGCTTCTGCAGGTGCTCGTACAGGTCGCGCCGCAGGTCATGGACGATGTTCTGGCCGATGACGTTGACGCACCGGCTGGACAATGTGGTGAACAGAATGTTGACGGCGATACACGCCAGCATGAGCGCGCAGCAGGCCAGCACCATGGGGATGTTCCCCCGCGGGCACGGCCTCGTCCAGCACGCGGGCCGAGAACAGCGGCCCGCACAGGCCCGCCACCATGGCCAGCGCCTGCAGTACGAACGCGCGCAGGAACAGGCGTCCCTCCCGGCGGATGTACACAAAGCAGCGCCGGATCATTTCCCCAGCTGAAAGTGCTTTCCAGCGTTTCGTCCACGCCGAAGGTGTTCCGTTTTGCCATGGTCAGCGCACCTCCTTTGCCGGGGCGTTTGCCGCGGGCGCGTCGGGCATTCCCTGCACGCCCTGCAGCAGGCAGATGTCGCGGTAATAGCCCTCACAGGCCGCGAGCTGTTCATGGGTGCCGCGCTGCGCGATGCGCCCGTCCTGCAATACGAGTATCTGGTCCGCGCTGCGCACAGCGGAAATGCGCTGCGCAACAATGATCTTTTGTACAGGGATAGGGAAGCTCCTGAAGATTTTTGCGCAGCTGCTTTTCGGTCTCAGGTCGACCGCCGAGGTGGTGTCGTCCGGATCAGGATCTCAGGCTGCTTTGCCAGCGCGCGGGCCAGGGCGATGCGCTGGCCGCCGGAAAGCCCGGTGCCCTGCTCGCCGATGATGGTGTCGAAGCCCTCGGGCAGCGAGCAGATGAAATCAGCGGCCGCGGGCGGGCGTACAGGGCGACGTCGTCTTCGGAGATGTCGTCGGGCGCGCTGTACGCGATGTTGCTGCTGACGGTGTCGGAATAGAGCTGCACGCGCTGCGTCGCCATGCCGATGCGCCGCCGCAGCGCCTGAAGGTCCCAGGCGCACGTCCACGCCGTTCACCAGCACCGTGCCGCCGCTGACGTCCAGCATGCGCGTGACGGCGTCCACCAGCGTGGTTTGCCGCTGCCTGTGGCGCCCAGTATGGCCAGCGTCTGCCCCTGCGTTACGGAAGAAGCTGACGTCCTTCAGCGTGGGGGCGCTGTTGTGGGGTAAGCGACGGTAACGCCGCGGAACTCCACGCTGCCGCGGCATTCGCCCTCGGTGCGCCCGTGCTCGGGGTTCTCGATCCGCGTGCGGGCAAAATAAATTTCAATGACCTTTGCGGCGGAGGTGAGGAACCGCTGAAAATCGTTCAGGTAGGTGCCCAGCGCGCGCATCGGCTCCGACAGGCCCCAGGACATCAGCGAAAAGGCGGCGAGGTCGCCGGCCGTCATTTTTCTCCTGGATGATGAACAGCCCGCCGAAGAGCACAGACAAAAAGCCCCATAAGCTGGGCGCAGCCCTCGATGTAGGGGGAAGAATTTCAGCCAGTGAAAGTTGGCCTTGAGGTTTGCCTGGCGGTATTCTTCGTTGCAGTTCTCAATTTTTCGTTTTCATAGGCCTCGCGCACGAACGCGCGCACCGTTTTGTTGCCCGCGATGTTTTCCTGCGCCACCGAGTTCATGCGGGACAGCTTTTCCCGCAGGGACGCATACAGAGGATACACCGTGCGCGAAAAAACAGGAACGAGCATGCAAGGATCACCGGGGCAACGGCCAGCAGAAGGCGTCAGCGCGGCGTTCACACTGAACAGATATGTCATGGAAAAACAGAAACAGGCAGGTGCTCTCCACCGCGTTGTACGAGATCCAGCACCCGTGTGGCGCACCATGTCCAGATCGCCCGTCAGGCGCGTCATCAGGTCGCCCGTGCGGTACCGCGTATAAAAAGCCCGCGTCCTGGGTGCACAGGTTGTCGTACAAATGGCGGCGGATGTCCTGCTGGACGTTCTGGGACACATATTCCAGAGACGCCGTCATGCCGTAGCGTACGCACGAGCGCAAAAGCTGCGCGCCGATCATAACGCACACCAGCGGGACGAGCAGCTGTGTCTGGCGCTGCACGGAACCGTCCGGCAGCGTTTGTCCCACCAGCACCCGGTCCGTGATCTGCTGTGTGATGAACAGGGAACACCACGCACAGCCCCGCCGAGACAACGGCCAGCGCCATCGCCAGCCAGAACCATTTCCGTTTGTCCTTCATGCAGCCGGAAAGCCATTGCAGCTGTTGCATTGTAAAGACCTTCTAACCTGTAAAATTCAAAAGCGCCGGACGACGAAAAATCATTCCGGTTTTTAGTGCTTTATTTGGCTGTATTATATCATCCGGTATGATATAATACAGGACAGAAGAATCGTTTTGTGGCCAAATATTGCGTTTTTGGGGCATCCGTGGGAGGCATATATGGAAAAACGAAAGCCTATGCTTATTACGAGGAACGAAGCGGACGTGAGCTTCAGGTGGAGATGGGCAAACGGCTCAATTTCCCCTCCCATCTGCATGGTGAACTGGAGCTTTTTCTGGTGCAGAGCGGCTGCGTCTGCGTCGGCATGAGCACGGAATTCCGTGAACTGAAGGCGGGAGAACTGGCGGTGGTGTTTCCCAACACGGTGCACAGCTACCAGTGCCGGGAAGCGGACAGCCGGTATATGATGGCCGTCTGCGGCACGTCTCTGATGGGCGATTATTTCCCCAGCCTGACGCAGTGCCGCCCCCGCCGGCCGTACCTGTGCGGGAAAGCGCTGGACCCGGATGTGCTGTACGCCCTGCACAGCCTTTACCGCTGCCGGTGTACCGGGGCGGACAGCAGCATTTCCGCGCGCTGCTCCATTTGATCCTGGCGCACGTTCTGCCCGAACTCTCACTGGAGCCGGCGCCGGAGCCGAAAGCCATGGATCTGACGAGCAGCGTGGTGCGCTATATCATGCGGAACTTCCGTCAGCCGCTCTCGCTGGAGCACTATTGCAAAGGAGCTGGGCGTCAGCAAATATCACCTGTCGCACGTGTTCTCCCGCGCGGCTGCACACCAGCTTCCGGGAATATGTGAACGCCCTGCGGCTGGACTGCGCCCGCGACCTGCTGGCTGCGACGGAGCTGAGCATGCTGGAGGTGAGCATGGAATCCGGCTTCGACAGCCTGCGGACGTTCAACCGTGTTTTCAGGAACGGTTCCGGCAGACGCCGAGCCAGTATCGCAAAAGCCGCACCGGCACCCTGTGGGGCGCACAGGACGGCAGCGGCGCAAAGGCGCGTAACGCCCTGTGCGCTTGGTAAAAAGCCATGGCTTTGGAAGTTTTTTTTGACGGGTTGTTTTTCCGCGCTTGCGCCGGAGCAAAACTGTGTTACTGTGAATAGGCAAAATGCTGCAGGGTGCCCGGCCGCTTTGAGGCGGCTGGGGAGAATAGGGAAACAGGTGCAAGACCTGTGCGGGACCGCCGCCGTAAGGGAACAGTTCCGGCTTCAAAACGTCACTGTGGGTACACACGGAAGACAGCCGGGGCGCTGACGCCCAAGCCGGAAGACCTGCCCTGCGGCGATGCTGCCGGAAGGGCAGGGACGCGCGGCGGACGGACAAAACGCCTGCGCGGTAAAATCAGGGTGCGCCGTTTTTAGGGACACTTTGACCGGGCCTTTCTCATAAATGAGAAAGGCCCGGTTTTTTGCGGCGCGCAACAAAAGAAACAGGAGGAATGTTCAATGACCAAGTGTGAAAAGCGATTTTGGCGTTTTCCATGGTCATGGGCGGCGTTTTGTTTGTACCCGCAAAGCGCCTATGCCATGCACATCATGGAAGGGTATCTTCCGCCGGCATACTGTGCGGCATGGGGGCGCTGCCTTCCGTTCCTGGCGGCAGGTGTGGTCCGGCTGCGCCGCACGGTGCAAGCGCAGCGCAAAGCCCTGCTGCTGCTGGCGATGTCCGGCGCGTTTATTTTTGTCATCTCGTCGCTCAAGCTCCCGTCCGTCTGCAGGCAGCTGCAGCCATGACGGGCACCGGCCTGGCCGCCATTCTGTTTGGCCCGGCTTACGCTGCGGTGCTGGGGCTCATCGTGCTGGTGTTCCAGGCGGTGCTGCTGGCCCACGGCGGCCTCACCACGCTGGGGGCCAATACCTTCAGCATGGCCATCGCCGGGCCTCTGGTCTCCTGGGGTGTTTATGCCCTGTGCAAAAAGGCGCGTGTGAACCGTAAGCTGGCGATATTTCTGGCGGCGTCTCTGGGCGATCTGTTTACATACTGCGTCACAAGCCTGCAGCTTGCGATGGCCTATCCCGCTGCGGAAGGCGGCGCGGCAGCCAGCGCGGTGCGCTTTTTGGGCGTTTTCGCGCCCACGCAGCTGCCGCTGGCCGCGATCGAGGGCATCTTGACCGTTCTGGTGGTGATGGGCTGGAAAGCTGTGCCAGGCCCGAGCTGCGGAGATCGGCTTTTGAAGGAGGGATTGCAGTGAGCAGGAATACAAAAAACCGTTTTGGCGCTGCTGGCCGCTGTGCTGGTACTGGCTGTCGTGCCCTTCTTCCTGCGCCGGGCGCGGAGTTCGGCGGCAGCGATGACGCCGGAAGCCGGATGGTGGAGATTCAGGTGAAGCATGAGCCGGGTTCACGCCGGTTTTGGAAACACTGCTCGGCGGCGAGCTGCCCGGAGAGATCGAGAGCCTGCTGTTTTGCATCCAGACAGGCGTGGGCGTGGGCGTGCTGGCCTACGGCTTCGGCTATTTTGTCGCGCGTAAAAATATTCCGCACAGTCCGTGGAATGAGGCTCTTTCGCCCGCCGCTTTGCGCGGGGGCTCCCGGTGAACATGCTTTTTCAAAAAGTCCGGCAGGAGGTGGGAATATGTTCAACGCCCTGCTTGGGAGCTTTTGTGGCGTGGAGCCTGACGGCCGGCGCGCGCTGCCCGGCCCTGGCCGGCCGCAGCTTCCTTAGCGCTGGGCGGCGCGTTGCTGCTGCTGCTGCACGGCCACACGCACGGCGCGGGCGCTGACGGTGGATCGTGCTGGCGCGGCGTTCCCGCTTTTTGACGGTAAACCCGCCTGAAGCTTTGGTGCTGCGCGGCCCTTGCTGGCGCTGTGCCTGCTGGCGCGCACGTGGCCGGCCGCCGCTGGCGTTGTTTTTTGCAGCGTCCGCGTTAACGGCGGCGGGCGGCGCGCCGCGCGCGCCTATCTGTCGCTGCTGGCGCGCCTGCTACATTTTTGCTGCTGAGCGGTATTGCGCTGCTGTGGGAATACGCGTCTGCGCCCGGCGGCGTGGCAAACGTCCCGTTTCTGGGCGGGTATTTTTTGTCCTGCGCGCCCCGGCGCAAACGGCGGCCCGGCTCGTTATGGCGCGGGCGCTGGGCGCGGTGGGCTGCTTGTATTTCCTCAGCCTGTCCACCCCGTGCCGGAATTGCTGGATGCGCTGCGGCGCGCCCCGCGTGCCGGAGGTCGTGGAAGCGATCTGGCGGTATTGATCTACCGCTACATCTTTATTTTGTTCGCCGCGTTCCGCAGCATGCGGGCCGCCGCCGCCAGCCGCCTGGGCTATGCCGGGCCGGTGCGCAGCCTGCGCACGACGGGCCGGGTATACGGCGGGCTGCTGGCGCACAGTTTCCGGCGGGCGCAGGCGTGCTTTGACGCGATGGAGAGCCGCTGCTATGACGGCGGCATCCGTTTTTTGACGCGGAAAAAGCCCGTGCGCGCGCCGCACGCGCTTGTGTGCGGCGCATTGACGGCGGGCATGGTGCTGGCGCTTGTGTGCGGCGCATGACACGGCGGTTTTGTAAAAGGGTTGGCAGGAGGGAAAATGGAAGAGATCCTTCGGTTTGAACATGTTTCCTATGCATACGAGGAAGAGCGGGAGGCGCTTTTGGACGTGTGCGTGAAGGTGTGCGCCGGCGAGCGCGTGGCGGTGCTTTGGCAGCAACGGCGCGGGAAAGTCCACGTTTTTCCTTCTGGCGAACGGCGTGCTGCGCCCCGGTGCGGGACGCATCCTGTTTCGGGGCGCGCCGGTGGGCGGCGGCGCAAAGCAGCTGAACGTGCTGCGCCGGGGCGTGGGGCTTGTGTTCCAGGACCCGGAGGTGCAGCTGCTGGGCGGCAGCGTGGAGGAGGAGGTCAGCTTCGGCCCTATGAACCTGCGCCTGCCCGTAGGCGAGGTACGCGCCCGCGTGGATGCGGCCATCCGCAGTTTTGCGCTGGAGGAATACCGGGGCCGTGCGCCGCAGTATCTTTCCGGCGGGGAGAAAAAAGCGGGTGACGCTGGCCGACGCCCTGGCTATGGAGCCGCAGATGCTTTTTGCTGGACGAGCCAGCGGCCAGCCTGGACCCGGCAAATACCCGCCTGCTGGAACAAAATCTTCAAATGCTCTCGGAGCAGGGCCTGGGGCTTATGGTTGCAACGCACGACGTGGATTTCGCATGGCGCTGGGCCACCCGGGTGCTGGTGTTCCGCGGGGGACGGCTGGCGGGGGACGGGGAACCGCGGGAGATTTTTGAAAATGTTTCTTTGCTGCGGACATGCGGGCTGGAGCAGCCGGTGCTGTACCGCGTGGGGCGCGTGCTGGGCCTGCCGCGCCGCCGCACACTGTGGAGGAACTGGAACAGGAGTGGAAACCATGAAACAGGCTTTGCTGGCCGTCAGCTTCGGCACGAGCGTGCCGCGCGCGCGGCAGGATATCGAGGCGGTGGAACGCGTGCTTGCCGCCGGGGCGCCGGAGCGTGCGTTCTGCCGCGCGTACACCAGCCCGACGATCCGCCGCATCCTGGCCGAACGGGGAGAGCCCGTGCCCGGCCTGCCCGAGGCGCTGGAGGCGCTTGCGGCCGCGGGGGTGGAGGATGCGGCGGTGCAGCCCACCCATCTGCTGTACGGCTTTGAATACGATAAGCTCAAAGCGGACGCGGCGGCGTTTGCGGGGGCGCTTCGCCCGGCTGGCCCTGGGGCGGCCCCTTGCCGCGGACAGCGAAAGCCTGCGCGCGCTGGCTGCGTGCATGGTGCGGCGCTTCGGGCAGCCGGAGGGCGGGGCGTTGGTGCTGCTGGGCCATGGCACGGAGCACTTCGCCAACATGGTCTATCCGCCATGCAGACGGCCCTGCGCCTTGCGGGCGGGCGGCGCGCCTATATGGGCACGGTGGAGGGCTGGCCCGGCTTTGACGAGGTGCTGGCGCAGCTGAAGGAAGACGGCTGCGGGCAGGCGCTGCTTGTGCCGTTCATGCTGGTGGCGGGCGACCACGCCCTGAACGATATGGCGGGGGGACGGCCCAAAAGCTGGAAAAGCAGGCTCGAGGCCGCGGGCGTCGGGGGTGCGCTGCCGGATGCGGGGCCTGGGCGCGCTGCCGGAGGTGCAGGCGCTGTACGGTGCGCGGCTGCGGGAGATAGTATAAATTTGTAAGGCGGGTGACGGGATGCCGTTTGAGCATTATATCCAGTCCGGCGGAAAACGGCTGCGCTGCGGCTATACCACCGGGACCTGCGCGGCGCCATTGCGGCCGCGGGCGCGGCACGCCTGCTGCTGGGCGGGCGCGCGCCGGAGCTGTCACGCTCACGACGCCCGGCGGCTGCCTGTTACGGCTGCGCCCCGGTATTGCCGCATGGCAGGGGAAACCGCCTGCTGCGCGGTGGAAAAGGACGGCGGCGACGACATCGACGCGACGCACGGCGCGCATTGAGGCCGGGTCACGGAGCCGGCACAGCCGGGCGTTGTGATAGACCTGGCGGCCCGGGCGTGGGCCGGGTGACAAAGCCGGGGCTGGACCAGCCCGTGGGTGAGGCGGCCATCAACTCGGTGCCCCGGAGGATGATCGCCCGGGCGGGCCGGAGGAAGAGGCGCGCGGCTCTGGGCTACGCCGGGGACTGCGAGATCACCATCTGTTCCCGGGGGGAGGAGGCCGCCCGCCGGACCTTCAATCCTCAGCTGGGGGTGGAGGGGGGCATCTCCATCCTGGGCACCTCCGGCATCGTGGAGCCCATGAGCGCCCAGGCCCTGGTGGAGACCATCGCCCTGGAGCTGCGCCAGGCGGCGGCGGAGGGGGCGGACCGGGTGGTGCTGACCCCAGGCAACTATGGGGCCGATTTTTTGGCGGAGAGCGGCCTGATCCCTTCTGATATAAGGATAGTAAAGTGTTCTAACTTTATCGGTGAGGCCCTGGACCGCGCCGCGGGAGGCGGGGATCAGGCAGCTGATCCTGGTGGGCCATCTGGGCAAGCTGGTGAAGGTGGCGGGGGCGTGATGAACACCCACTCCCGCTGGGCGGACTGCCGCATGGAGATCCTGTGCGCCCACGCGGCCCCTGTGCGGGCCGGCCAGGAGACTGCCCGGGCCCTGATGGGCAGCGCCACCACCGACGCCGGACTGGACATCCTGGCGGAGGCCGGCCTGCTGGACCGGACCATGGACAGCCTGCTGTCCGCCCTCCAGGCACACCTGGAGCGGCGGGCGGGGGACGTCCTGCCGCTGCGGCGGCGTACTGTTCACCAATACCCGGGGCCTGCTGGGGATGACCGGGACTGCAAAGGAGATCTTGAACATATGGAGAGCGAAAGAGGAACATTTTACGCCGTAGGGGTGGGACCCGGGACCCGGAACTGATGACCCGGAAGGCGGTGCGGGTGCTGGAGGAGTGTCCCGTCCTGGCTGTCCCCCGCACGCCGGCGGGGGACTCCTGGCCTTGGAGATCGCCCAGGCAGGTGCGGATCTGACTGACAAGGAGATACACTTTATAGACTTTGCCATGTCCCGGGATGAGGAGAAACGCCGCCAGGCCCACCGGCGAGCGGCGGAGGCGGTGCGCGCCCTGCTGGACCGGGGGACAGACGTGGCCATGCCGGTGCTGGGGACGTGTCTCTCTTCGCCAGCAGTGCCTATGTGGCCCAGCTGCTGGAGGAGGAGGGCTGCCGCTGTGTCAGGGTCCCGGGGGTCCCCAGCTTCTGCGCCGCCGCGGCCCGGCTGGGCCGGAGCCTGACGGAGATGGACCTGCCGGTCCACATCGTCCCGGCGGGGGGCTTCCCCCTGGAGGAGGCCCTGGACCTGCCGGGGACAAAGGTGCTGATGAAGTCCGGCCGCGGCCTGTGCGGAATACACTTTTGCCGGGCGTGAGCCAGACGGTCATCATCACGCGCATGGCCGGGCGCACGCCCGTGCCGGAACGCGAGGGCATCGCGCGCTTGCCGCCCATAGCGCCACGATGGTGGTGTTTCTTTCGGCGGGCATGCTGGACGGCCTGCAGGCCGCTCTGCTGCAGGGCGCGTACACGCCCGATACCCGGCGGCTGGTATACCAAGGCCACCTGGCCCGAGGAAAGGTGGTGCGCTGCCGTCTGGGCGCGCTGGCACAGGCGGGGCGCGAAAAACAATATCTCAAAAACGGCGCTGGTGCTGGTGGGGGATTTCCCGCGCCGATTATGAACGCAGCAAGCTGTACGACCCTCCTTTGCGACGGAATTCCGCGAGGTGAAGCCGTGACCGTGCGGCTGCTGGCGTTCACCCAAAAGGGGCATGGAGCTGGCCCGGCGGCTGGCGGCGGAGCTATCCGGCGAGGCCGCGCGCTGCGGCGAAGGCTGCACGCTGGACGCCTGACAGCCGACGCCTTTGCCAACGCGGACGCGTTGTTATGTGGGCGCGGCGGGCATCGCCGTGCGCGCCGTCGCGCCTTATGCCGGAATAAGGCGTCGGACCCGGCCGTGGTGGCGGTGGACGAATGCGCAGCCGCTTCGCGGTGCCGCTGCTGAGCGGGCACCTGGGCGGCGCGAACCGTTTGGCCCGGCGCATCGGCGCGTGTTTGCGGCGCGCTGCCCGTCATCACCACGGCCACGGACGCAAACGGAGCGTTCGCCGGACGAGGGGCCGTGCGGCAGGGCTGCTGTGCTGGATGTGCCGCGCATCAAACGGGTGTCGGCAAAAATACTGGCGGGCGGCACGGCGGTACTGCGCAGCCCATGGCCCGTTGCGGCACGCCCCCGGCGGGCGTGGCGGCGGACGGCGGCGCGTTCGATTTTGAATTGACGGTGCACAGCGCCGACGCGGGCGCGCTGCGGCTCGTGCCGCGCATCGCGGTGCTGGGCGGGGCTGCCGAAGGGGCATTGGGCAGCAGGCGATGGAGGAGGCCTTCGCGGCATTGCTGGCGCAAAGCGGGCTGTGCGCCGAGGCGTTTTATAAGGTGTGCAGCATCGACCTGGCGGACGAGCCGGGCCTGCGCGCGCGTTCTGCGCGGCCCACGGCTTTGCGTTCAGACGTTTTCCGCCGCACAGCTTGCGGCGGTGGAGGGCCGCTTTTTCGTCGTCCGGCTTTGTGCAGAGCGTGACGGGCGTGGAAACAGGCGGGCGGGTGCAGCGGCGGGACATTGTATTGCAAAAAAGCAGGCGGGCGGCGGCGTGACCATGGCGGCCATGGCGCCTCGCCCCGGGATTGGCGGTGGCAGGATGAATAAGGTATATGTGGTGGGCCTGGGGCCGGGCGGAGAGGAATTTATGACGGCGCAGGCGCGCGCGGCCATGGAACGCGCGGACGTGCTGTGCGGCTACACGGTGTATGGATTTGGTGAAGCATCTGTACCCGGGCAGGAGACATATGTCACGCCCATGACGCGGGAGCTGGAGCGCTGCCGCTGGGCGCTGAAACGGCGGCGGCCGGGCGCACGGTGGCCATGGTGTGCAGCGGTGACGCGGGCGTGTACGGCATGGCCGGGCCGCTTTTGCAGCTTGCAGGAGAATATGGCGGCGCGGAGGTGGAGGTGGTGCCGGGCGTCACCTCGGCGCTCTCGGGCGCGGCGGTGCTGGGCGCCGCTGATGCATGATTTCTGCGTGATCTCCCTGTCGGATCTGCTTACGCCGTGGGAGCAGATCGAGCGTCGGCTGGCCCTTGCGGCGGCGGGGGATTTTTCCATATGCCTGTACAACCCGTCCTCGAAAAAGCGGGCGGACTATCTGCGCCGCGCCTGCGATATCCTGCTGCGGGAAAAAAGCCCGGACACTGTCTGCGGCTGGGTGCGCAACATCGGCCGGAGGGCCAGCAGCACCGCCTGCTGACGCTGGCCCGGCTGCGGGACGAGCAGGTGGATATGTTCACCACCGTATTCATCGGCGCGGGAACGACGCAGGCCGTGGCGGGCCGCATGGTCACGCCGCGGGGCTATGAGGCCAAACGATGAAAGTGCTTGTTTTCGGCGGCACGACGGAGGGCCGTTTGCTGGCACGGGAGCTTTCGGCGCTGGGCGCGCAGGTCACCGTGAGCGTGGCCACCGCGCTGGGAGCGGAGGAGCTTCAGGGGCGTTCCGCCGCTGACGGTGTGCGTCGGCCGAAAGGACGCGCGGCAGATGCGTAAATGCTGCCGGGCTTTGCAGTGTGCGTGGACGCCACGCATCCTTACGCGGCCGAGGCCAGCGGGAACATCCGCGCGGCGTGCCTTGCGGCCGGGGTGCCGCCTGAGGCGGCTGCTGCGCGGGCCAGCGCCCTGCCGCCGGACAGCGTTGTTGTGCCCGCGCCGGCCGCCGCGCGGTGGGTGGCCGGCACGCAGGGCACATCCTGCCGGCGACGCGCGCGAAGGGAGCTTGCCGCCTTTGGGGCTGGACGCGGAGCGGCTGTACCCGCGGGTGCTGCCCACGCACGAGGGGCTTGCGGCCTGCGAGGCGGCGGGCGTGCCCCACGGCAATATCATTGGCTGCAGGGGCCTTTTACGCGGGAGCTCAACGAGGCGCTGATGCGCCGTTTTGACATCGGGTATCTTGTCACCAAGACGGCGGCGCACCGGGAGGATTCGGCGAAAAGGCGCAGGCGGCGCGGAATGTGGGCGCGCGGCTCGTGGTGATCCGCCGCCCGGCGGACAGCGGAGAAGATTACGCGGCGGTTTTGAATGAATGCAGGGAGATGATGGCATGCAGGTGATCCTGGCGGCAATGGCGGCGCGCCCGGAACGATGACGGCGGAGTGCGCCAGGGCGCTGGCGGCGGCGGAATGCGTCGTCAAGCGCGCGGCGGCTGCTGGCCGCGCTGCCCGCGGGCTGCACGGCGCGCAGAGTGGAAGCAGCGCGCCCGCAGGAGGTGCTGCAGGCCGTGCTGGGCGCGGGATACGCCTCCTGTGCGCGTTGTGGCGTACAGCGGCGACACAGGGCTTTTATTCCGGCGCGTGCGGCCTGCTGCCGCTGCTGGCGGAAAAACGGCGTTGCGGCGCGGGTGCTGCCGGGCATTTCCAGCGTGCAGCTTTGGCCGCGCGTTGGGCCGCCCCGCAGGACTGGACGCTCGTCTCCGCCCACGGCGCGGCGTGCGACGCGGCTGCGGCGGGTGCGGCGGCAGACCGGTGTTTTTCCTCACGGGCGGCACGCTCGGCCCGGCGCTGTGCGCAGCTGTGCGAAGCGGGCCTGGGCGGGCTGGCGCCGTGACGGTGGGGGGAGAACCCTTCTGTCCGGACGAGCGGTGACGTAGGCTACCGCGGCGCAGTGCGCGGCGTGTTTGTACCCGCGAGCGTGCTGCTGGTCGAGGCCGCGCCCCAGGCGCGCCGCAGCGCGCGCGCCGGCATTGCGGACAGCGCGTTTGCACGCGGGGAGGTGCCGATGACAAAGCAGGAGGTGCGCGCCGCGGCGCTGGGCAAGCTGGCGTGCGCCCGGGCGACGTCTGCTGGGACGTGGCGCGGGCACGGCAGCGTGAGCGTGGAGCTGGCTTTGGCCGCGCACTGCGGCCGCGTGTACGCGGTGGAGTGCGAAGCAGACGCCTGCGCGCTCATCCGCCGGAACCGGAGCGGTTCGGGGCGTGGAACATGACGCCGGTGCAGGGCCGCGCCCCGGAGGCGCTGGCCGGGCTGCCCGCGCCGGATGTTGTTTTCATCGGCGGCACCGGGGGCGGCATGGCCGGCGTGGTGGACGCGGCGCTGGCGCGCAGCCCGTCCGCGCGGGATCTGCATTTCCGCAATTGCGCTGGAGACGCTTTCCGCCGCCGCTGCGGCGCTGACGGCCCACGGGCTGGCCGCGCAGGTGACGCAGATCGCCGTCAGCCGCACCCGGCCCGCGGGCAGGCTGCACCTGGCTATGGCGAACAATCCTGTTTTTCTGGTCACGGGGAATTGCGAATGATCGAATGGCGTATGCTGGCGCGCCGTCCTCCGGCAGCGGCAAAACGGCGCTGGCCTGCGCATTGCTGGCCGCGCTGCAAAACGGGGGCTCGCGCCGTGCGCGTGCCTCAAGTGCGGGCCCGATTATATCGACCCCCATGTTCCACCGTTCGGTGCTGGCGTGGAGAGCCATAATCTGGACCTGTTCCTCTGCAGGGGAGGACGCGGCCCGCACATTGTACGCGCGGCATGCGGCAGGTCACGGCGCGGCGGTGGTGGAGGGCGTGATGGGCTTTACGACGGCGTGGGGCGGCGTGACGGCGCGCGCCAGCGCGTGGCATGGCCCGCACGCTGGACCTGCCGGTGCTGCTGGTGCTGCGCCCCCGGGGCGCGAGCCTGACGCTGGCCGCGCGCAGGTGCGGGCCTGCTCGCTTTCCGGCAGCCCAGCCATATCGCGGGCATTCTGCTGAACGATTGCTCCGCCATGCTGGCCCAAAGCCTTGCGCCCATGCTGGAGCAGGAGACGGGCGTCCCCGTGCTGGGGGTATCTGCCCCACATGCCGGAGGCTGTGTTCGGGAGCCGGCATCTGGGCCTGTACACGGCGGCGGAGATCGACGGCCTTGCGGCGCGCATCGGCGCGCTGGCCGCGCAGCTGGAGCGGAGCGTGGATATGCGCCTGCTGGCGCTGTGCGGGCGGCGCACGGCGGATGGAGCGGGACAGGGAGCGCAAGGCCCGGCGCGAAAGCAGGCGGCGCGCATCGCCGTGCGCGGGACAGAGGCGTTTTGCTTTGCCTATGCCGAACGCTGGAATCCCTGCGGGACGCGGGCGCGGAGCTTTTTTCAGCCCCGTGCATGACGCGGCGCTGCCCGGGGAGCGGGTGGGCTGTATCTGCCCGGAGGCTATCCGGAGCTGTCACGCCGGGCAGCTTTCGCAAAACGGCATGTGCCGCCATGGTGCGCTGCGGTGGAGGCGGCCTGCCCGCACGGTGGCGGAATGCGGCGGTTTTGTATCTGGGCCGGAGCCTTGAGGGCGAAGACGGCGCATGCAGGGCGCACTGCCCGGCGCGCGGCGGCAGAAGCTTGTTCGCTTTTTCGCTACGCGCAGCTTACGCCCGGGCCGACAGCCTGCTGCTGCGCGCGGGCGAAACGGTCCCCGTTCACGAGTTCCACTATTGGGACAGCACGGAAAATGGCGCGCGGCGTTCAACGCGCAAAGCCCGCGACGGGGCCGCGCTGGACGGGTTCGCGGGCCGGCGCTGTATGCAGCTTTCCCGCACCTGTATTTTTGCGGGCAGGCCGCAGCTGGCGGAGCGGTTTAGGCGGCCGCCGCCTTTCAAAGCGGCCGGTGAAGGGCCCCAGTTTTTTGAGAGGCCGCGGGATCGCGGCCACGTGCGCTTGGAAAAGCGCCCTGGCAACAAATGAAGCTGAATGAAAAGAAAGAAGCTGGAAGCTATGGAACTGCGTGAATTGCTGAACATCACGCCGCCGGACGAGGCGGCGGAACAGGCGCACCGCCGCTGGGCGGCGTGCGCAAGCCTTTGGGCAGCCTGGGCTGCTGGAGACGGCGCTGGAGGACATTGCGCGCTGACGGGCGACACGCAGGCGCCGCTTTTGCCGCGTGCGGTGCTGGTGCTGTGCGCGGACAACGGCGTGGTCGCCCGGCGTTACCCAGACGGACAGCAGCGTGACGGCCGCTGTGACGCGCAACCTGGCTGCGGGGCGCACCTCCGTGTGCCGGATGGCGCAGGCCGCGCAGTGCGCCGTGGTGCCCGTGGACATGGGGGTGGATTTTGCGCCGCAGCCCGGCGGGCTGGCCCGGCGCATCGGCAACGGCACGGGGGATATCAACAGGGGCTGCCATAGCGACGCGGGCCCAGCGGAGCAGGCCGTTTTGGCGGGCGCGGAGCTTGTGCGCACGCAGAAGGAAAAAGGGCGTGCGTCTGCTGGCCACGGGCGATGGGCATCGGCAACACCACCACGGCCAGCGCTGTGGCCAGCGTGCTGCTGGGCCGCGCCCCGTGGAAATGACGGGCCGCGGCGCGGGTCTTTCGGACGAGGGGCTGCGGCGCAAGGTGGCGCCATCGAGCGGGTTGTGGCCCTCAGCCGCCCCGACGGACGACCCGTTGACGTTCTGGCAAAGGTGGGCGGCTGACATCGCGGGGATGTGCGGCGCTGGCGGCGCGGCCTGCCGTGCCTGTGCTGGCGGATCGGCTTCATCAGCGCCGTGGCGGCGCTTTTCGTGGCGGTGCGGCGGCCTGGCGGCGGCCAAGGCTGTTTTGGCGAGCCATGTCTCGGCCGAGCCCGCGGGCATGCTGCTGCTGGACGCGCTGCGCAAAACCGCTCATCACGGCGGGCATGCGCCTGGGCGAGGGCACGGGAGCGGTGGCGGCCATGCCGCTGCTGGATATGGCCCGCGCCGTATATATGGATTGCTACACGTTTGAGGAGGGCGGCATCGAGGCCTATACGCCGCAGGGCGGAGAGGGCTGAACGCCGGAGAGGAAAGGGGCGGATGGATGTTCACATCGGTCGTGGGCGGCGGCGTCCGGCAAAAGCGAATATGCCGAGCAGCTGATCCCTGCGGGCGGCGCCTGGGCCGCGCCTATGTGGCGACGATGGAACCCTTTGGCAGAAGCCCGCGCGCGCATTGCGAGGCACCGCGTCCTGCGCGCGCAAAGCGGTTCGAGACCATTGAATGCCCCGTTGGCCTTTCGCGGCGGTGCTGCTGCCTGCAAGGGGCGCGGCGCTGCGAATGCCTGAGCAATCTGGCCGCAAACGAGCTGTACAGCCCGGCGGGCGCAGGCGGTGAACAGGCGGCGCTGGCCGCTGTTGTGGACGGCGTGGAAAGCCTGCGGCGGCAGTGCGAAGCACTGGTGGTCGTCACGGGCGAGGTGTTCAGCGGCGGCAGCGCCTATGCGGGAGATACCGGTACCTATCTGCGCGTGCTGGCCGCGGCAAACCGCGCTTGCCGCCCGGGCGGACGCTGTTTGTGAGGTGGCGTGCGGCCTGCCGCGCTATTATAAAGGAGAGGGGGCCGCGCTGTGACTTGAGACGGCCGCCGTGGCGTTTTGCCATGTTTTCCGCCGTGCCGGTACCGCAGCCGGTGTGGAACGAAAAACATGCGGTACGCGCTGTGCGCCTTTCCGCTGGTGGGGGTGTGTGTGCGGCCTTGCCTGGTGGGGCTGGGCGGCTTTGGGCGCGGCTTTCATTCCCGCTTTTTGCTGCGCGCGGCCGGGCTGTGCCTTTGCGCCGGTGTCGGGACCGGGGCATCCACCGACGGTTACGCCGATTACCTGCGATGCGCTGGCGCTGCGCCGCGGCGGAAAAAAAGCAGGAGATATTAAAGGACCCGCACTGCGGCGCGTTTGCGGTCATACGCCTGCCTGCACCTGTTTTACGGCCTATCTGGGCCTGTGCGCGGCGGTGGACTGCACGCCCCGGGCTGCGCTGCATGGGCTGGGCTTTGTGCTGGAGCGGGCGCTTTCCGGCTATGCGATCGCGGCGTTCCTTTGGCAAAAAACACGGCCTTGCCCATACCTTTTGCAACGGAGCGGACCGCACGGCTGTGCGCCGCGCGCTGCTTGTACTTGTGCGCACTGGCCGCCGCAGGCATGGCGGCGGCGGGGATGACGGGTGCCGCCATGGCGCTGGCTGCGGTGCTTTGTATTTTGCGATACCGCGCGGTGGCGCAAAAGCAGTTCGGCGGCATACGGGCGACCCGCCGGATGGTTTTTGCAAAAGGCGGAGCTGTGGATGCTGGCGCTGGCAGCGTGCAGCCTGCTTTCGGGGGTGACGGGATGATCTTTATCACAGGCCCGCTGTACAGCGGAAACGGGAGTATGCCCGGCTGCTGCTGGGCTGCACCCGGGGAGCTGGCGCAGCGCGCTGTTGGGGACGTGCAGGAGCTGGCCGCGGGCTGCGGCGACCTTGCCGCGCGCAGCAGCTTGCCCGGAACGAGGTGGTCATCGCCACCGAGGTGGGCGGCGGCGTCGTGCCGGTGGACAAAACGAGCGCGCCGCGCGGGAGGCGGCGGGCCGTCTCGGCTGCCTGCTGGCGCAGCGCGGGACGCCGTGGTGCGCGTGTTCTGCGGTATCCCGGTCTATCTGAAAGGAGCGCCGAACACATGAAAGTTTATCTTTTGCGCCATGGGCAGACGGAATACAATGTGGACAAGCGGTACCAGGGCACGCGGGACATCCCGCTTTCGGAAAAGGGGCGCGCCGCGCTGCGGCGGGCGGACATTGAACCGGACACGGTGTATGTCTCGCCGCTGTGCCGGGCTGCCGTGGACACGGCCCGGTGCTGTTCCCGGCCGCGCGGCTCGTGCCCGTGCACGACCTGCGGGAGATGTGCTTCGGCATTTTCGAGGGGCGCAATTATGTGGAGATGGAGCGCGACCCCGATTATCTCGCCTGGGTGGGAGACGACTGCAGGGCCGCTGCCCGGCGGAGAGAGCCGGGCTGAATTTTCCGACAGGACCTGCGCGGCCTTTGCGTCCCTGGTGGACGAAAGGCGCTGGCGCGGGGCGCGGAAATGCTCGTCGTCATGGCGCACGGCGGCACCCAGATGGCGGTGATGGAGCGGTACGCCTGCCCGCGCCGGGATTATTACACCTGGTGCGGGCAACGCGGCCGGCTTTATACTGATGCGGCGCGCTGGCAGACGCACGGCCTGCTGGACCTTGCGGGCGAAGCGTGTTATGCGGAGGAAGCGTGAGATGGATATTGTGCTGGCCGCGCCTGTGCGGCTTTTTTGATGGACCTTGCGCTGGGAGACCTGGCCTGATGCCTCACCCGGTGGTGGGCATGGGAAATGCATCGCCGCGCTGGAACGCGGCTGCGCCGCGCTTTTTAAACGCCCCGGGGCGAGCTTTGCGGCGGGCGCGGTGCTGGCGGCCGTGCTGCCGCTGGCACGCTGGGCCTTTGCGGCGGGCGCGCTCTGGTTGTGTGGGCCTTTGCGCACCCGGCGCTGCGCTTTGCGCTGGAGGCCGTGTGGTGCTGGCAGGCGCTGGCCATGGGGGCCTGCGGGACGAGAGCCGCAATGTGTACCGCGCGCTGACGGGCGGCACGCTGAGCAGGCGCGCGCCGCCGTGGCCCGCATCGTCGGGCGGGACACCGCCGCCCTTTCCGCCGGAGGCGTGACGAAAGCGGCCGTGGAAACGGTGGCCGAAAACTTTGCCGACGGCGTGGCCGCGCCGATGTTTTACATGCTGCTGGGCGGCGCGCCGCTGGCGCTGTGCTACAAGGCGGTGAACACCATGGACAGCATGGTGGGGTATAAGAACGAGCGGTATCTCTATTTCGGGCGCGCGGCCGCAAAGCTGGACGACGCGGCAAATTATCTGCCCGCCCGCATGGCTGCGCGCTGCTGCTGGCGGGCGCGGCGGCGCTCACGGGGCAAAATCGGCGCGCGGCGCGCTGCGCATCTGGCGGCGGACAGGCGCAGCCATGTTAGCCCCACCCGCCCCAGACGGAGGCGGGTGATGGCCGGAGCGTTGGCGTGCAGCTGGTCGGGCCTGCTCTGCGCGGCGCTCTGCCGCGTTTTTGCGCAGGATGGGTACAGGGTGGCCCGTTCAAGAGCCAGAACATGGCCCTGAACAGCTTTGTCACCCGCGACGGGCTGGAAATGGGCCGCGCCCAGGTGGTGCAGGCCCAAGCGGCGGGCATCGAGCCGGACGTCCGGATGAACCCCATTCTGCTCAAGCCCAGCAGCGATGTAGGCAGCCAGGTCATCGTCAACGGCGAGGTGCGTGGCCAGATGAAAGCGGCGGACTACTTCCGCCACAAAAAACAGCTCATCCCCGATATTTTAACTGCCTACAACAGCCTGGCGGAGGATGTGGACATCATCGTCATCGAGGGCGCCGGCAGCCCGGCGGAGATCAACCTCAAGGCGGACGACATCGTCAACATGGGGCTGGCCAAACTGGTGGATGCCCCCGTCCTGCTGGCAGGCGATATCGACCGGGGGGGCGTGTTCGCCTCCCTCTACGGCACGGTGAAGCTGCTGGAGCCGGACGAGCAGGCCAGGATCAAGGGCCTGATTATCAACAAATTCCGGGGGGATGTGGAAATCCTGCGCCCGGGCCTGACCATGCTGGAAGAAAAACGCGCCTGCCCGTGCTGGGCGTGGTGCCCTACCTGAACGTGGACATTGAGGACGAGGATTCCCTCTCCCAGCGGCTGGACATGAAAAATGTCGTCAAGCCGCTGGATGTGGCCATCATCCGGCTGCCCCGCCTCTCCAACTTTACAGATTTCATCTCGCTGGAGCAGCACCCGCTGCTGGGCGTGCGGTATGTGGAGAGCACCCGCGGCCTCGGCGCGCCGGACTGCATCATCCTGCCCGGCACCAAGAACACAGTGGACGACCTGCTCTGGCTCCGTCAGTCCGGGCTGGAAGCGGCCATTTTAAAGCTGGCCGAGCGCGGCACACCCATTTTGGGCGTCTGCGGCGGCTACCAGATGCTGGGCCGGCAGCTGGACGACCCCACCGGCAGCGAGTGGCCGGGTGCAGTCCCTGCGGGGGCTGGGCCTGCTGCCCACCCGGACGGTCTTCTCGGAGCAGAAGCGCCGCACCCAGGTCACGGCCACGGTCACGGCAGAGCCCTTTGCCGGGGCAAAGCTGGCGGGGTATGAGATCCACACCGGTCGGACCGTGGTGGAGGGCACGCCCTTTGATACCCTTGCGGACGGCCAGCCCGACCCCGTCTACGCCGCCGATATTGAGCGCACCAGCATGAGCATCATCACCGAGGAACTGGCCCTTGCGTAGGCTGGAGGTCCCAGCGAGAATGCGGCGGTCGTCAAGCGGGTCATCCATACCACGGCCGATTTCGACTACGCGCAAAACTTACTTTACCCCTGCTGCGGTGGCAGCAGGCATTGCCGCCATGCACGAGGCGTGACCATCATCACCGATACCAACATGGCGCTGGCGGGCATCACAAGCCGGGCCTTGCTGCTGGGCGGGCAGGCCATGCTTTATGGCCGACCCCTGCCGTGGCGGTTGCCGCCAAAGAAGGCACCACCGCGCCGTAGCTGCCATGCACAAAGGCCGCGCAGGAATACCGCGCGGTGCTGGCCGTGGGCAACGCCCCCAGCCGGCCCTGCTGGCCATTACCGAGGAAATCGAAAACGGCTCTGCGTCCCGCGCTGGTCATTGGTGTGCCGTTGGCTTTTGTCAATGTAGTGAAAGCAAGGAACGGCTGTTTGCCACATGCGGGCAGTACGGTGTCCCGGCCATTGTGGCTATGGGACGCAAGGGCGGCAACGTGGCGGCGGCCATCTGCAATGCGCTGCTCTATCAGGCTGCCGAAATGTTGGACCCCATGCCCGCGGCTGGCAGTAAGAAACAACGGGGAGGGGACACCGTCATGTATGTGGATTGGGACTACTACAAAATCTTTTACTACGTGGCCAAGCACCAAAAACTTTACCAAGGCTGCCCGCGTGCTGGCAGCAACCAGCCCAACATCACCCATACGATGAACGTTGGAAGACCAGCTGCATTGCGTGCTGTTCATCCGCTCCACCGACTCACGCTGGACGCCGGAGGGCGAGAACTCGCTTTACGCCCGCATCTCCTCCGCCAAGCCGCTGTGCAGATCCAGGATGCCGAGGAGGAGTTGAGCGCCAGCGCCAGCCTTTTCTTCCCCACGGCGCGATCAGCATCAGCGCTACCGAGACCGCGTTGAACATCTATCTGTTTTGAGCAGCTGCGGAACTTTCACGCCCGGTACCCCGGCATCCGGCTGCGCATGCGAACCACTCCACCCTGCAGGCCGTGCAGGCGGTAAAAAACGAGGTAGACTGCCGTCGTTACCACCCCTGCCGAGACCAGCAGTGACTTGAAACGGTCGCGCTGATGCCCTTCAACGAGATTTGGTCGGCGGCCCCAGCTTGCCGAGTTGGCCGGGCGCACCCTCGCCCTGCAGGAGTTGACCGCCTACCCGCTCATCATGCTGGAAAACGGAAGTATGAGCCGCATCTTCTATCGCCAGTTTTCTTAGAGCATAACGCCGAGCTGAAACCCGACATCGAAGCCGGCACCACCGACCAAATGCTGACGCTGGTGCGCAGTGATCTGGGCCTGGCCTTTGTGCCGGGCCGATGGCCCGCGGCAACCTGCATCACAAGCATTTGCAGATGGTACCAGGGAGGCTATCCGTCCCTTTCGGTTTTGCCTGGTCTACGACCCCGCCGCCGCCATACCGCCGCGCGGGAGTTCCGCCACCAGCTGTTGGAATCAGCGAAAACAAACAAAAAGTAAACAAAAGCCAGCCGCGCCTGCATCGCTGTGCACGATACAGGCGCGGTTGGTTTTCCTTTTGCTTTGGGGTAACGGGTTAGAACGCAACACGCCTGCAGGCTTTCCAGGGCTGCAAGGCGTGCGCTGATGGCAAATACACTGGCGGCGGGTCAACTTCTTCTGACCGCGCGTCCGCAGGGAATGATACGCGCCAATACGGTGCTGTGGTCGATGGCATCGAACCGGACACCCGCCTGGCGGCAAAGCTCTACAGTACGGGAGGCACAGCCCGGCATGGTAGCCAGGGCGGCAACCGCATCCTCTACCGGGCGGGCTGTGCAGCGCCGGTATCGCCAAGTTGCTGCCCAGCACCGTCGCCGAAATGCCCATGCCGCAGCTTTCGCTTTTGCAGCAATACGTAACTGAACGAAGTACTGA
>VOFB01003130.1_pt1 | contig 22286 bp, 39 predicted proteins | sample 5384141 | NCBI WGS metagenome assembly VOFB01 (sample SAMN12384721, study PRJNA508395) | human gut metagenome | isolation source: healthy gut A | host: Homo sapiens | reverse complement strand
TCCGAATCGCCTGAAATGTCCTTTTTTTCGACGGATGACCTTGACGCCTACGAAACTTCATCGGTATCGCATGACTGATAATTTCATTCAGTTGTCCCGTTGTTTCAATCGGATTTTTCCTACGCTCCTCCACAATATGCTTTGCAATATTCTTAGCAAATTTATCTTCCCCATAGTCGCGGATCACACGGTAAAGTTCCGACTCACTGTATTCGTTGACAATGTCTCTCGCCGTCATTTTCTGTCTCTGATCCATTCTCATATCAAGCGGCGCATCCACCGATAAGAAAATCCGCGTTCGGCGGTATCAAGCTGGTATGATGAAACCCCAGATCGATCACAATACCATCTACTTTGTCAACACCTATATTCTGGAGCTGCGGCTTCATATCACGATAATTGCTCCGAATTATCGTAACCTTCTCCCCGAAGCCTTTCAGGCGTTCTCCCGCTGCTTTAATTGCATCGGCATCCTGATTATTCTATAAATCTCCCCTTACTGCCAAGCCTTCTGCACACTTCATAGGCATGTCCGCCTCCGCCAAGCGTAGCGTCTACATAAACCCCATCCGGTTTGACGTTCAACCCGTCTACTGTTTCGTTCAGTAGAACAGACACATGTTCAAATGCCATTGTCTTCTCCTTATCAAATACGAATTCCTATGGATTCCATACGCTCTGGCAATCGCGTCCAGATCTTCCCTCGCTGATCTGACTGCGTTCCTCCCAAAGAGCCTTATCCCATATCTCGATGCGATCCTGAACTCCCCACTAAGACTACATCTTTTTCTAATCCGGCTGCTTTTGCGGAGCGACGGCGGGACAAGAACTCTCCCCTGCTTGTCGAAACTGCCCTCCGATGCGCTTCCGAAAAATAACGCGTTGAAAATTCTGGCATCCTTACTCATGCGTGGCAAAGTCTCAAGTTCAGCAACGAATTTATTCCATTCTTCCTGAGAGTAAACAAAGAGGCAGCCTTCCAGTCCGTTACAAATAACGAAACTGTCACCAAGATCATCCCGCAGTTTTGCCGGAATGATGAGTCTTCCCTTTTCATCAATACTATGGTTAAACTCTCCTAATAACATCTGAATCCTTTCTCTTAATGTGAGCTCCACATCGCCCCTACTTTACCCCACTAGCCTCCACTCTTTACCACTTGACTCCATTCTAAACCACCACTCCCCTTTTCAACCCTTTTTTGAGATTTTTTGTGTCCTTTTTTTCGGCTAAAACGAATCAAAAACAGGATTTTTCGCAAAAAGAACATGTATGGCATTGATGTTCCAAATACCCTACATGTTGTGTTTTTAATGAATTTATTCACTTTAAAGTTTTAAAAATTTTGGGTGCAAGGGTGCGCTCTTCAAATTCGGCGCTCACTCCCCACCCCCCACCATTTACTCAGCAGAACCTTCTGCATTCAGTCCGTTCAAATAATCAGATACGGCGTCATAATTCACCTCTGAGACAGTTCTCTCTTTTCCCGACTCATAGATATCATAAGCAGAATAACCAAGCCATCCGATCAATGCCAGAGCTACCACCACAAGCACCCCTTTACGCATATTATTCATCAACTTCTGCTTACGCATGATCTGTTTTCTGTTTACTTTTTCCTGTTTATAACGGTCAACCTTTTCCTGACTCATCCCGTATTACTCCTTTCAGATAAGATACTACGCATGAGGACATTTTATCACAAACACTTCTACAGTACAACTATTATTCCACCGTCATTTGCATACATTGTGCTGATTCCGCCTGTCTCTACTATAAAACTGTCTTTTACTTTTATCTTATCGAGAATCATACGCTCTATCTCTCTTGCTCTTTCCGGGCAGTTGCAGTGAGCGATCGCCAACACTTTATTCTCTGTATTTTTGCCATCTGCCACAATATGCTCTGCCATCTTCGCAATCGCTTTCTTAACTCCTCTCGCCTGACCAAGCTGACAAATCGTTCCCTCCGGAGTTGACCCCCCATCACCGGTTTGATATTAAGAGCGCTTGCCATCAACGACTTAATTCCTGTAAGCCTTCCGTTCTTCCGAAGTGTATCCAGATTTTCAAGAACAAAATATGTGTGCTGTTCTTCGATATATGCTTCCACATGCTCTATCACTTCTTCAAAAGAATACCCTTTTTCTTCACACTCTTGTATTTTCAATGCGATCAAACTTTCACCTACCGATGCCGAACGCGAATTAAATACATAGATTTGTTTATCCCGTCTTCGTTTCTTCCTTCCACAGCTCTTTTTCCAAGCTGAGCGCTATTATACGATCCGCTTAATTCCGCTGACAAGGTCACCATAAACCCTCTTCTCCGCTCCGCCGTAAAGTTCCATATATGCATCCGGCGAAGGACAGGAAGACTTCAGACATTCCGGGACTCACCGCTACTCTTTTCAGAAAATCTTTCCGGTCAAAACTTTCATCATCCAAAGATCGTATCTCCGTCAACGAGCATACTCAAAACCGTATGGTAAATCCCGCTCTCCTTCATCTTATATGTCAATTCTCCGCAACTATCCAAAACAATTTTATAATCCATAACACTTCCTCCTGAAACGCAAAATATATTTTACCTTCTATTGTATGTTTTTTAATACCATATAAATATATAACATCTCATAAGAAAGGAAGCTTTTTCTATTCTAATCTTATTTTCCGTGAAATTCCAAGCGCAATTCCCATTTCCGCCATCAAAAATACGATTGCAGTTCCGCCGTAACCGATAAAAGGCAACGTAATACCCGTTGTCGGAAGAAGTCCCGTCACGACAGCAATGTTCAAAATAACCTGTAATGATATGCGCAAATATCCCAGTCGCGATCAGCGAACCGAAAAGATCGGGCGCATTTTTTCGCAATAAAGATCAGTCTGTATAACAACAATGCAAACAGGACCAAAATAACAACCGCGCCAAATACGCCAAGCTCCTCACAAATAACGACAAGGATCATGTCATTTTGCGCTTCGGGAATCACGCCCAATTTCTGTGTACTGTTTCCCAGTCCTTTTCCGAACAGTCCTCCGCTTCCGATCGCATAAAGTCCCTGCATGACCTGAAAAACTTCCCGTATCGGCCGTAGCTTCCGGGTTCAGCCACGAGATCACCTCGCTGAGACGGAAATTATCACCGTTCGCCACAGTTACCGAAAGAATTGGATCCCGACTGCCGCTACCGCAATCCCCGATCCCGATTATTACAAGAAACCATTTGCCTTGGATGGCTTACAAAACTAAAATACATGTAATCCCCGCCACGATGATCGCCATTATTGGGTTATCTGTCAAAAAACAAAACGCCTGCCGATGCCACTTGCGCAAATGCAAGTATCTCCCTTTTGCAATTCGGCGAATATGCCCTTTTTCCCCAAGACTAACCATAAGATATAAATAGAATCACTGCTATTTTTGTAATCTCGGCAGGCTGCAGCGAAAGGTTGCCGGAGTCCGATCCAACGTCCGCGCCATTGACAGTCACGCCAGCGGAGTCTGTACAAGCGCCATCAAAAACATCGAAATTACATAGATTTCAAATGCAAACGCTCCATACAGATGATAATCTAACTTTGACACAAGATACATGCCGATAAATCCGCCCACACCGATCAACGCCTGTTTTTGAAAATAGTACATGTCATTTCCGAAATCAGCCTGCGCTTCATAGAAACTGACACTATAAAGCATAACAAGACCAAAACACATCAGAAAAAATAATCACAAAAAAGAAGGTCATAGTCAAAATATTGTTCTTTCCTGCTGCACTTCTTTTGTCTTGCGATCAGCGCCGATAAACTATTTCTGTTTTCATAACGAGTTCTGCCTGACGTACGTTCCTTTTTCCCTTTGCGGAATTACATCGTCGAGAAACCGGACGCTCCGTCCGTATCACTTCACGCCTACGGTCAATCGTTCTGCGGTATCCCTCATACCTGCTTCTGATATTCATCGGACGCATCGGCGCCGTATCGTACACATCTTCTCTGACGGGACGCATCGGCATCGTATCTCCGAGGTTTCTTTTTTTGCTTCTTACATTTTTCCTGCCCTGTTCGCGTCTCTTGATCGGACGCACAGTCCTGCTCATATCATCACACCCATCATCAATCTTATTTACCTGCTGTCATGGAAGGATGCACCGGTTTCCCATGTTCAAAAAAAGCGGTCATACCATAGCTGAAAATATATACCGTCCAGATTTTGCGGCTGTCATCTGCTTTTTTCATATCGTATTCTTTCCGTCTCTGTGATCTTCCAGCATCTTCATAAGCAGATCGGTATTAAAGAATTTTTTCGCCATAGAAGATGCAAACATCGCTCTCACACGATTATAATATTTTTCCTTTTCAGCCAAACCCGAATCGGGATCGGAAAACCAAGTTTTTTCTCTGCCGTCTTGTTTCTGATACTGCGTCCCGCCGCTGCCCGAGAGCAACTTTCGTGCGCGGTGCCTGCACTTTATATTGAAGAGGAAGGCCCGCAAGTTCCAGAACATTCCGGTCAAGAAACGGCACTCTGACTTCCAAAGAATTCGCCATGCCCATCTTATCCCCTTTCATAAGGATATCGTGAACAAGCCAAAGATGCAAGTCCACATACTGCATTTTTGTCACCGCATCCTTATCTTTCACCCGGTTATACAAAGGTTTTGTCACATCCTGAATTTCCGGTCTGCATCCCTTTTTCAAAATTTTAGCAGCCTCACGCTCTGTAAATATATTTGTAGTGATTGGCAAAAAATACTGTTCTTCCAGCGTCTTTCCATGACGCATAAGAAATCCACGGCCTTTCATCCCCCTCGGCAGACAGTATTCTGCAAATTTTCCCATAAAGCGCCGGATCGGCATCGGGATTTTATTAAAAGCAGTATGTTCAAGAGGTTCACAGTAAATATTATATCCTCCGAACAATTCATCCGATCCTTCACCCGAAAGCACAACTTTTACTTTCTTTGCCGCTTCTTTACTCAAAAATACAGTGCAACTGCCGCAGGATCCGCCACAGGCTCATCCATATAATATTGAATATCCGAAAGACTGTCCCAGTATTCATCCGGCGTGATCACCTTCGCATCATTCTTCATATGAATACTTTCGGCAAAATCTTTTGCATCCTGAATCTCACTGTATTCTCCCTCGTCAAATCCGACTGTAAACGTATGATCGACTTGTCCCAGATAAGTCAGGTAACTGGAATCCACCCGCTTGATAAATAAGACGCAACCTCCACATCGCTAATCTTATGCTTCTCTACCGACTCCTTCATGACTTTGTCCACTTCAGCCGCAGCTTCATCGAATGTTTTTCATATTTTCCTGTAAAAAATTCGGTTCAAAAAATACCGCGATATTTCCATTTTCCCCTCTTCATAAATAAAGTAATGACCGGGCTGAAGACAAAAATACTCCTTTGAAAAAGGTTTCGTTAGTCGGTACGAACTGAAAGGAAAGATAATTTCCCAAAGCATCTTCATTAAAAATCTTATCAAATTTCGGATGTTCCATAAATGCTTTGATCTCAGACGCAAACAAAAGGTCTGATTCATCTGCGCATAGTAAAAAGGCTTGATTCCAAAATATCCCTTGCACCGAAAAGTCTTTTTTTTTTGTATCCCAAATCACAAACGCGTACATTCCCCGGAGACGATCGACAAGTTTCTCCCCACTGCTCATATCCGTGTATCAGAGTTTCCGAATCTGTATTAGAGACAAATACATGTCCAGCCTCGATCAATTCTTTTTCGCAGTTCCTGATAGTTATAGATTTCATTGAAAACAAGCACCATGCTTTTATCTTCATTATAAAGGGGCTGATCTCCGACTGAAGACAGGTCGATAATGCTCAAACGCCGAAATCCAAGAGCCGCATCCTCATCAACATATTTCCCTGCACTGTCCGGTCCTCTGTGTATGATTGTATCCATCATATTTACAAGAACAGTTTCCCGATCTTCTACTTTACCGACAAAACCTGCAAAACCACACATTTTTTTCTTCTTCCTTTCCATAATATCCGAAATAATAGATAAGGAATCAGTTTCCGGTAAGCCATTTACCTGATCTGATCCCTCATTGATCTCTCGTATATGATATCTTCTTCAAAACAAAAATATACTTCTGCAATCACCGGAAGTGCCAAAAGCACGCTCCGAAATCGCAAGCGTCCGCCAAAATCTCGGGCAAGCCCGAACTTCGGCTCGCCGCCGCAATAGATCAGTCGGGGTAACAGGATTCCTGAACCTGCGACCTCACGGCCCCCAGCCGTGCGCTCTAGCCAAACTGAGCCATACCCCGATGACTTACCTATTATATATAATTTAATGGCAGTTGTAAAGGATTTTTCCATATATCATTCGCAAAAACGTAAGTCGTTCATATTATAATAATGAATTTACAACAAAAAGGAGATACCGCCAATGGCAACTTGTCAAACAAATAATCAGATGCGTTATATGCGCCGTACAATGCCCGACACCTCCTGCCCGTGTCACGAAACAGTTCCTATGAACGGATGTCCGAATACCGGGACTTTTTTCCCTGCAAATATGCCGATTGCAATGGCATATGTTCCATGGCAAAATGGCAGAACATTTATGAACCGTGCCGCGCTCTTAAAAACGGAACGATCTTTGAGGAATTAAATAAACCATTCTCAGGGAAAGGAGCCTGCTGCCGATGAAAAACTATCCTTATTCTAACTCAAACTGTTCTGTCACAAATAATAATACTCAAGACTGTTCTTTAAATAACGCTTCAATGAAAAATATGCATCGTTCTATGAACCGAAACCAGCTTATGGAGCATATCAACCAGGTTAGTTTTGCTGTTGACGAAGTAAAACTTTATCTCGATACGCATCCTTGCGACAGCGAAGCGCTTGCGTATTTTCATGAAATGAGCGCCCACCGCAACGACGCTTTAAAACAATATGCTTCTGCCTACGGACCACTGACTGTCGACACAGCCGATTATTCCTGTGCCGAACGATGGAACTGGATCAATGATCCGTGGCCATGGCAGGAAGGGGGATGCTAATTTATGTGGAATTATGAAAACGTCTTCAATATCCGGTAAAAATCACACAAACCAATCCTAAAATTGCAAAGATCATCATCAGTCAATTCGGAGGTCCCGACGGAGAACTGGCCGCATCTATGCGCTATCTCTCTCAAAAGATATACTATGCCGTATAAGGAAGTAACAGGAACGCTAACCGATATAGGAACAGAAGAACTCGCTCGTAGAAGATGAAGCTAATTAAATAATGATAAGATGATGCAATATTTCTCCCCGGAGCTGATACCCGGGGAATATTTTTAATATAACTGGAATTTATCAAGCGCAATGCCGAAACATCCGGCATATCCGTCCTGCCCGTTTCCTACTTCATTGTCGAATTGCCACGGATAGTAACCGCCGCCAATCGGAGCAACTCTGTACTGCGCTTTTTTTGATAACCATATTTTGCAACAATATCCGCCGGAGTATCATAATATACCTCTACGGCATCGATCACAGCTCCCGGATATCCAGCATAGCCGTTGTTTGCGTCAGACCAGTTACATTCGGTTACGTAAGGTAACCATCCCTTGCCCTTTACATGCACGCGGTATTTTACAGTACCTTTATTAACCTTTATCGCGATACCGGCGATTGTACGACCCGGAAGTCCTGCAAAATCAGACAGGTTATTCACAAAGGGCAGGATTGTTCCGTCGGTCAACATAACGCCATAAGTAAACACAATGCCGGGATCACCGGATGCCGCACTGCTTCCGCCCTCCACTGACAACCGGAGCATCCGGCAACTTGTCCATTCCCATATACTCACGGATTTTATTAATAAAATATGTTTTACAGCCAGATGTGCCCCCATGAATCTCTACAGATCTGTGCGGGCACGCTGTCGCGAATACCTCCTTGTGCAGCCGGATTGTATTCGTGTTTGGAACGATACCGTACTGCTTTTACACTTCTGCGCCGCCAACTTCAACGCATTCTCTTCATTTTTCTTAAAGATTTCCAAATCCCCCATACTCTGACAGACCTCGATCGAATAATAGTTCCGGTTTCCGTCTGTCTGCCCGCAGTGCCATGCTGCGTAGGCATCATCTTCCGCATACAAGATCCCGTCACTAGCTACATAAGCGTGAGCAAATCCGTTTTCTAACGGATGCGTTTGCAGCCATTTTCTGTAAAACGCTGCATTTGCATTTTGTGATCCTGCATCGTTGTGAATAAAAATTCCTCTCAGTTTCCACCTCTAAGTCCTGCTGCTCCTCTACAAATACTCATGTTCTTCTCCTCTCTCCGGCATTTGCGCCAGCGCAAAAAAGAGAGCCTGCCTCCAAGCTCTCTAAATTATTCTATCTTCCTATATTTAGTTTCAGCATCAGCGCTTCCTGCAATACCTGTGAAAAATTAACTCCTCTGGCAACCGCTTCTTCGTTCAGCCATTCCGGAATACTAAGCGTCTTCTTGATTGCACGTGAATTGTGTTTCTTCTGATATTCCATCATATCAAACTCTACGACAGCTAAAATTCCGTCTTCCGCATCTACTTTATTTATTTCTGTCGGTTTTGGAATCGGTTCGCCTTCTGCTTTCCTGCTTGTAAGAGAGAGTCCCAGCGCATCTACTGCCATCTCATAAGCCTGCTGCATATCATCTCCTCTGTTAAGCATTCCGGCAAATCCGGAAAGGATACCCAAAACCGCCTTCTTCCGCCTCGTGAAAAATTGCAGGATAAAATAATTTTCCATACGTAATACCTCCGCTTTCTTTTTTTCAGGCGCAGGGCTATTTAAGCCCCTGCTTGTTTTAATATCGCCTGCTCCAGCCCCTTTTTTCATGGCTTTGGAGTGATAAGGAACAATAACTGTTATCCCTGTCGTCTGATTCTTGAGTTTTACATGAGAACCATTTTGACTGATTTCCTCAAACCCGTTTTTTCTTGAGATGTTTTATCTCTCTCGGTGTCATTGGCATCTTTTGTATCTCCTTTCCTTATCATGATTGTATTATATCACGTATCATTACGTATGTCAATCTTTTTTTCACGTATCTTTACGTATTATTTATGTTTATTAAATTTCGTCCGCTGCCAAATCTCCGCAACGCGTTCCCAGCCGCCGGTCGCTACTAAATACACAATAAACGATGCAATTACCGCCGCTACGATATAGTACCAAAGCAATGTGATATTATAGTAGATGCATGCGATCACTACTGCCAGTGCGGTTAGGATTAACGCAGTTACAAACGCAACTACATTTGTTTGGATGTTCCTCAGTCCGGGCATCTCTTTAATTACTTGTGTAATCAGAGCTGTCAAAAATGCCAGCACACCGACTGCCATCAGTGCAAATGTTGCATACTGCATTAAAAGTTCCATACTCATAATTATTCCTCCATGTCATGCGCCTGTTTGTTCAAGTGCTTTTCGATTTTATTGATTGCTTCTGTTACCGGGCCGTTACACCCTGTTCTTTCAAGCCTTTCAGGCATGCCAACAATCCGTAAGTGGCAAGACACTGTTCCTCGTTTATTTTCCTGATATCTTCATCATGCGTTTTTTGTAAGTTTTTCTAGTTTTTTCTCTAGTTTTGCTGGTTTTTGATAAAATTTATATATCGCGACTATTGTCCCTCCGATTACGCCGAGCGCGCCGATTAGCGTTGCCGCGGTTATAATCGTGTCTGTTGTAATATACATCGGTCTATCCTCCTGTTTTGTTTTATGCATAAAAATAAAGACCTGTTACGGTCTTGCTCTGATTTCTATGTGGTCATGTCTCTTATGATACATTTATACTACCGCCATTCTCACTCTCCTGCCAGGTCGTTTGTAATCTCGATCACTACCGCCCGGAGATTAAACAGGTTTGGAACCTGATCGAATGTAAATACTCCGGAAACCACTAAACTTACCCAAGTTTTTACTAAAATACTGTTTTTGTAAATGTCATGATTATTCTCCTTTCGTTCCATCAAGCACTTGATACACCACATCCCGAAGATTGCTTAAACCTGGGACCTGCTCCCTGGTATATGTACCGGCGAGGACAAGGCTTACCCACGTTTTTACAATAACGCTGTTTTCATTAAACATCTGCTTCACCCCCTCTATATTTTGCGGCGCCCCTGCTGCTGAAGTCGCAAGCGTAGCGATCACTGTTGTCAACTCCGCGATTGCCATTTGCAGATCTGTGTTTGTCTGGTTAACAGTATCCTCGACATTGGTGAGACGTTCCTCGGTCGTTGTCCCTCCTTGTATAACACCACTCCATAGATCTGCCCTGTGTAGATTTCTGCATGGTCGTATGCCGTGTAACCTTTGTAGGTCGCAATCGTCTGCCCTCGCTCCTGTACAATCATGCGGGATGTCCGGCTAGAGTCAGTAAACAGCACCTTTTAACTGTTCCGGAGTAATTCCAACCGTCAGAATTCGCAGGTAATCCCCGTGGATTCAACCTGCTGAACAATAATCTCGGTTGCATCATTAAAAATAAGCTTCATAAATATCATTCCTTTCTGTGCATCTATTTGAATAATAAAGGTTTGTCAGAGTTATCAGATCGTGAAGATGTCACCCTTAAAACCGGCGTGCGTTTGACGCGCTACGGAAAACTCCGCGTGCTCAGTCTTGTTAACGCGAGCAGTCCTACAGCAGGCGATATCGTAAGACTACCATCGGAGGATATACCCTCTAATTATGTAATGTCGTCTGCCTTGGTTCGGGGGGCAAACACGAGGAGATTATTTTGTTTCTATAACGCCTGCTGATGCCAATCCCCCTGAAAAGTAGGAATTTTTATCGGAAATAATGAGGCACAAGTTGTAAGTGGGGGGCTATATTGTAGCTTGCGTGACATAGTGTGTATAAGCGCAATCCGACATTTTTATGTACTCCATAACTACGATGGCGGAACATGGAAGTGATAAGTGTTATTTAATTTCCCACTCTGCATCAATAAAAATGTAATTATTTGTGGCTTTTGGGATGCAGAAAACAGATTGCCGTTTGCTTTTGCTAAAGAGGTACAGGCAACTGGATTTTATACTCTCCATCTGATGCAGTTACATTGACAGCAGTATCAATTAACGGTCGGTACTGTGACGGTATCGTAAAAGCATTGTTGTACACATTATTTGCAACAATTATAGCGGTTGTGTAGATTTCCATGTTTAGGTGTATCGTGTTACCGGTCTTGTAAGAGTTGTTTACTATTGTTTTCCAAATCCCAGTGTTCAATCCGAGATCAGTCGGTGTGAGCATCTTTTTATCGTGATACAACTGTAACTCTGACAAATATGTATTTAACATAGGGATTGTCGGGATGCTTTCGAACATTTTTTTCTACTTTTGTGATGCTTAACCCTTTAATTACCACTCGATAGAGCGGCATTTCCCTGATTTTCCCGATTCGTAGAGGTTGTTTTGTGTCAGCGTCGGATCCGTTGCCGACCCGGTTGTGGATGCGCCCTGTTTGACCTCTAATGTGTAGGTGTCGATGCCACCTGTTCCCGTAGTGATGAATTTTGCTATGATGATGTCGTTTCGGTTTCTGCCGGATTGCCCGTTGACAATCTCACAGTCAATATAATCTCCGTACGGGATGCGGGCAAATGTCCGCCTACTACGATAACTCCGTCTTTTACTCGTACTTTGTTGTTACTGATCACCTGACTTTCACATTGCTGGCCGATCATCATGACCCCATCTGATCCGACAATGCTCTGATAAATCGCTGCGTCGTCTTCCGCGTAAATATGTGCCTCCGCCGCTGGGTCGGTATTGATTGTAATTCCTTTCAGTTCTCCCATCTAGTCATCTCCTTTTACTTTATATTCGGTTGTTGTTTTTCCGTTTTTTGTTTTATGATTTTTCTAACGATCGGCTTTTTGTAGTCTCGTTCCTGTAATTTCTTCATATCCGCCGACGATGTCGCCGATTTCCAAGTCGATCCCTTCTACGTTTACGTCGATGCTTTATAGTTTTGCAGCTCTTTTAGACGCTTTGCTCCATCCTCTTCCAGCTTTTCTTTTGTCTGCGCTCGAAAACTCATAAACCGCTTCATTTTTCTTCAAGTCCAGTGTAATACGGGGGTCTTTCCGATGCTCCCGTCCTTTTGGACGTATAAATGCAGAATGATCCTTTCTTCGTTTTGTCCTTTTCCGGCACAGATTAAGTGATTCACGCCACCTCTGTAATCTTTTACGGTAAACTGCACCTCTCCATCTTGCGAGTATTCCAGCGTTTCCGAATAGTTTTTTGATCTGTACGGCTCTGACGGAAACGTATCCATAATCAAGGTTTTCCGGCTCAACGTAGCTGATCTGCAGGCGATATCCTTGAGCGCTTAACATTTTATCGACTGCATCATATAACGTGACGTATCGGTCGATCTGCCAGCCTGTGACGGTGATCCCGCCTTTTCTTCCGGTACAAAAAAAAGACCGTCGAATCGGTCTTTGATAAGTTCTCAAAGATGTCGTTCAAGTCTCCGCTCACCGTCAGGTGGTCCTCTCCCTCCGGCGGTTCTATGATTTTTTTGCTTTAACAGTCCTTCCACGTTGTGCCGCACCACACAATTTCTTGCGTTTTGGTCATCACTTCGAGGCTGTTTAGGATTCCGCCGTATTCTGTTCCCGGTACAAAAAATGCGATTTCCGTACCAGTACCATTCTTTTTGTCCACTCTTCCTGCGGTAAGCGGATTTCAAAGTCGTCCGTATCTCCAAGATCCATGTCGATCGCAACGCTCTGATCTAAAATCCCAGCTCTTCTCCGTTTTTCGGGCATGATAAATTCCAGCGGAATAGGTCTGCGTTTCGCACGATCAAGTCTCGTGTCTCTTCTGTTATCCGCCATTATCCCCAGTCGCGGTAATCATTACCGGGTAAACCGCTTCTTTCGCTTTCGTTGTCGGCGCGTTTAGTTTTCCTTGGTAGCGATCTTTCCGATTCCCGGTAAATTCTGCGTGCTCCCATTTAGCGTTGCTTCCACCTCGCTCCATCTTGGTTCGCTCCTTTCTTCGTAGATCACGAGATCCCAGTCAAATTTACCCGACCATACAACTTTTTGCCGTCCGGGTGGGATCTTTTAAAAAATTTCTTTCCTTTTTCCCGGTTATGAAACGCGTTGACTTGCTCACCGTTTTTTGATATTTTGTAACGGTTCTTGTGCGGCTGTCTATCTCCAACCGTTCTCCCTGCTCCAAAACAATATTAACTAAATAGCTTTTATCTCCGATGATGACTTGAGGGTTTACGACCGGCCCATAAATTACAAGTGTAAAATTTGCATCTGTAAAATGAGGGTTTTGGACATGTGTGTTGTTCATGCCATTCGCGTATCGGAACGGGTAACGCCCGGGTAACGTTTATTATCAGATGACGATGCGCCGTAACTGTAAAACGTATACGGGTTTTCTTTTGTCCATATTGGACGTGGACAATACAATTTCACCTTATTTTGCGAATAATAGACTGCTATATCCGACGTTTTTGTTTCGGACGATGTTACAAACCCATCTATGTAATAATCCCCAAAATAAATTCTTCCCGGTCTCTCTAGTAAAAACATCTGTTTCGAACGCATCCTGCATTTCATCCAAAAAAATGTTTTTCGATCTTCCAACGCTCCTCTAACCGTAAAAGTGATTTCGTACTCCGCCGCGTCTTTCTCAAAACCTTGTACAATTTCTCCTATTTTTCTTTTGCTCGTTTCCGGCGTCCAAGCGTGCTTGTGAAAATTTCCGCTTGTTGCTCTCACTCTTGCATCGTAAAATTTATATTCTTTTCCTTCTGAATTGATATATCGTATCATTTTTGCTTTACCTTTATACTTCCAACAAAGCTCTGCCTAATTTCTCGTCTGTCTAGAAGCATTGTAACTTCTTGCTTTTTCCCTGCTATAGTAATCAGCACTTCTTCTAGTGCATCCAGTCTTTCTTCAATTCCGCGTCGCCCGTTTTCGTTCCCCTATTTTTCCGATGTTTGTCGTATATGATAGATCTGTTGTCAATGGGTCATATGCAGCTTTTTTTTGCAAGGTTCGCGGAGTCTGTTACTAATTTCGCATCGCCCGAAATTCCGTTTGCAATTCCTTGATCGATCATATTACCTACGTATTCTCCCCAGCGCGAAGGCGAATGAATCCCGAAGAAGCCTAATATGTTGTCTTTAAAGTCTCCCAGCGCACTTTTTACCGCGTCCCACAATGCGCCTGCTGCATTTGCTAATCCGTTCGCGATTCCTTTTATGATATTTAACCCGATTTTTCCCCAGTCCACGGATAAAAACTCATTTTTTATGTTCGTTATGATCGTTGGTATTTGTGCGATCAATTTCGGTATTGCCTGTATTAATCCCGCAGCTAATTTCCCGATGATTTCGATTCCGCTTTGTAATACAGACGGCAGGTTTCTCCCTATTGCTGCTACATATTGTATAATTGCACTTCCTGCCGCTGATGCAATCTGCGGCAAATTCGTTATAATACCGTTGACAAGATTTAAAATAAGCTCCGCTCCCTTTTGCATTATCGTCGGAAGCATCGACTGCATTCCGCTAACAAAACTTACTATTGCTTCGCCTGCCATCGTAATTAATTGTGGGAGCGATTCTAGTATTCCGTTCGCAATTTTTCGTCACCATCTCGACGCCTTTGTTTAAGAATTCCGGTAATTTCTCCGATATTCCCGTCATGATCGTGTCTACTATATTTGTATCTGTTCCCAGTGTTTCAACCGCCGCTGTCTCCAATCCCGTTTTTAATCCCGTTATCAGATTTTGTGCAACAAGCAGCCAATCCATCGTTAAAATCGCATTTGCAAAAGATGCTACCAAGTTCAGCGCCGCCTCCGCAAGGTACGGAAGCGCTGTTATAATTCCTGTTACAAGCGACGTCACGAACGAAACTCCTGATTCCAATATTTGATCGCTGTTCTCTGCGATCATGTTCAGCCCTGCCGCTGCAAAATCCTTTCCGAGCAAATCAGGAATTGACGCCAGTACATTTCCGATCATCGGTATTAAGTTACCTGTCAAGAATGTAACGACCGTTTCTCCGACCTGTTTCAATTCATCTGTAACGTCCTCTCCTATCGCAATATTCCCGAGCAGATTTTAAACGCCGCTTTCATGGATGCCAAAGACCCCGACAGTGTTGTTGCCGCTTCTTTCGCCGTTGTTCCTGTAATTCCAAGCTCTCCTTGTATTACATGAATCGCCGAGTATACGTCTGATAAATTATTGATATCATACTTTACTCCTGTGATTTTTTCCGCATCCGCAAGCAGCCGCTCCATTTCCGTTTTTGTGCCGCCGTATCCTAGTTTTAGGTTGTCCAGCATTGTGTAGTTTTGCTTTGCAAAGCCTTGATATGCGTTTTTGATATCCTCCATGTTCGATCCCATTTTGTTCATGTTATCGGACATGTCTGTCATTGCCATATCTGCCACATCTGCCGCTTTAGCTGTATCATTTCCTAAACTTTGTAACAGACTCGCGGAGAAGCTTTGTTGTTAACTGCATGTATTCGTTTGCGCTCATCCCAGCCGTCTTGTAGGCGTTCGCAGCGTTTTGTTTTACTTTCTCTGCACTGTCTTTAAATAGTGTTTCGATTCCGCCCTATGCTTTGCTCTAGTTCTGCACCTTCGCTGATTGACGCAGAAATGGCTTTTCCGATCCCCGCCGCGATTACAGCGACTTTGATCGCTCCGCCGATTCTGCCTCCGAGCGATTTTCCTGCCGCATCCGTTTCTCCGCCTACTTGTTTTGCAGCATTCCGCCTATCCCTTTTTGCGGACGGTATAATTTGCACATACGCCTTCGCAAGTTCTGTCTTTTCCACTATTTCACCCCTTTTCTGTCAGCCGTTTCCATTCTTTCTCAAACTCTTCCCCAGTTTCAAACGATATGATTTTTTCGTTCTTCTTCGCCAAGTAGTCTCGGTAATATCGTTTTGGGTCTGTTTCTTCCTTTACGCGCATCTTCTGTTTGCATCCATGTCAGCAATTTTGTATGATCTGCGATAGATGCCAATAGCATATCTTCCAGCGTAACTTTAACGCCTGCCAATTTCATTTTTATTCTCGCGTTTTCTTTTAAACCTTTTGCATATATCGCCGCCATTTTACACGGTATCTCTTTATAGTTATAAATCCGATACGTTTCCGCAAAATCGCATACGAGCGCCTCCTCGTCTGTGTTTAGCATACAAACGAGGATCAAGAGTTTTTCCCTCTTGGTTTCCTCTTAAAATCTCCCCGATTTCATCAAACATTCGTTTTATCGACACTCTTCCCGCTTCGTCTCTCATGTTCTTTTTTTAATTGTTCCTTTTGTTCTGGTCCAATGATTTTTCTATTGCGTCTACTACCAGACTTGTGTTTCCTTTGTCTATTTCCGTAATTCTTCAAGCAGTTCGTAATCGTCTAATGCTTCTTCTTGTACTTGTATAGTCAAACCCGCTTTTTGTTGTTCCTTTAATCATTTTTCATTACCTCCGATCCTGCTTTTTAATATATTCGTAGTGTGTATTTCCCGTCTTGTCTGCGACTGCTGCGATTGTCAATTCGTATCCCGTTGCCTCGTTGTCTTTGTATACAATATCCCTAGCTCTGAGATGCTTGCTTGCGGAATTACAATTCTTTTCACCGCTCCTTTAGTATCATGTCAAATACCCAAGATACTTGTTCTGTCTCACTGTTGTTGCTTTAATTGTTATTCCGTCTTCTATCGTTCCGTTACGTTGTTTTCCCCGTACACTGTTTTATAATACATCTACATTCAGCACTTCAAGGCTTTAATTTAAACGTATCTGCTTTGTTTGCCTGCATGTTCAGCACTGTATCTCCGCCCCATGCCTTTTGTTCTTCCGTTTCCGGGCTGTTTTGTGTTTGTTATCCCATCGTCAGAGCAATATCCAAGTCCCTTAAAAGCCGCGTTAAGTTGTGTCGTTACATCTTTCGGCAGCTCTGTTCCAATCGGCGCTACGAAGACTGCCTCCTATTTTGGGTTTTCCTGCACTTACATTGTTCACATCTGACATTTTTTTCTCCTTTCAGTAGTACGCTATGTTAAATACAGCTTGATATCTGTATTTTTTCTTTTGTATCCGTGTAATTGTAGTCACTGTTTAGTTCGCACCTGCAAACGTCATCTCTTTCTGCGATTCGTTCATTGCTTTTCTTTTACTTCTTCGTTTAATTCAGCCGCGGAGTAGAGCGGTGTGAGAAAAAGACTGATTGCCAGCGTTGCGTGTTTAATATAATCCGCTTCGCTTCCTCCAGTCTTTTCGATCAAGATATTTTTTTCCTCGTTTTCCTCTTCCATTAACACCGGTACGTCCAGAATCGTTTTAGGTGTTCTCTTACGATTTCTTCGATCATTTTCCCACCGCCTTTAATAAGCTGTTGTTTCCGTCGTCTCCTGTTACTTCCGCAACCGCCCTTTGTTTGCGCTTACATATGTCTCGACTGTTCCGCCGGATGCTCCGGCAATTTGTTCCGCGTGTTTTTGTATGTTTGCGCGCATCTCTTCCGATCGCAATAGTGCTGTGATTCCTTTTCTGTTCAAAACAATTTTACTTTCTTACCCATATCGCTCTACCATCCACTTTTGATTCCATTCCAGCGGTATATTGTGTTCAATCCCCTGCTGTGGAAGCCCTATCACTTTCAAGTATCTCCGAAAAATTCTACTTTGTTGTCTTCCCACACGTGTTCATCCCCTTTGGTATTGCGATCGTGTAGACTGCCTTTTTCCCTGTTAAGTTCAGCGTATCCAAAATTTCTGATGTGTTCGTGGGGGCTACAAGTACATTTTTGACTTTTTATCGGCGTTTCTTTGTAGATCGGCTTTCCAAATGGATCTTCATTTATTTTTTCCTTTTTTCATAGAGCGTTACTGTGATCCCTTTATCATCGTCATATAGATCGATCACTCCTATTCTTTGTCGCTTTAGTCCGAGCCTTGCCAACTCACTTTTTTTAATAAATAAGCCTCCTCCCGGTACTAAGTATGTCCCCGAAACAGAATAGCCCAGAGCCGATTCCGACCGCTGCGTCATCGGCTCTGTGTCCGTTGACGTCATAAGTGTGCGCGCTACCACATCTACAACTACAGACTTTGCAACATTTTCTAAATATGGTTTTTCTTCTATCATTCGATCAAGGTTTTTCCCTACCTTATCGGCTTCCATTCTCAAGCTATCCTCTACTATTGGCAGTAAGTTTTTTGCGCGCTCTTTTTTCGTCTTCCGTCAGCGATCTCCACAGTTTTTCAACGTCTTCAATCTTAGCAAAAGTTATTCATCTTTTTCACCGTCTTTCTCTTTTTTTAGGGGCGGATCTGGGCGGCTTTTTCCGCCTCCCAGTCTCCGCCCTTCAGTTCGCACTGTGTTTCGATCACATTCCCTGTCCGTTTGTTTCTGTATATCAAGTTTCGTCTACCACCCTCGCGAAATATTCCGGCACAAGAATGCCCCATCCGAGATAGACTTCTGCGCGAATGTAAACCTGGTTGTAACCTTTTTAAGTCTTTTTCCTGTGTTGTCCGGATCGCCATATTTAATGATCTCCAAAGGGATTTTTTCGAGAACCCCACTTGAAAGCGCTGAAAAATCGCCCACGATTGCGTGATCTTTCACAGTGTCGTTGTATACGGTCTTATTTACACTTGTTTTCATTCCTCCGAGATTCCGGCGATGTCCAAACCGAAATTCCGGGTACTGTCTGACTCCGTTTTCCTTTACCGTTGCCATGTCTGCCCTGAATGTATTTTGACAGCGCCATTCCTGTAACGTCTCCGTCCGATCCCTGCACCATTGCAATCGCCGCATCTAAATTTGTATCCGGCGTTCCTTTTGTATATTTGACTTTTTGTGTTACTTTACTGTCAAAGTGATTCGTGCCTACAACTGTTGATGCTTCGCCCGTCCGTGGGTTGATGCCGTGAAATGCTGCCAGGTCAAAGCCTTTCGCTACTTTTGCCGCAAAACCATTGTTAAACGCTGTTAAAATATCGTTGTTCCTCTTCTGTCGCGTACAAAAATTCGTCTGAAACTCTCGCTCTGTACTCGAATTTGATCGGTACGATTTTACCGGATCTACAGTAATGCCGCCCTCTGACTTTTTCCCGTTTTCTGCTACAATATCAATCTCATTGTCCATTGAGAAAATAAATTCTTTCAGTCCGTTGAATGGGATCGGCGTCTGTCCCGATAAAACCGCTAAAGATGATTTTCCCTTTACTTTGTTCATTAGATCTTTACAAGTACCGCGTCAAATAAATTTTCCCTTCCTGTTGCCATGTTCTTATTCTCCTTTCAAATTGTTTAACATTTTTTCGTTGCTTCTCTGATCGAGTCGTCTTTATTGTCTGTGTCTCGTGTAAAGTTCGGGTATGTGGTTTTTCCCTTCAAAAATTTAGAAAAGGCTTCCGCATCTTTCTTCATTTCGTCTTCTGTTTCCCCTGACAACTTCCCTGCAAGTTCGTATGGAATTCCGTTTTCCATTGCTACTTTTACCCTTTTCGATTCTTTTTCGTACTTTGCGATCGCGGCGTCTTTGTTCGCCGCATCTTCCGGGATAAATACCCTTTGTACTTCTCTTCTGCATCTTTCGGTGATAAGTACTCTTTGTACTTCTCTTCCACAGCTTCCGGTGATAAGTATCCGCTAAATTCCCTTCTTACCGTTTCTCTTTCCTGTTCCAGCCGATCTTTCACAGCCTCCTCGAACTGTTCTCGCGTTTCAATAGCTTCAAAATCACTCATTTTTTGTTCTCCTTTCCCCGCTTAATCCGGTGGTTTTGGTATTTTTGTATAAAAAGCGCTGTTTCCAGCGTCTTTTTAATATCTTGCTATCTGTTTTTTCGTTCCTTTGTTTCTGTGCATTTCCAGTATGCAAGGATCACACTGTCAAGCAGCGCGATTTCAACCCTTCTTTTAATGATCTGTATCCGAATCCTCCGTTTGATCCTATCGCCCTTTTTTCGCTGTTGCTTACAGACTGTGTTAACGATGCTTGGTCGGAATGACAGATATTTCCTTTAAACAGTCCTTGTTCAAAAGTCGCGTTTGCTCCTATAATTTCTTTTACAGTTGGCAGGGTTGGTGCTTTCATTTTGCATCTTTCATGTCTTTTTCGAGTATATGCTGCCCGTTCGCTCCGTCTACAACTACCGTTTTGGGTTTCATTTCCGCAATGTATGACAGTATCCAGTCGTTCCCTTCGCGGATTGTTCTGCAGTCGAGTGCCTCAACGAAAATTTTTTCCTTCATTCGTTTTTGATGCTACCGACATCGCAACATGCTGTCCGTCATGTCCATATTTAACCCCAACAAAAAGTTCTCCTTTTAATTTTGGTTTTGATGCGATCGCCAGTGATTCCCACTCTGTTTTACTAATCGCCGATTTTTGATTATATTTTAACCACAGTCCCAGTCTTTGATGTTAAAATCTATATCATCCGTTGTAATTTCTGCCCGGATCTTCCTTTCTGTCAGTATTGTTCCTAACGACGGGTTTGTTTCGTACCACGCCTCAAACATCGTTCGCGGATGTCAAGTTTTCAACCGACCATTCCGCCCATCCAGAGTCAAATCCCCGGCCGGCAAGTACTGTCTCCTATATTTTGTAAACTGTTCCGGCCGATACCGCCGTCGGCGGCGTTCCAAGCATGATTGTTTGTGGGTTCTCGCTGTCTGATACAATATTTCAGTGACGTCTCCTGTGCTTCCGTGTATTTTGTGCCTCATCTATAATTACACGTCGTACCCTTCGCCAAGTCCGCCCGATGATGTTCTTGTTCGAATTCCACCACACCTCCATCACTTGTGTATAAGTGTTCTTTCCGAACGCCTTAAATGATGATGATATCTTGATTCCTGCTTTTTCGCACATTCGATCCAGCCGCTCCCACACTGCGTGTGATGTTGTTGCCCTGTGTGCGTGTACAGAATTTTTTCGCCGTTTTTCAGTCCCCATAGGCAGCGCGCCAACACATTTTCCGACTTTCCATTTCGTCTCGGCACTGAATAGCCATATTTTTGATGCATCCATAAACCATCATCGTTTACGGCCATAATGTCGCATTGTAGCAACTGCTGCCATTCAAGCAGCTGTTCCCTGTCTTTGCGTACGTTCCGCAGCTTCTTGTCCTCGTGTTTTTTGAATAAGGAATCGTTACGGATTGAGTAGGCGTCTGACGTCCCAGTCTCTGTTTCCGTCATAACTTTCCTCCTGTCTTTAACTATATCTTCATGGGCACATCCCCATTGCCTGAAGGGACATTTTTTCAAATTGCATTAAAAAACGCGCTTTTCGCGCGCTTAGATAAATGGAGTTATTTTTATATCTTTCAAAAATTCTTTCGCTTTCTATTAAGGAGTTGTTGCAACACATACGCAATCCTTCCGGTGTGATTCTGCTGTTTTAAATCATAAATCACTTTCTGCCCCACACTTTTTCTGTTTGCCCCTTTCACTAAATTTATGATATAATCCCAGTATTTCCGGTTGATCTGCAGTAGTTGATTGTTAATCATGTTTGGATTTACATCTTCCCCGATTTCAATTTACATTACGATAGTATCTGTATACAATTACAAAAATCGTTCTTTTGCCATTTCGCCTCACCCTTCGATCTCTTCTATCATTTTTTCAAACATTTTTTTTTCATTCATTTCTTCCATGTAGAACAACTTTCCATCCTCAAACATGTTTTTTTCCACTTCTTTTTTGAGAATGCGTGTTCTAATCACGATCGCGTTTGCCCAACTCAGCCCCGATACAAAAAACTCTGTCCTCTCTTACAGCAAAAGCACTTTTTCCCTCGCACTTTTTCTTTCTTGTATCTTCTTTTCAAATTCTTTTTCTAACGCCTTGCATCTTTCGTTAATCTTCTTTTTCTTTTCCGTTGATATCATATTTTTCACACCTCCTTTCCCCTGTGGAAATTTTATAGTATTCGCCTGTGATGACTTTTTCTCCTGGTGATACATTAACAATCCATCTCCCCAAAGTTTACCCTGTATCCTCCACCCTCTTCAAATGGAATATCTCTTGTAATTTTTCCCTTTTAAAGGTTTTGTCTCATATCCCGCATTCTGTAGTGCATGGTATAGACCTCTTTGAGTGTATGCACCTAACATTTTTGGGTGTCCTGATATTCTCGAAGCAAGATCCAGCCCGTTTTCCTCTTTGATCCTTTTTTCTTTTCCTTTGGTGTTTTTTTATTTTTACCACTTTTTGTTTATTAGACCATTCTT
>VOFB01002256.1_pt1 | contig 22307 bp, 36 predicted proteins | sample 5384141 | NCBI WGS metagenome assembly VOFB01 (sample SAMN12384721, study PRJNA508395) | human gut metagenome | isolation source: healthy gut A | host: Homo sapiens | reverse complement strand
CTGTGAGAACCGGGCATGTGATTTTGCCCTGTTCAAGAACAATAAATATTTTGCTTCCATGCGGAAGAACTGAACAAATCTATTGCCCAGGCACTTTTAAATAAGGGTGAGGCAAAGGTATCCGGTCTGTATTCCCAGAAAAAGGACAGTACCTTTTTCCGCAGTCATCCATATGGATGCTTCCGGGAAATATCCGCAGTTTTCCATGACCTTTGACAATAAAAACAGAAATCAATCAAAAATAGAAAGAATGAGGTAATCAACATGAAGAAAAAAGTAAGATTCAGGCAATTCCTTTCCGGCGTGATGGCGGTTATGACGATTTTATCTACAACCTTATCACCGCTTAGTGTATGCGGCAGAGCCGGAGAAAAAAAGGAAATCGAATATCCGACATATGAGGAAGTAAAAAGAGCAGATTGCCGAAGATGAAGTTGTGAAGGCAAAAGACCATGAAGTGGAAATTGGTTCCGAGTTTGAGGTAGAGAAAAGACTTTACCGGACTGGAAATTTCAGATGAAAAGAAAGTAAAAATAACATTTCATGAAAGCAAAAAATGAAGTGGGAGACGATTTTCTACAGATCATGAAGATACCTATAAAACGGTATATTATGTAGAGCCGGTAAGGGAGTGGAAATCAATCTACCAGATCCACAGGAACATCATTGTAAAAGCGGTGGAAAACACAGACTGAGGGTGCATCCGGAAGTGAAGCAGGTACGGAAGGAAGCAATGACACGGAAACGGAAGAATCTGGTGAAGAAGAGGGAGAGTCAGAGTCGCAGGAACCAGATACAGAACTTCCTGTAATCCCGGAAATTCCAGACACAGAACTGCCGGATATAGAATTACCGGAAACAGAGCCTCCTGTTGAAACAGAGACACCAGCAGAGGAAACTGAGGAAGAAATCGGTAATGCAGAAACAGAGGAAGAAAAAGGACACAGAAGCCGATCCGGAGACAGAAGAAACCATGACACCGGAAGATGCTCTTGAAGAAGCAGAAAAACAGGGGATTGACCTTGCTGCTCTCGAAATCGGTGAGAGTGTAACCTTTTTGCTCGAATCTAAGGAAAGAGCAAGTCAGCAGGTAACAGTGACAAAAGGAGCTGGTTATAGCTATGCAGACTATGGGCTGGGAACTTACATTACCTTCAGATATACCGTACAGTTTGGGAATGTTTCCGCTACGGCATATTGTATTCAGCCGTCTGCACCATCACCGGGAAGCGGAACTTATACCATTATTCGTCTGAAAGATGGAAAAGCACTTGCCAAAGTATGTTATTACGGAACAAAAGCCAGCGGTAAAAATGGATTTTTTGCAGAGAAACACCCGGATTTTCCGGAAGGAAAGAAATTTATCATTGTCCATATGGCTGCCAGCTATGCAAATGGAAGCGGTGATGCCTTTTCCGGTGCAAATGCAACCGCACAGAGCCTTGCGATGGAACTTTACAACTACTGTATGGCACAGCCGGACATCCCGGAAGTAGATATGTCATTTTCTGATGCAGATGTGACTGCCTATGTAGACGGAAACATTCAGAGAACAAAGGAAATTACATTTAAAGCAGACAAATTGCAGACGATTACGATGAAGTTACCGGATGGTGTGAAATTTCATAATGTAACAACTGGAAAAACAAGTGCTGCAGGGGCAGATGTGGAAGTGACAGGTGGAACAGTCTTTTATATCTGTCAGCGCCGCTTACACAGACAGAAGATGTTTCCAGTTCCTGGTCTGTAACGATGAAAGGAAGCATCACAAAAAGATTATTCCGCTTATAAGATTACAACAGGCGAATCAACACAGGACTTAGCTCTTGTATTCGGGGAAGGCGTTGCAGATGAAAAATATGTGGACTTTTTCCGTGAAATGGGTGGAGCAGGCATCCGTGGAAATCGTAAAAAGGATGCGGATAGCGGAAAAAATCTTGCAGGTGCGGTATATGGTATTTACAGCGATGAAGCCTGCACAAATCTGATTGTAGAAATGCCTGCAACCGATAAAAATGGAGCATCTAAAGTTACTTTTCTGAAAACACAGAACAAAGTGTATTTAAAAAGAAATCACAGCACCTACCGGGTATAATTATAATGCCATTGCTTATAATGTCACTTTGAAAGTGGGAAAAAGTGGTATCTGTTGAAGTAACGGATAAGGAGCAACTTGGGAATCTGACCATTTACAAAGAAGGTGAAGTGCTAGTCGGGGCATCTTCTAATGAAAACGGAACTACTTTCCAGTATGAGAAACGCCGCCAGAAGGGGAGCAATTTATAACCTTTATGCGGCAGAAGATATTAAAACACCGGATGGAGCCGTTGTATATCAGGCAGGAGCTTTGGTAAAGGAAAATCTGGTGACAGGTGACGATGGTTCTGTAACTGTTACAAACCTGCATCTTGGTACTTACCGTGTAACGGAAATTCAAGCACCGGAGAACTTTTATAATGCAGGTGAATCCAAAACGGTCACCATTTCCTATGCAGGCCAGACTGCAGAAGCGGCATTTGCGGAAACTACTTTCCAGAATGACCGTCAGAAGGCAGAGGTCAGTGTGGTAAAACAGGATAAGGAGACTACCAATCCACTTCCGGGAGGAATTTTCGGATTATATGCGGACGAAGATATTTTAAATGCCGATGGAGCTGTTGTAGTAAAGAAAAGACACTCTGATTGAGAAAGTAACAACCAATGGAGAAGGAAAAGCTGCTTTTACATCTGACCTGCCAATCGGTTTTGGATATTATGTGAAAGAAGTGCAGGCACCGGAAAATTATTTAAGAAACCTGGAGGACAAATATTCATTCCGTTTCTCCTACACCAATGATGAGGAAGCGAAAGTACAGTTTGCTCATACTTTTTCCAATGAACGAGTAAATGCTGCGATTGTTCTGCAGAAAAAAGATGCGGAAACGAATACAAACGTTCCACAGGGCGATGCTTCTCTGGAACAGGCAGTATATGGTGTATACGCAAGAAAAGATATTGTGCATCCGGATGGAAAGACGGGTGTGATTTATAAAGCCGGGGGAACAGGTGGGAACCCTGACAACAGATAAAGAAGGAAAAGCCAGAATTGAAAACCTGTATCTGGGCGAATATTTTGTAAAAGAGATCACTCCACCAGTAGGATACCTTGCAGACGAGAACGAGTATGATCTGGTATGCAGTTATGAGGGTGATCTGGTTGCCACTGTAGAAAGAGACTGTACTTCACCGGAACAGGTGAAAAACAGCCATTCCAGATTATCAAAGCAGCAAATAACGGGAATACCGATGCAGCACTTCTTGAAGGCGCAGGATTTACTGCTTATCTGGTATCTTCTTTAACTGTGAAAGAAGATGGAACTTATGACTTTGATTCCGTTACTCCGGTGGTACTTGGAGAAAATGGGGCAACTGAAATCTTTACCGATAAAAAGGATATGCGGTATCCATTCCACTTCCATATGGAACTTATGTGGTAAGAGAGACAACGACACCGCATAATTATAAACCAGTGGATGATTTTATTGTAAGAATCACAGAGCATAAGCCGACAGAGCCGCAGGTATGGCGTGTGCTTTTGGATGATGAGTTTTCTGCCAAATTGAAAATCACGAAACAGGACGATGAAACAAAGAAAACGGTACTAGCTGCTGGAACAGAATTTAAGATTTACGATATGGATAATGAGAAATATGTGGAGCAGGTAACTACCTATCCGACTACTATTGTACATAAATCCTATTTTACCGATGCGGATGGATATTTAATCCTTCCGCAGAATTTGAAAATCGGTCATTATCGTATTGAAGAAGTGACAGCGCCCGATGGATATACCATCAACAAGAATTATGCGGAAATTAAAGTAGATAGCGATACTCTGTATCAGATTGAACCGGTTTCAGGAGATGCCATTATCGAAGTGGTTTATGAAAACCATCCGGTAAAAGGAGAGCTTTACCGTAGTGAAAAAGGGTGAGGTTCTGAAAGACTACGGAAAAGATTTCAAATATGAGATCGAGAACCTTGCCGGAGCAGTCTTTGCAATCTACGCTGCAGAAGATATTTATACTGCTGATTTCCAGAAAGACGATGCCGGAAATCGAATTTTAGAGTATGCCAAAGATGCATTGGTGACAGAGCTTACAACAGATGAAACAGGAAGTGCCACAATCAAAAATCTTCCACTTGGAAATTATAAGGTGGTAGAAAAACAGCGCCGGATGGTTTTGTACATAATGGAACAGAGCAGAATGTGCAGTTTGTCTATGTGGATCAGGATACTCCTGCCGTGGTGGAAAGCGTAGAGTTTATCAATGAGCGCCAGAAAGTAGAGATTTCCGTGGAAAAACAGGATGCGGAAAATGGCAGCACCATCGCCGGAGCAGAGTTTGGTTTATATGCAAAAGAAGACATCAAAGCCGGGGAAAAGTGATTGTGAAAGCAGATGAGCAGCTTTGTACAGCCGTCACAGGCGAAGATGGAACCGCCGTTTTGAACAGGATTTACCATTTGGAAGCTACTATATCAAAGAATTACAGGCACCGGACGGATTTGTTTCTTCTGATGAAATCATCGAAGTGACAGTTTCTTATCAGGGCCAGGATGTAGAAGTTGTCCGCCTGAAAGAAATCTTTAAGAACCAGCCGACAACGGTTGAGTTTAGAAAATCCGACCTTACTACAGGAGTGGAACTGGATGGAGCAACACTTACGGTTTTGATAAAGATGGAAATGAAATTGATAAATGGACTTCCGTAAAAGGGGAACCACATATCATCAAACGTCTGCACGTTGGGGAAACCTATACCTGCGTGAAGAATTTGCACCATATGGCTACTTAAAAGCCGAAGAAGTGGAATTTACAATCACGGATACTGCAGAAATTCAGAAAGTGGAAATGAAGGATGACGTTCCGATTGGACGTATCATCATCAATAAAAAAGGTGAATTCTTAAGTGAAGTGACCTGGAATGAAATGGTTGCAGGAGCAATGGATTCTATCTGGGATTATGTAACAGGCTCTTTGAAAGACGTTACCTTTGAAATTTATGCCAGAGAAGACGTTAAAGCCGCTGACGGAGAAAGTGATGATTATTACAAAAAGAGATGAACTGGTAGCAACGATCACAACCGATGAACTTGGCTTTGCAAGAAGCGATGATCTGCCGCTTGGAAAATACTATGTGGTAGAAAAAGAAACAGCCGATGGATTTGTGTTGGACGGAGAGCCGAGAGACATTGATCTGACTTATCGTGATCAGGATACTCCGGTGGTAACTTTCGATTCTGAATGGCAGAACAGCCGCCAGAAAGCAAAAGTAATCGTAACCAAAAAAGAGAAAGATTCTGACCGTGTGCTGGAGGGCGGCGTATTTGCCCTTTGTGCCAAAGAAGATATTAAGAATACTGACGGTGATGTGCTTGTAAAAGCAGATACCATTATGGAGCAGAAAGCGACGGACAAGGATGGAAAAATCTTCTTTACTGCAGATCTTCCGGTAGGTGGCAGCTTCTATGTGAAGGAAGTAAAAGCACCTGCAGGTTTTGTTACGACAGAAGAAATCAAAGAATTTACTTTCGAGTATGCCGGAGCGGATGTGCCGGAAGTTACTTTTGAGCACACCTTTGAAAATGAGGCAACTATCTTTGAAATCACAAAATCTGACCTTACCACAGGAGAAGAGTTACCGGGTGCAAAACTGGAAGTAACCGATCAGGACGGAACTGTGGTAGATGCTTGGACATCCGGTACAGAACCGCACATTATCAAAGAACTGGAAGTCGGAAAAGAATATACCCTGACAGAAACACTTCCTGCAGACGGTTATGTGACAGCAGAAAGCATTACTTTTACCGTGGAAAATACTGCAGAAGTCCAGAAAGTAGAAATGAAAGATGATGTTACAAAGGTAGAAATCAGCAAACTGGATATGACAGACGGAAGTTCCGAGGTTGAGGAGCAAAACTTTATATCCTGAATGAAAATAATGAGGTGATGGAAAGCTGGACATCCGGTAAGAAACCGCACTATCTGGAAAAACTGCCTGTTGGAAAATACACACTTCTGGAAGAAACTGCACCAAAGGGATATATCATTTCCAGTAAAGTGCCGTTTGAAGTCAAAGATACAGGTGAAATCAGTCTGTGAAGATGGAAGATGCCCAGGCAATGGGAAAAAAATCATCTTAAATAAAACGGATAAAGATACTAAGAAGCCAATGAAAGGTGTAGAGTTTGCTCTTTGTGACAGCAAAGGTAAAGTTCTGGAAACTCTGGTAACAGACAGTGCTGGCCATGCAGAGTCCGGGGAATATCCGATTGCTTCTTTTAAAGATGGAAAATATAAAGAGGCCATTGTATATATCCTGAAAGAAAAACAAAAACACTGGATGGTTATAAACTGGATGAAACAGAGCATAAGGTGGTTTTTGAATACGTGGATGACCATACTCCGGTAGTGGAATATACCTTAGATCTTACCAATGAAAAAACTTCCGGAAGAAAACCAGCCGGGAACACCGGATACACCGAACAATACAACTTCTGTCAATTCACCAAAGACAGGCGATGATACCAATATCTGGCTGTTTGTTGCAGCAATGGTGGTGTCTGCAGGTGGAATGATAGTTCTGCTTGTGAAAAGAAAACGTAAATAAACGACAGATAAAAGAATAGAAGAGCATTGTGATGGGGCTGCATGGATTTTCCATGCGGCCCTTGAACTTGCAGAAAAGAGGTGCAAATGAAAATAGGATTGGTGGACTGTGACAGCCATAATTTTCCTAATCTTCCCTTATGAAAATTTCTTCCTACCATAAAAGCAGAGGAGACATGGTGGAATTTGCTTCTTTAGGCAGTCATTATGAAAGGCTGTACGCCAGTAAGATTTTTACAGAGTCACAGGAGCCGGAGCTGCCGGGATATGATGAAATTTTCCGGGGCGGCAGTGGTTATGATCTGGAAAATACTCTGCCCTATGAAATGGAACACAGTTATCCGGATTACAGCCTGTATCCTGCGCTTACGAAAGATACGGCATTTGGATTTTTGACGAGAGGATGTCCACGGAAAAATCATGGGTTTTGCATTACTCCCCAAAAGGACGGGTGTGTGAGCAGGAAAGTGGCAGATTTGCAAGAGTTCTGGCGGGGGCAGAAGAGGATTATCCTGTTGGATCAGAATCTCCTTGCCTGTAGTGAGAAAATGGAACTTCTGGAACAGCTTGTAGATTCCATGCACAGGTAGAGTTTAACGGTGGCATGGATGTCCGGCTTTTGGATGAGGAAATTCTTTCGGCACTTGAGAAGATAAAAGTGAAAGATTATCATTTCGCCTGGGATGACCCACGGAAAATTTAGAGGAACAGTTTCGATTATTCCGAGATGCAGGACTGACGGCGGCGGGGCAATGCAAAGTGTATGTCCTGACCAATTACTGGAGTACCATGAAGGAAGATTTGTTCCGTATTTATACGCTGCGTAATCTGGGGTTTATGCCTTTCGTCATGATTTATGATAAACAGAAATTTGTGGACAGTAAAGGAAGATGGCTTCCGGATGTGGATTTGCGGTACAGTGAAAAGCAGCTTCGGGATTTTAAGATTTGCCAGCATATGCAGAGGTGGTGTGGCAGGATCAATATAATAAAAAGCTGTCCGGATTTTGAAAAGTATGAACCGTATCGAAGATGGATGGAAAAAAGGTTGTCCGGTACCACGGAAAATTTTAGTAGATGGGAGATAAAAAATGACACTGGGAAAACGCATAAAAAAGAATCCGTACATACCGTGGGATGACACAGAGAGAACTGGGAATCAGGCTCGGATATAAGGAATCCGGGGCGGATATTCGATTGCACAGTATGAAATGGGGCATCGCAAACCAAAGAAGGATACGCTGTATAAAATGGCAGAAATTCTTTCTGTAAGTCCGATTCAGTTTATAAGACCAAAACAGGGAAGTCCGGAAGATTTGATGCAGATGTTTTTCTGGCTGGAAGAAGAAAACAAAGCTGCCATTCATGTGTTCAAAATAGAAACAGGACGGAGAGATGAGAATGAACCTAAGCAATATGCTCTGTCACTGGGCAGTAACGATGCGCAGTCACCTTTTATTGGCATTAGATTTTCTTATGGTCAGATGGAGGCATATTTGAATGAGTGGATGGTCTGGCGGGAATGTTTGGCGAATGGTCAGATAACAGAACAGGAGTATTTGGACTGGAAATGGAACTGGCATATATAACAAAAAGAAGCTGCCATAAATGACAGCCTCTCGGTTACAAAATTACCAGGATTGCTCCTGCGTTTACATCATCATACTAGCATAAAGCGTATGGTTTGTCAAACGATTTTGTAATCATTATAGGGTATGTAAATAGCTAAATAATTATACCGCAGTTTTTCAGTTTTTCACTGATTTGGTTGAGAATACAAGGTTTGACATCACCAATCTTTTCAAAATGTACTCTGGATAAGCTGACTTGTGTGATGCGTGTTACATTGACCCAACGTGGCATTAGCGGGTAACCATAAACCTTATCAACTTTTACGTTATAATCCATTGATTTTGGTTCCTGAGAAGAAAGCGGTATTACAATCAGGGAATCCTTTAAATTTTTTAAGATGATTGCAGGATGCCTTCCACCAAACTCAGTGCCGATGTTGTAGCCAAAATCTACCCATACGACAGCCTTACGGATCAGGACAAGAGAACGAGCAATCATTTCAATATCTTCGCAGGAACACTCTGTTTTTTGACAGAAATAACATATGTATCTGTTTCCTTATCATAACGGTAGTATTTTGATACAACAGCCTGCTTTTCCGGGCGAAGCCATTTGAAACTGGATGGCTTGATGATGTTCGGGAGTGCAGTAGCTGGTATCTGGAATGATTTTACATTCAATATCAGGTTGGTCTTTAAGGTTGTCCATTTATAATATTCATTCGCTAATTTAAGCTGTTCAGGTTCATTTTGATCCACTTTGGAGAGATGATTCTGCAATGTAGAAACCGCTTCGTCCAAAGAATGGTTTGCATCTTCTAATGTGGCTGTATGTTTCATGATGTTCTCCTTTTCGGAATGATGGTTTTATTTTAGCAGATTATGTAGCAGAGTACAACAAATTAAGGAGGGATTTTATTTGGCAAGAAAATATGAAATAATCTCAAAATTGGCAGAAGAAACTGCGAAAGAGGTTGTAAAAATGAGACTGCATGGAAGCGGTATCTTACCACTGCCGCAAGGATATATAAATATCCATTCCAGGAACAGTTATTGATTTATGCCCAGCGTCCGATGCGACGGCCTGTGCCAGCATCGAAGTCTGGAACAGCCGGAAATTAAACTGCTGGGTAAATAAAGGGGCAAAGGGTATTGCCCTGATTGATGAGGAAAATTCCTATACACGGTTAAAATATGTATTTGACGTATCAGATGTCCATAAAGCCCGCAGAATCGGGCGTGATCCGTACCTGTGGGAATTAAAGCAGGAACAGGAACAATCCGTCATGAAACGTTTGGAACATATCTACGGGGAAACGGATGCAGAGAAGTCCTTTGGTGACAGGCTCCTGGAGATTGCAGAGAGTGTGACCAATGACTGTTATGAAGAAGTGGCAGAGGATCTTTTGTATCTGACAGACGGAAGTTTTCTGGATGGACTGGATGAGTATTCCCTGAAAGTCCATTTGCGGGAGACATTGCGGGCCAGTATATCCTATACGCTGCTTACCCGGTGTGGATTGGATGCAGAAGATTATCAGGATTCCATGAATTTTGATTTTATCCATGAATTTAATACGGTTCCGGTACTTTCACAGTTAGGAAGCAATACAACGGAACTTTGTAAACCAATTCTCATGGAAATCGGGAAAGCAATCCGTGTGTATGAACAGGAAATCTCTAAAAAGAAGTTGACAATACTCAAAACTTACGCTACAATGCTTTAAAGCGTAAAAAGCGAAACGCGGAAACAGAACATCGAAGAAAACAAAAAGAGAATGATAGAGAAGAAAGGGGCAGTGTTTATGGAACTGACATATCAGAAGAACGGCGATTATTACATCCCGAATATCAAGATGGACGAACAGCCGGAGGGAATGCTGACGAAGTACGGTATCCTGCGGAGGGATTATCTGAAGGAGAACAAGAAAGGAGTTTATTCCGGGCTTCTTCTGAGCGGCAAATTGATGAACCACCTGCTGGAGATTCAGGAGACAGCAGAGCAGAGGATGGAACTGCTGACAGAGCAGATGAGCCAGAGCCAGGGCGTGAACGAGGAACTGAAAGAGAAAGAACCGACGAAGTGGGTGCAGATGAAGAACAGCGTCCGACAGTCAGCGGAGGAGATGATTCTGACAGAACTGATTTACCGTTAGAAGAAAAGGAAGAACCGGAGATTACCCGGAATATCCAGAAGAACCACAATTTCATATAGAACCAGAAAAAAATCGGACAGTGATGAGCTGCCCGATTTTTTTGTCTTCTGAGGATGAAAATACGCTTCGTGGTGTCCTTTTGCTTTGATGAATATATGAAAAATAAGCGTCCAGACATTGCCATGAAGTTTGTTTCCGAACCGGACGAGGCAAAGCGGACAGCATATATTAAAGAAAGTTATAACCAGGATTATTCCCTTTTGATGTAGATGGACAGCGTGTGGGGTATAAAGCAGAGGAAGATGGACTTGTTGTCTGGGCGGGAAATTATCTTACCCGTACTTCAGAGACAAAGCTGTCATGGATGCGGTCAGGGAGCTTCTGGACGATTATATCCGTGAAAATGTCTATCTTATACCGGAAGAAGTGAAAGAAACAGAAGAAAGAGGGGAGCCTGTTTATGAGCAGATGAACCTCTTTCCGAGTATGGCAGAACAGGTGGGAAATATTTCTATTGACCGGGCAGATGAGGTATTTTCATTGGCTGCATCCAATCCGATTACCGATGAAATGATTGACTATGTTCTGTTAAGCGGCGGCGGTCAGCAAAACAGCCGTTCCCGTATTTATGCCAAATACCAGAAAGGTCTGGATGCGGATACCATGGCAGAGTTCTTGAAGCAGGAATATGGTATGGGCGGTAAAGGCTTTACGTTTGAAGGAGAGCCTCTTTGCGTCTGGTACGATGAAGAAGGGATGAATTTCTCAAGGGGAAATGCGGCGAGATTTCGTGCACCGCTGAAGTTATCCTGGAAGAGAGTGGAAGATTATACGCATGAACTGATCGTGTCAGGTAGATATATGGAGGAAGCAGAAGTCTGGCATGTGCCGGCACAGGAACGGATGGAACTGGCGTCAAAAATCTATTTTTTTCCGGGATGAATACGGAACCATGCCGGAGGAACCGGAACTGCGTATGAGTAGCTTCCCGGACAGTCAACAGGCATTGGCGGAAATGCTTTCCAACCCAGAGGGTATTGATAAAATACTTTATCATATGGATAAGGCAATCGGAGAACTGGACAGAGGAGAAGTAAAAGCAAGGTTCCGCCTGATTTATAAGCCGAAAGACATCCGTACCTCCGTGGAGGAACTGAAAAAGGGAAGAGCTATCTTTTCCGTCAGCAAAAAAGTGGAAGTGCCAGTAGAAACATTTATCACGCAGGATGAAATTGACTATAAGTTAAGTCGTGGAAGCAGTATGTCCGGCGGGTTATTCCGTATTTATGAGTTCTTTTAAACAACCATAACAAGAAAGAGCAGGCAGATTTTTTTAAAGAATGAGTATGGAATCGGAGGCTCCAGTCCTGCACTTGTGGGTGCGTGGCACAGTTATGCAGATTATGATGGAAAGGGTCTGCGACTGAGTAAAGGAAGTATTATGGAGCCGACAGCAAAGCTTTTTGCTTACATGGACAAAAGTTGCAGAACGTATCCGGAAACTGATTGATATAGATCGTTTCCTTTACTCCAAAAAGCAAAAGAAGCCTTTGCAGCGTGGAAGGCAGAAAAGAACAGAAAGCTTTGGAAAAAGCAAAAGAAAAAAAAAAAGCTGCAGGCTGAAGCGGAAATACCGGAAGAAACAGTTCAAGAACCAGAGATAGAACAGGGACAGAACGATCATCGTAAGGTGGTGGCACTGGAAAGTACAGAAGATTATACCGATTACAGTATCGGCTTTTACTTATCACTATCAGGATGGACGGCAAGGAATCCGATATCGTCTTGTAACCATTGAAGAAGATGGACATTTAGAACCGTATTCGAAGCAAAGCAGTTTTTTTATCAATGAGGCTGCAGCAAGGGAATATCTTTCTGATCATGCAGAGGAAATTCGGGAAATTCCTTATGATGAGCTGGTGCATGAAGCTGGAAAAAATCTGCAGGCACAGAAGTCAGAGCCGGAAAAAGAAGAGTCGGAGAATGGGAAAGCAGACGTACCGGAACAGGAAGAAACTGCGGAAATAAATGAGGAGATGGTAGAAACAGAGGAAGTGGATACTTCCGAGGTCGAGCCATTGATGCCGGACTTTGAAGTAAAAACCAGAAGTTACAGTGCAAAAAGACGGAGCCGGGGGATAGGATTGATCGAACGGGAGCTGTCAATTTTCATATAACAGATGATGCATTAGGGGCAGGAACCGCAAAACAGAAGTTTGAACGGAACATCGCAGCGATTGAGACATTACAGCAGATTGAGAACGAACATCGGATTGCAACACAGGAAGAACAGCAAATTTTATCCGGATATGTGGGTTGGGGAGGACTTTCCGAAGCCTTCGATGAGAAAAACGGTGCATGGTATAACGAGTATCAGAAGCTGAAATCCCTGTTAAGCCCGGAAGAATATGCGTCTGCCAGAGAGTCTACCTTAAATGCCCATTACACATCTCCGATAATTATCCGTTCTATCTACGATACACTTGGCAGGATGGGGTTTGAAAAAGGAAATATTCTGGAACCGTCTATAGGTATCGGGAATTTCTTCGATGCTGCCGGAGCGGATGCAGGACAGCCGCCTGTACGGGGTGGAGCTGGACAGCCTGACCGGACGGATCGCAAAGCAGCTTTATCCAAAGGCAGAGATTCAGATTTCCGGTTTTGAAAAACAAACCATCCCAATGATTTTTTTGATGTTGTGGTGGGAAATGTACCCTTTGGACAGTATAAGGTGGCAGATAAACCCTATGATAAGCATAACTTTTTAATCCATGACTATTTTCTGGCTAAATCTCTGGATAAAGTGCGACCAGGTGGAATTGTAGCGGTAGTTACTTCTAAGGGAACCATGGATAAGAAAAGTCCTGCCGTCCGAAAATACTTGGCACAGAGGGCGGAGCTTCTGGGAGCGGTGCGTCTGCCAAACACAGCATTTAAGGCGAATGCCGGAACGGAAGTCACTTCTGACATTCTGTTCTTTAAGAAGCGTGATCGTGTGGTGGATCTGGAACCGGATTGGGTACATCTTGGAGAAAATGAAGATGGAATTGCCATGAACCAGTATTTCATTGAACATCCGGAAATGGTGGCAGGAAAGATGGAACTGGTATCCGGACCCTATGGCATGGAAGCCACGTGCAGCCCAATAGAGGGAAAATCTCTGGAAGAACAACTAAAGGAAGCAATGAGCCATATACAGGGAGAAATTGAAAACTCCGGTCTGGATGAGCTGGAAGATAATACAGAGAAAAAACGACGATTCCGGCTGACCCATCGGTGAAAAATTTCAGTTATGCGGTAGTAGATGGGGAAGTGTATTACCGGGAAAATTCCGTGATGAAGCCTGTGGAGATGACAGGAACCATGCAGGAGCGTATCAAAGGAATGGTTTCGCTTCGTGATACCGTCAATGATCTCATTGCCTATCAGTTGGAAGAATACGGAGATACCGTTATCCGGGAAAAGCAGGCAGAATTATCTGCGTTGTATGATGAGTTTACAAAGAAATTCGGACTTATCAATTCCCAGACCAATAAGCGGGCGTTTAATCAGGATTCCCAGTTACTGTCTGTTATGTTCGTTGGAAGTCTTAAATGAGGATGGTACCTTGAAGTGCAAAGCAGATATGTTTACAAAGCGTACCATCAAGCGGCAGGAAACGGTGACTTCCGTAGATACTCCATCAGAAGCTCTGGCTGTTTCCATGAGTGAAAAAGCCTGTGTAGATATAAAATACATGGAAACGCTATTGGGTGGTTCCGAGCATTATGAGCGCATTGTGTCAGAGCTATCCGGTGTTATTTTTAAGAATCCGTTGAGTGACCCAGATGACCCATATGCCGGATGGGAAAACAGTGATGAGTATTTATCCGGAAACGTGCGGGAAAAGCTGTCTATTGCCCGCTTATCTGCAGAAACGAACCCGGAATATGCCGTAAATGTAGCGGCACTGGAACGGGTACAGCCGAAACTTCTGGATGCTTCCGAAATAGAGGTACGGCTTGGTGCAACCTGGGTAGACCCTAAATACATCAATGATTTTATGCGGCAGGTGTTTGAAACACCGGAGTGGAAGATGGACAAAGAGGTTATCGGAGTGCAGTATTCCCCGGTGACCGGACAGTGGAACATCAAGGGAAAGAATGCGGACAGCGGCAATCCTCTTGTGGAAGCTACTTACGGAACAGGCAGGGCGAATGCCTATAAAATACTGGAAGATTCCTTAAACTTACGAGACTGCCGTATTTTGATACCGTCATAGAGGATGGCAAGGAAAAGCGTGTATTAAATAAAAAAGAGACTACTTTGGCAAGTCAGAAGCAGGAAGCTGTCCGGGAAGCCTATAAGGATTGGATCTTTCAGGATGCAGACCGCAGGGAGGCACTTTGCGAAAAGTACAATGAAATTTTCAATTCTAACCGTCCCAGAGAATTTGACGGAAGCCATTTGACCTTTCCGGGAATGTCCCCCGACATTACCCTGCGTCCGCATCAGAAAAATGCGGTTGCCCATCAGCTTTACGGGGATAATACTCTGCTTGCACATTGTGTGGGGGGCTGGAAAAACGTATGAAATGGCGGCTGCTGCAATGGAGAGCAAACGGCTTGGACTTGCCCAGAAATCTTTATTTGTAGTACCGAATCATTTGACCGGGCAGTGGGCAAGTGAATTTCTGCAGCTTTATCCGGGAGCAAATATCCTTGCCGCTACGAAAAAAGATTTTGAACCTGCAAACCGTAAAAAATTCTGTTCCAGGATCGCTACAGGTGATTATGATGCAGTCATCATCGGGCATAGTCAGTTCGAGAAAATTCCATTGTCCAGGGAACGTCAGGAGCGCATCATCGAAGGACAGATTGATGAGATCGAGATGGCGATTGAAACGGCAAAAGCGGAGAATGGGAGCGTTACACCATCAAACAGATGGAAAAACAAAGAAATCCCTGCAGACAAGACTGGAACGCCTGAATGATGCATCCAGAAAAGATGATGTCGTGACTTTTGAGCAGTTGGGTGTAGACAGGCTGTTTGTGGATGAGAGCCACAATTACAAGAACCTGTTCCTTTATACGAAAATGAGGAATGTGGCAGGCATCGCACAGACAGAAGCACAGAAGTCCTCGGATATGTTTGCAAAATGCCAGTACATGGATGAACTGACCGGAGGAAAGGGCGTTACGTTTGCAACAGGAACTCCAATCAGTAACTCCATGACGGAGCTTTACACGAATATGCGTTATCTCCAGTATGGTACTCTGCAGAGGATGGGGCTTGGACATTTCGACAGTTGGGCGGCATCTTTTGGGGAAACCATTACAGCCATTGAACTGGCGCCGGAGGGAACCGGATACCGGGCGAAAACAAGGTTTGCGAAATTCTTCAACCTGCCGGAGCTGATTGCAGTTTTTAAAGAGTCGGCAGACATCCAGACACCGGATATGCTGAAACTTCCGGTTCCGGAGGCAGTCTATGAAGATGTGGTGTTAAAACCCAGCGAATATCAGCAGGAAATGGTGGAAAGCCTCGCAGACCGGGCGCAGGCCGTCAGGGACAGACTGGTTGACCCGTCACAGGATAATATGCTGCGGATAACCAACGATGGAAGAAAATTGGCACTGGATCAGAGACTTGTCAATCCGATGCTGCCGGATAATGAAGATTCCAAAGTCAATGCCTGTGTGGAAAAGGCACTGGACATCTGGAAAGAGACAGCAGAGCAGAAATCTACTCAGTTGATTTTCTGCGACCTTAGTACACCGAAGGCTGTCGGTAAAAAGCAAAAGCTGAAATAAATGGAAAGGAAGAAGATGCAGAAGTTTTTGATGACGTATATCATGACATCAAAAAGAAAATTGATGGCGAAAGGGGTACCGGAAGAAGAAATCGCATTTATACATGAAGCAAATACGGAAATAAGAAAGGCGGAGCTGTTCGCAAAAGTAAGAAGCGGGCAGGTTCGCTTTTGCTGGTTCCACTCAAAAATGGGCGCAGGTACTAATGTACAGGACAAACTGATTGCCCTGCATCATCTGGATGTGCCGTGGCGTCCGTCTGATATTGAACAGCAGGAAGGTCGTATTTTACGTCAGGGAAATGAAAATCGAAAGTCCGCATTTTCCGCTATATCACAGAGGGAACATTTGATGCATACTCCTGGCAGCTCATTGAGAATAAACAGAAGTTCATCGGGCAGATCATGACGAGCAAGTCCCCGGTACGTTCCTGTGAGGATGTGGACGAAGCGGCACTTTCCTATGCAGAAGTCAAGGCACTTGCCACGGGTAATCCCTACATAAAAGAAAAGATGGATCTGGACATTCAGGTATCAAAACTCAAGCTCTTAAAAGCGAACCATACCAGCCAGATTTACCGTCTGGAGGACAATATCGCAAAGAATTATCCGAAGAAAATCAGTGCGGCGAAAGAAATGATTGCTGCATATGAGATTGATCTGGCGCATTACAAAGAGGTGAAGCCTGCGGATAAGGAAAGCTTTGCGATGAAACTTGAGAACGTATCTATACGGATAAAAAGGAAGCCGGAACTGCCCTGATTTCTTTCTGCAGACAGGTAAAAACACCCAATGTAGCAACACCAATCGGAGAGTATCTGGGGTTTAAAATGAGTGTTACGTTTGACAGCTTTTATCAGAAGTTCACGGTGAATTTAAAAGGTGCATTGAGCCATAACGTAGAAATCGGTACCGATGTCTTTGGTAATCTGACCCGTATCGGTAATGCACTGGATGCGATGGAAAAGGAACTGCAAAAGGAAAAAGAAGCGTTGAGTAATACCAAAAGCAGCTTGAAAATGCAAAAGAAGAGGTAAAGAAACCTTTTGCACAGGAGTCGGAGCTGAATGAAAAGCTGGAACGGTTATCAGAATTAAATGCTCTTTTAAATATGGATGAAAAAAGGAGCAGAGGATAGTCTGGAAGAGCAGGAGGCAGATGCACCTTTATCCGGAAAAGCGGATGCTCGTACCTCTATTATGGAAAAACTGGCACAGTTTAAAGAACAGAGCAGCCAGATGGGAATAGGAAATAACAAAAACAGAGAAAAAGCAGCGAGCTTATAGGAGGACTAAAAAATGCCATTGGAAAATGAAAAAATCGAAGTAGCGGAAGAAAAAGAAACAGAGATGCCAAACGTAGAGGAGTTATTAAAAATCCTGCTGGATGTGAATTTGGAGCAGAACCGGCAGACGGTTCACCTACTGATGAATTACATGAATGATATTGAGGAAAATTTCTTTTCCGTTCTGGAGGAACTGGATACGGTCAAGGCACAGCTTGCACAGGTACAGCAGACACCCCAGACAAAAAGAGGTACGCCATACTTTGGCTGACCTGATGCAGAATCTGCAGGAACAGGCCAATCACCTGCAGGAGCAGATACATAGTATGAAGACCAGGCTGAATGAAAAGGCAGCACAGCTTGTTCAGAATTTTAAGGATCAGGGTGTGACTGCCTTAAATCATGTGTGTGAGTTCTTAGGGGTAAAGGAAAATCTTACCCAGATGCGGGAGTCATTACTGCAGAGTGCAGAAAGAAATGCAGGGTTCGATGGATAAGATTGATCAGGTTGCCGGAGAACTGAGGGCAGCTACAACTCATGTTAAAAATGTGGGGAGAGCGATAGTCGGAAAAAAAAGAGGCACAGGAGGTAGCACAGCCAAAGAGGAGGATTTTTCTATCAGATGAAACGTCCTTATCGCGCCATGCAGGATTTCTGTCTGAAAAATGCAGGAAAGATTGAAAAGGACATCCATAAAATAGAAAATCTGGAGCAGAGAGTAGAGAAGATTGCGGATGGGAAAAAAGCAGCAGGTGTAGAAAAACTGCCAGATAAGCAGGAGAAGTCCTCCATCATGGAGAAACTGCAGTCTATGAAAGAAAAGCAGGCCGGACAGCAGAAAACAGCACCGATGGTGGAAACGGCAAAGAAACAGGAAGCGGCATTGTAGGGATAACCCGGAAAGGAGCAGATATGGGAAGATATGCAGAATTACAGAAAGCATGGGATGAAAACAGAGAGAAATTTCGCAGACTTAAGGAAGAAATGGAGAAAAATGAGGCTGCCTTCCGTAAAATTGACCAGGAGATGGAAGCAATGGAGCAGGAACCGATTAAAGACAGTGATGTGGTGGTTATGTTTTCCTCTCAGTTTGAAACGGATTATGTGGTATGTAAAATAACAGATCAGAGCCGGGAATGGGTAAAAGAACAGATGGAGACCATTGCCGGAATGGATGAGGATGCGCTGGGAGATTTCGATGTGGAAGAATATTTCAGAGATCAGGGCGCAGAGGTGATGTCGATATTGGCATCAAATGGAAAAGGAGATGATTACCCGGCTTTTATGATTTCTGGTTTGATGTAGATGGAACAGAGGTAGTAGAAAGCACAGAACTTTCTATAGAAAAACAGGTAGAAAACCCTGATTAATCGTATAGACTTTGGGGAACCTGTATTGAATGATTCGGAATGGAAACTACTCCACATGTATGCGGAGAAAACAGGAAATATGGAAGATACCTATAAGCTGGCACAGGAGCTTCGGGATACGCTTCATCATCCGGATTTTCGTGTCCATGAGCAGGTGATTGAAAATGCAAGAAAGGAACTGGAGGCACCTGTTTTCTTAAATGAGAAAAAAAAGAATTGTTTACCGGAGAGACAGACCGTTTCGGTATTTATCAGTTAAAAGATGGTGAAGAGCTGCACTACCATCGTTTCGCCAGTCTGGATTTACTGGAAAAATCCGGTCTGCAGGTGGAAAAGGGAAACTACGAGCTGATTTATACAGCACCGCTTCAAAAGGACAGACCCTGGATGATATTTTGAGCAGTTTAACCTGTTTCGTCCGGAAGATTTTACCGGACATTCCCTGTCAGTCAGTGATATTGTACTGATTCATCAGAATGGGGAGAACCATGCTCAGTATGTAGATCGTTTTGGATTTCAAGAAGTATCGCAGTTTTTAGAGCAGCAACAGGATAGAACAGAGCAGAAAGCAGAGCATTCCTATATTGACCACTATTATGTAGTAGAGGATTTGCAGAAAGCCGGGCCGCTGGACATAAAGAAGTATGCAGACATAAAAAGAAGCATTACAGGCGTACTTTGCACTGCCCAATGATAAGAGAAAAGCCTTTGGTATCCAGAACAGCAATCCGCTTCCGGGAAGTCTTGACTTTATCCACTGTTATAACGGCATAGACCGCATGATTTTCGATTACCGGGAGGTAGAAGGGTGGGATAATCCGGAGCTACAATCCGTAGTAGAGCAGATTGATGTTGCGATTGATCTGCATGAGACACAGATTGCTTATGCGATTGGCGGACGGTATTTTACCATCCAGCATACGGATGAAGGATTTGATTATACCTTTTACAGCCGGAATTACCGGGAGTTGGACGGAGGAGTTTATGACAATACGGATTTAAACATAGAAGAAGCTATGAGTGAAATTTTGGAAGATGAGAACCTGGACTATGAGGATGGGGAGGTGTTGAACTATGAGTCATTCATGGAGCGTGTGGAAGAAGCAAACCGCATAGAGCCGCAGAAACTATCTGAGGAATACTTTTCGGTGTATGCCCACTCAGCGGCGTATGCCAGAGAACACAGGGGAACTGGAACAGTATCGAATATCCAGAAACGAGAACATTGCCTGCAAAATGCCATAGAAGCGGCTATCCGTGATAATTTTGACGGGATGCATCTGCAGCCGGATGCGGCAGAGGAAGTGCTTGACGGATATGGTATGGAGCGGGTTGTTTACGTTCTTTCCAGCAGCATCCGTCTGAAAGAGCAGGACGGACGCTTTTCACGGGAAAACAAGGAATGGGCAAAGACAATCCCGGTAGCGGAGGATATGGACAGTTGGGAGAGAAATAGAAATATAGATTTTCTGGTAGACAGCCATCCGGCGGTGTTGGATGGATTCGTCCATCTGGTGCGTCAGGAACAGGCACAGAGGGAAGCAAAGAAAGAAGTATTAAAGGTACCGCCTGTTTCTGATAAAACGGAACCAGAAAAGCATTGAACCAGATGAGCCGGGTAGACATCGAGGAAACTGTGTTGGCTTATGCACAAAGCATGGTGGATGATGCCGGGTATGATGTGAAAGTGACTGCAGCAAGAGTATATGGAAGCCGGACTGCAGATATTCAAAGGGAAGATTCTGATGTGGATGTGGTGATTGAATATCAGGGAGAAATACGGGAAGATGTATTTTTTGATATGCTTCATGAGAATGGCTTATCCGTTGGAGGTATGATGGTAGACATCAATCCTATCACAGCAGAGAAGTCCGGAAGCATTGAGGAATACTTAGCCAGAGCAAATCAATATCTGGAGGAAAAAGTGAAAAGTTTTAGAGAAACAACGTCCGATCAGCAGAAAGCAGAGGTGGTTACGGAACATCCGGTGCAGACATTGACATTTTATGTTGCGGAGTGTATGGAATTTCCGAGTCTTGGGGAATACCATGAAAATCTTACCTTTGAGGAAGCAGTGCATTTGTATGAAGCGATTCCGTCAGAAAGAATGAGTGCTGTAAAAAGGCATTGGATTTACGCTGCATACGGAAGGAACTGAGCGTTATATGGACAGTGAGTTTGATCTGGTAAGTGGTAAGGCGATTGATGTGGATATGATCAACCATGTGCCGGAATTTCGGGATAGTACGCTGGTGCAACAGGCAATCAAGGATGCTATTGCCCGTTTCCCGGAAATGAAAGTATGGGATAGGGAAACAAAAGCTTTGGAAAGCCAGAAAATAGCAGAAAATTATGACAAAGACTGCAGGGAGCTGGCTGCGGACATCGATAAATTTTCAGAAGAGTATGATACTTATGAATATTGGGATGCGGTAGATGATAGAGAAGAAAATGTGAGCCGGATTTATTGTGATTTACAAAGCGGAGATGCAGGATATATCAGAGAATGGCTGCAGGGGGTCATTGATGAAGGGGAACCTGTAGAAGATGTAAAAGCAGCGAAAGCGTTTGTAAATCGTATAGATGATCTGGCGGAACGGAGAGAGAAAAATCCTTTGACAAAAGTGGAAGAACTGGAAGAGGCAAATTATAACCAGATTGACGGTGTTCTCAATAATATAAAACCGGAGAAGCAGGAAAAATCGGATACAAAGGGAATGTCTATCATGGAAAAGCTGGCATTGAATAAGGAACGTGGCACAGGCTGACAAACCAGCAAAGGAACCGGAGAAGAAACCGGAAAGAAGCATGGATAAGTGAGAAAAAGTGATTTAAGTGAAGAATAGGGGTACAGGCGGCAGAAAGTGCGTGAGGGCATTTTCTGCCGCCTTTTCCGTGAAAATGATACTGAAAATGGACATAAGGAGGAACTGACATATGAAGAAAATAAGACATGGATTTCGTGCTTTGGGAATGATAGAGTGTCTTGCTGTCTGGATGTACTCTGCAGGCAGTGTTTAAAACTACAGTATACGATACAAAGGGATTTGCATTTTATGAATTTGTGAATGCGGATAAGAATGAAAAGTTTGACGAATATGTGAGGAAGTGTAAAAGATTGTCCCTGTATGAAACCAATGTTATTCCGGAGTATGGGGATGATCTGCTGACATTAGTAACTTGCGAATATTCTGCCAGGAATGGAAGAATGGTGGTGGTAGCAAAGAAAATAGAATAGCCAATCTTGACATAGTATCACGTATACCATGTAGGCAATGTTAGGGGCAGGCTGAATCAGCCACTTATAGGAAACTTTCTGCAGCGAAGGGGGGACATGAGTAGGAGGTTTCCTGCTGGTTTACTTTTTCACAAGAAGTTAAAAGTAGCTCTATTGCTTTTCATGCCTCATTTTTTATACTGCTGTTAGGGAGGTAAAGAACATGAAAGAAATCAATCTCGGACACATTCTGATTGAAAACCGCC
>VOFB01004395.1_pt1 | contig 22326 bp, 29 predicted proteins | sample 5384141 | NCBI WGS metagenome assembly VOFB01 (sample SAMN12384721, study PRJNA508395) | human gut metagenome | isolation source: healthy gut A | host: Homo sapiens | reverse complement strand
GGTTTGCATGCGTGGTCTTTTTTTTTGCTTTCCGGTTGCGGAGGCCCTTCGATCGAGGAACTCATTACCGAGGATCTTACGACTCAGTTTGACGAAGTCAAGAACGGTGAGCGACGACTTCCCTTTCTGGTCTGGAGGCTTCGGGCGACGAGTTCGAGCAGCTGGTATCGATCCCAAGGGTATGCCAAGACCTATCTCCGGGGGCTTTGACTACAAGGAATCGGCGACGTGACGGTCGACGAGGACAAAGGAAGCGTCGCGACCGCCGAGGTCTCTATCACCTGCAAGTCTATGAACAAGATCGTCGAGGACTTCTCCACCAGTATCAACGGAGAAGGTCGCTGCGCTTGACACGGTTCCTTCCGATGACAGAGCTGTACAAGATGGCCGGTCAGGTTATGGTCGATGTGACCAAGGCCACCGAGCCAGGGGAAGACCACGGTTATCTTCAAGTACACCTGCAACGACGACGGTGAGTGGTCTGCCGACGACTCCGTCAACTCCGAGATGATGGATGCAATGCTGAGCTAGGGGGTTACGCGGTTCTACACGAACCGCGTAACCAGTTGACTGCGCGCCGCCCAGGACGACAATTTGTCATTCAAAAGGCGAGGCATGACCAAAGAAGGTCTATGCCTCGCCTTTTTTATGCTAACATTGTCGTCGGACGTCACTTTCGCTGTCCATCCTCTACCTGCGGTGTTGCCATTGTTGGGGTAGTCGTTGGGGGCGTTCTTGTTTTAGTCATTGGGGACGTTCTTAAATGACCCGGAGGCAGCACTTGGGGACGTTCCTTTTCTGCCGGTAGTTGGGGACACTCCTTGTGCCAGCGTTGCATCGAGTGCTTGGGAAAACCGCGACCCGGTTTTGGCCGAATAGTGGGTCGCATTTTTCCGGATGGGGTGGGTTGCGGAAAGTGCGACCCGGAATATTACTCTGAAACGGGATGCGGTTTCCCTGATGCGCCTCAAACGGAAAGCGCATCCCATTCGGAGCTCCAAAACGGGATGCGCTTTCCGCGCGGAAGAATTGCCGCAGCTGCGTTAAGCAGTGTCGCTCGCTACTCGCCCAGCACCAGCGCCGCGAGCTCTGCCTGGGTGTCCACCACGTAGTCGGCGCCGGCGGCCTCCAGCTCTGCACGGCCGCAGGAAGCCCCAGCTGACGCCCGCGCTCTTAAGGCCGGCGTTGTGACCGGTCAGAACATCGACATTGGAATCGCCCACATAGAGCGTGGTCGCCGGATCGGCGCCTAGCTCTTCCATCACATGCAGCGTAACAGGCGCCTCGGGCTTGGGGGGAAACGCATCGATGCGGCCCTGCACCAGCGCAAAGCGCTCGGAACCAAAATACTTCTCGATAAGCGGAGCCGCCGAGACGTGGTCCTTGTTAGTGAGCACGGCAAGCTGCACGCCCGCGGCGCGCAGGCGGTCGAGCATCTCGATCGTACCGGCATAGGGGCGGTGGTCCTCCTTGTGCTCGCCGTAGTAAGCCCTAAACTCGGCAAGCGTTTGCTCAAACATACGGCTGTCGCCCGCATACTCGGCAGGCATAAAGCGCTCAACCAGCTTGAGCATGCCGTTTCACCTTGCGGTACTCGTCAACGGCAAACGTTAGCGGGCCAGCCGTGCGCCTCGCAGGTATGGTTGCCGGCGGCCGCCGAGGTCCTCGAGCGTGTTGAGGATGGTGCCGTCCAGGTCAAAAGATCACATGGGAAAAAGCTGCTGCCATGGGTGCTCCTGCCGTTGAGGTTGTAAAACGCACCCCATGATACTGGGCATGCGTGCCGGGCATGTTTGGAATCTGAATATCTTTAATAGCCCTGAGCCTTTGTCGTTAGCAAATCCTCGGCAGCTGCTCTCCTACGAGCATGTCGAGGATGCGGGTCGAACCCCAGCCGGTGCGCACGCGCACGGCGGGACGGGCGCCCTCGGCAAGCGGCAGCACGCGACCGATGATGGCGGCATTCTCGCCGTAGCGGGCGGCGCGCATGGCGCTCAGCGCGGCATCGGCTTGCTCGGCCGGGCACGACGGCAACCATCTTGCCCTCGTTTGCCACCTGCAGCACATCGTAGCCGAGCATCTCGCAGGCGGCCTGCACGTCGGGACGCACGGGCACGGCATCCTCGTCGACCTCCATGGCAACATTGCTGGCCTGGGCAAACTCGTTGAGTGTGGACGCCAAGCCACCGCGCGTGGGGTCGCGAAAGCAGCGTGTGTCGGGTGCTGCGGAAAGCACATCGGCAATCAGGCGGTTGAGCGGTGCGGCGTCGCTTTCGATCGTGCTCGAAAACGCCAGACCCTCGCGTTGGCTCATGATAGCGATGCCGTGGTCGCCCAGTGTACCCGAGACCAGGATGACATCGCCGGGCTGGCAGTTTGCGCCGCTGAGCGCCGTCCGCAGGCACCTCGCCCACGCCGGCGGTATTGATATAGACGCCGTCGGCCCCGCCGCGCTCGACCACCTTAGTGTCGCCCGTGATTATGGACACGCCCGCCTCGCGCGCCGTCTCGGCCATCGTCTGCACAATCTGGCGGAGCTTATCCATGGGATAGCCCTCTTCGAGGATAAAGCCGCACGATAGGTAGCGCACGTTGGCGCCCGAGGTCGCGACGTCGTTGACGGTTCCGCATACAGCGAGGCGGCCGATGTTGCCACCGGGGAAGAACTGCGGCGAGACTACAAAGCTGTCGGTCGACTATGGCGATGCGCCCGCTCGCGGGCAGCGTAGCGACGCCGGCGTCGTTGCCCTCGAGCAGCTCGGGCGACCCAAAGGCATCTAAAAAGACCTCATCGATGATGCGTTTCATCATCTGGCCGCCGGAGCCGTGACCCAGCAGGACGGTGCTATCGGTAACGCTATGGGACATATCGAAAACTCCAATCGTGGGTGGTGCCGGTGTGCGGGTGTGTCCGGGCTAGTTGCGGTAGCGGTAGTACGCCACGCAGCTGCCCTCGGAGCTCACCATGCACGGGCCGACGGGGTGCTCGGGCGTGCAGGTGCGGCCAAAGAGCGGGCAGTCGCTCGGCGTAATGGCCCCGCGCAGCACGTCGCCGCAGCGGCACCCGCGCGGCTCGACTGTCGCCTCAACGGGCACATCAAAGCGGGTACGGGCATCAAAGCGCGAGAATTCGGGACGAATGGCGAGTCCCGAAGCCGCAATCGGCCCCAGCCCGCGCCACGTGGTGTCGCATGGTTCAAACACCTGCTCGACCAGCTGGCGCGCCAGCGGGATTGCCGTCTGCGTTGACGCCACGGCGGTAGGCGTTGTCAATCGTCGGCCTGTCCTCGACAACCATCTGGACCAGCATGCAGATGCCCTGTAGGATATCGACCGGTTCAAATCCCGTGACCACGCCCGGGTATTGAATTCGTCGACCAAAAAAGCTAAAGGGCGCCAAGCCCGTGATGGTGGCGACGTGGCCCGGCAGGATAAAGCCGTCGATGGTGGTCTCGGGGTCGTTGGCGATGGCGCGCAACGCCGGCGGCGTGGTCTTGTGGGCGCAATAGACCGAGAAGTTCAAAAGCCCGCGCGCCTCGGCCTCCAAGATGGCGGCGGCGATGGTGGGCGTCGTAGTCTCAAAGCCCACGCCCATAAAATGACCGGGCGATCAGGGTTTTTGCTCGGCAATGTCGAGCGCGTCGAGCGGGGAATAGACGATGCGGATATCGCGCCCCGCGGCCTTTTGCGCAGCGAGCGAGGTGGATGATCCGGGCACGCGCATCATGTCGCCAAAGGTGGTGATGATGGCGCCGTCTATGTTGGCGAGCGCGATTGCGTGGTCGATGTCGCGGTTGGCGGTGACGCAGACGGGGCAGCCCGGGCCGCTCAGCAGCTTGAGCCCGGCCGGCATAATGGAGCGAAAGCCATAGCGCCCGATGCTCACGGTATGCGTGCCGCAGACTTCCATAAAAGGTTGATGGTGCGGTCGCCGACAAGCTCATGAATGCGCTCGATGAGCTCGCGAGCCAGCTTGGGATCGCGGAATGCCGAGAAATCGATACCGGAGCGCGCCGGCTGCTCGGGCGCCACTAGTAAGCCTCCGCCGGGTTGGTGGTCAGCTGGTCTTCTTCGACCAGCTCGGACATGGCATTAACAAAGCTCGAGCGTTTCCTGTGCTTCCTGCTCGTCGACAATCTGGATGCCAAAGCCGGCGTGTACGAGAATATAGTCGCCAACCTGCGCCGTCGGCACGAGTCGCAGCGACACGGGGCGCTCGATGCCCATCATGTCGACGGTGGCCTTGAGGTCGTCGTCGCGTTTGACTACTTTACCGGGAACGGCAAGGCACATATTGTTCCCCTTTTTATACGCTTTGCGCTGGACGGGCGCTCAATAATCCATCAGCTGATGGTAGCGCTCGCGGGCGCTGCGGGCAAACGCGCTACACCTGTGAGACGGCGGCTTGCGGGCTGGCCGAACAGCCTACTGCGATGCAACCTGCGCAAGACGAGCGCTTGCGACTGCCGCCTGACCGTAGGCGATGCAGCCGTCGTTAACGGGCACGGTTTGGGGAATCAAGACAGTGAGACCCATGCTTTTGAGCTCGCGGGTGAGGAGCTGGAGCAAAAGTCGGTTCATGAACACGCCGCCCGAGAGCGCGACGGTATCGATGCCTTCGCGCGCGCAGATTTCGCGTGCGATTCGTGCCGAAAGAGCGCGCGATGGCGATATGGAAGTCGAGCGCGAGCCTGTAAGGCCGCAGTGCCGGCCCTGGTTCCCTCCAAAAGCGCCTCAATAAGCGATCTGGAGTTTAGAACATGGCAGGCGTCCGGACGGGATGATTCGGTTACGGAAAAAGCCGGCTATATTGCCGGCGGGGGCAGGCACTTTCACTGCTGAGCGCGCGCCAGGGCGGCAGCCTCAAGCTCGATGGCGGGTTCGCCCTCGTAGGTTGCCTTGTCGCAGATGCCCAGAATTGCTGCCGCGGCATCAAAGAGACGCCCCATGCTGCTGGTGCGCGGGCTGTTGATGCCGCGCTCGATCATGGTGGCTGTCACGCTGCGCGTTTGCTCGCCGAGGCTGTCCAAAAAAGCCGAGCGGCACCGGGTGCTCGAGCAGGCCGAGCTCACTGAGCAGGGCAAAGGCGTTGCGGCAGGCGTCGCGCACGGAGGCCGCCCGCCGGGAGCGCCCGAGGTGCGCAAATGCGCGGCGCGCTCAAAGCCGCCAAGGCTGGCAACAAGAAACTCGCCGCCCCAAATGGTCCCATCGGTGCCGGCGCCGGTGCCGTCAAAGGCGATGCCAAGGGACACGCGCGTCGGTTGTAAGCTGGCCCGCGGCGATGGCTTCGGCCATTACGCTCGCGATATGCGCATGATGGTGCTGCACCTCGACGAGCGGCAGATTGCATTTTCGCGCCTGCTCGCGCGCCCACTGGCCCGATAGATAGCTGGGGTGTAAATCGCAGGCCAAGGCGGCGGGCGCCAAATCAAAGAGATCTTCAAGCGCGTGCGCAGCGTTCCAGGCATCGAAGGTCCCGCCGTTTTCAACATCGCCGATATGCTGCGACACAAAACAGGTTGCCTCGCCGTTCGTCCCTTCACGCGTGAGCGCAATCGTGGCCTTTGTTGTGGCCCGCAGGCGAGCACGCAGGACGGAGCGCGGTCGAGCGCCGGCAACGGCAGCGGCTGGGGTGCATATCCGCGAGCGCGGCGCACGGGCATAACGGCGCCGTCAACCACGCGCACCACGGAATCGTCATAGCGCGAGAGAATCGCTCGATCGTTGCCGAGCAGCGCGTCGGCAATGCCGGCGGCAACGAGGCGTTCCCAGGCAAGATCGTCATCGGTCTCGATGGGTTCTTCGCTCAGGTTTCCGCTGGTCATGACCAGCGCGTGCATGTCATGCGACGCGGCAGCTGCAAGCAGCAGATGTTGAAGCGGCGTATAGGGGAGCATGACGCCGAGCTCGGGCAAGTCGTGCGCGACAGATGGCGCGAGGGCGAGGATGTCGGGGGAACCGCCGTTGCCCTCGCCAACAGTGCGCCGGCGCAGCAGCACAATGGGGCGGATACTGCCAGCGAGCAGATCGCGTTCAGCATCGTCGATATGACACAGGCGCCCGGCATCGGCAAGACTGCGAACCATGACGGCAAGTGGCTTGTTGCTGCGACGCTTGCGACGGCGCAGCTCGCGCACCGCTTGTTCGTTGGCAGCATCGCAGGCCAGGTGGAATCCGCCCAGGCCCTTGATGGCGACGATGCCACCGCTGGCCAGCAGCTCAACGCAGCGCTCGATGATAGCGTCGCTGGCCTCGCGTGTGGTGCCGACGGTCGGTGTCGCGGACGAATTCCCGCACGCATCGCCGTTTACAGTCTCGCGCCACGTAATATGCGGCCCGCAATCAAAGCAGGCATCGGGCTGCGCGTGAAAACGCCGGTCGAGTGGGTCGACATACTCCGCAGCGCACTTGGGACACATGGGAAAACAATCCATCGATGTGGCCGCTCGGTCATAAGGCAGCGATCGGATGATGGTAAAGCGTGGGCCGCAGTTAGTGCAGTTGATAAAGGGGTAGTGATAGCGTCGGTCGGCGGGATCGAACAATTCGCGCAGGCAATCGTCACAGGTAGCGATGTCGGGCGAGACGAGCGTCGTGTGTGCGGTCTGGTCCTGCGATGCTACGATGCGAAAGCCCTGTTCATCGGCGGCATCCCAAACGTCGGGCTCCAGGTCTGCAACAGCGACATGCTCAACGCGGGCCGCGGCAGGCGCGTGCTCCGACAGCGCGGCGACAAAGCCGTCGAGCGCCTCGACCGAAGCATGCGCCTCGATGTGCACGCCATCGCCCGCGTTGAGCACCCAGCCGCAAATGCCATGCGCCATAGCCTCGCGATACACAAATGGCCGCATGCCAACGCCCTGCACAATGCCTGTCACATGAATATGCACATGCCGCATGCGACCCTCCTTCATTGAAGTATGTGCTGTTAGAGCCCCAGGCTTTGCTTGGTGGCGGCGCAGGTGAGCTCGCCGTGCTTAACGCCGCGCAGCCCCAGCAACCGGTCCGCCAGCTCGTAGACGCGTTTGCCGCGACCCTTGAGCGCCAGAATCTCCAGGCAGTTGTGGTGGTCCAGATGCACGTGCATGGTCGAGACAATCTCGTTGGTGTAGTCGTGCTGCACCTCGTCCAGACGGCGCGTCAGATCGCCGGTGTGATGGTCGTAGATCATGGTGAGCGACCCGATAACGTGCTCATCGGGCGTGCGCATCTGCTCCTTGGCGATCGAGGCGCGAATCAGGTCGCGCTCGTCATCGGATCGGTTGGCCACGTCGCCGCGGCGTGCGATCTGCTCGTCAAAACGGCGCAGCAGATCGTCGGGTGCGGTAACCGAAAAACGGACCAGCTCGGAGCCGGAACCACTACAGTGGCAGCCCGCGTCACCGTCCTCCCCGTGCGGATGCTCGTGCTCGTACCCGCAGCTGTGCTCGTGTTCGGCCACCTTACACCAGCTTCACGGAGCCGACGGAGTTGTGGTCGGCCTCGATGGCTTCCTCGTAGCCCTCGAGCGCGTCATGCGCCTCGTGCAGCGCGGCCATGGCGGCCTCGAGCTTGGCGCCGATGCGCTCCATGTCAAAATTCTCGGTCGCATGCAGCAGCTGATGGCTCCACTCGTGAGCGAGCTCGATGGTGTCGTCGACCTGTTTGACGCTCATGGCAAGCTGGCTCATGTTCATTCCAACATCATGCATGGAAAATCTCCTTTTTGTATGGGGTAGTTTAGTGGTTCAGATTTTACTACGCCCGCTCTGTGCGCAGCTGCATAAGAAAACGGGTACGAGTCTGTGCGACCCGCACCCGTTCACTGGGGGCTGTTTGTGACTACCATACTATCCGTGGTCGCACTCGGTGCATCCAGAAGTCCGGCGAGCGGTGCAAAAGCGCTCATAGACGGCGGGTAAGTAACAAGCGTATTACAGATGCTTCTCCAGCAGCGCCTGCAGCCTCGCCTTGGGCAGAGCGCCAACCGAGCGGTCAATCTCCTCGCCGTTCTTAAACACAATCAGCGTGGGGATGCTCATGACGCCATACTTCATGGCCAGATCCCGGTTGTCGTCGACGTTGCATTTGGCAACGGCAAGCTTGCCCGCCAGCTCATCGGCAACCTCGTCAACGATGGGCGAGAGGGATCGACAGGGCCCGCACCACGGTGCCCAAAAATCGACCAGCACGGGCAGGCTGTCGTTAACGATGGAATCGAAGTTCTCGGGGGTAATCTGATTAATGTCAGCCATGGTGACCTCCATAATGCGACGCGGCTCGGCCGCGTAAAACTCAGTACGACCGTGCTTATACCCAGCCGCCCGCAAAGCAACCACTCGCGGGCAGCTCTTTTATATAATGGTGGGCACGCAAACGATTGGAGAGCGCATGCCCACGTCACAAAGCCAGAAAAAGAAGCCATCGCCCAGGCGGCCGAGCAAGAGCTCGCATCGCTTGCGGGTCGTGGCGTGCGTATCGCGGGCAACGCGTGCTCGCCGATCGTGCTGGTCAAAGGCGATTTGGACGAGGCCGAGCGTTCGGGTGGCGAGCTTGCCGCCGGCCCGGATGGCGCGGCGTTGCGCAAGGCGCTTGGGGCCATCGGCTACGCGCCCGAGGATTTTTGCGTGCTGGCAAGCGTCGCCGGCGTGGGTGACGGAGCGGTCGCGGTGGGCGAGACTCTGCCGTGCGAGCTGTTCCGTGAGGCGCTTGAGGCTTTGGACCCCGAGGCGGTTCTGCTGCTGGACGATCGCGCGGCCGATACCATGCGCGAGACCTATGCCGACATGCTTGTGGCAATCGACGACTTCGATACCGCTATGCTCAAGCCCGGCCTGGTCGCCCATGTGCAGGGCCGCCGCGTGCTCGCGCTCGACGGCTTTGAGGCGGCACTCACCGACAAGGCCGCCAAGCAGCGCATGTGGGCATACATCAAGCAGCTGACCCCGGCAGCCGCTCCGCTGTAGCGGATTGGCGCCGGCGAGCGATTGTCTGGCGGGCAAGGCGCGCCTCGAGATCGGCGCCGCACTTCTACATCACAGCGCGCAGCTCAAACCGATCGCCGTTAATGCGGAACTGGCAGTTGCCGTTCATGCGTTCGACGGCAAGCTTAATGCTCTTGGTTCCAAAGCCGTGTCCGGTGTGCCCGGCTACGGGCATGCCGTCGACCATGCGCGGCGCGCGGTCAAACGTGTTGGAAACTAACAGCAGCAGCTGGCCGTCCTCTAATCGCAGGTCAAAGTCGACGAATCGCTTTCCTTGGGGTGCGGTGCTTGCGGCGGTGATAGCGTTTTCCAAGGCATTTGAGAGCACGCTAAACAGATCGGCGTCGCCTACGTGGATGGTTTCGGGTACGGCGGCGCGCAGGTTGGCGGTAATGCCGTTTTCTATTGATATCCGAGTTAAATGACGAAAGCGCGATGTTTACGGTCTCGTTGGCGCAGAAGCGGCGTACGGCGGTGCGGTCGCCGGCTTCGCAGAGTTCGTCGATGCGATCGAGCGCCTCGTCGGTGTGGCCCTCTTCAATTAAAGCGGCCAGGCCGCGTAGGAAGTGGCGCATGTCGTGGCGAAGAATCGACAGCTCGCGCCCAGATTGACGCCAAGCCTCGAGCTCTTTGATGGCGACGCTGTCGCGGGTTTCGAGCATCCAGCGCTCTCTCTCGGCGGTTTCCTTTTCTTCGTATTCACGCAGGTAGACGGCGAGGAACATAAGGTAGAACGCGCAGAGCGCAAAGGCCAAAAACTCAACCGTCACCACCGAGCCCGAGTGGAACAGCGTGGTGTAGACGTTGGTGGCATAGTCAAAGACGTAATAGACGAGCGGCAGGATTAAAAGGATGCCCAGCTCGGTGGTGCTTTTAATCGCCAAGCGCGGACCGATGTCGCCGGCCCAATGCAGCAGGACGGCAAAGACGGCGAGTGTGGTCGCGATGCGCGCCAGATAGTACGCGATCTGAGAATCGGTTGCGGCAAATGCGGCGATGCCCATCCAATTGCTGAACTGGCAGCTCAGATAGGCACTCGTAATGCCGAGCACGGCAAGCAGCGGGCTCAGGCGGTAGCGCGCGCACAAATAGATGACGAGCGGCAGATGCACGACGAGCGGATATACGGCGGGCGAAAAGCTCGCCGCCGACGGCATTGGCGAGGCCAAATGCGCATCCGGTTACGGCACCGACCAGCACCAGTTCAAGCACATGACGCCGGTTGATCTCGACACCGCACAGCGCCGCCGAGGCAAAGACGCCAAAGAGCAGCGTCGTGGCGTGGTGGATTGCCCAAAGGACCATTTCGACCGAGGAGACCATCAGTGTCTCCCACCCTCAAAGCGCACCGCAAAGTAGGCGTCTTGGAATCCCTGCTTGCAGCTGCGCGACAGCGGGATGCACGCGCCCGAGCGCATGACGATGTCCGTGCGGTCAAAGTGATCGATATTGCGCAGGTTGACCTGGTAGCTGCGGTGGCATTTAAAGAAGACCGCGTTTTGCTCCAAGCGGTCCTCGACGCTGCGGAACGACTCGAGTGCCTCGATATCGCGTCCGTCGCGCAGGTGGAAAACCACGTGCTTGTTGCGCGCCTCGGCATATTCGATGTCGGACAGGCGCAGGGCGTGGTAGCCAAAGGACGTTTTGATCACGAGCTCGTCGGTTGCCGCCGGGCGCATGCTCGAAAGCTCGTCGAGTAACTGCGCCAGGCGTTCGTAAGTCACGGGCTTGAGCAGGTAGTCGAAGGCGCGGACCTCGTAGGACTCCAGTGCAAACTCGGGCGATGAGGTGAGAAACACCGGCGCACGGCGGTGTCGGCCTGGCGCAGTTCGCGTGCGGTGTCCATGCCGTTGACGAGCGGCATGATCATGTCGAGCAGAATGATGTCGGCGCGCGACGCGGCATGGCGCGCCAGCAGGTCCTCGCCACGCGTAACGAGCGCAACGTCGACCGCCGTGCCCGTCTCGCTCGACCAACGGTCGATCATTCGGTGCAGTCTATCTAGAAAAGCGACGTCATCGTCGCAGGCAATAATCTTGAGCATTCGGCCCCCTTAAGTAGTTCGATTTTGCCACATCGGGTACGCGCCGCTTGCGGGGGTGCGGACCGTTTGCGCCCCACGGCGTGCAACTCGCGCCAAGCGGTATTGCGGTGGCGAAAGATGCCTCCTGCGCTATCGAGAACTCGGCTATCCATAGCTTGCCAGTTCGAAAATGGACCTGCCACATGATTGAATCTTTATTTCAACTTGACACCTCAGGTTTTACAGCTGTCTTGTCAGCTGTAAACCTAGGTGTCATACTTAAAGCCCCAAGATTCGCCAAAGAGAGGGGCCTTGATGGCACAGAGCGCGAACATGGATGCGTCGGAGCTTGCACGCGATATCGCGGCCGGCCTAGCATCGGCAACGACGGCAACAGGGAGCGTGCGGCGCTGGTGCCCGCAGATCTCGTCGAGGCCATTCAGCAACTAAAAACCCAACGTGACGCGGTGATCCCGGCACACTACTATGTGGCGCCCGAGGTCCAAGCCGTTGCCGATTACGTCGGCGATAGCTTCTACCTGGCAAAGCTTGCCAAGAGCCTGCCGCAGCAGACGATCGTGCTGTGCGGCGTGGAGTTTATGGGCGAGAGCGCCAAGCTGCTCAACCCCACCAAAACCGTGCTGCTGCCCGAGCCGGGTGCGGATTGCCCCATGGCTCATATGGTCAAGCACGAGACGGTCGACGCGGCGCGCGCCGAGTATGGCGACGACCTTGCCGTGGTCTGCTACGTCAACTCGACGGTTGAGATCAAGAGCTGGAGTGACGTGTGCGTCACCAGCTCCAACGCCGTCAAGATCGTGTCCGAGCTGCCACAGCAGCATGTCCTGTTCATTCCCGACCAAAACCTCGGTCGCTTCGTAGCCGAGCAGGTGCCGCAAAAGCACGTCATCCTCAACAACGGCTACTGCCCGCGCCATCACATCATCACCGTCGAGCAGATCGTCGACGCGACGGAGGCCCACCCCGACGCGCTCGTGCTGGCGCACCCCGAGTGCAAGGCCGACGTCCTGGCCGAGGCCGACTACATCGGCTCCACCGCCGGTATTATCAAGTTCGCCGAGGAGTCGGACGCGAGCGAGTTCATCATCGTGACGGTCCGCGGCGTGCTCTACGAGCTCGAGCGCCGCTGCCGGGCACCGGCAAGAAGTTCGGCTTGCCGGCGGTGCAGCCCACCTGCGTCAACATGGATCTCATCACGCTCGAAAAGCTCGTGCACTGCCTGGAGACGGGCGAGGGCGAGGTGCAGATCGGCGTGTCGGACGAGGCTGCCGACCAGGCCAAACTTACGCTCGACCGCATGCTCGAGTACGCGGCGCGCTAAGCCAATGACATGAGGGACAGTTCCTTATGTCACATTACAAAGGGAGAGGATTCCTGTGGAAACCAAACAATACCCCGATATGGAGTGTGACGTCGTCATTGCCGGTTGCGGCGTGGCGGGTCTGTACGCGGCTCTCAATCTGCCGACGAGCACGCGCGTGGTCATGCTCTCCAAGGGTGCTGTCGACGAGTGCGATTCGATGCTCGCTCAGGGCGGCATCTGCGTACTGCCCGAGGGTTCTGACTACGATGCCTTCTTTGAGGACACCACCATGCACGCCGGCCACTACGAGAACCGCCGCGAGCGTCGACATCATGATCCGCTCGAGCCGCTCGGTCATCAACGACCTGCTAGCGATGGGCGTGGATTTTGAGCGCAAGGCCGACGGCAGCCTCGACTTTACCCGCGAGGGCGCACACAGCCGCCCGCGCATTGCCTTCCATGCCGACATTACGGGCAGGAGATCACAACCAAGCTGCTTCAGGCCGTCCGCAAGCTGGATAACGTGCAGATTTTTGGAGCACGTGGCCATGACCGACATCCTGACGGCTGAGCGCGATGGGGCCACGGTGTGCACCGGCGTCGTTGCCGTTCCCGTGGATGAGGACAACTCGGTTCGTCCCGCCGACGAGCTGGCAAACGCCGCCGAGGGCGTGCATGCCAGCGAGCCGTTTAAGATTCATGCCCGCCACACACTGTGGGCGACGGGCGGTATCGGAGGCGTATACGACCATTCGACCAACTACCCGCAGCTCACGGGCGATGCCTGCTACATTGCTCAGGAGCATGGCATTAAGATGGAGCACCTGACTACGTGCAGATTCACCCCACGGGACTGTTCTAGCCGCAGCCGGGCCGCACCTTCCTGATCAGCGAGAGCTGCCGCGGCGAGGGGCGATTTTGCTCAACGCCGCCGGCGAGCGCTTTACCGATGAGCTCCAGCCGCGCGATGTGGTCGCAGCCGCCATTCGCGAGCAGATGAAGCAGGACGGCACCGAGCACGAGTGGCTGAGCTTTTGCCCCCGTCGAGCGCGATGTGGTGACCGGGCACTTTGCCAACATCCGCGCGCGCTGCCTGGAGGACGGCCGCGACATCTTGACGAGCCCATCCCCGTTACGCCCACGCAGCACTACTTTATGGGCGGCGTGTGGGTCGACAAGGACGGCCGCACCTCGATGCCCGAGCTCTACGCCGCGGGCGAGACGGCTTGCAACGGTGTTCACGGCAAGAACCGCCTAGCTTCCAACAGCTTGCTCGAGTCCCTAGTCTGGGGTCGTCGCGCCGCGTGGTACATGCGCACCGGCGAGTCGCTGGCCGTGGAGCAGGCGGGCGATCCGCGCTCGATGGCCGTCATCGCGCCCCTGAGCGCCGACGCCCTGGCAATCGATGATTTGGCCCGTGCCGCCGGCACACAGGCCGTGGAGGAGTAGACCATGAATCCCATTACCATGAAGCTCGTCGTCGATGATCTGATTTTGCAGGCTCTGCGCGAGGACATTACCTTTGAGGACGTGAGCACGGCGAGCGTGTGTCCCACGGCGCGTCCCGCCACGGTGGAGCTTATCGCCAAGGCCGATGGCATCATCGCGGGTCTGGATGTGTTCGCTCGCACCTTTGAGCTGCTGGATTCGCAGAGTTCGGTGCTGTTTGATGTTGCCGACGGTGACGAGGTTCACGCCGGCGACCACGGGGGCAGGTGCGTGGCGATGCGCGCGTGCTGCTCGGGCGAGCGCGTTGCGCTGAACTACCTGCAGCGAATGAGCGGCATCGCTACCTATACGCACCAGATGGCCGCGGCGCTCGAGGGCACCAAGACCGTGCTTGTCGACACACGCAAGACCACGCCGGGCATGCGCGTCTTCGAGAAGGCCGCGGTCGAGATCGGCGGCGGCAGCAACCACCGTTACAACCTGTCGACGGCCGTCATGCTCAAGGACAACCACATCGATGCCGCCGGTGGCGTGACGCGTGCGATCGAGATGGCGCGCGCCCATGCATCGTTTACCACGACGGTCGAGATCGAGTGCGAGAACCTGGACATGGTGCGCGAGGCTGTGGAGGCCGGCGCCGACATCATCATGTTCGACAACATGACCCACGACGATATGGCTGCCGCGATTGAGCTTATCGCCGGCCGTGCCAAGACCGAGTGCTCGGGCAACGTGGATGCCAACAATATCCGCGCGCTCGCCGACCTGGGCGTTGACTTTATTAGCTCGGGGGCGTTGACGCACTCTGCGCCGATTCTCGACCTCTCGCTCAAGCACCTGCGTCTGTTGGACGGTAAATAATGGACGCCCGCGAGCGTCGTCGTGCCATCATGGGCGTGCTCGAGGAAGCCAAGGAGCCCGTTTCGGGCAGCGCACTTGCCCGCGAGGTGGGTGTGAGCCGCCAGATTGTCGTGCAAGACATCGCTCTGCTGCGCGCCGACGGGCACGATATCGTGGCGACCAATCGCGGCTACGTGCTGCAGGAGGCCTCCAGCAGCCCCGCTGTGCCCACGCGCTTGGTCAAGGTTCGCCACGGCGTAGAGCAGGCAGGCAATGAGCTCACGAGTATCGTCGACGCCGGAGGCGCCGTGCTCAACGTGATTGTCAATCACCGCGTGTACGGTAAGATCACGGCCGACCTGGACATCCGCAATCGTCGCGATGTTGAGCGCTACCTGCACGATATCGAGAGCGGCAAGAGTTTCCCGCTGCTGACGGTGACGAGCGGCTACCACTTCCATCGCATCGCGGCGGAGGATGAGCAAACCCTCGACGAGATCGAGGCCATGCTCAAGGAAAAAGGCTACTTGGCGGACCTGATGCCCTACGAAGACGATTTGTCCTAGTCGACGCCGCATCTATAAGTTGCGGTGAAATAGTTCCTAAAATCGGCATCCAAGCCATAAAACAGGAACTATTCCACCGCAACCAAGGGTCCCGCTCAAATTAGCTGCCCAATGCAAAAGGAGGCCTCCGCGGCGATGTGGAGGCCTCCTATTTTGTGCACGGTGTACTTTTGAGTGTGCAGGTGGGAGTTGTTACTCCTCGACGATCTCGGTGATCGCGCCAGCGTGGGCAAGCGTCTGCGGCAAGCGCCACAGGCGACGCAGGAGTCCTCGTCAGCGACGGTAGCGACGTCTGGAGCTCCAGAACGCCAGCGGGGCAGGAGTCGACGCAAACGCCACAAGCGATGCACTCGTCGGCATCAATTACGGATGAGCCATGGTAGTTTCCTCTCTGTTGACCGACGCTACAGGCGATGCGCGCCGGTTTGATTCGGGCAAAAACATACCACGGGAGCGACCGTTTGCAGTCATACCCTCTGACCGGTATCTTCATACCGTTCGCCGAGTATGCCGCGGCTACTAAAAACATGCAGGTGAAGCCGTTGAGCTGCGCAAATGTTAGCTAAAGGTGACTCGTAATATTGAGCGATTGACGAGCTTTTGGAAAGCGTGTCCCGGAATCGACGCTCAAACGGGTCACGCCTTCCTCGGGTAGCCCAAAGACCACTCCGTGTGGCTCCGGCCCAAACCTCAGCCATCTCTACATAGATCTCGATAGATTTGCCGAGAACTCAAACAGTGCGTCTACCTGCGCATTTAAGAACCTAAACTCTCAGCAATAAGAAATCTTATATGAATTGACTTAGATTTTGTATATTCCGGCCCCATAAGGGGCACTACATCCTGAAAGACAAGCCGAAGCGCCGCGCGACGACAGATCGTCGAGGCGGCGCGAACGCAAAAGAGAGAATTTCTCGACCTCGCCGACGGCGTGTTTGAGGTTCTGTCCACCTCGGGCGATAACCACCTGGGCGGCGACGACTGGGATCAGCGCGTCATCGACTGGATGGCCGACAAGTTCCAGCAGGAGAACGGTGTCGACCTGCGTCAGGACCCCATGGCCCTGCAGCGTCTGAAGGAGGCCGCCGAGAACGCCAAGAAGGAGCTCTCCGCCGCCCAGCAGACCACCATCAACCTGCCGTTCATTACCATGAACCAGTCCGGCCCGCTGCACCTCAACTACACGCTGACCCGCGCCGAGTTCGAGAAGATCACCCGCGACCTGCTCGAGCGCTGCAAGCAGCCTGTCACCAATGCCCTGCGCGACGCCGCTTAAGCTCTCCGATTGACCGAGGTCATCCTCGTCGGCGGCTCCACCGTATGCCCGCCGTCCAGAGCTCGTCAAGACCATGACCGGCAAGGAGCCCAACATGTCCGTGAACCCGGACGAGGTCGTGGCCATGGGCGCTGCTGTTCAGGGCGGCGTGCTCGCCGGCGACGTGCAGGGCATCCTGCTGCTCGACGTCACCCCGCTGTCCCTCGGCGTTGAGACCATGGGCGGCGTCATGACCAAGATGATCGACCGCAACACCACGATCCCCACGTCCAAGACCGAGGTCTACTCCACCGCGGCCGACAACCAGACCAGCGTCGAGATTAACGTGCTCCAGGGTGAGCGCGAGCTGGCGCGCGACAACAAGTCGCTCGGCAAGTTCCAGCTCACCGGCATCCCTGGCCGCCCGCCGCGGCGTCCCGCAGATCGAGGTCACGTTCGACATCGACGCCAACGGCATCGTGAACGTTTCCGCTAAAGACCTGGGCACCGGCAAGGAGCAGCAGATCACCATTTCCGGTTCCACGGCGCTGTCCGACGACGAAGTCGACCGCATGGTCAAGGACGCCGAGGCTCATGCCGAGGAGGACAAGAAGCAGAAGGAAGAGGTCGAGGTCCGCAACCAGACCGACAGTCTGTGCTACTCCACCGAGCAGACCCTCAACGAGCTGGGCGACAAGGTTTCCGCCGACGTGAAGTCCAAGGCCGAGGCCGCTATCGCCGACGCCAAGAAGGCGCTTGAGGGCTCTGACGTCGAGGCCATCAAGGCCGCCGGCGAGTCCCTGCAGTCCGTGGCCTACGAGCTGGCCCAGGTTGTCTACGCCGACGCTCAGCAGCAGACCGACGGTGCCGCCGGCGCCCAGCCTGCCGACGATGACGTCGTCGACGCCGACTACGAGGTTGTGGACGACGAGGACAAGTAATCATGTCCGCCCGTAAAGCTCGCACGGAGGCGGCCGCCGTTGGTGCCGCCCCCGTTGACTCTGGAGGAGAAGGACGTGAAGATTCCCGTAGAGGCCGTTGACGATACCGAGGCCAACGAGGCCCCGGCCGCCGAGGCTGCCGAGAACCAAGTAGAGGATTCCAACAAGGAGGCGACGATGACCGAGGACGAGATGGTGGAAGCCGCTATCCGCGCCGGTGAGGAAGCCGCCGACAACGACTTTAAGCCAAGTTCGAGCAGGCTCAGAAAGAGCTTGCCGACGTGCGCAACGAGCTCGATGCTGCGGCAGAGGCTCAGAAGGCCGCCGAGGACAAGGCAAAGGACGCCACCGAGCGCACCGCCCGTCTGCAGGCCGACTGGGAGAACTTCCGTCGCCGCACCGCCACCGAGCGCATCGCCGAGCGCGAGCGCGCGACCGAGAAGCTCGTCACCGCGCTGCTGCCGGTGGTCGACGATATCGAGCGTGCGATCGACCATGCCCGCAGCCAGGAGCTTGCCGACGACTTTAAGCAGTTCGTCGACGGTGTCGACGCGGTGCATGCCAAGCTGCTCGATGTGTTTGCGCACGAGGGCGTTGAGCCCATCGACCCCAAGGGCGAGGCGTTCGATCCGCTCGAGCACCAAGCCGTGGGTCGCGTCGAGGACGCGTCGCAGTACGATGAGACCGTCAACGACGTGTACCAGAAGGGCTACCGCATGGCGGATCGCATCCTGCGTTCCGCGATGGTGACGGTGACCTACGGCGGCGAGAAACGCCCCGCACCGGAGCCCGAAGCGGCGCCCGAGGATGCTGCGGCCGATACGGCCGAGAGCACCGAGGAGTAATTGAGAAGGGCCCCGGGGCAACACCCGGGGCCCTTTCTGGCCTAGTGCCATATGAAAGCATGAGCCGCCGCCCGCTGGGCGGCGGATGAAACAGGAGAGGAGCTACGATGGCTGCAGGCAAAACCTTCTATGACATCCTCGGGCGTATCCAAGAGCGCCTCCGACAAAGAGATCAAGAGCGCGTTTCGCAAGCTCGCGCAAAAATATCACCCCGATGCCGGCGGCGACGAGGCCAAGTTCAAGGAGATCAGCGAGGCCTACGAGACGCTTTCGGACGAGAAGAAGCGCAAAGAGTACGACCAGATGCTCATGTTTGGCGGCATGCCGGGCGCGGGCGGCGCGTATGGCGGCGGCTACGGTGCCGGCGCGGGTGCCAGCGGCTGGGGCGACATCTTCGACAGCATCTTTAGCGGCAACGGCGCCTGGGGCAGCGATTGGGGCTCGGGCTTTGCCGGGCTGCGGGCGCTGCCGGTGCCGGCGCGGGTCGCAGCCGTGCTCGCAAGGGCGGCGACCTGTCGCTGACCGTCGATGTGACGGCCGAGGACGCGTTTCACGGCGTGACGCACAAGGTCACCTATCGCATTCCCTCGACAGGCGAGCAGCAGACCATTACGGTCTCGGTGCCCGCGGGCGCGGTCGACGGCGGCAAGCTACGCTACAAGCGTCGCGGCGAGTATGGCGTTGCCGGCGGCGAGCGCGGCGACTGGTCGTGACCACGCATGTGGAGGAGCACCCGCTGTTTAAGCGCAAGGGGTGCCGATGTGACCATGGAGGTGCCGATCTCGGTCTACGAGGCGGCGCTCGGCTGCACGGTTGATGTGCCCACGCCCGGCGGCGCGACGGTTCGTCTGAAGGTGGCCCCGCTGGCACCCAGACGGGCAAGAAGTTCCGCTTTAAGGAGATGGGTGCGCCCGACGTTAAGCACCGTGGCCGCACAGGCGCGCTGCTCGTCGAGATCAAGGTACAGGTCCCCACGAACCTGTCCGATGACGAGCGCGATGCTATGACCAAGCTGCGCGAGGCCGACACGCGCGATTATCGCGAGAAGGTCAACCGTTACAAGGCGACGTACTAGGGCGGTCGTGGCGCACACCGCGCCCGCGGGCTTATGATGGACGATAACGAGACGGAAAGGGGTCAGGTAGCATGGCCGAGGACAATAGGGAATAAACCGCTGTACATGATCAGCGTGGCGGCCGAGTTGACCGGCATGCATCCGCAGACTCTGCGCGTCTACGAGTCCAGGGCCTGGTGAACCCCCCAGCGCTCGGGCGGCAACACGCGTCTGTATTCGCGTGCCGATATCGAGCGCCTGGAGCTCATCAACCAGCTGACCGACGAGGGCATCAACCTTGCCGGCGTGGTGCGCATCCTCGATATGAAGGAGCGTGCCGAGGAGCGCGAGCGCGAGAACGAAAAGCTCCGCGTCCGCGTGCGCCAGCTCGAGGACGAGCTGCACAGTACAAGATGCAGAAGAAGATCACCGCCACGCCCCGCGCGACGGCTCGGTTAACCCCGAACAGGTCATGCGCAAGCTGCTGGGTGCCGGCGGGGATTTGTAGTTACGCGGTTTTATCAAACCGCGTAACGGGCCGACGCTGCGCGCCGCCCAGAGCGACAATTTGCCATTCAAAAGGCAAGGCATGACCAGAAGGTCTATGCCTTGCCTTTTCATGCCAACTTGTTCGCTCTGGATGTCGCTCGCTGTCCGTCCTCAACCTGCGACGTCGCTTTGGCTGGCACTTGGGGACGTTCCTTTGTGCCGGCACTTTGGGACACTCCTTTGTCCAGAGAGTGATGCAAAGGGGCTCGTCCTTTGCTTTACTGAGATAAAGTGAACGCGCAGATTCGTAACCCACTCGCAACCGTTCTATGGCACGATATTGAACGAATGCTTATGCTATGCGCCCAAATCTTTTGGGCAGAGTGGGAGACAGTATGGTCAAGCTGTACGAGGACGGCATCTACTTGCGTAACGGCAGCGAGGTTGTGCCTGCGGCCGAGGCTGCCGAGCGCGGTATTAAGCAGACGCCCGAGGATGCCAAGCGTGGCACCGTCGCGTATTCGATCCTTCAAGCACACAACACGTCCGGCGACCCCGAGGCGCTCAAGATTCGCTTCGACGCCATGGCGAGCCACGACATCACCTTTGTCGGCATCATCCAGACGGCGCGCGCTTCGGGCATGGAGCAGTTCCCGCTGCCTTACGCTCACCAACTGCCATAACTCGCTGTGTGCCGTGGGGGCACCATCAACGAGGACGACCACGTCTTTGGCCTTTCCGCGGCCAAGAAGTACGGCGGCATCTTCGTCCCGCCGCACATCGCCGTCATCCACTCCTTTATGCGTGAGAACTTCGCCGGCTGTGGCAAGATGATCCTGGGCTCCGACTCGCACACCCGTTACGGCGCTCTGGGCACCATGGCCGGGGCGAGGGCGGTGGCGAGCTGGCAAAGCAGCGCTGCGCGACACCTACGATGTCGCCTATCCCGGCGTCGTCGCCATCTACCTCACGGGCGCCCTGCGCCCGGCGTTGGCCCGCACGACGTGGCGCTCGCCATCATCCGTGCCGTCTTTGCCAAGGTTACGTTAAGAACAAGGTTATGGAGTTCGTGGGCCCCGGTATCGCGAGCATGACGACCGACTACCACAACGGCGTCGACGTCATGACCACCGAGACCACCTGCCTGTCGAGCATCTGGGCCACCGACGACGACACGCACGCGTTTTGACCATGCACGGTCGCGGCGAGGACTACCGCGAGCTCAAGCCCGCCGATGTTGCCTACTACGACGGCTGCGTCGAAGTCGATCTGTCGAGTATCAAGCCCATGATCGCGCTGCCGTTCCATCCTTCTAACGGCTTTTTGAGATTGACGAGGCTCAACGAGAACCTCGAGGACATCCTGCACGAGGTGGAGCTTGAGGCCGCCAAGATCGGCGAGGGCAAGACGCACTTTAGCCTGCTCGACAAGATCGTCGACGGCAAGCTGCACGTGCAGCAGGGCGTTATCGCCGGCTGCTCGGGCGGCAACTACGACTCCGTGGTCCAGGGCTGCCCGCGTGCTCAAGGGCGCCAACACCGGCTGCGGCGAGTTCTCGCTGTCGGTCTATCCCACGAGCCAGCCTGTGGCGCTCGAGCTTACACGCCGCGGCTATATCTACGACCTTATGGAGGCCGGCGCGATCGTGCGCACGGCATTCTGCGGCCCGTGCTTCGGCGCCGGCGACACGCCTGCCAACAACGGCCTTTCGATCCGCCACACCACGCGCAACTTCCCCCAATCGCGGGGTTCCAAGCCGGGCAACGGTCAGCTGAGCGCCGTGGCCCTGATGGACGCCCGCTCCATTGCGGCGACGGCTGCCAACGGCGGCGTCCTGACGCCGGCGACCGACTTGCCCGAGGAGACTTGGGACGAGGCCTGCGAGTACCTTTGACGACGCGCCGTACAAAAAGCGCGTGTACTGGGGCTTTGGCAAGGCTGAGCCGGCCGACGAGCTGGTCGAGGGCCCCAACATCAAGCCGTGGCCCGCGATGGAGCCTCTCGGCGACGATATCCTGCTCAAGGTGTGCTCCAAGATCATGGACCCGGTCACCACGACTGACGAGCTCATTCCTTCGGGCGAGACGAGCTCCTTCCGCTCCAATCCGCTGGGCCTGGCAGAGTTTACGCTGAGCCGCCGCGACCCGGCCTACGTGGGCCGTTCGAAGGAGGTCGACGCCGTAGAGAAGCGCCGCGTTGCCGGCGAGGCAGCAGGCGACCTGGTGGCACTCGATGCCGAGCTTGCCAGCGTGTTTGAGCTGCCGGCGCGGGTGTCGCGGCCGATGCCAAGGCGACTGAGTACGGCTCCATGCTCTATGCCAAGAAGCCCGGTGACGGTTCTGCCCGCGAGCAGGCCGCGAGCTGCCAGCGCGTAATGGCGGGGCCAACATCGTCCACGAGTACGCCACCAAGCGCTATCAACCAACGTGATGAACTGGGGCATGGTGCCCTTCCAGATGGAGGCCGAGCCCAGCTTTGAGGTGGGCGACTACGTCTTTGTGCCGAGGTATCCGCGCCGCGCTCGATGGCGACCTAAAAGGGCATCGCCGCGTACGTAGTGCGTGCCGATGGTGCGGT